>Ga0316204_10000756_pt1 | contig 105185 bp, 77 predicted proteins | sample 6monrhotite_MG_2_FD_205661 | JGI IMG/M metagenome (GOLD analysis project Ga0316204, IMG submission 205661) | Microbial mat bacterial communities from mineral coupon in-situ incubated in ocean water Damariscotta River, Maine, United States -... | ecosystem: Environmental > Aquatic > Marine >... | reverse complement strand
TAATGAACTTAAAAAATGAAAAATATTCGATGCTTGAAGAACGTAATGATGTAGACCTTTTTGAGGATATTCAAGACCACGATGCTTTTCAACCATTCTTTAAAAATTTGAGAAAATGACCAAAAAACAACTAGACGAATCTGTTTCCTATTTAAAAAACAAAGGTTTTGAATCACCTGACATAGGCATTGTACTTGGCACCGGACTAGGTCAGCTGGTCAATGAAATTGAAGATAGTATTGAGGCCCATTACCACAACATTCCCTATTTTCCATTGGCAACCGTCGAATTCCATACCGGAAAATTAATCTACGGAAAAATCGGTAACAAAACCGTTGTTGTAATGCAAGGACGTTTTCATCTATATGAGGGATATGAATTTTCAGATGTTACCTACCCCATTAGAGTAATGCATAAGTTAGGTATTCAAAAATTATTCATTTCCAATGCTGCGGGGGCGATAAACCTTGATTTCAAAAAAGGCGATATGATGCTTATTGAAGACCACATCAATCTTCAAGGAGGTTCACCTTTAGCATTTAAAAATGTTGCTGAATTTGGTGACCGTTTTGTTGATATGAGCGAACCTTATGATGTTGATATGAGAGGCAAAGTAGCGGCCATTGCGGATAGCGAAAACATAACATTACAAAAAGGTGTTTACGCTTCGGTTGTGGGGCCTCAACTTGAAACCAAGGCCGAATACCGCATGCTTAAAATTTTGGGCGCAGATGCAGTTGGTATGAGCACTGTACCTGAAGTCATCGTAGCCAATCATCTAAGATTGCCTATTGTAGCTATTTCTGTGTTGACCGATGAATGTGATCCTGATAATTTACAACCTGTAAACATTCAAGAAATCATTGATATTGCAGGTAAAACAGAACCTAAAATGATAAAGCTCTTTAAAGAATTAATTAAGGTTTTGTAAGTTTTAAAATCTTATTACCACTATTTCTAGGTTAATTAAAGGTTTAATGCCCCATACTATCTCTACCAAAATAAGTATCATCATTCCCGTATTGAACGAGGGTTCTATTATTGGCAGATTACTTGAATACATAAGACAAAATAGCTCAAGTGAAACTATTGAAGAAATATTGGTGATTGATGGCGGGAGTAAAGATGCCACTATTTCAATAGCGCAAGAATTCAATACCAGAGTGGTTTCTTCAAAAAAAGGCAGGGCAAGTCAGATGAATTTGGGTGCAAAATTAGCAAATGGACGACTTCTTTATTTTTTACATGCAGACACCATCCCACCTAAAAAATTTGATAAAATCATTTTGGAGGCACATTCTAATGGGCATGAAACAGGTTGTTTTCGAATGCAATTTGATTCAAAAAACATTTTCCTAAGAAGCTTTGCCTATTTATCTCGCATTAACCATACGCTATGCAGAGGTGGAGATCAATCCCTATTTATTTCAAAATCCCTTTTTGAAAAAGAAAAAGGTTTTAATGAAGATTATTTAATTTATGAGGATAGTGAATTCATCAGAAGACTTTACAAAACAACCAAATTCGTTGTACTACCAGAGAAAGTGCTAACCTCAGCCAGAAAATACCGTGAAAAAGGATGGATTAAAGTTCAGTTCCACTTCGGTATGATTCATTTGAAAAATTACTTAGGCGCTGGGCCAAAGAACCTTTATAAATATTACTTAAAACATCTCTCCATTTAATTGTTGAATAACGCACTATTTGATTTTATATCTTCGAGGTGTGAATACTTTTCAAACTATTTGTGTTATAGTCCTTTCACTTGGGGCTTTACAAGGTCTTAGCTACGGCATTATACTATTACGCAATCAAGGCCCAAATAAAGCTGCTAATAAATATTTGGCATTCATTCTATTGTTTTTTTCCTACCGCCTTGCTGTTGAAGTATTGCAATTCTTTGGTCTTGGTATTTATGATTTTTGGTATCATATATTACTTGAATATAATTGGATTTATGGAGCACTAATCTACTTTTTTGTTCTTTCAATAATCAAACCAGATTTTAAATTATCATCAAAAGATTGGATTCATTTTCTCCCGGTACTTCTAGAGTTTCTTTGGAGCAACTTTATTAAATTTCAAAATTTTTATTGGGATGGAACTCGTGAAAGTCTTACTTGGCTGGGTTACTGGGGTTATGTAGTTTGGGTGCAATTTCCAACCATGTATCTTATCTGCGGTGGGTTAATACTTTATTATTCTTTTAAGGCTAAAGCTCAGTTGCTCCAAATAATAAATACAAACATAGAAGTGACTTCAGCGAAGGTGCAATGGGTTTTAAACCTATTACTTGTCCTTCAAATTTTCTCTATTTTCTTTATGGCAATCACATTAGTTGATTTAATATTTTTCAACTATGCCTTTGATAGTTTTTATAGGACTCCCCTTTTTTTAGGCCTAGCAATTATAACCTACGGTCTTGGTCTAATCGGTTTTAGTAAAAGAGATTCTGTTATTATAAAGCAAAAAAAGGTTTTAACACCTAAAGAAGATGAGGAGTTAACCAAGATTGTGTTGCAATTAAACAATTTAATGAAAACTCAAAAAGTTTATACCAATCCTGAACTAACCTTAAGAAATTTAGCTGAGCAATTAAACATAAAATCATATCTACTTACCAAATGTCTTAATTTAAAGTATGGCAAATCATTCAATACTTACATTAATGAAAAACGTATTGAAGAGTTAAAATCATTACTTGAAAAGCCCGAAAACAAAAAAATTACGCTCTTAGGCCTTGCATTTGAAGTAGGTTTTAACTCAAAAGCTTCTTTCAATCGGTCAGTTAAAAAAATAACCGGAAAATCTCCAAAGGCTCTAAAAATCAAATAATAAAAGGCTCAAATCTATAATTGAGACTTTAATTATCATTTAAAAAGGTCTCAATTTTAAAATAGAAACGACTCAAATTCAACTATTGTCAATATTTGTTTCATAATTACAAGTCAATACCAATGAAAGCATTTATCCCTATTGTTATTTTGTTATTTAATACGGCAATCCTTTTGGGTCAAAATAATTATGGTACTCCTAAAGAGAATCAGATTCCAACAAAATTGCAAAACTTACCAAAACAAATCATAGTAAATAATTTTCCTGATAAGATAGACGCGGTTAAAATTGAAGATCGCTATTATTGGAAACATACCACCTCTATTTTGTGCAAAACTGATATTATACAAATCATTGAATTTGGAGCATACCTTTTTTACAATAACCAATGGAACTTGAGACAGACCTATAATTTAAAAGAACTAGACAAAAAGTTCAATACCAAAAAACAACAATTAAAACTCGGCCAACCATACACCTGGCATAACAACTGGCGAACCGACACTAAATTATTTGGTGGCTGGGCAATGTGGTATTTTATTGGAATTACAAGTTCTGGACAAAAAATATGTGGCTATCAAAAAATAAACACTACGGCTAACCTTCTAAACTGATACATGATGAAAAATATTCTCTTAATATTCTCAATGCTTTATCTAAATTTTGCGTTTACCCAATCCTATAATCTAAAGATGCAAAGTGAATCTTTAAATTGGACAGGAAAAGCAGCCTTTGATACTTATTCCCTAACAGGAACTATTGATGCCGAAAAAGGTTCTCTAATCAAAAAAGGAGATACTTTGGTTCAAATGACAATAATCATTAACATGAAGAGTCTTAATCATGAGAATAGAGAATTAAAAAATCACTTAAGGGGTAAAGACTTTTTTGAAGTCAAAAAATATAGCAAGGCCGTATTTATTCTAACCCAACCTTCAATCATAAAAAACGGTATCGCTAGTTTAACTGGAAACTTTACAATTAAAAATAATACCAAAACAGAAACTTTTGCTGCTAACGTTTTAGTGCAAGAAGAAGGTTCTATAACAATAGCACCAAAACTGAATATTAATAGAACAAACTATGGTGTTGAATACAATTCACCCACCATATTTGAAAGTATAAAAAAGAATGCCATTGCAGATGACTTTGAACTAGAAGGAACATTAATTTTTAACACCTCTAATTTGTAGAATTTCTAGATTCAAAATCCAATAAAATTCCTTCAGAAATCCATTTGGCTAGGGCTTGGCGATTATCAGGGTCTAAAATTCGTTTTTGGTCTTTTTTATTCCGAATATTTCCTATTTCAATATATGCCATAGCGGGTGTTGTATTCTTTACCATGTAGAGACTGCTTCGATCTTGGAAAGTTCCTTGATAGCCTCTGTTTGGTTGAAAACGAGCATATTTTTTTAAAAAAGTCTGATGAATGCTTTCAGCCAAACGTTTCCCATTTTTACTTTTCTCATGATGATAGAAAAAAACATCAATATTAGCTCCTTTACTTCTACTGTCTATATGAGTAACCAATAACCTTTGATATTTACCCAAGTTTTTCCGATAAAGTATATTAACAGCTTCTGCTCTTTGTTTTAAACGAGCCAATTGGTTCAATGGAATTTCTTGATTTGGATATACTACTTCATCCCTATCTAACGCTAATACTTTATCATCTCTAATGCCATCATTCTCATCTTGAACAATCATATGAACTTCTGCTCCATGCGACATTAATTCTCGCGCCAAACGCAATGTTATATCATAAGCATATTCGTCTTCAGCAATCAACTCATCATTGTAGTTTTCTATAGCTCCGGGGTCTGGTCCGCCGTGACCTGAAACCAGATAGTATATAGCATCATTTAGACGATTGCTCAATGAATCAATTTTTGCAAAATCTTCACCAAATAATGAATATTTTTTTAATATTATATTGGATTCTTCAACCTTCTTTGTTACTAAACTATCTGGTAAAAAGTAAATTTCTCCAATTTGCAAAAACTCTTCTTCTGTGAGCTTATTCTTATTGGCTTGAATAAATTCATTATAATATTTTGCTGGGCTAAAACCATTCTTTCTAAGCAATGAATATATTCCATCACCTTGAATTGCAGTCACAGTTCTGAGGGAGTCTTGTGTGTAAACCGAAGTTGCGCTTATAATAAAGAACAGTAAGAATATCTTTAAGCTATTCAATTAAAATAATTAAGTGTTATTCTTCTATATGCAGTTCGGTATAGTCGTTCAACATTGCTTTTTTGAGTAAATTGGCGAAGGTCTTACGGTCTGAATACATGGAGAATTGTTCTTTATTCAATTTTTCGTCATTCGAAGAAATATCAATAACAGACACCGTCGGCAATGCGTTTTTGGCAAGGTATAAATCATTGCTTTCTTCAAAGATTCCAGATAAGTTTTTAATATTTTTTTTGCTAGTGCCACTACTACCAATTACTGTTTCAATACTACGAGCAAATTTTTGACCTTCTTCACTATTTTGATGGTGCTTTATGGCAACTGTAATATTCTTGTTCTTAATAACATCTCGCGACCGCACGATAAGTAAACGTTGGTATTTTCCACTATTTTTAATATATCGCTTGTTTACGATTTCAATATATTCTTGAAACCTAAAATTCTCGTCTTGATTAAGGGCAATGGAGTCAGAACTTATGACATATACTTGAGCGCCGTTAATCAAAAAATCATGTGCAAGTTGAGAAACAATCGTTTTGCTATATACGTTCTGGTTAGTATTACCTTCTGCAACCAAATAATAAACGGCATCACTTAGATTTCGAGATTTTAAACTCAAGGTTTTTAACTTTTCTTTATAAAGGGATTCTTCTTGACCATTAGCAACGTTTACGGTTCGCCCTTTATCAATAAAAGAGTCTGTGGCTTGCGGTATTTTATATGTTTTTCCCAGACTCAATTCACTACCATTATTTATGTTTTCTTTATTTAGTTCAACAAATTGGACATAATATTTCGAAGGATCTAAGCCTTGTTCTCTTAAAATTGAGAAAATACCATCTCCTTTCTTCGCAACAATCGTTTGAACAGATTCTTGTGCGCTGGTGTTGAAATAAATCAGGCAAGTAAAAAGCAAAACAAAGAAGCGATTCATATGGTAGTGTTCTTAACTACTACAAAGTTTACTAAAAATACTGACCAATACCAAAAACAATTCCCTTTGTAGCGTCTTTTGTAATACCATGGCCGTAATCTATTCTAAAAATAGCATTGAAAATTCGTTTATGAATAAATCGAATACCAATACCTGGGTAAACCCTTAAGTTTTGACTATCTGCAAAATCTCCAAAGTCCCCTCCAGGATTTCGCCAGCTTCCTCCATCAACAAAAACATTACTTTGCAAGACAAACCAATCTTTATCAATCAGTGTATGCCGATATTCTGTGTTTAATACAATGGCCGCTGTACCTCGGTCAATCAAATTACCAACACCTCGTATATTCAAATTATTATCAACTGCAAAAGGCGCAAAAGGAGTTTCTAAATTACTGGAAACGCCTAACCGTAAACGATTCGCCCAATTTCCTTTTTCACCAATCCGAAGAAAATATAAAAAATCATTGAACCCAATTGTAAAATCGGGCAATGATTGGTTTTGACTACGAACTAATTGCAAATTTAAAGTGCTTCTAAAGCCAGAAATGTAATGATAGTAATACTCCAGTCCATTAAAATCATAAATTAGTTTAAATAAGTATTTATCTACATTCAGCTCTTGAGGAACATCAGAATTAGTAGCCCCAAACAAATACGAATAATCTTCTGTGAAAAAGTTGAGTCCAAATTCAAAGCGATGTTTATAATTTGGTTCAAAAAGCGCCATAACTTCAATTGATTCGTTGTTATAGCGATATTCTGCAGTTCCATTTTCAAGAAAAACAGGTTCTTGTGTGGTTAAATCTTGATAATTTATAGCTAGACCCAACTTATTTGAAAATAAATAGGGAGCCCTAATATTTGCGCCATAAGAATTAAAAATATCATATTGATAAAAACCGCCTAGAGTAATATTACCACCTAAAAAATTAAACTCTTGAAGGCCTATCCTAAACGCAAATTCATCATTATTTGAGGTATACACATTGGCAAACGGAATTATGGTAAAATTTTCTTCAATACCATAATACACATTATATTCTCCTTCACCGTTCGCTTCAAAGACCTGATAATAGGCATGCGCGACGGCAGGTAGTCTTTTTATTCTTATAATGTCTTTTTCAATCAGGCTAGAATCCAGAACTGAACCAGGTTTCAATCTTATAATTCTTTTAAGAAAATTGGTTTTAGTTTTTTTATTCCCTTGTACTTTTACATCCGTTACTGTTCCTTGCCCAAATGAAACGGAAAGAGTCAGCACTAAAGATAAAGTGGCGTAAAGCCTATACATTTTGTGGTTATTTGTTCAAATAGTCGCCATAAAACTCTCTTATTACAATTTCAGCAGGTTTATTTTGGGGCGTAAAACGATTATCACCTTCCCCACCAGTCTTTTCGTGATTTATGAACCACTTCCAAATAAACCCCCCTGCAAACCAATCTTCTTTCCAAAACTCATCAAATACCACTTGTGTAGCATCTGCTTGTACCTCTAGATTGACATCCATTTGGTTACGATCCACCAGCCATGGTTTTTTGGCACTATAATCCATGCTTCGATACCCGAATTCAGTAAAAATAATAGGCCTTTTCTTCTCTTCAGAAAGACTTTTAAGTTTGACTTTCCATTTTTGCCAACCCTCGCTCATTTGAATCTTTGTAGGATTCTTAACCTCTGAAAGTGGAAAATAAGCATCAACTCCTATGTAATCAAGTTCTCCCCAAAAAGGTGTTCTTGTATATTCATCCCAATTTGCTGCATAAGTTAGTTTGCCGCTATAAACTGATTTCACTTTTACAATAAGTTGATGCCAAAATTCTGGTCGGTTTTTTACAAACTCTTCCAATTCTGTCCCAATACAGTAAACTTCAGCGTTAACCTCTTGCGCAAGATCAGCATATGTTAAAATAAAGTCTTCGTAGGTTTTCTCTAGTTCTTGCCAAGTTTCCTCTGATTCCATCATAATATCGCCCGTAAACTCGCCTTGCCAGACCCAAATCTGAGGTTTAATCATAATTTTGACCTTATTTTTTTTCAGCAATTGTGCATATTGCTTCGCACCAGCTCTTGTTTCACCAAACCACTGTCTGTCTGTATTAAATACAACATTTGGGTTATTCAAACTTCGAATAAACCCAAAGGGCATTAATGCGGCATAATTAGCGTTGATTTTAACAACGGGATCGATATGTTTTTGGACAACTTTTTCTCGTGAACCCACGAAACTAATCCCATTCATTTTTTCTTGAATCTGGCTATTACAAGAAAATTGAAGTAGGCACAAAAAAAGAAGCCTCAATGCTTTCATAGTTAAAAGTTAAGGCTTCTAAAATACTTATAATGAATTCTAGATGCTAGAAAACAGCCCGTAAACCTATGTTAAATGTCTCACCAAGACCAGTATCCCTTCCTGCAACAAAATTGGTGTATAAAACCTCAACGTTCAATTCTTTTGTCAATTGATACTTGGCACCACCGCCAAGAGCCGTAAAATTCTGACTAAAATTATTACCCAAATCGATTAACTCAGTATGTTGCCCCAACACGAGGACAGTAAATTTTGAGCTGGGAAAATAACTTAAAAATACTCCAGGAGTTAAACGCAAACTATTGTTGGCAAAACTACCCTCAACGGTTATCCCGTTTGCATTTTGCACTGCATCTTTTCCAAAATTATATTCTGAATTTATCTCGGTAAACAACTGCCATTTTTTTCCTGGAAAAGTATAGTCGTAAAAAAACCTGTTTTGCCAAGTGAATCCGTCTTGGTCTAAGAACACCCCATTATCATCTTGTTCTTGACTTATCAGCGGAATTGAAAATGCACTTAAAATCGAAAAATTACCCACACTTTTAAATGGAACAAACTTAATGGCCGGGGCAAATGAGGTAATACCCGAGGTAGTTCTGCGCTCAGTATTTCCATTACCCAGAATAAAATCCCTGCCATTTGCCCTATACTCAATTATGGCGCCTAAGTTGACTCTTTTATTTTCAGACACACCAGTAAAAGCCTCTAATGTGGATGTAAAAAAGTTTTGGCGAATTCCATCTTCAGACGGAAAAGTACTTTCATTTTGGGTATATAAATTATTAAATAGTTTCAAGTCCCACTGGCCTTGACCTATAAGTTTTGATGGTGTTAGGTTTTGGATAACACTACCACCTTCATCGTCCGTATCTTGAGCTACAAGGTTAAGTGAGGCCACAAATAAACCAGCCAGTAGCAAATGGTTTTTAAAGAATTTCATTTTAGTTGTTTTAAAGAATTGTTGTTTTATTTATTTGATTTGGTTCAAAGTCCAGTCATAATTGTAATAACTGACTTTAGATTTGATTTCTATTTTTTCTTTTCGATATTGATTTACAAATTCTATTTCACTTTTACCATCTTGAGTAAAGTCACCTTTATACCACTCAAATAGCTGTGATAATTGAACTTTATTACCTTTTACTTTAATGAATTTAGGATTGTTGAGCGCAAGTTCAGTTTGTTTTTGCAGCTGCAGATTTAAGGTCTCAGGAAGATATGCACTATTAATTATTGGAGGGCAACCTAACCCCGCGCATACCAGTACAAAATGAAATCGTGCTTCTTCTCGAAAATTTCCTCGAAGTAATTTATTTTCAATATCGTTCAAGGTGATATTCTGTCCAGCTAAATCGTAAGTGACTTTGTCAAAAAATCCGGCTTTATCCAATGGAGATTTAATGGGGTAATTATCTACAATACCTTTAATTACAGAAAGGTTGTAAGCATTGATCCAAAAAGCTTGATACGTATTGACATCGCTTTTTGAGACTGAAATGGCTTTTGCAGATGAAATTAATTCATTTAAAGCAGAAGGATTTTCCTTAATTCCTTTATAATCTACCTTCCCTTCCTTGACATTCATTTTAAAAAACGAATCTGATTTTGAAAAGAAATCAGAAGTATTTTGTGCCACCCCAAAATGGAACAAGAATAGTAGGAATAGCGTTGTTAATGTTGTTTTATTCTTCATTTCAAATTGCTTAGTTGATGAAAATATGCTGCATCAGTCGTGTACTTTTGAAAGTACATACAACATATTTTATATTTTGTGAATTATTTAAGATTTTATAAATCAAAGGTTTACGCGGTCGAAATATGAGTAAAAACCTTACATTCAATGCGTGTATTTAAATTCTTTCTAAATTATAGCTTCATGTTAAGTTCATACCTTTAGTAACGACACAAACCACAACCAATAAAAAACCAATGGAGAACATTGTTATCATCGGAAATGGCATTGCAGGTGTTTCAGCTGCTAGACATATTCGAAAATTATCTGATAAAAGAATCATTATCGTTTCTGCCGAAACAGATTATTTCTTCTCAAGAACGGCACTCATGTATGTATATATGGGTCATATGAAATTTGACCATATACAACCTTATGAAGACTGGTTTTGGGAGAAAAATAAAATTGAACTTGTACGCGCCTATGTGAATAAGGTTGATACAGCTAATAAACAACTATTATTAGATGGTTCTAGGGCATTGCAATATGACAAACTAATTATAGCTACAGGGTCAAAACCTAATAAATTTGGTTGGCCGGGGCAAGATTTCCATGGAGTTCAAGGACTTTATTCAAAGCAAGATTTAGACCTTCTAGAAGTTAATGCCCCAAACAAAGAGGTTTGTAAAAGAGCTGTTATTGTTGGTGGTGGACTCATTGGAATAGAGTTGGCAGAAATGCTGCGAAGTCGCGAAATCCCTGTTACTTTTTTAGTTCGAGAAAATAGTTTTTGGAACGGGGTGTTGCCTGAAGGAGAATCTCAACTAATTAATGAACATATTAAAGAACATAATATTGATTTAAGATTAAGCACTAATCTTAAAGAGATAAAGGCAGATGAGCATGGCAGAGTCAAATCTATTATTATTCAAGAAACGGGCGAAGAACTGTCTTGTGACATGGTGGGGCTTACTGCTGGCGTGACGCCAAATATAGATTTTCTAAAAGATTCTGGCATTGAACTGGGGCGTGGCGTTAAAGTCAACAGACACCTTGAGACCAATATTAAAGACGTTTATGCAATTGGTGATTGTGCAGAACAGCATGAAGCTATTGGTAATCGGAGACCTATTGAAGCTGTTTGGTATACGGGGCGTATGATGGGTGAAACCGTTGCGCAAACTATTTGCGGAAACAAACTGGAATACAAGCCTGGACATTGGTTTAATTCAGCAAAGTTTTTAGACGTGGAATACCAAACCTATGGATGGGTTTTTGGAGCGCGTGGAAGGCAAGACTATGAAGAGCAGTTCCATTGGAGGCATACCTCTGAAAAAATATGTGTTACTGTTTCTTTTCATAAAGAGTCTAAAAAGTTTTTGGGCATCAATACCTTCGGAATTCGAATGAGGCATGAAATATTTGATAAGTGGCTAAATGAAGAAAGAAGCATTGATTATGTAATAGAACATTTAAAAGATGCCAATTTCGATCCTGAGTTCTACAGACAGTATGAACAAGAAGTAGTGTCAAAATACAATTCGGATTACGACAAATCCATCAAGTCTAAAAAGAAAAACCTAAAAAGAATATTCAACCTAACCAACTAGTGAGTTCAATCCCTTTTGTGTTTGAACTTGATACTTGAATTTGAACTTTAAAATTATGAGCACTTACGACAGAAGTATGGCCCTAACCGGCCAGCCACCGGCAGCATTGACCCGAAACCAAAAACTAGCGACCTTAATTGGTCTTTTTGGATTAGCAATAATATTACTAGCTGCTTTTAATGTCAACTTTCCTAATAAGGCATTATGGCTTAGTATTTCATTAGCCTCTATATCAGCCGGTACTATTTGGTTTGCGTGGGATATGTATTCTAAAAAAGAACCAGGTATTAAAAACGATGGAGTCTTCTTCAAATCAATTTCCAGCAAAGGGTTTTGGGGCTGGATTGCAGGTATTGCTTTAACGGGTTTCTACATTATTCTTTACTTCTACCCTGAATATTTGGGGCTGGTAGCTAAAGGCGACAATAAAGGTGTTATTGGTCTTTTTGACCCTTTGAGCAGGGCGTTAAGTGGTAATCCGGCAAGCCAATGGTTTGTATATGGAACCTTATATACCGTTGCCATATTGGCATTCGGAATAAAATTTCTTTGGAAATACCGTCACAATCGTTATGAAAAAATTAGAACGATGAGCGTGATGTTCTTTCAAACTGCTTTCGCCTTTATTATTCCTGAATTGATGGCGAGGTTAAATGGAAGTTCAGTATTAAATGGCGGTAGTTTACCATACTATGATTTGAAAAATATGTGGCCTTTAAACTATTATAACTTTGAAGGTTATCGGATCAAAGCTTTTTTGAATTCTGGTGATATAGGTTTCGGCTTATTAATTTTTGGAATTGCAACAGTTTTTATCATTAGCCCAATCTTAACATACAAATTTGGCAAACGTTGGTACTGTTCTTGGGTATGTGGTTGCGGTGGATTAGCAGAAACTGCCGGAGATTCATTTAGACAGCTAAGTGACAAAACTGTGAAAGCCTGGAAAATTGAACGTTGGGTAGTTCATAGTGTCGTAGTCTTTGTCACGCTAATGACAACTGCTGTAATTTATTCTTATTTAGGAAATGACACCAGTAAATATTGGTTGACAAAAAGTACTTTTCTAATTGGTGTAGCCACACTTTTGACCACTGTGTTTGCCTTGGTCATGATTTTCAAAAGGGAACAATTACAAAAAGATGCAAAATACGGTGCAGTAGGCTATTTAGTTATTATTCTAGCTTTAATCGGAATGCACATTTTTAGTGGTGAAGGCAATGTTTTCCTTTTTAAATCTGAAACACTTCGAAAATCATACTCATTTTTAATAGGAAGCATATTCTCCGGCGTCATTGGTACTGGGTTCTACCCAATTTTTGGTAATCGCGTATGGTGCCGTTTTGGTTGCCCAATGGCTGCAATACTCGGATTTCAGCAACGCCTTTTTTCAAAATTTAGAATTACAACTAATGGTGGTCAATGCATCTCATGCGGAAATTGTTCCACATATTGTGAAATGGGAATTGATGTACGTGCATATGCCCAAAAAGGAGAGAATATTGTACGCTCAAGCTGTGTAGGTTGTGGTATCTGTTCAGCTGTTTGTCCAAGAGGCGTATTGAAACTAGAGAATGGCCCTTTGCAAGGGCGTATTGACAGCAACCAAGTTTTATTGGGTAATGATGTTGACCTAATGACTTTAGTGAACAAAAAATAAAATGCTTCTTCGATTCGGCATACTATTTTTCATTGCTTTGGTTTCATTGAGTAAGGTGTATTACCGCGACTATCACCCAAATGGAAATATCAAATCACAGGGCTGGAAAATCGAGGACTCTAAAGAAGGTTTCTGGAAATTCTATCATTCTAATGGAAACATAGAATCACAAGGACACTACGAAAAGAACGAGGCATTAGGTTATTGGCACTTTTATTCAGACGATGGAAAACTTGAAATGGAAGGGCATTTTAAAAACGGGAAAAAAGTAAACTGGTGGTTATTTTATGATAAAAATGAAAAAATCAACCATAAATGTCAATTAAAAGATGGCATCAAAAACGGGTATTGCCTAAAATATACTGATGAAGAATTGAAATCAGCAGAAAAATATAGAAACGGGAAGAAAATAAAAGAATGGTTTAGCTTTGGCAGCTTCAAAAAAGAGAATAAACTTTCAGACCTTAAATGAGCACTATAATTAAAGTTATTATTCCCGCTTTCAATGAAGCTGATTCTATTGCTCATGTCATCAACGATATTCCGAAATCGGTTTCAGAAATTATCGTAGTAAACAATAATTCTACTGATAATACCGTAAAAAATGCTCAAAATGCTGGCGCAACCGTACTTACCGAAACTCGAAAAGGATATGGTTATGCCTGTATAAAAGGTATGAATTATGTCGAAGAACAATCCAAACAACCTGATATCATCGTATTTATTGATGGAGACTATTCTGATTATCCAGAGGAACTGGATAAAGTGGTTGCTCCAATCTTAAAGGAGGGTATGGATTTAGTGATTGGATCAAGAACAAAAGAACTACGTGAATCTGGTTCTATGACATTTCCTCAGATTTTTGGAAACGAATTAGCCACTTTTTTGATGAAATTGTTCTTTGGAGCAAGATTTACGGATTTAGGACCTTTCAGGGCTATTAAATACGAAAAGCTCAAAGAATTGCAGATGGAAGACAAGACTTATGGGTGGACAGTAGAAATGCAGTTAAAAGTCTTGCGAAAAAAAATGGCATATACCGAAGTACCAGTACGTTACAAGAAGAGAATTGGTGTCTCAAAAGTATCAGGTACAGTAAAAGGTGCTATATTTGCAGGCGTAAAAATTTTAGGTTGGATATTCAAATACAGCATTAAATAATATGGGACTAACAATTGCTTATATCATCATCGCCATTTATAGTTTCGCATTAATATTAATTTTCTGCTACAGCTTAGCACAGTTAAACTTATTGGTCAATTATTTGAGTAACAAAAAACAAAATGAGGATGCTCCAAAGTTCAACCTTTTAGACCCTAGAGAAATTCCTCATGTTACCATTCAGCTCCCTATTTATAATGAGGAGTATGTAATGGACCGCTTATTAGAGAACATTGCCAAAATAGAATATCCCGCAAGTAAGTTAGAAATTCAAGTCTTAGATGATTCTACAGATAATACCGTTATTGACACAGCAAGACAAGTAAAAGAGCTAAAAGAAAAAGGTTTAGATATTCAACATATCACAAGAACCAACCGACAAGGTTTTAAGGCAGGTGCCCTAAAAGAAGGCTTAGAAATTGCTAAAGGAGAATTTATTGCCATTTTTGATGCCGACTTTTTACCAGAAAGTGATTGGCTAAAGAAAACAGTACCCTATTTCAAAGATTCAGAAATTGGAGTGGTACAAACCCGTTGGGGTCATATCAATAGAGATTTTAATTCTTTAACCAGAATCCAAGCTTTTGCTTTGGATGCTCACTTTACTTTAGAGCAAGTAGGTCGTAACTCAAAAGGACACTTTATCAACTTTAATGGTACAGCCGGTATCTGGAGAAAAGAATGTATTCTTGATGCAGGAAACTGGGAAGGCGACACCTTAACGGAAGACCTTGATTTAAGCTATCGAGCTCAACTAAAAAATTGGAAGTTTAAATATTTAGAAGATGTTGAGACTCCTGCAGAGCTTCCAGTTGTAATGAGTGCGGCTAGATCACAACAATTTCGTTGGAATAAAGGTGGAGCTGAAAACTTTAGAAAGACTGTTTCAAGTGTTGTAAAATCTAAAAACATAAATTTTAAGACCAAATTTCATGGGGTAATGCATTTATTAAATAGCTCCATGTTCTTATGCGTTTTTGTAGTGGCCGTTTTGAGTATACCAATGTTGTATATAAAGAACACTTATGGACATTTAGGATGGGTATTTGAAGTAACTAGTTTCTTTATTGTTAGTACCATTATTTTATTCTTCTGTTACTGGTATACCTACAAAAGTATTCAAGGTAGTGGCTTTGATAAATTCATTGATTACATCAGGTTATTCTTCACCTTCTTTTCCGTTGCTTTAGGGTTGTCGTTACACAACTCAATCGCGGTAATGGAAGGGCATTTAGGAAAACGTAGCGAATTTGTGCGTACTCCAAAATTCAACATTAATAACCTAACGGATAGTTGGAAGGGTAATAAATATTTGGCCACTAAACTATCTCCAAATATGATTATTGAATTTGGATTAATGCTTTATTTCTTATTCGGAATGTACAGTGCTATCCCTTTAAATGATTATGGATTATTTCCATTTCATTTAATGTTGTTCTTAGGTTTTGGCTTTGTATTCTTTAAGTCTTTGACGGCTAAAGCGTAATACTAGTAACTCCTTTCTCTTTTCCCTAAACACTTTTCATATTTTTATGAGCTTATAATCTTGTATAAAATATGGAAGAAAAACCAAGACTTTCGAGACTTACGGCCATCCTAATTCAATTACAATCTTCAAAAATTGTAACAGCTAGGCTATTGGCAGAAAAATATGGAGTAAGCATCAGAACCATTTACCGTGATATTAGAACTCTAGAGAAATCGGGCATTCCTATTATAACAGAAGAAGGTAAAGGATATTCCATAATGGATGGCTATAGTCTGCCCCCAGTAATGTTTACCGAAGAAGAAGCAAATGCATTAATTACCGCAGAACAGTTGATTATTAAAAATAAGGATAGCTCTTTTGTTAAATACTATATTGAAGCCATCCAAAAAATTAAAGCTACTCTAAAAGGTTCTCAAAAAGAAAAAACCAATTTACTGACCAATAGAGTCTATTTTACCAACAACTTCGGTAATCAAAAAACAAGTGATTATCTAATGCGTATTCAATTGGCGATTACCAATTTTCAAGTTTTGTATATTGAATATATATCCTTGGCAAAAAAACATACGGAAAGAGATATTGAGCCTTTTGCGCTCTATAGTACCCAAGGTAACTGGTTATTAATAGCCTTCTGCCGTCTAAGAAAAGAATTTCGGGTTTTTAGAATAGACTTTATCCAAAATATCAACTCTGTAAATGAACATTTTGAATCTCACAATATGACCCTAGAAGAATACTACAAAAAAACTTATACTATCTAATTTAACCCCTGACACACCCTTGTCGTATTCTCAATTTAATTTTGTTCAAACTTAAAATTATTGAAATGATAAACATTAAAAAACAGGCAATGAATATTGTAGGTATTTCAACAAGAACTTCAAATCAAAAAGGTAAAGCAGAAAAGGATATTCCAGCATTATGGCAAAAATTCATGACCGACAATATTAGTGAAAAAGTATCCAATAAAATTGACGAAACCATTTACGCCCTCTATTCTGATTATGAGGGCGACCATACCCTACCATATACCATTACAATTGGATATAATGCAGTCAATCTAGACAATATATCAGAAGATTTAACCGTGAAAATTGTACCGCAAGCAAACTATGCAAAATTTATTGCTAAGGGGAATCTTACCAAAGATGCAGTTATCAATAAGTGGTTGGAAATTTGGAATATGGACTTACAACGTTCTTATACAAATGATTTAGAAATTTATGATGACAGGGCTATTGACCCAACTAACGGGATAGCAGAGATTCTGATTTCGGTGAAATAACAATTTATTAATTTACAAAGACAACAAGTGCGCTTTGAAAATGATTTCAACGCGCACTTTTTAATAATGACATTCGATCACTTTAATTTATATTTTCCCTATTTTTTCAGAAGATAAGAAAGTATCCATGTCAAATTCAGTAGTTCAATATTGGAAACTCCATAAATACTCTGTCCTTTTTGTTTTTGGATCACTACTGTTTTATTACAGTTTTTCCTATGATTTAGAAAGGTCTGATTTTATAAAGTTGCTAATGCTTTATGGCGGACTATGCTATTTCTACTTCAAGTTAATTCAGTTCGAAAAATGGAATTTTAAGTTTCTGTTGATAGCTGGAATTCTTTTTCGATTGGTTTTTCTGTTTGCTAAACCTAGTCTTTCTCAAGATTTCTACCGTTTTATTTGGGATGGCAAGCTCATAAAAAATGGCATCAACCCATACTTATATACTCCAAATACTTTGATAGAGCAATCTAAATTGATAATAGCCAATGCCCGACAATTGCATGAAGGAATGGGTGATTTAAGCGCAAGACATTACAGCAACTACCCGCCCTTAAATCAATGCATCTTTGCAATTTCTACCTTTTTGGGCAACGGTAGTATTTTGGGCTCACTTATTGCAATGCGTCTTTTTATAATAGGAGCTGATTTAGGTATTCTATATTTTGGACGAAGATTATTACAAAATCTAGGAAAGTCCAATCATCTTGCATTTTGGTATTTTCTAAATCCTTTAGTAATAATAGAACTTACTGGAAATCTTCATTTTGAAGGTGTAATGCTCTTTTTCTTTGTGTGGGCCATGTATTTGATTTCAATAAAAAAATGGAAATTGGCTGCTCCCATTTATGCACTTTCCATTCTTCTTAAACTGGTGCCCATTTTATTTTTACCGCTGTTTTTAAAGCATTTAGGTTTCAAAAAAAGCGCACTGTTCTATAGTTTGATTGGCGTAACTTGCATTGCTTTTTTACTTCCATTTTACTCCTCAGAATTCATTGCTAATTATTCTCAAACCGTTGGGCTTTGGTTTTCAAATTTTGAGTTCAATGCTTCCGTTTATAATCTTGTAAAGAAAATTGGAGTATTATATTTTGAAGCTAAGCCATGGGAATTAGTCAAATCTTATGGAAGTCTTATTCCTAAAGTGATAATCACTTTGGCATTGTTACTTACCTTTTTTAGAGAAAATAAAGATTTAAAAACGTTATTAGGTTCAATGCTTATCTTACTTTCTAGTTACTATTTTTTATCAAGCACTGTACATCCATGGTATATTATCTTCCTTTTAATATTAGGAGTTTTCACTAATTATCGCTTTCCTATAGTTTGGTCTGCAATGGTATTTTTAAGTTATTACGCCTACGCAAACCCTGATTTTAAGGAAAACTTATGGTTGCTAGCAATTGAATATTGTTTGGTTTTAGGTTACCTCGGATATGAAGTATTTAAAAATCGTAACATAAAGTCAAGGTTTCGTAAAAAATTTAACCTAAACTAGGCTCTTTCAATTTAATTTGTACATTTACTCTATAATGAACGAACAAAACAACATATTAATTCATACAGGCTTTCAAAGTCTTGTACGTCCGTTCACTTTCCGTCGTCGCCCGTAAGGGTGCATCATATCTATGGGAATAGGTGAGTCCATTCCCGCAAGTTTCACAAATATTTTTCAAATTATCACTTAAAAACATATAGCAATGGAAATCATTGTTGCTAACGAATCACATTTTAAATACGCCCAAATTATAAGCGATACCATTACGGATTCTGCTAAGGTTCGAGGCACGGGTATTGCGCGTAGAACCCCTGAATATATAATTAAAAGATTAGAGAATGGAAATGCAGTAATTGCCTTAGATGGTGATAAATTTGCCGGTTTTTGCTATATCGAAGTATGGGGAAATAAAGGTTTTGTTGCGAATTCTGGCTTAATTGTTCACCCCGATTTTCGCAATCAAGGACTTGCTAAGAAAATTAAGAAACGAATTTTTGAGTTGTCAAGAGAAAAATTTCCAGAAGCTAAAATATTTGGAATTACCACTGGGCTTCCTGTCATGAAAATGAATTACGAATTAGGCTATAAACCAGTAACTTTCTCTGAACTTACAGATGACCCTTCATTTTGGAAAGGATGTCAGACCTGCAAAAATTTTGATATCCTTACTAGAACCGAACAGAAAATGTGCCTCTGCACAGGAATGCTATATGACCCTGTTAAAAAAACAAAAGAGAAAGAAAAATTGAACAGTAAGGCTTTTCAAAGATTGAAAAATATCAAAGAGAATTTACTTTTGAGAAAAAAAACAAAATCTTAAACAGATTGCTTCATTGCATTCGCAATTATTAATAAAATGAAAAAACTAGTATTAGCCTATAGTGGCGGCTTAGACACCTCTTATTGCGCCAAGTATCTTTCAAAAGAAGAAGGATATGAAGTACATGCTGTAAGCGTAAATACCGGTGGATTTTCATCTGATGAGATAAAAACCATCAATGAAAAAGCTATTGCCCTAGGTGCATCGAGTTATACATCAATCGATTCTGTTCAAACATTTTACAACAAGGTTGTAAAGTTTTTGATTTTCGGGAACGTTTTACGAAACAATACCTACCCACTTTCGGTTAGTGCAGAACGAATTGTTCAAGCAGTAGAAATTGTCAATCATGCAAAAAAGGTTGGCGCAAAATATATTGCTCATGGTAGTACAGGTGCAGGAAATGACCAAGTACGTTTTGATCTAATTTTCCAAACGCTGGCACCAGAGATTGAGATTATCACGCCAATAAGGGATAATAAATTATCTCGAGAAGCTGAAATTAAATTTTTGAAAGAAAACGGTGTGGATTACTCCTGGGAAAAAGCAAAATATTCTATTAATAAAGGCCTTTGGGGCACCTCAGTTGGTGGTGATGAAACATTGACATCTAATTTACCCTTACCAGATGCTGCTTACCCAAGTCAGTTAAAAGAAAAAGAGCCAACACAAGTAAAACTAACTTTTGATAAAGGAGAGTTAGTTGCCATTAATGGTGAAAAGAACATTCCTGTTCATAATATTGAAAAGTTAGAAGTTATGGCGTCTAAATATGCTATCGGAAGAGATATTCATGTCGGTGACACCATTATCGGAATAAAAGGTAGAGTAGGTTTTGAAGCCGCTGCTCCTTTGATAATTATCAAAGCGCATCATTTGTTGGAAAAACACACTTTGAGCAAATGGCAGCAATACCAAAAAGAACAATTAGGTAATTTTTATGGTATGCTTTTGCATGAGGGCAACTACTTGGATGAGGTAATGAGAAATACAGAAGCTTTCTTGACTGATACCCAAAAAAATGTGTCTGGAGATGTTTTTGTGAGTTTATATCCTTTCCAGTTTAGATTAGATGGAATTGCATCACCTCATGATTTAATGAATGCCTCTTTTGGTAGTTATGGCGAAATAAATAAAGGTTGGTCGGCTGATGAGGCTAAGGGGTTTATAAAGATTCTATCCAATCCGGGTAAAATTGCTAACCATGTAAATCAAAATCATGATTAAAGCAGGTGTTATTGGTGGCTCTGGATATACCGGTGGAGAGCTTATAAGACTTTTGATAAATCATTCGCAAGTCGAAATTGACTTCGTTTATAGCACTACACGAGTTGGACAAAAAGTGTCATCGGCTCATCCAGATTTATTAGGGCAAACAGAATTAGGATTCACAGGAAAAGTAAATTTAAAAGTTGATGTGGTTTTTCTTTGTCTTGGGCATGGAAATTCTTCTAAATTTTTATTAGAAAATTCGTTTTCAAATAGAACGATAATCATAGATTTAAGTAATGATTTTAGGCTACAAGCAGATTCTAATTTTGAAGAAAAACAGTTTGTTTATGGCCTACCAGAACTATTTAAAAATGAAATAGCAGATTCACAATACATTGCTAATCCTGGGTGTTTTGCCACCGCAATTGAATTGGCTTTATTACCATTAGCAAAGGAAGGTTTTTTGCAAAATAGTATTCATATTAACGCTGTCACTGGCAGCACTGGCGCAGGAATAAAACCATCTGATACAGCACACTTTAGTTGGAGAAACAACAATATAAGTTGGTACAAGCCTTTTACACATCAGCATTTAGGTGAAATTAACGAAAGCCTAACAGCTTTTGATAATGAAATAGGAAAATTAAATTTTCTGCCAAATAGAGGTAATTTTCCAAGAGGTATATTGGCCACTGCCTACACCGAATTTCAAGGTAGTTTAGAAGAAGCAAAAGCACTATATCAAGAATATTACGAGAATGCTTTATTCACTCATATTTCTCAAGAACCTATTCACCTAAAACAGGTCGTTAATACGAATAATTGTCATATTCATTTACACAAGCATGAAAGTTTATTACTGGTTACTTCTGCAATAGACAACTTATTAAAAGGAGCTTCAGGGCAAGCTGTTCAGAATATGAATTTGATATTTCGATTTAATGAAGGTGAAGGATTACAATTAAAGGCAGGGGTCTTTTAAAAAAAGTAGAACAATGAAAATAGCAATAATAGGAGCTGGTAATTTAGGATTGGCCATTGCAAAAGGTATTTTACATAGCAATGGGGCAACATCCATGTACCTTACCAAAAGAAATACTGCAGAAATTTTAGCATTTGAAAAGTACGGAAATGTAACCGTTACGAATGATAATGCGGAAGCTGTGAAAAATTCGGATATTCTAATTTTTGCAGTTCAACCTGGTCATTTTGAAGCCATTCTTTATGATGTTAAAGATTTATTGGGTGAAAAACATGTTCTAATTAGTACCATAACAGGTTTCGGAATTCAAAAAATTGAATCCATTATTGGAAGGGATAAATATATAATTAGAAGTATGCCCAATACAGCAATTTCTGTTGGTAAGTCCATGACTTGTATTTGTAGTAATGGTTTAGGTAAAAAACGAATTGATTTAGCTAAAGCAATATTTAACAGAATGGGGCATTCTTTAGAAATTCCCGAAGAACAAATGCAAGCTGCAACAGTCATTTGCGCTAGTGGTATCGCTTTTTGGATGCGTTTAATACGTGCTACTACCCAAGGGGCAATTCAACTAGGTTTTGATGCAAAAGAAGCACAAGAACTAGCTATGCATACTTGTAATGGTGCGGCAAGCCTATTAATAGAGTCCGGTAGTCATCCTGAAGAAGAAATAGATAAGGTTACTACACCAAAAGGTTGTACTATTTCTGGGTTGAACGAAATGGAGCATCAGGGATTAAGCTCTTCATTGATAAGAGGTATTGTTACCTCATTTGAAAAAATAAGCGATATAAGAAAAGGCTAATTATGAAACTATTTGATGTATATCCACTTTATAATGTAACTCCGGTTTCTGCAAAAGGCATTGAGGTCATTGATGATAAGGGAGAAAAATATTTAGACTTTTATGGCGGGCATGCGGTAATTTCTATTGGCCATTCACATCCACATTATGTTAACCGGTTAAAGAATCAGTTAGATAATATTAGTTTTTATAGTAATTCAATTCAAAACCCCTTACAAACTGAGTTAGCAAAAAAACTAGGTGTACTATCTAACTGTGAGGATTATAACTTATTCCTGTGTAATTCTGGAGCAGAGGCAAATGAAAATGCCTTAAAAATGGCATCATTCCAAACTGGAAAATCAAAAGTAATTGCTTTTAACAACGCTTTTCACGGTAGAACTTCAGCCGCTGTAGCAACAACAGACAACATAAAAATAAATGCTCCTATCAATCAACAACAAAAAGTTACATTTCTAGCTTTTGAAGACTTTGATGGTTTAGAAGTAGCCTTAAAAACAGGAGAATATTGTGCGGTAATTCTTGAGGCTATTCAAGGTGTTGGTGGTTTAGATGAACCTAGTTCAAAATTCTATCAATTTATTGAGGCAAAATGTAAAGAGAATAATGTCTTAGTTATTGCCGATGAAGTACAATCTGGTTTTGGCAGAAGTGGTAAGTTTTTTGGGTTTCAACATCACGGTATAAAACCAGATATTATATCCATTGCCAAAGGTATGGGTAATGGTTTTCCGGTTGGGGGCATATTAATTCATAAATCTATCAAAGCTTCCTATGGATTACTTGGTACAACCTTTGGCGGAAACCATTTGGCATGTGCTGCAACTATGGCTGTACTAGAAGTTTTAGAAAAAGATAATCTTATTGAAAACGCGAATGAATTAGGTTGTTATTTCTATGGAAAAGCAAAAGAAATTGAGAAAATAAAAAAGGTCAAAGGCAGGGGATTAATGTTAGGTTTAGAATTTGACTTTGAAGTCGCAGAATTACGCAAGAAACTCATTTACAAGCAACATGTTTTTACCGGTGGTTCAGCCAATAAAAAACTATTACGATTTCTCCCGGCCTTAAATATCACAAAGAATCACATTGATATTTTCTTTGATGCTCTTAAAGCAGAACTAAAATGAAACACTATCTATCTATTAACAACTTAGAAAATTTACAGGAAGCTGTGAAAGAAGCTGTTGCTATAAAAAAAAATCCACACCAATTGAAAACACTAGGTAATCAAAAAACAGTTTGCCTATTATTTTTCAACAATAGTCTACGAACTCGTTTAAGCACTCAAAAAGCAGCAATGAATTTGGGCATGGAAGTTATGGTAATGAATTTTGGCAGTGAAGGCTGGCAATTAGAATTTGAAGACGGAACCATCATGGATCAAAGCAAATCTGAGCATATAAAAGAAGCTGCTCAGGTAGTTTCCCAGTTTGCTGATATTGTTGCTATTAGAGCATTCGCTGGTTTAATCGATAAGGAAAAAGACGAGGCAGAACTCGTATTGAACGGGTTTGTGAAATACGCCAGCATTCCTGTTGTGAACATGGAAAGCTCTGTAGCTCACCCTTTACAAGCCTTGGCAGATGCAATTACATTAGAAGAAAACAAGACTATAGAAAAACCTAAAATAGTACTGTCTTGGGCACCGCACCCGAAAGCGTTACCCCATGCTGTGGCTAATTCTTTTGTGGAGATGATGAAATTACAAGATGCAGAGTTTGTGATTACACATCCTAAGGGATACGAATTGAATAATGAAATCACAAAAGGATGTACAATTGTTCACGACCAAGAAAAGGCTTTAGAAAATGCGAACTTTGTATATGTAAAGAATTGGAGTAGTTACTCAGACTATGGTAAAAAGTTATCCGAAGATAAAAGCTGGATGATGACAACAGAAAAGTTAGGTAATGCCAAATTCATGCATTGCTTACCTGTGAGAAGAAACGTGGTGGTTGAAGATTTCGTTTTAGATGGCAATCAAAGTTTAGTAATAGAACAAGCAAATAACAGAACCTATTCAGCGCAATTAGTCTTAAAGAGAATTTTAGAAAAACTGTGAAACAGCAATTATCCATTATAAAAATAGGTGGCAACATCATTGAAAACGAATCTGAACTTTCAAAGTTTTTGACTTTATTTGCAAAAATTGATGGGCCTAAGATTTTGGTTCATGGAGGAGGGAAAAAAGCCAACCAAATCTTAGAAAAAATGGGCATTGCTACTAAAATGGTAAATGGCAGAAGAATAACCGATGCTGAAAGTCTAGATGTTGCGGTCATGGTTTATGGCGGATTAACCAACAAGAAAATTGTTTCTAAACTACAATCTTTGCAATGCAATGCTATTGGAATGAGTGGGGCTGATGGAAATTCAATTCATGCACATAAAAGACCAGTAACTGATATTGATTACGGCTTTGCAGGTGATGTAGACGGTGTAAACACAATTCTCATAAATAATCTTTTGAAACTTCAACTTTCGCCAGTTTTCTGTGCTTTAACTCATGACCAAAAGGGACAATTATTAAATACTAATGCAGATACCATTGCTTCAGAATTAGCGATTGGTATGAGCACAACCTTTGAAACTACGCTCTATTATTGTTTTGAACTAAGTGGAGTGCTTCAAGATTTTGAAGATAAATACTCGGTCATTAAAAAAATTGATTCCGATTCTTATCAAAGTTTAGTTTCAGGTGGTAACATTGCAAATGGTATGCTTCCTAAAATGCAGAATTGTTTTCATGCCCTTAAAAATGGAGTAAAAGAAGTTAGAATAGGTAATTTAGGCCTGTTTGAAAAAGGGAATACAAATTATACAACACTAGTTTTATGACGATTGATAAAGACACACTGGCACAAGAAGCCTTGGATCTATTGAAACAACTAATTGCAATTCCTTCTCTTTCAGAAGAAGAAGAGAAAACCGGTAATGCTATTGAAGCTTGGTTGAAGAAGTTTGGAGTAGAGACCAAAAGACAGTACAACAATATTTATGCGTACAACAAATATTATGATGAAAGCAAACCGAACCTATTATTGAACTCCCACCACGATACAGTAGAACCAAATTCAGCTTATACCAATGACCCTTTTGATGCTCATATTAAGGATGGAAAGCTTTATGGCTTAGGAAGCAATGATGCTGGAGGTTGTTTATGTTCATTGTTAGCTACATTTATTCACTTTTATGAGCGAGAAGACCTCAGCCATAATATTATTATGGCCGCCACTGCCGAAGAAGAAGATGCAGGTGCGAAAAGCCTATCTGCCTTGTTGCCTATTCTTCCAGAAATTGATGTAGCTATTGTAGGCGAACCTACAGAAATGCAACTTGCCATTGCTGAAAAAGGATTAATTGTCTATGAGGGTAAAATTCAAGGAACACCTTCACATGCTGCCCATCCCAATGAGGATAGTGCTATTTACAAAACATCCGCTGTTTTAGATTGGTTCAAAAATTATGAATTCGAAAAAATATCTGAGGTATTAGGCCCGGTTAAAATTACCGTTACTCAATTAAACGCGGGTAGTCAACACAACGTAGTGCCTGCCCATGTAGATTTGGTAATTGACACGAGGGTAAATGATTGTTATTCCAATGAAGAAATTAATGATATCCTACAAAAAGAAGCTCCATGTCAATTAAGACCTCGATCATTGAACAAAGACAGTTCCTCAATTTCAATTAATCATCCTCTTGTACAATCTGGTATAGCATTAGGAAGAGAAACCTATGGTTCTCCCACGTTGTCTGATCAAGCAAAATTGAGTTGTCAATCATTAAAATTGGGGCCAGGTTATAGTCCACGATCTCACTCTGCCAATGAGTTTATTTATGTAAAAGAAGTAGAAGAAGGGGTAGGTTTATACATTGATATTTTAGAAAGCTTCTTGACGAAGCAGAAATAAGAGATGTTAGAACTAATTCAAAAAATCTAATATCTCAATACTAACATCTAACATCTATTCAACATGAAACTCTGGGACAAAGGCTTTAGTACAGATAAAAAAATAGACCATTTCACCGTTGGCAACGACCGTGAACTTGATTTAGTTTTGGCTAAATACGATGTAATTGCTTCAAAAGCACATGCCAAAATGCTAGGTAAGGTGAGTTTGGTAACTGAAGATGAAGCTAAAGCTTTAGTAACCGAATTAGGTGTCATTGCAAAATCAATTGAAAAAGGAGAATTTACTATCGAAGATTCATTTGAGGACATGCACTCTAAAATTGAATTCTTACTCATTAAAAAACTTGGTGATACGGGTAAAAAAATACACTCTGCTAGGTCTAGAAATGATCAGGTTTTAGTGGCGATGCATTTATATTTAAAAGAAGAACTAACTGAGGTCAAATCTGAAGTAAAACTTCTTTTTAATGAACTTATACATCTTGCAGAAAAGCATCAAAAGGTTTTACTCCCTGGGTATACCCATTTGCAAATTGCAATGCCTTCGTCATTCGGACTATGGTTTTCAGCCTACGCAGAAAGCTTGATAGACGATTTATATTTTGTACAAGCGGCGTATAAAATTGCCGATCAAAATCCACTAGGAAGTGCCGCAGGATATGGTAGTTCGTTTCCTATTGATAGAAGTTTTACGACAAAAGACATGGGTTTTGATACTCTGAAATATAATGTTATTGCTGCCCAAATGGGCCGAGGAAAAATAGAAAAAGCTACTGCCTTTGGCATCTCTAGTATTGCCGGAACATTATCCAAATTAGCTATGGATATTACACTTTATATGAGTCAAAATTTTGATTTCATTTCATTTCCAGATGAGTTAACCACTGGCAGCAGTATTATGCCTCATAAAAAGAATCCAGATGTGTTTGAATTGATTCGTGCCAAATGCAATAAAATTCAGGCTGTTCCTAATCAACTTACATTAATTACTAATAATTTACCCAGCGGCTATCATCGTGATCTACAGTTGGTAAAAGAAATTATAGTTCCTGCATTGCAAGACATGAAAGCATGTATAGAGCTTATGACTTTTAGTCTAAAAGAAGTGAAGGTCAAAAAAGACATTCTCGAAGACCCTAAATATGATTATCTATTTAGTGTTGATACTTTAAATGAAATGGTCAAAAATGGTATGCCTTTCCGCGATGCCTATAAGACCATGGGCAAAGCAATTGAAAATGGCAACTTCAAACCTAAAAAAGACATTGAACATACCCATGAGGGCAGTTTAGGCAATTTATGCCTTTTAGAAATCAAGAAAAAAATGGATTCTATTTAGGTTTTAGCCATACTAAATAGTACTTCACCACAATTCAATAGTGTTTTGACAACAAATATTTGTCACGGCTGTATCGACAAGCTAATTTGAAAAATATTTGCGAAACTAAGTCGTTGATTTAAAACACCAAACACTACCAAATGCTAAGAAAATTATTCTCTTCGCTAGCGTTATTACTATCGTTAATTTCTTTTGGGCAAAACTTTAATTCTATTTGGAATACTGCCGAAGTTGGTACTTCTAACGATGACCAAGTAACAATTCCGACTAATCCAGCTTTTACTTACGACTATACTGTTAATTGGGGAGATGGGGCCACAGATAACAATGTTACCGGAGACATTACACATACCTATGCCACTCAAGGTAACTACACAATTAGTATTAGCGGGAATTTCCCTTCCATTTATTTTAACAATGGTGGAGACAGACGAAAAATAATTGAAATTTTAGCATGGGGAAACATCGCATGGCAAAGCATGGAAAATGCTTTTTATGGATGTATAAACCTAAATTTTGATGCTATTGATAGCCCTGATTTATCAAGTGTTACAAGCCTTAAAAATATGTTTAGAGGGGCTTCTTCATTTAATGGAATTGTCAATAATTGGAATACCAGCGGTATTACCGACATTTCTGGAATGTTTGCAGGGGCCCAAATTTTCAATCGCCCCTTAGATAATTGGAACACTATCGCTGTAACGGATATGTCAGAAACCTTTAGTGGAGCTAACGACTTTAATGAACCTCTTGATAATTGGAACACTGCTTCTGTGACCAATATGAGCTTTATGTTTAGTGCTGCCAGTGATTTCAACCAAAATATAAATAATTGGGATGTGAGTCAGGTTACGAACATGAGTGGCATGTTTAGATATGCCGGCAGTTTTAATTTACCATTAAACAATTGGATGGTCACCAATGCGACCGATATGTCAAGAATGTTTGAAGGCTCAGGTTTTAACCTTCCCTTAAATAATTGGAATGTAGGTAATGTTATCAATATGTCGGGTATGTTCTCACAGTACTCTAGATTCAATCAAAACATTAACAATTGGGATGTTTCTTCTGTACTTGATATGTCCCAAATGTTTCTTAGAGCAACGCAGTTTAATCAACCTTTGGGTGATTGGGATGTTCGCAGCGTTACTGATATGGGTGAGATGTTTGACGGTTTCATTGCAACCATGATTTTTAATCAACCCTTAAATACTTGGGATGTTAGTGGCGTAACTAACATGAGTAAAATGTTTAGGGATTGTAAATCTTTTAATCAGCCTTTAAATAATTGGGTGGTGGACAATGTCACCGACATGAGTCAAATGTTCGAGGATGCTGAAGTTTTTGATCAAGATTTAAGCAGCTGGAATGTTGGTAATGTTTTGAATATGAGAGGCATGTTTCAAGAAACTGATGTCTTTAATCAATCCTTAAACGGCTGGGACATTTCTTCTGTTACTGATTTATCCTCAATGTTTTATCTATCATCTGCATTTGACCTTCCTTTGAATAATTGGGATGTAGGCAATGTGTTCAACTTCCGGTATATGTTTTCAAATTCGGTATTTAATCAAAATATTGGCAATTGGGATACAGGTTCGGCAATAAACATGGAGCGCATGTTCTCAGACGCATCCGCATTTGATCAAAATTTAGCGGGTTGGAATATCACTTTGGTGACTGATATGACCAATATGTTGTCCAATAGTGGTATTTCACAAGAGAACTATGATAATATTCTAATCGGGTGGGCTGCTCAAGCTGTTTTAGACAATGTTGATTTAGGCTCCACGAATTTAAATTACTGTGATGGTCGTGACGCCAGACAAGAATTAATAGATAATCATAATTGGAACATTACTGGCGATATAGTTAATTGTTCTTTTGTTTTTTGTACACAGATTACCTCACCAATTGACGGTGATACGAATGTGCCCGCAAATTCAGATATTCGTTGGAATCCAGCACCAAATGCAGACGGATACCGTGTCAGCATTCGAAGGGAAAACGGAGCTACGACACAAGTCATTTATGACAATCAAGATTTTGGTAATGTAGTGGGGTTGGATTTTACCAATGAATTTACTCCTGGTGATACCGTTTATGTAACTGTAGTACCTTACAATGCTGAAGGACCTGCAACAGGTTGCCCTGAAATAAGTTTCACGGTAATTGAAAGTTGGGTGAATAGCCCAGATGCTTTCAAGCTTACTTACGACACAACACTTCAGGTCACAAATCAAACTACACCGACCAACCAACTAAAAATACAAACAAGTCCAGGTTTGACCTATGATTTTTCAATTGATTGGGGAGATGGCCAGTATGATAATAATGTTACAGGAGAAATTACCCATACTTACTTAGCTCCAGGAATTTATACCGTTAGTATCATAAATATTTTTCCTGCGCCAAGACATGAAGAATTCGATAGCGATTCATTCAAACTTTTGTCCATTGACCAATGGGGAACCCAAGTTTGGGAAAGTATGTCGGGTGCATTTGCCGGTTGTTCCAATATGGAATATGCCGCAACCGATATCCCCAATCTTTCAGTAGTTGAAGACATGAGCCGAATGTTTATAGTATGTCAGAACTTTAATGGTAATATCAATGATTGGGATGTAAGTAATGTCACCAATATGTTTGCAACTTTTGGCGTGGCTACTGTATTTGATCAACCTTTAGATAATTGGGATACCAGTAACGTGACCAATATGAGTCTGACGTTTTTTAGAACAGATGATTTCAATCAAAATATCAATAATTGGAATACTTCAAATGTGACCACGATGTCAAGAATGTTTGAAGATGCCGATGCTTTCAACCAACCCATAAATAACTGGAACGTTTCTTCTGTCACCGATATGAACCAAATGTTCAATAGGGCACAGGTTTTTAACCAGCCCCTTAATAATTGGACTGTGGGCAACGTGACCAATATGACTAGTATGTTCAATAGTGCCCAAGCCTTTAATCAAAATATAGATAGTTGGGATGTAGGTAATGTTACAAATATGAGCAGTATGTTTAGATCTGCCACTGCTTTCAATCAACCGCTTAATTCATGGGATGTTTCCTTAGTATTGAGCATGTCTTCCATGTTTTCATCAGCATCGGCATTCAATCAGCCTCTTAATAATTGGGATACCTCGGCTGTCACAAATATGCTTGCCATGTTTTCATCAGCTTCGGTATTCAATCAAAACATAAATAGCTGGAATGTCACAAACGTCATCACCATGCAAGATATGTTTCGTAATGCCAGTGCATATAACCAACCCATGGCCAGTTGGAATGTTGACTCTGTTGTAAATATGAGCTCTATGTTCGAAGGGGCAACCACTTTTAACCAGCCTTTAAATACTTGGAATGTAAGTGCCGTTGCCAATATGGGTTCTATGTTTGAAGAGGCTATTGCCTTTGATCAGCAATTGGATAATTGGGATGTAAGTTCAGTGACGCTCATGGAGGCTATGTTTAAAGAAGCTGCTCTTTTTAATCAATCCGTAAACAATTGGAATGTATCTGTTGTTACCAATATGGAACAAATGTTCAATGAGGCCCTGCTTTTTGACCAACCTCTTAACAATTGGGATACAGGTGAGGTTCTGAGCATGAAAGAGATGTTTAGCGGTGCTTCAACCTTTGACCAAAACATAGATAGTTGGAATACCTCATTCGTGACTACAATGGAAGAAATGTTCAGAGATGCAACCTCGTATGATCAATCTATGGATTCATGGAATGTAGCCTCAGTAACTACTATGGAAGGTATGTTCCAAAACGCCACAAGTTTTAACAGCATTATTGATAGTTGGAATGTGAGAGGGGTGATTACCATGGAAAGTATGTTCGAAGAAGCTTCGTCATTTAATCAAACAATAAATAATTGGCGTGTTCCTGATGTTCAAAATATGGAATCAATGTTCCGAAATGCCACAGCCTATAATCAAACTATGGACAGGTGGATTTTAGGCAATGTCAATATGCAAGCTATGTTCGAAAATGCAGCTGCTTTTAATCAATACTTAGGAGATTGGGATGTAAGTAACGTAAACGACATGAGTGATATGCTTGATAATACAGCATTAATTAGAGAAAACTATGACAATACTCTTATCACCTGGTCAGAACAAACACTTACAGCTGGCATTACATTTGGCGCACAAGGATTACTCTATTGTGATGCTTTAGAAGAAAGACAATCGATTATAGACACCTATGGTTGGAGCATTGATGGTGATGTTTTAGACTGCCCTATACCAGAATGTACACAGTTGGCTTCACCTTTAAATGGAGCTATTGATGTTCCAGTAAACACCAATCTAACGTGGGAACCTACCCTTTTTGCAAGAGGGTATCGCTTAACTGTTGGAACAACTTCTGGCGGAAATGACATTGTAAACAACGAAACCATAAATGATGAAACATCTTACGAATTTGCTACTGATTTTATCGGAGGGGAAACTGTTTTTGTAACTATAATACCTTTCAATGATGAAGGTGATGCTGTTGCTTGTGCTGAAGAAAGCTTTACCATTTCTGCTATTCCTGCAACGGTGCCTGACTGTACAAGTCTTACAATGCCACTAAATGGAGTGACCGATGTAGTTATAGATACTGATTTAAGTTGGAATCCTATTGCAAATGCAGATGGTTATAAAATTACAGTCGGAACATCAACAGGTGCGAATGATATTTTAAATGATGAAGATGTCAGTAATGTTACTACCTATGATCTCGTCTCAGATTTACCAGAGGATACAGAAATTTTTGTCACGATTGTACCCTATAATGAAGAAGGAGATGCAACTGGATGTGTAGAAGAAAGTTTTACAACAGAATTAATTCCAGTACCGCCATTATGTACGACCATTATTGAACCAATTAACAATGCTACAAATGTGCTCATTGATACTAATTTGAGCTGGAACGCAGTTGACGGTGCTACTGGGTACTTGGTCATTGTGGGCAATACCCAAGGAGGGATTGAAATTGCCAATAATATTGATGTGGGTAATGTCACTACTTATGACTTTCCTGCTGATTTACAAGAGAACAGAACCCACTATGTTACCATAATTCCTTACAATGCCGTTGGAGATGCCATAACTTGTGCTGAAGAAAGTTTTAGAACAGGAAATTCAACTTTGAACGATCCTCCGGCATGTACAACACTTTCAGCACCTTTGAATGGTGCAGCAAACATTTCTTTGGATACCGACATTAGCTGGAATACAATTCCGAATACAGATGGCTATCGCTTATCTGTTGGAACAACTTCTGGGGGAAATAATATTCTTGATAATTTTGATGTTGGTAACGTACTTACTTACGATTTACCTGCCAACCTTCCAGAGAATTCTGCAATTTTTGTTACCGTAATTCCATATAACTCATTCGGAGATGCCAGCGGGTGTAATGATGAAAGCTTTACAACCGAATTAAGCGCAACAGTACCTGATTGTGCTGCACTTACAAGTCCTCTAAACGGTGCAAGCGATATAGCCATCTCAACAGATTTAACCTGGAACGCAGTAGCAGATGCAGACGGTTATCGAATAACCATCGGCACAACAACGGGCGGAAATGATATTCTAAACAATTTTGATTTAGGTAATGTACTTACTTACAATCCTCCAGCCAACTTTGCTGAAAACACCGAAATCTTTGTCAGTATAATACCTTACAACGCTATTGGTGATGCCTCTGGATGTATTGAAGAAAGTTTTACTACAGAGACTGTGGCAACGGTTCCGACCTGTACAATACTTTCAAGTCCTTTGAATAGTGCAGCTGATGTATCTATTTCTACTGATTTAAGCTGGAATGCATCGACAGATGCTGATGGATATCTGTTAACTGTAGGAACGACAACGGGCGGAAATGACATTCTCGACAACTTTGATATTGGTAATATACTGACCTATGACTTACCAACTGACCTACCTGAAAACACCGAAATATTTGTTACCATAATTCCTTATAATAGTGTTGGTGATGCTGTTGGATGCTCAGAAGAAAGTTTTACTACCGAAATCGCACAACCTGGATGCTCTAATCTTATCACTCCAATTTTTGATGCCATAAATGTTCCTGTTGATACCGATTTAACTTGGAATGCAGCTGCTAATGCTGTTAGATATACCATTGGAATAGGAACCGCAACAGGTCTTGATGATATACTAACTACGACCGATGTTGGCAACAATACTACTTTTAATCCACCTATCAATTTACCAGAAAACACAAGAATATTTGTTACCATATTTTCTTATAATGCGGTTGATGAGTCCATTGTATGTGGAGATGATCAATTTACTACCGGTATGGCAAATTTAGAACTGCCTAATTGTACTAGTTTAAGTGCGGCATTAATTAATGCTACAACCGTTTCTGTTTCTTCTGATTTAACTTGGGATGCTGTTTCTAATGCGGATGGCTACCGACTGACTGTTGGTACAATAGCTGGGAGCAATGATATTCTAGACGATTTAGATGTTGGCAATGTATTGACCTATGACCTGCCTAATGACCTGCCTTTTGAACAACAAATATTTGTAACCATTACCCCGTACAATGCTTTCGGTGATGCTATTGGTTGTGTTGAGCAAAGCTTTACAACGGTAACAGAGCCAATGCCTCCAGCATGCACAAATTTACTGACACCACTTAATCTTGATATTGACGTGCCCGTAAATGTTGTTCTAAGTTGGAATGCAGCAACCGATGCCGATGGCTATCGATTGACGGTTGGCACTGCCTCTGGACTTGGCGATATTCTAAACGACCAAGATATCGGCAATGTAACTTCGTTTAATCTGCCAGAAGACCTACCAGAAAACACAGAAATATTTGTATTTGTCTTGCCATATAATGCTGTGGGTGATGGTGAGTTCTGCGAAGAAGAAAGCTTTATTACAGAAACACTAGCACCAGACAACCCACCGTGTACCACAATCACTACACCAGAAAATGGTAGTACTGATGTGCCTGTGGCAACAGGAATCTCTTGGAACGCCATTGGTGATATTGATGGATATATTATAAGTATTGGCACAACGGAAGGCGGAACAGATATTCTAGACAACTTTGATGCAGGATTGACGACTTCGTATGATTTGTTAGAAGATTTACCTTTTGAACAAGAAATTTTTGTCTCAGTTCTTCCGTACAATGAGACTGGAAATGCTGAGAGTTGTGAAGTTCATTCTTTTATAACAATACCAGAACCTGAAGTAGAATCTCTCTATGGATTCTCACCCGATGGCGACGGCATCAATGAATTTTGGGTTATTGAGGGCATTGAGCAGTATCCTGATAATACGGTAGTCATTTACAACCGTTGGGGCGATATGGTCTTTCAAATTAATGGCTATGATAACAACTCTAATGTGTTTAGAGGAGAAGCCAACCAGCTTACTGGCTTCGGTGCTGGCCAATTACCTGAAGGCACCTATTTCTTTCAACTCATTTTACCAGAAGACAACAACCTCAAACAAACCAAAGGCTTTTTGGTGCTAAAAAGATAACTATGACTAAGTATACCTACTTCTTGGTATTGACCCTAATCATTTTAGGCTTGCCTTTAACAACAAACGCACAACAGACCCCAGTATTCTCAGAATACAATTACAACCCTTTCCTTATCAACCCTGCTTACGCAGGAGTGGAAAATGGAGCAGAGGCTACTTTAAGCAATTCTGGTCTGAACAGTGAATTTAGTGGAACTCCAAAGAGCCTTGCATTTACCTTTAATACCCGTTTGAATGAGGGCAAAATGGGGTTGGGTGCAGGTATGATAAATGATGAGATTGGCGTGTCATCGGCAACCCAAGTCTTTGCGGCATATTCGTATAAAATCTATTTGAACGACAATGCATACCCTTATTGGAAAGTCTATGACCGTTCTTTTATCTCTTTTGGAATTACCGCTGGGGCACTTTTATATAACGAAGATCTTTTACAGTTGGGTCTTCAGGACGATCCCAACTTTTCCGAAAATATCAATACTACCCTACCCGCTGCAGGAGTGGGAATTCTTTTTGGTAGCGGCAATTTCTTTGCCGGGGCGTCTATGCCAAACGTGCTTGGAGATACTTTTTCCAATCAAGATAATCTGAATCTTTCTAGGCCCTTTTATGGTTACACAGGATATCATTTTGCAAGTAGTAAGTATGACCCAAATTTGATCCTTAAACCTAGCATGCTTTTCAAATATGAAAATGGCGCTCCTTTTCAAGTTGATGTCAATCTCTCTGTAAACTTTAAAAATAGTTTTGAAATTGGTGCAGGATATCGTACCAGTAGCTCCCTTAATTTTGTTGCTGGCTTCTACCTCTTTAAAAACTTTAGGGCGCTTTATAACTATTCACAAAATGGTGGTGATGCCCCTATCGGAAATACACATGGTATTGTATTGAGCTATCGTGCTGGTAATGGTTATGCTAACAGGTAGTTCTTATATTAAACAGTATGCAAAAAGTTTTTATTTGTAAACGTGATTGCTTTTTGTTTCTGTATTCTATTATTTTTTGGAGCATTTTTTGCCGCAATCACCGGACTCTTGTATTTTAAGCCTTTATTGACTACAAATATCTTTATTAATAAGCGGAAGTTGCTTTAATAAACACCAATATAATACTGAGCTATCGCTCTGTGAGTAGATGCACTTTAAATGTATAATCTAAAAAAAAAATAGTTTTATTAAAATAAGATGATGACCGACCTTTTCATATTCGTATTATTTCTACTTCCTGTAGTAATTAGCATTGTATTATGCTTTCTCAAGGATTCTAAAAAAGTTCGCGGCAAGTTTCTAAATGTTCTATTAATAATTAATGCTGTGGTATACACATTCCCTTTAATCTATGCCTATTGGAAAACAAGACCTGACGGAAATATGTGGAGCGAAAATGGCCCAGGTGCTATTCTGTGGCTGTATTTTATAATAATACCTTTGTGCGCCTTAGTGCTTATCGTGTTATTGATTTTAAAACTCGTGTTTAAAAGAAAATCTGACGATACGATAAAATAAGATTGTAAAAAGAGTGATTTATTTAATCATCCCCATATTAATAACCTCTTGAGAAGTCAAGTTTCTCCAATGCCCACGAGGCAAATCTTTTTTGGTCAATCCTGCAAAAACGACACGATCTAGTTTGACAACATTATATTCTAAATGTTCAAAAATCCGACGAACAATACGGTTTCGACCTGAGTGAATTTCAATCCCTACTTCCTTTTTGGTTGTTCCACTTATGTATGACACCTCATCTACCGGAACTGGGCCATCTTCCAATTCAAGACCTGCTTGAATTTTTTTCATATCAGCCAATGTTACGTTTTTGTCCAACACCACATGATAAATCTTGCGCACCCCAAACTTAGGATGTGTCAGTTTCTTGGTCATATCACCATCATTGGTGAACATTAGAAGCCCTGTGGTATTTCTATCTAAGCGCCCTACCGGGAATAAACGATTGTTTGAAGAGCTAGAAATCAATTCCATCACCGTTCTTCGTCCTTTTTCATCATTAGTGGTCGTGATAAACCCCTTTGGTTTATTCAGTAGTATATATTCTTTCTTTTCAGGATTCAATCTACGACCATCATATCGGACATCATCGGTGCGCTTGACTTTATAGCCCATTTCAGAAACTACTTTTCCATTAACGGTAACACTACCTGCTGCAATATAAACATCAGCTTCCCTACGCGAACAAACCCCAGCATTAGCGATGTATTTGTTCAACCGAATCTCGTCAGGATTGGTATTGGTCTTTGGAGGTGCTTTTCTCTTATTGGGTGGAGTACTTTTTGAAAAGTCTTTCTTTTTTCTAAAACCGCCAGTTGATCGGTTTTTACTGCTATCGGATTTCGGCTTGCGATCACCCTTATAGTCTGATTTCGCCATCAGTCATTTAATTTTTGCAAATGTAGCTAATGCTAGCTACCAAGCAATCTTTTTATTGAATTAAGAAGCTTATATTTATGAGGACTAATTCAACCAAAATGATTCAAAAATTTCTACCCCTAGTTCTCGTTCTGTTTTTTACTTCAATAGCTGCACAAAAAAAAGTTTTAGACCATGAAGATTATAAAATCTGGAATACGGTTCAAGATGAAAACATGGCGCCTAATGGTTCCCATGTTCTTTATAGCATAGAACGAGGTGAAAAAGACAACTTCTTAAAAATTCAAGATAGTAAAGGCAATTTTGTCTTAGAATATGACAGAGCTGAAAAAGGACATTTTACTTATGATTCAAAATACGCTGTATTTAGCATAAAAGCATGGAAAGACAGCGTGATTGCAATGAAAAAGAGAAAGGTCAAGAAGAAAGACTTACCTAAGGATTCATTGGGGATTTTCAATTTAGAGAACAAATCCTTAGTTAAGGCAGGAAATATAAAATCTTATAAAATTCCTGAAAAATGGTCCGGTTATGTTGCATATCAATTAGACGAAATCAAAAAAGCAAAGAAAAAGGATGAGGAAAAAGATTCTACGACAACAGATGAAAAGAAAAAAGACAAACCAAAAAAAGTTGGAAAGGATACTGGGTATCATCTAGTGCTCAGAAATCTTGAAAACGGGGATCAAGACACACTAAAATTTGTGAAAGATTACACCTTTGCAAAAAAAGGAAAATACCTTGCTTATACATCAACTGGAGAAACAAAAGATGATGATGCCGGAGCTTTTGTAATAAATTTGGAAACTAAGACAACGACTACCCTGCATCAAGGCAAAAAGGCAAAATACTTTCAACTTAATTTTAGTGAGTCTGGTAAAAACTTAGGTTTTGTAGTGGATACAGATACGACCAAAATTCAACTCCGACCAAATCAACTTTATCTATGGCAAGAGGGTAAATCATCTGCTGAAAAATTAATGAACAATGCATCAGCTCCTAAGAACTATGTGTTGTCAAAATATGGAGACGTTCATTTTTCAAAAGATGAGTCCAAATTATTCTTTGGCTTATCTAAACCGCCCATAGAAAAAGACACCTCTTTACTAGACGAAGAAATTGTCAATGTAGAAGTATGGACGTATGACGAACCAAAACTATATACCGTTCAAGAATTACAGCTTAAAAATGACACTGTGCAATCCTTCACCACCGCAATTCACTTAAATAGTAGGCAAGTAATTCCACTAGCCAATACCACTTATATGAATACAGAATTGGGTGATGAAGGGAATGGCAAATACGCTTTGGTGAACACCAGTATTCCCTACGAATTACCAAGCCAATGGACAGCACGAAGAGATTATGATTATAAAGTCGTTAATACCACTACTGGCGAAACTACTTTAACACTTAAGCAAGTTCCGAGAATGAGATTAAGTCCGAAGGCAAATTATGGATATGGGTATAATCGTGTTGACAGCACATGGTTTTCGCACAACCTAAATACAGGTAATCGTATTGACCTCACTAAGAATAAGGTTTTTTATGATGAAAGAAACGATTCGCCAAATTTTCCTAGAGCTTATGGTTTAGCAGGATGGACCAAAGATGATAAAGCACTTGTAGTTTATGACCGCTATGACCTTTGGAAATTCAACCCGACTACTGGAGCAACTGAAAAACTAACCAATGGAAGACCTAACAAAACAGTATATCGTTATCAAGAGCTCGATGAAGACCAGCGCTATATGGACCCCGACAAAAAGTGGCTTTTAAGCACTTTTAATGAAACGACAAAAAATGGAGGTTTTGCTGAATTTAATCCTAAAAACAATTCGATAAAACAACTCATTGAAGGACCTCATCGCTATTCTAACCTTCAGAAAGCCAAAATGAGTAATGATTTGATATATTCTAGAGAATCTTTTGAAGCGTTTCCCGATATGCGATTGACAGACCTCAATTTTAAAAAAGATATAAAGCTAAGTAATGCAAATCCGCAACAGTCAGATTACAATTGGGGAAGTATTGAATTGGTGAATTGGACTTCTTTAGATGGAAAAGAACTCTCTGGTATGTTGGTCAAACCTGAAAATTTTGACCCCAACAAAAAATATCCGCTATTGGTTAATTTTTATGAACGTAGCTCAGATGGCATACATAGACATCGCTATCCAAAACCAGAACGTTCTACCATCAATTACAGCTTTTTTACTAGCCGTGGTTATGTGATTTTTAATCCTGATGTAGAATATCGTATCGGGTATCCTGGCGAAAGCGCTTATAACTGTGTAGTTCCCGGAGTCACCTCGCTGATTGAAAAAGGCTTTATTGATAAAGATAATATTGGAGTTCAAGGTCATAGCTGGGGCGGATACCAAATTGCCTATTTAGTGACTAGAACCGACATCTTTAAAGCTGCTGAATCTGGGGCGCCCGTACCAAATATGATTAGTGCGTATGGAGGTATACGGTGGTGGACAGGCTTGAGCCGACAGTTTCAATACGAGCATACCCAAAGTAGAATTGGCGGTACGCCATGGGAGTACCCTGCTCGCTATATTGAAAACTCCCCTATTTTCAATATTGACAAAATCAATACACCACTGCTAATTATGCATAATGATGCGGATGGGCATGTACCTTGGTACCAGGGGATTGAATTTTTTGTAAGCCTACGAAGATTGGGTAAACCATCATGGTTTTTAAACTATAATGGAGAGCCACACTGGCCGTTGAAATATCAAAATCGAACTGATTTTAGTATTCGAATGTCTCAATTCTTTGACCATTATTTAAAAGGTGAATCTAAACCTATGTGGATGGAAAGAGGTGTGCCACCAATGGAAAAAGGAATTAAACAAGGATATGAGTTGTTGAATGAGGCTGGTAAAGATTAATCTTCAAAAGCAACCGTTGATTGTCGCTCTCTATTGACAATCAATTTCGTTACATCAGGTCTTGAATAGTGACCTACTGCATCGAAGTTTTGCCGTTCCTCATAAACACGATTAAAATCCAAGGTATGGTAAAACAAACCTTCTTTACCAATGATAGGTTCTACTAACCATTCACCATCAGGCCCAGCGATACAAGACCCTCCATTGGCTAAAATATCAGGTGCCTTTTCTAGTATCTTATTAGAGTGCGGGGTATCTTTTGGAAAATCTTCTTTGTTCATTAATGAAGAGACTGAAATTACATAGCTACGTGATTCACGTGCAATAAATCTCGTAATATCCTTAGTATTATGATCACTTCCTGGCCAAACAGCAATGTGTAGGTTTTCTCCTTGACCATATAGCGCTGCCCTTGGTAAAGGCATCCAATTTTCCCAACAATTCAATCCACCTACTGTAAACTGTTTTAGCCCGTGCACTTTCAATCCATTTCCATCACCAGGCGCCCATGTCAAACGTTCATCATAGGTAGGCTGCAATTTTCTGTGAACAGATTTAATTTCTCCTTTCTGATTAATGTAAACCAACGAGGCATAAATGCTGTGACCACCTCTATCCTTTGCCCGCTCCATTATTCCCAAATAAATTGCAATGGAATTCTCCTTTGCCAATTGACAAATTGAAACTAATTCTCCCGCTTCAATTTGAATTGAATTTCGAACATAATGGGCATGTAACTGTTTATTTACCTCTGTATTCCACTCGGCTCCACCAGTTAATGCCAACCAAAAAGGATAACCTGGCAATAATGCTTCTCCAAAAACAATAAGTTCACTTCCTTGATGAGCAGCTTCAATAATCTTAGCCTCTATTTTTTCAATAGTTGCGTTTTTATCTAACCAAACTGGGGTGATTTGTGCCAAGGCAACATTTAATAAATTTTCCATTATAAAATACGATTTAAGACCAAATCCACATCAATAAGCAAAATACTGAAGACACCTACAATGATGATGAATTTCAAAATATTATGGAGCCAAACATAATGTGATTTTCCTTTTGAGACCCAAAGTAAAACAAGAAATATAAGCAATAATAATAGTACTGCACTAAAATACAAATACATTAAACCTACATCAAAAACAGTGATTAATAAATAACCTGGTATTGCTGTCAACACAATCAATAGTGTTATAATACTTTTGGAAATAACTGCTCCATAAAGTATAGGTATGGTTTTATAGTTCTGAGCCATATCTCCTGCCATATTTTCTAAGTCCTTTATCATTTCACGAGCTAAAATCAATAAAAAAAGGAATAACGCATGAACAAAAATTACGGTTTCAAAATTTTTATAATAAACAAAAACCACAAAAAAAGGCGCTATCGCCAAAGTTGAAGACACCAAATTACCAATCAAAGGAATTCGCTTCAATTTGTGAGAATACAGCCAAATACCGAAAATATAAGCTGAAAAGAACAATACCGCCCTAAACGATATATAACTGGCTGCAAAAACTGAAAAAAAATTGAGTACAAAATAGGTCGTTAATTTAAAGCGCTGACTTACCAATCGGTCCAGCATACTTTTGGTTGGCTTATTAATCAAATCTTTTTCAGCATCATAAAAATTATTGATGATATACCCGGCGGCAATAACCAATGCAGAAGCCGTAACTATAAGAAATAAATTGACATCAAGTACAACAGCCCTAAGCGGTAAATTAGGTGATAATATATAGATAGATGCTAAATACTGAGCAAGTGTAATCATCAGGATATTGTAACCCCGAACAACAGAAAATAGACTCAGCAACTTATAAAGTAGGAGTTTATTTTTTCTACTAAGCATCTAGAATTTTTAGAAGTTATAAACTACTTCTAATTTATGACCTTTTAATGAGGTTTTGGCTTTTTCAATATCTTCGGTAAAGCCTAAAATGTATCCACCACCACCAGAGCCACATAGTTTGAGATAATAGTCATTGGTTTCAATACCCTTTTTCCAGAGTTCATGAAACTGTTTAGGTATCATGGGTTTAAAATTATCTAATACGACATGTGACAATTGTTTGACATGACCAAACAACCCCTTGATATCACCATTTATAAAATGATCTACACAAGCGTCTGTATGCTTGATAAATTTCTCTTTCAACATGTTACGAAAACCATCTTGTTTCATCTGTTCCATAAATATTTGAACCATTGGAGCAGTCTCACCGGTTATGCCGCTATCCAATAAAAAAACAGCGCCTTTGCCCTCTTTGTTTTGAGATGGCAAACTTGTTGATTCAATATTGTCTTTTGAATTGATAAGTATTGGCAAACTTAAATAACTGTTTAAAGGGTCCAAGCCTGAAGATTTTCCATGGAAAAAAGATTCCATTTGGCCGAAAATCGTTTTTAATTTTAAAAGCTTTTCACGAGTTAAATTCTCAAGAACAGTAATTTTATCTAAAGCGTACTTATCATAAATTGCCGCTACAAGAGCACCACTACTTCCAACACCATAGCCCTGCGGAATAGAACTATCGAAGTACATACCTTCTGCAACATCTTTCTTGAGCGATTCAATATCGAATTGAACCAATTCATTAGCCTGTAATTCTTCTAGATGTTTTGCAAAATGAACTAAACTTTGGTTAGATTTTAAAGCACTTTCCGACGGATTTTCATTTGTCTTTAAAGCACCTTTAAAAAAGTTGTAAGGAATTGAAAGTCCCTTAGAGTCTTTAATAATTCCGTACTCACCAAAAAGGAGAATTTTTGAATAAAATAATGGTCCTTTCATAAAAAACTAATGTGATAAACTATTTTGTTTAATCACTTTGATTATAAAGATAAACAAAGTGAGCTGTTAATCAAAAGTTTATACTACAATTTGACTTGGCGTTATGATAGAACGAGTAAATCAGTTAAAAATTATGACTCACATCAAGCAATTCTAGTTGCACCTTGACCGATTCGATCACAAATATAATGCCCGTGCTCACAGTAGGCAACTAATTCATCTTGAATAAATTGAATTACTTTTTCTTTTACTTTTTCTGGGTAAAGTACATGAACATTGGCTCCGGCATCTAAGGTAAAACAAACAGGGATTTTTGTAGCTTCTCTAAATGACCATATTCTATTGATAACTTCTAAAGTATTTGGTTTCATTAAAACAAAATACGGTAAACTGGTCATCATCATTGCATGTAAAGTCAAAGCTTCACTTTCCACAATTTCAATAAATCTTTCCAAATCTCCTTCCTCAAAAATAGCCTTAAGCCTATCAAGGTTAGTATGCGCCTGTTCAAATCGTTGTTTTGAAAAAGGGTGGCCATGCATAAGCTCATGCCCCACAGTACTGCTAACCGTTTTCTGTCCTTTATGAACTAATAAAATAGTGTCATGAAAGTTTTTAAAATTTTGATGCACTTCAAAAGGATATGGAATCCCATATAAATCTGAACTTTCCTTAATTCCATTAAAACCACCCCATTGCACTAAATTACCCTTTATACTTCTGCACGCGCTGCCAGAACCTAGTCGGGCTAAAAACGAGCCCTTTGCATTGAAATATTCCGTACTTATTTCGGGGTTTAGTTGTTTTTCAATAGACATCAAACAAAGTGCCAATGCAGCCATACCACTAGCAGAAGATGCTATTCCGCTGCTATGTGGAAAAGAGTTTGATGTTTCAATCTTAAAATGATAGAATTTTAAAAAGGGAACGTATTTTTCCACTCTTTGAAAAAAAGTATTGATTTTAGGTTTGAAGTCTTCTTTTTTGTTTCCTTCAAAAAATAGTTCAAATGAAAAGTTATCAGAGGGCTTGTCCAATTTCAAATAAGACAGCGTTGTTCTTGTGGCGCAGGCATCAAGTGTAAAACTTATTGATGGATTAGCAGGAATTTGATTCTCTTTTTTACCCCAGTATTTTACTAAAGCGATGTTACTTGGAGCTTTCCAACTAACATTTCCTTCCTTTGGTAATTTAAAGGGCATATCTAGAACAAAATCATTTTCAATCATTCAAAAGCAATTTTCACAAATATAAATCAAGTACGAATAAGCAAGTGTTCAATTCAATTTATTTGTTATTTTAGTAAGAATTGCACTACCATGAAAAGAAAACTAACCAAGATTGCTATTGCCGTTGTCATTTGCTTACTGATAGGTTTTCTTTCAAGTTTTGCAACGCAAAGCTCTGTAAACGACTGGTACTTAAATTTAAACAAGCCAAGCTTTAACCCGCCCAATTGGCTGTTTGCTCCAGTCTGGTCAGTTCTTTACATTTTAATAGGGGTTGCCGCAGGTATTGTTTGGGGCAAGGGTTTTCATCATGTTTGGGTAAAAACGGCCCTATATCACTTTGGTTTTCAACTACTTTTAAATGCGCTCTGGAGTATTATTTTCTTTGGGTTAAAGAACCCTCTAGCTGCTTTGTTTGTAATCTTAATATTGTTGGTAATGATTATCTTAACCATAAAATGGTTCAACGTGGTAAGTAAAAAAGCCGCTATGCTGATGGTTCCATATTTGTTATGGGTATCATTTGCTACTATTTTAAACTTTAAAATCTGGGAACTTAATTAAGTTCAATATCCCATTTCAATCATCTTTAGCATCGTGTTTAGGTTTCTGGTTGTTGCAGTTACTTTAAGCTTATTTTCAATAAGATTATTGTTCAATTTTGCTTTACCGGCACCTTTTTTACAATTCAAGTAAACACAGTTTTCAGCAACAACAAAATCTTCATTTTCAAATTGAAGTTCTTTAAAAGAGTATACTAAATCTCTATTTGGTTTTTGGTGTAACAACGTGAAATAAAGATTCTTTTCTTCGGTATTTTGAAAAGGCATATTTTCTAAAATATTTTTTAATTCTCCCATGGTTAATACAAGTGCGGGCACTTCAAATCCAAAATCCTTCTTAATACATTCTTGAACAGAACTCATAATGCTTTTAGCTTGTTTTTCAGATTTTAGAATTAAGTTTCCGCTTTGAATATAGGTTTTAACATCACTAAAACCTGATTTTTCAAGACTTAGCCTTAAATCAGCCATTTTTATTTTCTTTTGACCGCCCACATTAATACCCCTCAAAAAACCGATATAGCTTTGCATATTATATAATCGATAATTATTAATGAATTAAATCTACTACAATAATTTTTTAGTAAATTCCAAGTTCTTAAATTTTTTCAATGAGTCAATATATTCTAGCGTTAGACCAGGGAACCACAAGCTGCAGAGCAGTTGTTTTTGACAAGAAAGGAGCAATCGTTTCTGTAGCACAAAAAGAATTTACCCAGATTTTTCCGCAACCGGGATGGGTTGAACATGATGCCACAGAGATATGGTCAACACAAGCTGGAATAGCAGCCGAAGCCGTAACCAAAAAAGGTTTAGAAGGAACACAAATAGCAGCTATAGGAATTACTAATCAGCGTGAAACAGCAGTTGTATGGGATAGAAAAACAGGAGAACCTATATATAATGCAATCGTCTGGCAAGACAAAAGAACTGCCGGTTTCTGTGACGAGTTAAAAGCCGCTGGTAAATCAGACATGATTCGTGAAAAGACTGGACTGGTCATTGACTCCTATTTTTCAGCCACAAAAGTGAAATGGATTTTAGATAATGTTGAAGGTGCAAGAGCAAGGGCTGAAGGCGGTGAACTTGCTTGGGGCACTATTGATTCCTGGTTAATTTGGAAAATGACACAAGGAAAACTACATGTAACCGATGTAACCAATGCTTCGCGGTCATTGATTTTTAATATCAATTCCATGGAATGGGATAGTGAACTTTTAGAACTATTTACAATCCCAAAAAGCATGTTGCCCGAGGTAAAGCAATCGAGCGAGGTCTATGGGCATACCAGCCCTAATTTCTTTGCCAATAAAATTCCTATTGCAGGTATTGCTGGTGATCAACAAGCAGCTCTTTTTGGTCAAATGTGCACGCAAAAAGGAATGGTCAAAAACACCTATGGTACAGGTTGTTTTATGTTAATGAATATTGGTGATGAACCTACAAAATCAAAAAACAATCTTTTAACGACCGTTGCTTGGAAAATAAATGGTAAAACCACTTATGCGCTCGAAGGAAGTATTTTCATTGCGGGTGCTGTTGTTCAATGGCTACGTGATAGTTTAAAAATAATAAAGAACTCTGCGGATGTTGAAACACTAGCTGGTTCTGTAGAAAGCTCTGAAGGTGTGTTTTTTGTTCCAGCATTTGCAGGCTTGGGTGCACCGCATTGGAATCAACAAGCCCAAGGAACAATTTTCGGCCTAACAAGAGGAAGTACCGACGCGCATATTGCACGAGCAGCCTTAGATTCTATTGCTTATCAGACCATGGATGTTTTAAAGGCCATGGAAGCTGATTCAGGAGTTTCAATTCAGGAACTTCGTGTAGATGGCGGAGCAACAGTCAATGATTTATTAATGCAGTTTCAAGCCGACGTACTAAATACTATAACAGTTAGACCAAAAATCGTGGAAACTACTGTCATGGGAGCTGCTTATCTAGCAGGATTGGCCGTTGGTTTTTGGAAAAATCAAGAAGAGATTCAAGATATTTGGCAAACCGATGTTCACTTCAATCCAACTGCTAATCGAGAAGTTATTGATGCTGGAATAAAAGGTTGGTATAAGGCTATTGATGCTTTGGAATACTGGACAAAGGATTAATTAAACCATTAACAAACTAATCAACATGACACCATTTATAGCTGAGATAGTAGGTACTTTTCTTTTAATACTTTTAGGATGTGGTGTTAATGCCAATGTTTCACTCAACAAAACCTATGGAAGTGATTCTGGTTGGATAGTTATTACTACCGGTTGGGCCTTAGCCGTTTATACAGGTGTTGTAGTCGCTGGCCCTTATAGCGGGGCACATCTAAATCCGGCAGTAAGTATTGGATTGGCCTTTGCCGGAGAGTTTTCTATTTATGATGTTCCCAAATATATAATTGCCCAATTTATAGGCGCAATGCTCGGCGCCTTCTTTGTTTGGTTAATGAACAAAGATCATTTTGATGCTACGGACGATGGAGATACCAAACGAGGGGTATTTTGTAACACTCCGGCAATCAAGAATATCCCGATTAACATGCTTACCGAAATACTAGGAACCTTTGTATTGGTTTTTGCAGTATTGTTCTTTACCGATGCTACAATAGCTGATGACAATACCATTATTGGATTGGGTTCACTTGGCGCCTTACCAGTAGCGCTAATTGTTTGGTCAATCGGTCTTTCTTTAGGCGGTACAACAGGTTATGCCATTAACCCAGCTCGTGATTTAGGACCTCGGATAGTACATGCTTTAGTACCAATAAAAAATAAAGGTTCTTATGGTTGGGCCTATTCTTGGGTTCCTGTTATTGGACCGATTATAGGTGGGGTTTTGGCAGCTGTCATTGCTGGGTATTTGCAATAGCTTTCGCCGCAATATAAGCTCCTGTCCAAGCATTTTGAAAATTAAATCCGCCAGTGATAGCATCCACATTGATTACTTCTCCAGCAAAAAAGACGTTTTCTAATTTTTTGCTTTCAAAAGTTTTAAAATTGATTTCCTTTAAATCAATACCGCCAGCGGTTACAAATTCCTCTTTAAAAGTACTTTTTCCTTCTACCTTGAAATTACATTTAGTCAACTGTTCCGCTAAAAGCCTAAGCTTTTCTTTGGAGGCCTCAGCCCAACGTAATTCGGATGTAATTCCAGCTGCTTTTGCCAGACTGTTCCATAAACGCCTTGGAAGATCAACTGCTTTAGTCTTCAATACTGTTTTCTTCGCTTCAATATCCTTAATTTCCTTAAAAAGACGCTCCAAAGATTCCGTACTATAATCGGGAAGCCAATTCACTTCAATTCTAAAGTTATAGTCCAGCTCATTCAAAATATTAGCTCCCCAAGCTGATAATTTTAAAACTGCAGGACCACTCAATCCCCAATGCGTAATCAGTAAAGGGCCATCAGCTTCTAAAATAGGCTCTTGCTTTATAACACTTTTTAGCTGAATTGATATTTTGGAATCATACTTTCTTTTTGGTAAAACCTTAACCTCGGCATTGGTGCTTAATCCTTGAATACCTTGAATTCGTTCATCATTTATATTAAAAGTGAATAACGAAGGTGCCGGAGGTACAATTTTATGCCCTAATTGCTGTAATAATTGCCACATTTTAGGACTACTACCGGTTGCTACCAATAGCTTTTTACAATGATAGTGCTTGTTCTTAGTTGTAATTTGCCACCCTTTTGATACTTCAGAAGAGGACTCAAAAGTCTTAACGGTATTGTTTCGAAGCACTTTTATTGATAAGCGTTCAACCTCACCCATAAAACAATCTATAATGCTTTGTGAGCTATTCGATATTGGAAAAATACGACCATCCTCTTCTATTTTTAAAGGAACACCACGTTCCTCAAAAAATTGCATTACATCTCTGGTGCAATGGGTATAAAACGGTCCTAATAATTCTTTTTTGCCTCTAGGATAATTATTGACTAATTCTTTAGGATTGAATTCGGCATGGGTAACATTACATCGACCACCACCAGATACTTTTACTTTACCTAGTACAGTCTTGCCTCTTTCAAAAATAGCAACCGTAAGTTTAGGATTATCTTCAGCTATCTGAATTGCCGCGTAAAAACCAGCAGCACCGCCACCTATTACGATTACATCATATATCACTGTATTCTATCGGGGTAGTTTGTGAAAATACCATCAACGCCATAATCAACCATTAGTTTCAAGTCTTCAGGCTCATTTACCGTATAAGTATATACTTTAAAACCTTCATTTTGCACCTCTTTTACTTTCTCTGCAGTTAACGTTTTAAACCATGGATTAACGGCAACAGCGTTCAATTCTTTAGCCATCACAATTGCTTCTTCTAGAGATTCATCTTCAGTAAGAACTGCAATAGCAACTTCAGCATTGAGTTTACGTGTCTCTTTTAATTGATTCCAGTCAAAACTTGAGATAACAATGTTCTCTGGGCTCCAACCTCTTTGTTTGATGTAATAGTTTGTAATAAAATTCACTCGGTCTGCAGTATTAGCACCTTTCAGTTCTATGTTCAGTGCTACCCTATTGTCAATTAATTTAAGCACATCTTGTAACATAGGTATTCGATGGTTACCATCTAAAATCACTTGATTTAAATCGCCAATATAGTACTCTTCAATTTTGCCAGGTGCATTTGAAAGTCGATCTAATGTCTCATCATGAAAAACAACTATTTCATCACTTTTTATTTTGAAGACATCGATTTCGATCATATCTACACCTAAATCTATTGCTTTTTGAACAGAAGCTAATGTGTTTTCGGTTTCATAGCCCATGGCGCCGCGATGACCTATGACCAATAGCTTTTTATCATCCATATTGCATGAATTTAAAACTGACAAGCACAGAATGCTTAGTAGTACAACTTTTTTCATTTATATTTTACTTTAAAAGATGTTCAAAAATACGATTTGAAACCTCATAATAGGATTTTAATTATTTTAGGACTGTTAAAAAAGATTGCCTTTGAAATTTTTACCATATTAGGAGGAATCAAAATACTTTAAAAAACGACTAGTTAATGTTATTAAACGCGTTAGAAATGACATTTCGGCCAGCGTTTTATAGAATCTATTCGTTGTTTTGAACACTAAAAATATAAGATTCAAGAGGTTTTAGTACTATTTTTAACTTTCCAATGCTATTTTGTATTTCTAAATTTTTGGTCATACCACCATATAATTCTTCTTCCAGGTTATAGTTGGTTTTTTTTAATCCCCATTTAGAAATAATATCCTCAGGAATTTTTAAATCAAAATCATAAGAATTCTCAGCATCAAAATTTGAGATAATAATCAATTTTTCATCTTTATCCCACCTAACATAAGAAAGCACTCTATGGTCATAGTTTTCGGTATTGTCCTTATTATAAAAGTGAATTTCTTGATAGTCGCCCATCAAGGCAGAACTACCAATAGTAAAATTTAAAAGCCTTTTGTAAAAGTCTCGCAACTCCTTTTCTTTATCTGTTAGTTTACCGCCATCAAATTTCTTATCGTTCACCCAACGTTGATGCGCTGGTACTCCAACGTAATCAAATATTGAAGTTCGCGTAGGGCTACCAAAACCAGCTTTTTCGGAACCGTCTTCACCTACTTCCTGTCCAAAATAAATCATTGTGGGAGACGTACTAATTGTTGCAGAAACTACCATTGCAGGTTTGGCTATTTCAGCTTTACCCACAAAATCAGCACTTGCAATTCGTTGCTCGTCATGATTCTCTAAAAAGTGAAGCATGTTATGTTCAATGTCTTTTAGTCCGTTTTGAACGACAGGAATATGATCTGTCCAACCATAGCCTTTCATAATATGTTTAATACTATCGTAAAGTTCAACCTTATCATAGAGATAATCCATTTTTCCTTTGTAGATATAATCACGATACAGCTGTGGGTTATAAACTTCAGCCAAAATAAAAGCATCTGAGTTTTTCATTTTTATAGAGGAATTCATAAAACTCCAAAACTCTACAGGCACCATCTCCGCCATATCAAAGCGGAAACCATCTACTCCAAAATCTAACCAATACAAAGCAATATCCCTGAATTTATACCAAGAATCGGGTAAGTCTTTATCCTTCCAAAACCCAAAATGCGTTTTGTAATCCTTTTGAGCGTAATCATCCGGCAAGGTTTCAAAATCATAAGTCCCATCTGGTCGAACTCCATAATTAATTTTCACAGTTTCGTACCAATCATTGATATGAGGTTGTGGCAATCGTGAACCGTTACCTGTCCATTTTGCAGGCACTTCCTTAAATTTAGAATCGGTTAATACATTTTCATTTCCTCCTAAAGGCAAATATCCCTCTTGCCATTCTGGCACTTTGAATTCGCTATTTGGGATATAATAAAAGTTATTGTCCTTTGCGTACTCAACTGACGAGTCATCGTTTGCACCAAAATCTTCAACCCCTTTCGGATTAGTTAAGCCTTCATAATTTCGAGCCACATGATTAGGTACAATATCGATAATTACCTTCATTCCCTGCTGGTGAGTACGATCAATAAGCGCCTTAAACTCTTTTAATCTATTAGCGGGTTCTAAGGCCAAATCAGGATTTACATTATAATAATCTTTTACGGCATAAGGAGAGCCTGCTCTGCCTTTTACAACGTCTGGGTCATCATTGGAAATTCCGATTGTAGTATAATCATTAATAACAGCATGGTGTGGCACACCTGTATACCACATATGGGTAATACCTAAATCTTTGATTTCAGCTAAAGCATTATCATTAAAATCAGCAAACTTGCCGACGCCATTTTCTTCTATGGTGCCCCATGGTTTATTAGTGGTATTGGTATTTCCAAAAAGACGGGTAAAAACTTGGTAAACTACTTTTTTTCTTTTCAAATCATTTACTTTTTGATTCTCCATGGATTCTATTTTAGATTCCTTTTCATTACATGATAAACTCAGCAATATTACAAAAACACTAAAAAAAAGATTTTTACTCATCATTTTTAATTTTTACCAAAAGAAGAGCTTCTTTCGAGGGTAAAGATAAGCTTGCTTTTATTTTCGCCATTTCACCGGTGAGTACATTCTTGAATTTTTGCCCTTTCATCCTCATTTCTTTAAATCGACTCAAATCGAGTTCGACAGTCTCATCATTCTTGTTTAAAATGAGCATAACAGTAGCTGACTCATTATATCTAAAAAGTATGTAAACTCCTTTTTCTGGGGAAAAATGCTTTGTCAATCCATTATGAATGACGGTAGCCTCTTTTCTAAAGTTCAGCAATCGCTTCAAGTAATTTTGCATTTCTCTCTGATCGATAGTCAAGCCCTCTCCAGAAAAAGCATTTACGGCATCTGTTTTCCACCCACCAGGGAAATCGGACCGTATCAAACCGTGGTCACCAGGTTTTAACGAATTTTTCATTAAAATTTCTGTACCGTAATACACTTGAGGAATTCTAGGTGCAACCATTAAAAACGCCATAGCCATTTTGGTCAAGGGTAGACTCTCATCTAATTGCGTATAAATACGATCCATGTCATGGTTATCACCAAACAATAAGATTGACTCAGGATGTTGATAGGCAAAATCATTAGCTAAGCCTTCGTATAATTTTACAAGACCTGTATCCCATTTCTCATCTTCAATCAGTGCATGAACCAAAGCCTTTTGCAAAGGAAAATCCATAGTGCTTTTAAGATATGATTCATAACCATCTTTATTAACAGCATCTGCTTGCCAATAGGCAACTAAAAGTGGGTTGTAACTCCACTCCTCACCCACAATATTAAAATTAGGGTATTCAGTCATAATAGCTTTTGCCCAATCCGCCATAAACACTTTATCAGGGTAAGGATACGTATCTTGTCGGATTCCACCCAACTTCAAAGTCTCTATCCACCAAATACTATTTTGAATAAGGTATTTGGCCATAAAAGGATTTTTTTGATTTAAATCTGGCATTGCAGAAACAAACCAACCTTTTTCCATCAAATTCTTATCACTTTCAGAAGCATATGCATCTTGATTGACCGTTCTTCTGTGGTTTGTGATTATCACTTTTTCATCTTTCTCAGACTCTAATTGGTAATTGACCCAATCACTAAAAGGCAAATCTTTCATCCACCAATGTTCACGCCCACAATGATTGGCCACTTGATCCATTATTAGTTTTATTCCTTTTTTTGAAGCCTTATCAGATAATTTTATATACTCTTCTAAAGTGCCAAACCGAGGATCTACCACATAAAAATCAGTCATAGCATAACCGTGATACGATTGTTCGGGCATATCATTTATCAAAAGTGGACTTGACCAAATTGCGGTAAAGCCCATGTCATCAATATAATCTAGGTTATTGATGATTCCTTGAATATCACCTCCATGTCGCTTGTAGTTATGATTTCTATCTAAATCTGTTTCCAACAGCCCATCTACAATATCATTTTCAGGATTACCATTTGCAAAACGATCTGGCGTAATTAAGTAAATAACATCACTACTATCAAAACCTTTATAATCTTCTGGGTTTTTAATGCGTCGTTTTAGTTCATAGTTATATGAAAAAGATTTTCCCGTTTTAGCATTTGAAAAGTTGATTGGAAAATCCAACATTACAGAAGTCTCAGGAATAAAAACATCCAAGAACAAATAATTAGGATTATCAGCCTTATAATAATCTAAAAGGTTAACACAATCTTGACAACTTAAAATCGAAGGTGTAAACTCAGCTATATTCTTACCATAAACCAGTAGCTGAACAGTGTCATTTTGCATACCCAACCACCAATTGGGCGGTTCAATACGTTCAATTTGTGCAGTCACTAAATGAACACAAAACAAAGCCAACAAAATTGAATATTTGATGGCTTTTAATTTCATGCCATAACTTTTTCATTAGGCAATAACACAATACGATTGCCATTTACTCGAATGGACATTTCTTCATTTCCCGTAAGTTCGAACGAGGTCTCTTTTTCAGAAACAGTAATCTTTATAATTCTGTTTCTGAAATTAACTTTGAATGAATATGATTTCCATTGCTTAGGGATTTGAGGCGTAAAGCATAGTTTATCATCAAGAACACGCATACCACCAAAACCTTCTACAATACTCATCCAAGTGCCAGCCATTGAAGTTATGTGCAAACCTTCTTCAACCTCTTTGTTGTAGTCATCCAAATCTAAGCGAGAAGTTCTCAAATAGAAAGTATAAGCTTGGTTCATACGAGCTAATTTTGAAGCCTGTATACTATGCACACAAGGGGATAATGAGGACTCATGAACTGTAAACGGTTCGTAAAAATCAAAATGTTTTTCTAATTCTTTAGTTGAAAAATTATCTTCAAAAAGATAAAAACCTTGTAAAACGTCGGCTTGTTTAATATAAGGTGAACGCAAAATTCTGTCCCAACTCCACTTTTGATTGATAGGTCTTTCTGTTTTTGCCAAGTCATCAACTTTAATCAATTCCTTATCTAAGAATCCATCTTGTTGTAAGAATACTTCGTGTTTTTTTGAATATGGAAAAAACATATTAGAAGCTACCTCATCCCACAAGTCAGTCTCATCTGAAGTCAACTTAGTGTGGGCAATAATCCGGTCATAATCCATTGGATAACCATCTTTCACCTTTTGAAGCTGCTCTAAAGTATATTTAATACACCACTTAGCCAAGTAATTGGTATACCAGTTATTATTGACGTTATTTTCATATTCATTGGGACCAGTAACTCCTAAAATGACATACTTTTTCTTTTTTGCAGAATAATTTGCACGTTGATGCCAGAACCTAGCAATTCCTATTAATACTTCTAGGCCCATTTCTGGTATGTAACTGTAATCACCTGTGAAGCGGTAGTAATTGAAAATAGCAAATGCAATTGCGCCATTTCTATGAATTTCTTCAAAAGTGATTTCCCATTCGTTATGGCATTCCTCGCCATTCATGGTCACCATAGGATACAATGCCGCACCATTAGAAAAACCTAACTTTTTGGCGTTTTCGATTGCTTTTTCCAAATGGTTGTAACGATACTCCAACAAACTCCAAGCAACTTTTTGATTTTTAGTGGCCATGTAAAAAGGCAAGCAATAGGCTTCGGTATCCCAATAGGTGCTACCTCCATATTTTTCACCCGTAAACCCTTTTGGACCAATATTTAATCTAGAATCTTTACCAAGATAAGTTTGATTTAATTGAAAAATATTGAAACGTATACCCTGTTGCGCCTTCACATCGCCTTCAATAGTAATATCGCTCATTTCCCAAATGGCGGTCCAAGCTTCTTTCTGTTTTTCTAACAATATATCAAAACCTAATTTTGAAGCTTCATCTAAAAGCGTATTGGCAACCTTTACTAATTCAGTAGCTTTATGATTTGTTGAAACAGTATACCCTCCAAATTTTGTCAATGAAATGGTTTCCCCTTTGTTCAAACTATGATGAAATTCGCAACCAACTCTAAATTCTGTCTTTTCAATTTCTTTGGCTTGAATATTTTTCCCATTTACTTCTGCTGTAGCAGCCATAAAAGTACTAGTGGCAAAATTGGTCTTCATGGTATGTGCTTCGATGAAAGCACGATTATCTTCAGATGAAATGGCTGTAGTGTTCCAAAATTTATCATCCCAATTACTATCCTCATTTGTTATACCACTATCCAAATAAGGTGCCATTATGACTTTAGCATCTGAATTTAAGACTGTCAGCATATATTTGATGGCTCCAAGCTCATCTAAATCTAGACTTAAAAAGCGTATAACATCAACCTGAACTTCAATATCAGTTGATAAGGTTGCTTTAAAACTACGTCTGTACCAACCTTCTTTCATATTGAGTTCCCTATTGAAAGATGTTACTTTCTTACAGGTATTCAAATCGAGGTTTTCTCCATTAATATGCACTTGAATTCCAATCCAATTTGGTGCGTTCAATACCTTAGCAAAGTATTCGGGATAACCATTCTTCCACCATCCAACTCTTGTCTTATCTGGATAGTAAACTCCAGCAATGTAACTCCCTTGAAAAGTTTCACCAGAATAATCTTCTTCAAAATTGGCACGCTGACCCATAGCACCATTACCGATACTAAAAAGGCTCTCTGAAGATTTTACTCGTTCATTGTCAAAACCCTCTTCTATTAGGGACCAAGGGTTTGGTTGTATATAATCTTGATTCATTAAGGTCGTAGAATTTGGGCAAACTTAATTAATTGTTGAATCACGTTCAATTAAAGTAGGTTCTAAAATTTTGGTTTGATAGTTTTCTTCCTCATTTTCACTTTCTACTTTTTGAATGAGCATTTCGGCAGCCAACTCTCCCATTTTTTCACCATGTTGGGCAATTGCTGTCAAACTTGGATTAGCATACTTAGATAAGAGTCCATCAGTAAAACCAATAAAGGACACATCATCAGGAATTTTTTTGCCATTCTGTTTTACATATCTCATCGCCGAAACAGCAAAAATTTCATTAACGCAAAGTACTGCATCAATATCCGCATTATCAAAAAACACCTTGAACATATCTTCTTCCATCCCCATTGTAGGAAGTCTAAGAATTATACTATTGTCAACATCAATATTATTATCAGAAAGTGCTTTTAAATATCCGTCCGTACGCGCTTTGCTAACACTCAAATAATCATCTGTTGTTATGAGCGCTATTTTCTTTCTTCCTTCATCAATCAACTTCTTGGTTGCTATGTATGCCCCTAATTGATCATCAATAATTACCTTATCACAATTGACTTGATTAGTAATTCGATCAAACAACACCAATGGAATACCTTGCTCAGTAACTTCCTTAAGATGATTGTAGTCATTTTTTAATTGGGTATCTGAAGATAATGACATTATAAAGCCATCTATACTGCCATTGGCCAAAAGCTCCATATTAATCACCTCTTTATCAAAAGACTCATCAGAAAGGCATACAAGTACATTGTAGCCCTTAGTGTTTGCATATTTTTCTATGCCACGAACTACAGTGGTAAAAAAATGATGTACAATATCCGGTATGACTACTCCAATATTTTTTGTTCGTTTGTTCTTTAAACTAATTGCAATGTTATTGGGCTTGTAGTTATAGAGTTTTGCAAAGGCCTGTATTTTCTCTTTGGTGTCTCTGCTAATTTCTTCACTGTTTTTGAGTGCTTTTGATACTGTAGATATGGAAACATCCAATTCTTTTGCAATATGTTTTAGGGTAATTTTTTGCTTCAGCATAAGTTTCTCAGTGACAAGTATTCTACTTAGGAATTTAACCAATAAAAATCAAAGCTGTAATTTACTTTTAGTTTTTAACAAAAACCATCAAATTTTTGAAAAATAAAAAATAGTATATTTGCCTGTATTTTGTTAAATTTCATAGAATTCTTATGTGTTATTTGCGAAATAGATAATTTGTAAGGTGTTGAATTATAATACTTGCATAACCTCAAAGTTATTAACACGAAACCGTTTTCGTGCTTTTTGGTTTGCAATCAATATTTAGATTTAACACTTTTTTACATATGTTTAACGCTTGAATTTAAATTAACTAAACTTAAAATTAATTATTTATGAAGATTAAGCTACTTAAAGGCTTGCTGTTGCTTGGAGCATTTGTTTGCTTTGGTGCGGTTAAAGCCCAGACGGTATCAGGTACTGTTTCTGATGCTAATGGTCCATTACCAGGGGCGAGTGTCTTGGTAAAAGGTACAACAAATGGTACCCAAACAGACTTTGATGGTAACTATACCCTGAACGATGTGGGTAGTGATGCCACATTGGTCGTTAGCTACATTGGGTTCAAAACATTCGAAACTGCTGTAAACGGCAGATCAACAATTAGCGTGACTTTAGAAGAAGATGCACAAGCTCTTGATGAAGTTGTCATTATTGGTTATGGAACAACAACCGTAAAAGATGCTACGGGTTCAGTGGCTGCTGTAACCTCTGAGGATTTCAACGGTGGTGTGATTTCTTCACCAGAACAATTGATTCAAGGTAAGACGGCTGGTGTGAACATTCAGCAAACCAGTGGTGAGCCAGGGGCAGGTATCTCGATTAATATTAGAGGTGCCAATTCTGTGCGTGCAAACAACAATCCTTTGTTCGTTGTAGATGGTGTGCCATTATTTGGTGAGAATACTGATGCCCAAGGAACTTCTGGTGAAAATGCAGGTAACGCTGATGTTGGTAACCCATTAAACTTCTTAAATCCATCTGATATTGAAAGTATAAGTGTTTTAAAAGATGCTTCTGCTACAGCAATTTATGGTTCTCGTGGCGCAAATGGTGTTGTTATCATTACTACTAAAAGCGGTAAAGGCTCTGCAGGTGGTCTTTGGGAATTCTCTTCAAGTTTGAGTGTTTCTTCACCTCAGAGAAAATTTGATCTCTTAGATCGTGATGAATATTTAAGTGCGGTTACTCAGTTCGGTGGTAACGCAGCGGCAACTGACTTTGGTGCTAACACGGATTGGCAAGATGTTGTTTTAAGAACAGCAGCTTCTTCTAACCATAACCTATCTTACTCTCAAAACTATGGTTCAGGTAATGTAAGAGCTACTTTTGGTTATCAAAAGCAATTTGGTGTTATTGAAAAATCAGAATTTGAACGTATTACCGGTAGATTAAATTTGAACCAACGTTTTTTAGATGATAAATTGACTTTAGGGCTGCAAACTTCAGTTTCAAGAGTAAATAGAGATCAGCCACCTATTGATGCTGGTGCAGGTTTTAGAGGTGACATTTTAGGTGCTGCGTATTCTGCAAATCCTACATGGCCAAGTGACCCTGGTTTTGATGATGGTGGTGGACAAGTACAACCAGCAAATTATTTGGCAGAAACTCAAAATAAAACCAGAACTAACCGATTTCTTATCAACGGTTCTGTCGATTACAAATTTACTCCTGAGCTTTCGGGTAAAGTAAATTTGGGATATGACTATTCTGATAGTGAAAACGTTTCTGTATTATCTGCTAACCTTCAAAACTTTAATGGGATTGAAGGTAACGGATTAGGCTCGTACAATACATTGGAAAGAAACAACAAAACCTTAGAGGCTACTTTGAATTATAATAAAGAATTTGATAATTCAAGAATGGATATTGTTGTGGGTTATGCTTATCAAGATTTTCAAACTTCCGGTTTTAATTCTCAAGGTCGAGGTTTTGGTACTACCGATTTGAATGGCATGAGTGAGGAGTTAGTAAATATTGTTGAAACTGCCGCAAGCACTATTGATGGAGGTTACCAACAATTTGCTTTCGGAACAAACAGTAGTGGTCTTTTTATCAATAGACTTTTCCCTGATGTTGTAACAGAAAGTATCCCATTTCAATTCAATCGAGAAGTGCAATCAGTTACTTTTGATCAGTTCGATAACACCGATGAGTTACAATCTTTCTTTGGACGTATCAACTACTCTATAGCCAGCAAGTATTTATTTACTGCAACGATGAGAGCAGATGGTTCTTCGCGTTTCGGACCTGAGAATCAATATGGATACTTCCCATCTGGAGCATTTGCTTGGCAGATAGGTGAAGAAGATTTTATCAGCAATGATAATATTTCAACATTAAAATTACGTTTAAGTGCTGGTATTACTGGTAACCAAGATGGTCTAGGTTACGGTAACTTTGTATCAAGACAACGTTTTGGCGGTATTGGTACTCAAGCTAATCTAGAGATTAATGATGGTGCCTTTGGTACAACAATCGTAGCCATTGACAACCCAGATTTAAAATGGGAATCTACTTTAAACTTCAACGTTGGTCTTGATTTTGGATTTAACTCTGATCGTTTAAGTGGTAGTATTGATGTATATCGCAATGAAACCAGAGATCTCTTGATTCAAACACCTCCTGCAGCTCCATCTACTAATCCATTCCAGTTTGGTAATGTTGATGCTATCATTTTAAATCAAGGTATTGAATTTGCGTTAAACTATGATTTTATTCAGTCGGATGATGTTGATTTCTCTGCTGCTTTTAACATAGCATATAACTCAAATGAGATTCAAGATTTTGCTGGCGCCATTAATGCAGGACCAATTAACGGTCCTGGTCTTTCAGGTGCATTTGCGCAACGTTTTGAATCAGGTCAGTCGATATTCTCGTACTACATGGCAACGTTTGAAGGTTTTGATGGTTCAGGTAACCCAATCTATACCGATGTTGACGGTAATGGTATCGGAGATCCTGATGTTGACAAAGCATTCGTAGGTGAAGATGGTCTACCAGATATTACAACTGGTCTTAGTTTAAATTTAAGAATTAAGAATTGGGATTTCAGCACGTTCTTAAACGGTAACTTTGGTTTCTCTGTATATAACAATACTGCCAATTCATTCTTCAATGCTGGTCAAATCGGTACTGCAAGAAACGTTACTCAAGATGTAGTTACTAGTGGTGAAGACCCAGGTGCTTCTACAGCGGTTTCTACGCGTTTCTTAGAAAGTGGTGATTTTGTTCGCTTACAAAACGCAACCATTGGCTACAATGTGCCTCTATCTGGTGAAGGAACATTTAAAAGTCTTCGTTTTAACCTAACGGGACAAAACTTGTTCTTAATTACTGACTATAGCGGAATTGATCCAGAAGTTTCTGTTAATACAGGAAGTTTGAACAATTCAGGTCTGCCAACAAGAAGTATTGACTGGTCGGCATTCCCAAATCCAAGAACTATCACTTTTGGAGTTAACGCATCATTTTAATTAAAAAATTGTTATAATCATGAAAAGAAATCAATTCAAAATTTATGTATCTGCCTGCCTTTTGGTGCTTGGGGTAACTTCCTGTACCGATTTGGAAATAGAGGAAACTGACTCTTTCATTAGCGAAGGTTTTCAGGGTTTACAAGATGCTCAATCATCATTAAATGCACTTTACGGAGCTGTTTATGGTCAATTGGGTGATCAAGCGAACACTTACGCTTTAAAAGAAGTAACCAGTGACGCTCTTTTAGTACCTACTCGTGGTGCTGATTGGGGTGATAATGGACGTTGGAGAAAATTACACCAGCACGAATGGGGTCTAGAAGAAACTGATATTATAACACCTTTTGATCAGTGGAACTCTAACCAATTGTTAGCTTCACAGATTTTAGATTCGCGTAGTGGTGCATCAGCCGATGTTGCCGCCCAAGCGAATTTTTTAAGAGCTTTTGCGATGTGGACCATTTTAGATCTATACGGTCAAGTTCCATTTAGGGATACCGCATTATCTTCTACCGCAGTGCCTACAGTATTAAGTGGTCAAGAAGCAGTTGACTTTATTTTAGCGGATCTTGATGCAGCTATTGCTGGTATTTCTTCAGTACCTGCTGCTACAGGTGATTTAAAAAGAGCTAGTAAAGAAGCGGCCAAATTTTTAAAAGCCAAATTTTTGTTGAACAAGCACATTTATGTTAATCAATTAACAGGTGGGGGTGGTACTCCTGATGCTGGCGATATGGCTCAAGTAATTAGTTTAGTTGACGAAATAGCTGGTCAAGGATATGCCTTAGAAAGTGGGTATTTTGAACTTTTTGAAAAAGAGGCTGATACTGAAACTATTTGGTGGGCTGAGACTGGTGTTGGTAACCGAATTTTCAATGGTTTACATTATAATTCTACTGGCTTAGGTGGTGGTGGATGGAACGGTTTTAGTACCCTAGCTGAATACTATGATCTTTTTGAAGGGGATGCAAATAACAACCGTTACGATGTTGATAGAAATCCAATTGATGGTCAAGAAGAACGTAGAGGTGGTGTTCCTCCTGAAGGTTTAGATTTTACCGGAATTGACGGTACTTCTGATAATGGAGGTAAAGAAGATGGTTCTAATGTTGGTTACGGCTTTTTAATAGGTCAACAATATGCACTAGATGGTACACCATTGACTGATAGACAAGGTGCGCCCCTAGAGTTTAGTAGAGGTTTTGTTGACGGAACTGGATCTCCAAATCTTATCAATAATGATGAGAAAACGGGTATTCGTACAATGAAGTACAACCCTCGTTTTGCAGGTGGTTTTGAAAATCATAGTATTACCTTTAGATATGCTGATGCACATTTAATGAAGGCTGAGGCTATGATGCGCAGCGGTGGAGACCCTACAGCAATGGTTAATGACCTTAGAACCATTAGAGGTGCTACACCATTAGGATCTGTTGGAGAACAACAACTATTGGATGAAAGAGGTAGAGAACTGTTCGTTGAAGGATGGAGAAGAAACGATATGATTCGTTTTGGTCAATACCTTAGAGGTTGGGAATTCAAAAGTTCAGGTGAAACTGGTAATGCTACCAGAAACCTGTTCCCTATACCATTACCACAATTATTGGCAAATCCTAGCTTGGTACAGAATCCTGGTTACTAGTTTTAACCACTAATATAGTTTAAGAAAACCCGCTCAAAAGAGCGGGTTTTTTATTAAGCAATTCCACATTAGATACGCAACCAACAAATCAATCCTACATCTTTAAAATACGAGCTAGCATAAGTATTTCTTATAATTCTATTTACTTTATTTATATTGCTAACTTTCTTTTTACCAATTGATTTATGCACAGGATAATTTTTTTGGGGTTTTCAATACTTTTTTTGGTTGTTTCTTGTACTACAGTATCTCAAAAGAAATTTTCTGCAATAGCATCCCTCAGTAGTGGAATTGAATTTGCAAATATGCTTACTGATACTCCTGAGCTTAATATTTTAAACTATTTATATTATTATAATGGTGCCGGTGTATTGGCAGCTGATTTTAACAATGATGACAGAATTGATCTCTATTTCGTTGGTAACCAAATTGCTGATGAACTCTACATTAACCAAGGTGATTTCAAGTTTGATAAAGTAACCCATCAAGCCAGAATCAATAACGCAGGCGGGTGGACCACTGGTGCTACCCAAGTTGACATCAACAATGACGGTCTACTCGATATTTATATCTGCAAAGCCTCTGGATACAGAAGCCTAAAAGGTAAAAACCTACTTTATATCAATCAAGGCATCAATGACGAAGGTATACCCTCATTCAAAGAACAAGCTTCAGATTATGGTTTAGATTTTGAAGGACTTTCTACACATTCGGCTTTTTTTGATTACGATTTAGATGGTGATTTAGATATGTATCTATTAAATCATTCTGTTCACCCAAATCGGAATTATGGTCGAGGAGCACAGCGCAAAAATTTTGACCCTATTTCTGGCGATCGTTTATACCAGAATACTAACGGTTATTTTAAAGATGTTAGTACTACTTCAGGTATTTTTCAGGGTAAATCTGGTTACGGTCTTGGGCTATCTATTAGTGATATTAATAATGATGGGTATCCAGATATTTACGTAGGAAACGACTTTTTTGAGAATGATTATCTCTACATCAACCAAAAAAATGGCACTTTTAAAGATATCATTTCCATCAATAATGAGCAGTTAGGTCATACCACCCATTTTTCAATGGGTAATGACATAGCCGACATCAATAACGATGGATTAATGGATATTATATCCTTAGATATGCTTCCTGAAGATCTTAAAACTTATAAAACATCAGGACTAGAGTATCCTTATCCCATTTACAGACAGTATTTAAATCAAGGCTTTGCTCCACAGTTTATGCAAAATACATTGCACCTCAACCTGGGTAACGAAACCTTTTCTGAAATTGCCAATCTGTCTGGTCTATCTGCAACAGAATGGTCATGGGGTACACTTTTAGCAGACTTTGATAATGATGGCTTTAACGATGTTTTTATATCCAATGGTATAAAGGGAGCGACGAACGATATGGATTTCATGAATTTTATAGCAAATGAATCCATTCAAAAAAGAATTGATGCTGGTATGACCAAAGCTGATATGCCTTTGATTGATGAGCTTCCAGAAAAAAAAGTTTCAAATTATTTTTTCAAAAATAATGGCGATTTGACGTTTGTCAATACTACTGAAACCTGGTTTAAAGGTAAACCTTCCTTCAGTAACGGCTGTACCTATGCCGATTTGGATAACGACGGTGATTTAGATTTAGTTATCAATAATATTGATGAAAAAGCTTACGTCTTAAAGAATAACTCAGAAGAAAGTAATTACATAAAAATCGAGCTTAATGGTAATGTAGGAAACCGTAATGGTATAGGCGCTAAAATCATTGCCTTTACCAAATCAAAAAGAATTTCAAGAGAACACTATACTTCAATAGGTTACCTATCGAGCAAATCAAACAACATACATCTAGGTCTAGGGCGAGATAGCATAATTGATAGTCTAAAGATAATTTGGCCTAACGGCGTATTTGAAACGATTCAATCGATATCTTCCAATCAAAAACTAACTTTGTTTCAGAAAAACGCTCTCCATAAGTATACCTTTAAACTGAGTCAACAAAATTCATTTTTACTACCCATAGATAGTATTATTGATTTTAAACACAAAGAACAGGTTTCATTAGATTTTGATCGGGAACCTTTAATTCCGTTTGCAGGGTCTAATCAAGGACCAAATATTAGTATTGCCGATGTCAATGAAGATGGTTTAGACGACCTATTTATAACGGGTGGAAAAAGGCAACCATCGGCACTTTACTTGCAATCAAAGAATGGCGATTTTTCGAATTCACAAGAAGAAACTTTTGCAGAACATCAACTGTATGAAGATATTGCAAGCGGTTTTTTTGACAGTGACGGCGATGGTGATTTTGATTTATTGGTAGCCAGCGGCGGTAATGAATTTATTGACGGAAAGCCTCTTGAGCCTAGACTCTATGTTAATAAAAGTGGACATTTTACTTATACTCCCTCCTCCTTTCAAAATTTAGCCATCAATGCTTCGAAAGTCATTCCTTGTGATTTTGACAATGATGGGGATTATGATGTTTTTATAACTTCAGATCAACAACCATCACAATTCGGAAAAACACCCAAACAATATCTTTTTAAAAATGATGGCTTAGGAAACTTCACTGATGTTACTAGAAATTTAGCTCCTGAATTTGAGTTCTTAGGTAACGTTAAAGATTTATTATGTGCCGACATTAACGGCGACGGGCTAGTTGATTTTGTTGTTGTTGGTCATTGGATGCCCATTTCAGTATTCTTAAATACTGGTTATGGTTTTACACTCCAAAAAAACAGTTCATTTTCCAAAACTAATGGTTGGTGGAATACTGTTAAAGTAAACGATTTTGATAATGATGGTGATCTTGACATTGTTGCCGGAAACTGGGGAAGTAACACTAAATTTAAAGCTTCGCAAGATTATCCGATTACTTTGTATCGAACAGATTTTGATAACAATTCTACTATAGAACCTTTAGTTACCTACTTCCATAAAGGGTCAGAAACGCCATTTGCATCAAAAGATGAATTGACAAAACAACTACCCTTTTTGAACAAAAAATTTCTGTCATATAAAAGCTTTGCAAATGCTACCATGACTGAACTTTTCGGAAAGACCAAACTTGAAAAAGCAACTCAAAAACATGTTTATGAGCTTCAAAGCTGCTATTTTGAAAATAAGGGAGATGGACAATTTCTAAAAAAAATATTACCTAAAATAGCACAAGCTTCTAGCGTATATGATATTGCTATTGAAGATTTTGATAAAGACGGATTTAATGATTTGTTAATTATTGGTAATGACTTCGAAATTAGCACCCAGTTAGGTAGATTAGATGCATTACATGGGGTATTTTTGCAAAATAATCAAAATGGCAATTTTTATTGGGAGAGCTCACAAAAGCCAAATATTTATGGGGCAGCAAGAACGATAGAAGAGATTAAAATAAATGGAGTAGAACACTATAGTATTGGTATTAATGGACAAACTCCTATTTTTTTGACTAAAACGAACCAAGAGGAATGAGAATGCGATTACTGAACATATGCATAGTAGTGCTTATTTTAAGCAGCTGTAAAAATGTAAATAAAGAAGAAATCGAATCTTCTAAACCTACACTATTCTCTTTACTTAAGTCGGAGGATACTGGTATAGATTTCATTAATAAAGTTGAAAATCAAAAAAACTTCAACATTTTTAAGTACCGAAATTTTTATAATGGTGGTGGTGTCGCAATTGGTGACATCAACAATGATGGTCTATCTGACATTTACTTAACAGGTAACATGGAACCTAACAAACTTTACTTGAACAAAGGTGATTTTAAGTTTGAAGATATATCAGAAAGTGCGGGAATTAAAGGAAATAAACCTTGGTCTACAGGAGTTGTAATGGTTGACATCAATGCCGATGGTTTGTTAGACATTTATGTTAGCAATGCAGGTAATCTTGAAGGCAACAACCATGACAATGATCTTTATATCAATAATGGCGATTTAACTTTTACCGAAAAAGCAAGTGAATTCAACCTTGCAAAAACGGGTTTTTCTACACATGCTTCTTTTTTTGATTATGATAAAGATGGTGATCTTGATGCCTACATTTTAAATAATAGCAATATCCCCGTAAGTAGTTTAGGGTATGCTGAGCAACGCGAAGTAAGAGCACAAGATTGGGAAGGTGTACCTGATATTTTTAGGGGCGTTGGGGATATGCTTCTTAGAAACGATGATGGCAAATTTGTTGATGTCAGTGAAGATGCTGGTATTTATGGCAGTCTCATTGGTTTTGGCCTTGGTGTGTTGGTAACGGATATCAACAACGACCTATATCCTGATATTTATGTCTCCAATGATTTTTACGAACGTGATTATCTTTACATTAATCAAAAAGATGGCACTTTTACTGAAGAAATTAAGGAGTACACTTCTCATTTAAGCCTCTCTGCTATGGGCATAGACATTGCCGATATCAACAATGATGGCCATAATGACATCTTTATTACCGATATGCTGCCAGAACCTGACCAAAGGGTGAAATCGGTCATGGAATTTGAGGGCTATAATGTATTTGAGCTAAAGCAATCCAAAGATTTTTACCAACAGTACATCCAAAACACCTTGCAGCTGAACAATGGCAATGGTACATTCTCAGAAATTGCCTATTACAGTGGCGTAGATGCAACTGATTGGAGCTGGGCAGGCCTTATTTTTGACATGGACAATGATGGCCTAAAAGACATTTTTATCACCAACGGCATCAACCATGATCTTACCGACTTAGATTTTGTTGATTTTTTCGCCAATGAAATTATCCAGAAAATGGCACTGACAGGTAGAAAAGAATCCATTGATTCCATTATCAACAAAATGCCTATTAAACCACAACATAACTACGCCTATAAAAACAACGGTGATATTACATTCAAAAATGCAAATAAGGAATGGGGATTTAATCTGAATACAAGATCCAATGGAGCGGCATACGGGGATTTAGACAACGATGGTGATTTAGATTTAGTAATAAATAATGTAAATACCGAAACCTTTATCTATAAAAACAATTCTGAAAGCCAGACAGACAATAATTACATACAATTAAAATTTAAAGGCAAAGGCAAAAACCCATTTGCTGTTGGCACTTTGGCTAAATTCTATTTTGATGGCAATATTGTAAATCAAGAATTGATTCCATCTCGGGGCTTTCAATCTTCAATTGATTACACGATGACCTTGGGTTTAGGGCATACAAAACAATTGGATTCTATTCGAATCGTTTGGCCAGACTCCAATACACAAAAACTTAATCAAATTACCGCCAACCAAGTATTGACCGTAAATTGGAAAGATGCAACCGAGACTTATAAGTCAACCAACAAAACAATAAAAAAGACTTTTCTCAACGAAATCAACTCTTCACAATTGATAGCGCATGATGAAGATGGTTATAATGATTTTGATTATGAAGGTCTCATTTACAAAAAACTGTCTCAAGAAGGTCCTTCACTAGCAGTAGCAGATGTGGACAATGACGGCAATGAAGACTTTTTTATTGGCGGGGCTCATGATAAATCTGCATCGTTATATCTACACAAAGGGAATGGAAAGGTATCTTTAAAAAACAGTAGAGTTTTTGAAGCCGATGCAGCATTGGAAGATGTTGCAGCCGCATTCTTTGATGCAGACAATGATGGGGATCAAGATCTTATGGTGGGCTCGGGAGGCAATAATGTCAATTTACAACGCACTTACAAACCGCGGCTTTATTTAAATGACGGCAAGGGCAATTTTACGAGCTCGCCCAATGAAGTGCCTTCTACCTTTAAAAATGTCTCAACAATTTCACCTCATGACTTTGATGGAGATGGTGATATTGACGTTTTTATTGGCTCAAGAAGCATTGTAGGAGTTTATGGCATCTCACCAGATCACCTATTATTGGAAAATAAGGGTGATGGTTCGTTCAACAATGCTACCGAACGATTAGGATATGAATTAAAAGATGCTGGTATGGTTACTCATTCCCTATGGGCAGATATGGATGGTGATAACAAAAAAGATCTTGTCATAACTTCAGAATGGGATACCCCAAAGATTTATAAGAATACAGGCCGTAGATTGACAAAACTAACATCAAATTTAGATAGCCTGCACGGCTGGTGGAACACTGTTGAAGCAGTTGATTTAGACAATGATGGTGACCAAGATTTAGTTTTGGGCAATATGGGCGCTAACTTGCATTACAAACCTATTGAGGGGCAACCCATGAAAATGTGGATTAATGATTTTGATGGTAATGGTACTATTGAACAACTGGTTACACAAAATTATGACGGCGGTGATTATCCAATTCATCAAAAAAAGGAGGTAACAGAGCAAATTGTCTCACTTAAAAAAGAAAATCTAAAAGCATCTGATTATGCTAGAAGAACAGTACATGAACTTTTTTCAAAAGAAGTAATTAGTAATGCCATTGTCAAAGAATCCCGAATCTCAGAATCCATTATTGCAATAAATGAGGGAAATGGCCAATTCCGTATTCAAAAATTACCTCCAAGGGTTCAATTATCATGCGTATGCGATATCACCTGTACCGATATTAATGAGGATGGAAACCTAGACTTAATCATGGCTGGTAATAATTTTGAGTTTAAACCACAATTCTCGAGGGTTGATGCTAGTTATGGTAATGTATTGCTAGGTGACGGAAAGCTTGGTTTTGAATGGCAAGACTATAATATTAGTGGTTTTACCATAAAAAATGAGGTTAAATATCTTGAGCAATTCAAAGATAAAAATGGTAATACTTTCATTATAGCAGCTATTAATAACGAAAAACCAAAAATATTTGCATTAAATGACTAAGTTTTCGCTCTTCATTTTAGTTCTTTTGGTTTTGGCTAGTTGCAAGAATGACGAAAAATTATTTGCAAGCCGCAGTACTGATAAAACCGGTATCAGTTTTACAAATAAAATCACAGAATCAGACGAGCTTAACATACTAGATTATCTCTATTTCTACAATGGTGGAGGTGTAGCTATAGGGGATATAAACAATGACAACCTTCCCGATATTTTCTTCACAGGCAATCAAGTAAAAAATAAACTATACTTGAACAAAGGAAATCTTCAGTTTGAAGATATTTCGACAACCGCAAAAATACAGGGCAACAGTACTTGGAATACGGGTGTAACTATGGCCGATGTAAACGGAGATGGCTTTTTAGACATTTATATTTGTGCTGTTGTAGGTATCAATGGGTTTAATGGGTTTAATGAGTTATATATTAACAATCAAGATAATACTTTCACCGAAAGTGCTGCCAAATACGGGCTTGACTTTGATTCATATAGCTCTAATGCAGCTTTCTTTGATTATGATCTAGATGGCGACCTCGATTGTTATTTGCTTAACCATGCCGTTCACACTCAGAATTCATATGGTCATGCTGATTTAAGAAAAGACCGTAGTTATGAAACAGGGGATAAACTACTTCGTAATGATGATGGTAAATTTATTGATGTAAGTGACTCTGCAGGTATTTTTGGTGGCATCAATGCTTACGGACTTGGTCTTGCAGTTTCCGATTTTAATTTGGATGGATACCCAGATTTGTATATCGGGAATGATTTTCATGAAGATGATTATTACTATCTTAATAATGGTGATGGTACTTTCTCAGAGAGTTTGAAACAGTATTTTGGTCATACCAGCCGATTTTCAATGGGGAGCGATGTTGCCGATATTAATCATGATGGTAGGCCAGACATCATCTCTTTAGATATGTTGCCTGAAGATGAAACCGTGCTAAAATCTTCAGAGGGCGATGATAATGTTCAAATCCAAAAATTACGCATTGAACAATTTGGATACCAATATCAGTTCACCCGCAATATGCTTTATGTCAACCAACCAGACGGAAATTATTTAGAAACTGCCCTTTTAAGCGGTGTAGCTGCAACCGATTGGAGCTGGAGCGCACTTTTTGGGGATTACGACCTCGACGGTGAACAAGACCTTTTTATTGCAAATGGAATTTCAAAACGCCCTAATGATCTTGATTTTGTGAAATTTGTTTCGAGTGAGCAAATTCAGAAGAAGATTGACAATACAAAATTAGTGGATCAAAAAGCCATCGAAATGATGCCATCAGGAAATGTGCATAATTACATCTTTAAGGGTGCTAAAAATTTGACTTTTAAAGATATGTCGGGCCAATGGATAAGCAACGATACTATTATATCTGGGGCTACAGCTATGGGAGATTTAGATGGAGATGGAGATTTAGATTTGGTCACCAGTAACATCAATAAACCTGCGTCTATTTATATTAATAGAACAAATACTACTTCAAATCACTTAAAAATAAAATTTGACTATACATCAAAGAATACCTTTGGTATTGGAACTAAAATATATTCCTATCATAATGGAGTACTACAATTTAAAGAACTCTTTCCAACTAGGGGCTTTCAAGCAAGTTCAGAACCAATTGTTCATTTTGGTTATGGTCAAACAAAAAAAATTGATTCTATCAAAATAATTTGGCCCAATAAAAGATATCAATTGCTTACTGATGTTGCCGTGAACCAGACCTTGGTTCTTAAACCTGAAAACACCAAGCAATTCGATTACCAGACATTAAACAATATAAAATCGCCGCTTTTTAAAAAAGTTTCTAATAATTTAGGCATCACTTTCAATCATAAAGAAGATAGTTACAATGATTTTCTAAAAGAAAAACTAATGCCTTATAAAGCTTCTGACAGAGGTCCTGGATTGGGCATAGCAGATTTGAACGATGATGGTAAAGAAGATATTTTCTTTGGTGGCTCAAAATTTATTCCTTCACAATTATTTATTCAAAAGGATTCTGGTTTTGTTCAAGAAAAAATAAGCCCCTTTACCAGAGATTCCATTAAAGAAGATGTAGCAATTACAATTGCAGATTTCAATAATGATCTTAAAAACGATATTATTCTCGGCTCTGCTGGCGCACACTTTTATGGGAACGCAAAACCTCTTTTAGATAGTTACTACACTCAAAATAATACTGGTTTTGATGAAAAAGACCTTCCTGAATATTTTCAAAACGCCTCAGTCATTAGACCCTATGATTTTGATGATGATGGCGATTTAGATGTTTTTATTGGCGGGCATACTGTAAGTTCTAGCTTTGGTAAAACCCCTGAATCTGTGTTTTTGATTAACGATAAAGGTGCTTTTTCAATTCTTGAAGATTTTGTGGCCAAAGAAACGGGAATGGTTACCGATGCCGTTTGGGATGATTTTGATGCAGATGGAATTAAAGACCTTATTATCGTTGGGGAATGGATGTCACCCAAGTTTTACAAAAACACTAAGGGAACTCTAATAGAAACCAAGTCTCCCCATTTAAATGGTCTATGGCAAGCAATACAGCCTTTTGACATAGACGGTGATGGCGATATAGACTACCTTCTTGGAAATTGGGGCAAAAACTCAAAATTCAAGGCTTCTAAGACTACTCCGCTGAAACTATTTTATGGTGATTTTGACAATAATGGTCAAACTGAAACCATTACTGCGATAGAAAAAAATGGCGCATATTATCCTTTAGAAGGGCTAGACGAACTTAGCTCACAAATGGTTTTCTTAAGAAAAAAGTTCAGTACGTATAATTCTTTCGCCGGTAAAAACATAGAACAATTGTTAGGAAAAAAAAACATTGAAAAAGCGACAGTGTTGACGGTAAATCAACTCGCATCAGGATATTTAAAGAATAATGAGGGCAATTTTGATTTTACTCCTTTTTCAAATCAACTTCAGGTTTCTCCACTATTGAATTTTTTGACATATGATTTTGATGATGACGGTAAAAAAGAAGTATTGATAGGCGGCAATTATTTTGGTGTTAAGCCATACCAAGGAAGGTTTGATTCTTTTCCGGGGGCGCTATTAAAAAACCAAACCGAAGTGACTTTAGGAAATCAACTTGGACTTGATTTTACAAAAAAATCAATTCGTCATTTGAATATTATAAAATTTAAAAATAAATCATATCTATTGGCCACATTTAATAATGATAAGGCTCAAGTATATGAATTCAATTCTAAATAGATAGACCATGAGAGAACGATTATTTATAGCAGTACTAATACTTTTGGTTTTTACGGCATGTCAAGAAAAAACAGAGCCTATTACAATAAGTTCAGAGCAATACCATAGTTCTATTGACAAGGTGACCGAGGTTATGATTCATGATATTTTTTCTCCACCAGTAGCTAGTAGAATTTATGCGTATCCAAATATTGCTGCCTATGAAATATTAGCCAAAAAAGAGGAGGCATACACTTCACTTGCCAACCAGTTGCATGGTTTGAGTGCCATTCCAGAACCTAACAATGCAGTAGAGGTCAATTTTGACCTTGCAGCTATTATAGCCCATATTGACCTAAGCAAGAGACTTATCTTCTCCGAAGAGCGAATTGAAGTTTTTAGAGACAGTCTTTATTCAGCTTGGGAGAACCAAAATAAAAAAGAATTTAATGTATCTAAGAACTATGGTCTTGAAGTTGCTGAACATATTGCGGATTGGATGGATAAGGACAATTACAAACAAACACGCACCATGCCCAAGTTTTCTGTAAACTCAGAAGACCCTTCGCGCTGGCAGCCTACTCCGCCAGCTTATATGAGTGGGATTGAACCGCATTGGAGTAAAATTCGCCCATTTGTCATTGATTCCGCAAATCAATTTAAGCCCACTCCGCCTCCGCCATTTTCTATGGAAAAAGAATCAGACTTTTATAAAGAATTGAAAGAGGTCTATGACATTAGTAATGAAATCACTGCTAAAGGCGATGATTCTGAAGAAGTGGCCATTGCACAATTTTGGGACTGTAATCCCTATGTTTCAGTTACTAGGGGGCATTTGATGTTTGCTACCAAAAAAATCACTCCAGGGGCACATTGGATAGGTATTACTAAAATCGCCTCTAGAAAAACTAACTCGAATTTAGCACAGACCGTTCATGCCTATACCAAAACATCCATTGCCATTGCTGATGCCTTTATCAGCTGTTGGGACGAAAAGTACCGAAGTAATTTAATTCGCCCAGAAACATTGATTAATGAGCATATTGATGACAGTTGGGAACCCGTGCTACAAACGCCTCCTTTCCCAGAATATACCAGCGGACATAGTGTGGTTTCGGGTGCTGCGGCGACGGCTTTAACCAGTATTTTTGGCGTTGATTTTGCTTTTGATGATGATACTGAAGTTGCTTTTGGTTTGCCAGTTCGTTCATTTTCTTCTTTCAATGAAGCGGCAGATGAAGCGGCTGTAAGTAGAATGTATGGTGGAATTCACTATCGTGCTGCTGTCGAAATTGGTGTTGGTCAAGGTAGAAGTTTGGGGGATTTTATCATAAATAAACTCCAAACAAAAAAAACGAAATCCGTTGCGGCTAACTAAATAAGCTACCTATGAAGAAATTTCTTTTAGGCTTCCTCTTTGTTATAGTGCTAGGACTGGTTTGGTATCTTTTTATCAAATCATATGATTACACGATACGTTTTGAAACAAACACTTTTCCAGGTGCCGTAAACCAAACGCTGAAACTTTGGGACCAAACCTTAGATACGGTCGAGCGTATTCAACAAAATGGTTCTTTGTACCGTCTTTCCCAAAAAGTACAATTTGGGGATTCTACACATATCTATAATTGGGCCATTAAACCAATAACAGATTCTACTTCCAAAGTGCAGGTCAACATTAAGGATATTGACCATAGCTTTATGAACAAAATCAAAGTACCCTTTTCAGATACTGATTTTGAAAAACGTTCTCGTAAGACCGTATTGGACTTTATGGAAAACCTGAATGATCATATTGATAAATTTAGAGTCACTATTGTTGGCGAAGAAAATATACCATCAAAGTATGTTGCCTATATTCCAATTAAGGCCACCCAATTTCAAAAAGCCGGCGGAATGATGAAAAACGCCTCATATCTAAGTCAAACATTGCTTAACAATCAGGCAGATTTTGACGGCCCGCCTATGGTTGAGGTTACTAAATGGAACAGAAAAAAAGATAGTTTGGAATATAACTTTTGTTACCCTATTGTTCGTTCTGACCGTTTGCCAATGAATGCTGAAATTGAGTACAAAAGAATATTCGGTAAGAAAGCCCTAAAAGCGATATACAACGGTAATTATATTACCTCAGATAGGGCTTGGTACGCTTTATTGGATTATGCTAAAACGAATGGTATTGAGGTAGAACCGAATCCCGTTGAAATATTCTATAACAACCCCAATACTGGCGCAGACGAGCTTAGTTGGAAGGCAGAAATTTACTTACCCGTTAAAGACGACTTAGATGAATAAACTAGTGATTTTTGTTGTTTTCATAGCGATGCAAGGATGCGCGCAAAAGCCGTGGTATGGAGATTTGGCTTATTTGGGTAAGTTTCCAAATAGTTTAAGTGAAGTCTCTGGTATCGTAACTTACAATGAAAATTTAGCATGGGTAATTGAAGACAATGGTAATAAAGACAATATTTATGCAATCAATTTAAAAGCAGGCTTGGTAAAAAAACTCAAGGTCAAAGATGCAGAAAACCATGATTGGGAAGATCTTACAAAGGACAAAAAGGGTAATTTATATATTGGGGATTTTGGAAATAATAATAACGAAAGAAAAAAACTCACCATTTATAAACTACCAAACCCAGAAGTAGAAAAAGGAGATAAAATTTCCTCTGAAAAGATTATATTTTACTATCCCGAGCAGAAAAAATTTCCACCAAAAAAAAGTAATTTAATCTACGATTCAGAGGCTTTTTTTCATTGGAAGAATCATCTTTATATATTTACTAAAGACCGCTCAAGGCCTTATCAGGGGAAAACCTTGGTCTATAAAATCCCCGATAAAAAAGGGAATTATGAAGCCAAGCTTGTGGGCACTTTAAAGTTATGTGATGACCAAGATCATTGTTCAGTAACATCTGCAGATATTTCAGAAGATGGGAAAACAATCGCTCTCATCGGATATGGCTATTTATATCTAGGAAAAAACTTTAATGTAGATGCAATTTCAGAAACCAAATTTGACACTATTTACCTAAACCATGAAACGCAAATCGAATCTATCTGTTTTTTAAATGATACTACGCTTTTGATTGCCGATGAGCAGTCAAAGACCAAAGGAAGAAATTTATACCAATACGATATTAAACTGAATTAATCCTTAAAACCCAAACCCTACACCAAAGGCTATTCGCATTCCATCAGTACTATTGAAAATGCCCAAATTAGCAGAAATCAAATCAGATCCATTTATAAAAAATCCGCCGCCATACGAATTATGCCAAGTATCAGAATTCTCACCGGGCAACCAGACCCTACCGTAATCAAAAGCTCCATAAATACCAGGGGTAACTGGCAAAAGACCTGTATTTCTCTTTCTAAAACTAAGTCTTAAGTCTGTATCCTGAAAATATGCAGATTTCCCTGTAAAACGTTGAAAGCGGAAACCTCTCAAACCGTTATTGGCACCAATACTAGCCGCTTGATAAAACTCAAATTCATCACCAAAATTAAAGTGACCTTTAAACTTAGTTGCCAATACCAAGTTTCCACTTGGAACTAATTTATAAGCAAAGCCCAAGTCTGGTATAAGAAAACCAAATGCCCTTCCCGTTTCGGTCAAATTTGTTTTATATCCCCCATGAAGTGATATAGCCATACCAATTGTTGGAAAAGCTTCATTATCTGAATTTGAATAACTGTATTCTGCATCAACACCAAAAAAGTCTTGTTGGGTATTTCTTCCTGTACTAGTGAAAAAATCTTCTATAAAACGGCCCTCCGTTTCTTCTACATCATAATTCTCATAAGATGCACCCAACCTTACTTTTGACCCCAAATCACCTCTCCAAACTAAGGATGGGGCGAACTTTATTGTTTCGATTTTCACGCGATTAAAATCAAGTTCCAGCGGATTCTCTTCATCAGTATTTTCAGTATCATTACCAAAGCCAAAGAAGTTAATAGAAAAATTAGGACTCGTAAACTTCGCTGCCAATTCAAGGTTCACACCTTCGAAGATATTGGCAAACTCCCCACTATAGCCTATATCAAAACCATTTGTAGCAAAATAGTAGGCGGCATTAAAAGTATGCTGTTGTGTAAACGGATTCTGCCTAAACCCATTAAAGGTATAGGTATTAGTCACCCCAATTCTAAAACCATCATCTGGATTCGCCCCAATTGAGGGCAACAATTGATTATTACTTGCTTTAATTTTTAAGAACTGATACGTATTGGTATCATAATCATTGATTTTATTGATTCTACCACCAAAGGCTTCATCATAGGTGTTCTTTTTACTTTTAAAATCATAAGTATGCACACCACTAGCTTTTTCATGAATTTTATACACGTCATTATTCTGCCCGCCCACTAAACGAACTTTTATCTTTCCATCAGTATTATCAACATCAAAAATATCATCGTCATCTAAACCATAAATCCAGATTTCTTTTGTGACATCTGAATTGTAAACTTTGTCAAAGAACATATCAGTTTTAGTTCCGTCTTTAATTCGAAATGCTTTGACTGCTACACTTCCATTTTCAAGAGAATTCACCACAAAATAGTCATCCTTATCTGTACCTGTTACAACACTGTATTTATTGATAATACCAAAATATTCTTTTGCCGTACTCAATAAGCTTGATTTTCTGGACAAAAGCGTTTTCTTAATTTTTATAATGGTTTCATCTCTGACTTCTTCAGGAAATTCTTCTAAAGCATTATCAATCACTTCTTCGGTGATATTTTTCTGAATAAACTGTGCCTGTTCTTCCCAATCTTGAATTGTTGTTTCGGGCAGCAAAGCCATATCCAATGCAAATGTTCTTGGTGAAGCATTAAAACCTTCTACGCTTCGTATTTCTTCATTAAAACCCTCAAAAATTCGTAGTGAAGGCACCGTTTTTGAAGCAAAACCTATAAGTGCACCATCACCCCAGATAGAATATGCTTGATCTCTATCGCGTGGTATCGGTTTAAAAACGGTATTACCATCATCATCTTTAAATCCTGCCCAACGCCATTGATCAACATGCCTATCCCAATCACCAATCAGCATATCAAATAAACGCGCTTTTACATATTCTTTTGAGTCAATACTATACTCTTCGTCTTTTCTTAGCTTGTTAATAAGGTCATAAGTACTTTCAATTTTTTTGGTTTTACCAAAACTTTCAAGATTGTTATGCCCCTCTGACACATGCTCTTCAATCATATATAATCCATCACCAAACTCACTATTATAATCGCCAAGAGCATTTTGCTTTGGTATATAATACAATTTAGGATTGGTATGATAAATACCAACAGCATCTGAAAGTGCTCCAATAGTAAATGGTGCATAAGGGTGCGCACCAGTATAAAAATCCATAAGAAATTTTTCGGTGAACGAGTCTTCAAAATCTCCAATGACATATTGATTTTGAAAAGCAATTGCCTGCAAATAGCGTTCTGCACTCTTTCGTAATGCTCTCATTACAAATTGTCTGCCATCTTTATGTTGTAGTCTTAATGAATTTGATTGATTTCCACCGCCTTTTCTAACTATGGTCAAGCCGCCAAATAAAGTATCTAAAAGCACTGTTGGAGCTTTTACTTTAGTGGCATAATATTTTCTATAGCGATTGCCCCAAAGCCATTTGTAAAAACCAGTTTTATCAATCTCTTCATCAGAATATATGGAAGCCTCCATTTCGGATGGGAACTTATTTGGGTACTGTGTTGCATTTTTCTTCTTATCCGCTTCTAAGACTTCTGTGCTATATGCCAATTCTTCGGTGTCGTTTTCAACTCCAAAAAATTCAACATTTGATGAGCCGTCTTCAAAAACTTTTAAAATAGCATATCCCATCTGACCGGTAGAAAACTTACTTCCGTTCAAAAGTCTAGTAGCTCCTTTTTTTGCTCCTGAACCACTCACAATCTGTGGAATACCGTTTTCTTCAATATACTGCAGCGTGTGTTCATGTCCTGAGGCAAAAATTACCTTGTCAGAATACTGAGCTAAGGTTACTAACCTATTTTTTAATTGATTGTATTTTTTGTTCGATTGGTCTTCTATACTAGCTCCTGAAGTTCTTCTTAAAACATTGATTAATGAACCGATAAATGGTAATGGCACTCCACCACTTGGAAAAATATGCTGTTTAAAAGAAAACTGTCCTCCATGCGAACCATAGGTGAACATCGGATGATGCATAGCGATAAGTGTTGTTTTATCCCTATTCTTTTTTATTAGACTCTCTATTTCTTCAAAAAATCTTCCTCGGTCTTTTATCTCACAATCATCATTTATTGTAGGATGCTTATCCCAATTGACCAAATACCATTCTGTATCAATGGCAATCACAACCACTTCATCATTGACCTCTATCTTCTCGATGGGGCAGCCATTTTTTGGCAAAAAGACTTTCTTGCTATCAAGAGCTTTTTGAATATACTCCTGTTCTCGTTCTAGCCCTTTTAGGCCATTACTATACCAATCATGATTGCCCGGTATAAAAACTGTTTTTCCTTTAAAGTCCTCAACTGTATTGAGTTGGGCATCAAGATGGTTTTTTGCAGCCTCATGACCCAAAGCATCTTCGTTTTTACTTGGAAATCCAGCAGGATAAATATTATCCCCTAAAAAAATCGCTGTACTATTTTTTGAAGCTCTAGTCAATTTTGATTTAAAAGATTTTAAGGCAGGGTTTAAATCTCCTTTTGGGGATTTACCCGCATCACCAATCAGATAAAATGTATGGGAAATTGCTTTATCTATCTTAATTGATTCGCTGACCAAACCATCTGTATACTTTGCTTCGTAAGTGGCGCACCCGCTGATAAGAGCAGTTAAAAAGATAGCTAAAAGATATTTTTTAGCAGATTGCAAATAGGTAAATGAGTTCATAGTGCTAGAGCTTCCATCCAAAATTTTGTATTTTGGATTAATCAATATACAACTATGTCGGAGATTGTTCAAAAAGCTGAAGATTTTGTTACCGAACTTTTAGAAAATAAGCTTGAACCCAATTATTTATACCATAACCTTAAACATACGCAGCGCGTTGTAAAAAGTACTCAGGAGTTGCTCACATCATATAATTTATCAGCAATAGAGAATGAACAGTTACTAGTTGCTGCTTGGTTTCATGATACTGGTTATACGCAAGGCACTGCTAACCACGAAGTCAATAGTTGTAATATAGCAACTGATTTTTTGAAGAACCAAAATTACAATGAAGAGGGCATAGCCAATATCAGTGCTATTATTATGGCAACCAAAAGGCATCATGAACCTACCAATCTTCATGAAGAAATTATACGCGACGCTGACGCATCGCATTTTGCCCAAAAGAGTTATTGGGAAACTACAGATTATTTAAAAGAAGAGTTAGAGCTTTTGGGTATTCAAAAGTATTCTCAAAAAGAATGGCGTGATGCAAACATCAAAATGTTCCGAAACGAGCATAAATATTATACGGCGTATGCCAAAGAAAATTGGGAAGAGGCTAAAGAAAAGAACCTTAAACAGCTTATAAAAGATAAAAAAACAGAGAAAGAAATAGCCAAAAAAGAGTCTTTAAAAGCAAAATATAAAAGTGAAAGCCCAGATCGAGGAATTCAAACCTTATTCCGGGTTACTTTAAAGAACCACCTTACATTAAGCGATATAGCTGATACGAAAGCAAACATATTGCTTTCGGTAAACGCTATAATCATTTCTGTAGCGTTATCTAACTTAATTCCTAAATTAGATAATCCTTCAAACTCTTATTTAATTTATCCAACCTTAATTTTTATCGTATTTAGTGTCATCTCGATGATATTGGCAGTATTAGCCACTAGACCAAATGTCACCAGTGGAAAATTCACAAAAGAAGATGTAGAACAGAAGAAGGTGAATCTGTTATTCTTTGGCAACTTTCATAAAATGAGTCTTTCTGAATATGAGTGGGCAATTCAAGAATTGGTCAAAGACAATAAGTTTATATATTCATCGCTTACCAAAGATTTATATTTTTTAGGCTTAGTCTTAAATAGAAAATATAAAATTCTAAGAATTACGTATACTATTTTCATTATTGGAATAGTGATATCAGTATTAGCTTTTGGTATGTCATTCCATTTTGAGGAAATGGCAAAACTATCCAATCAACCTTAAACTTTAAGTTCTTCCATTAAGTCGTCATAGGTGTAGGTCTTTTCAGAAGATTCATCCTTCTTGTATAGAACTTCCGCCCGTATTGCCTTTAGTCCGGTTACACCTTGCAGACCTTCTAATTCTACAATTTCGATATTATTGGTGAAATATCCTTTAGACTTTAAGAACTTTACATAGCGCAGGTATTCTTTCTCGTCTTTCTTTTGAGAATATACAATAGCAAGCTTCCCTTTTTGGGTCAAACGCTCATTCGTACCTTTGATATACGATTTATCAATCCGCTTTTTAATTACTTCATAACGTGCATTATACGTGCCATCGACATCAAATTTCTTTTCATCCATTCTAAAACGTATCGCTAAAGGTGTACTATACACCAAAAGCAAAGAAGCAACATCTAAAGGGACTGGCAACTTAGGCTTTAAGGCATAATGGGTGTTTTCCATCTCAACCATTATTTGTAATTGCCACAATCTTAGGTTATTTAGGTACAAAGCATCAAAATTTCTATCATTGGCAATAGCACTGCCTATATACATATTATGCTCAATGCCATCTGTTTTATACCGCTCAAAATAATGCGGAAACATTTGTTGTGCTTCTAACTGCTTTTTATCAAGTTGAGCTGCAAGCTTCATATTAATTTCCATCACACTATCATCATAATTGCGCCTATGATCATAGTAAGATTCTGTGGTTTCGTCTATTTGAGATTCATAATTTTCCACCATCTTTTTAATATCCTTGTCTTCTCTCTTTAAATGATGAAAAACAGGGTTAATCTCTTCTTGTACAAAATCGAAAATGGCTTGTTCACTATTTGTATAAAGTGTGTCCTTTATTTCTTCCAAATGATTGTTTACCCTATACATGAGTTCTTCATAAATAGGAAGTTTAAATTTGGCTTTAGCAACTTCAAGGACGGTATTTATTTCTGAAAGCTGTATCATCAAATCGCGCTGAATAGCTATATTACGTTGTTTAGAAGAATCTTTAATATCTATTTGCCCATAAAGTGGATAGACCTCTTTAAATACAATTTCATTAAATGACGCTTGTTCCCCTGCCAGCTCTTGTGTCATAAAGTGCTTGGCTTCTTCTTGAAACTTCCAGTAGACTGAAGAGTGCACCGTAGTACATTCATGCTGTATAATAGCATCAATCAAGTTCTGCTCTTCTTCTATGGAGCGCAGCACCGCAGATATAATAAAGGGCATCACATCAATCAATTTGTTCGCATTAATGCTGTTCAGTTCGTTCACATTGGTTGAAACCAGTTCTAATACGCCCAACAAGTTCCCCTCATCTGCAATTGGCGCAAGAATTGCACTCTTTACGCCCTGTTCATGAAGATTCTTATAAGGTTGACCACCCTCCGATTTTTTAAAATATTTTTCAACATTTGATATCGCCAAATAGGTGCTTTCATCCAGAAGTTTATCATAGGAATAATCACATAACATAGCATCACAGTATTCAACCTCTTTACCTTTGAGAATGAAACTTTCAATGCCCTTTCCATGTATTTTTAAAAATCGATTCGTATTCGGGTCATAACCCGTAAAACCAACCGAAATATTCTTAAGGTTGAACAAGGAACGAAAGGTATCTTGAAAATTTTCCATAAAATTTTCACTACCTCTTTTATTACTTCCAATTAAAGTAGATTTTATTTCAGAAATCGAATGTTCAGCTGTGACATCAAACATATTAGAAATCACAAATCCTTTCGATGTAAAACTATTTGGGGGAATCTTTTCTTTCCACAAATCGAGATTATCAAAATTCTCTAAAAGTTCGTCTAAATCATTTTGGTTGAGCTCCTTTGCCTTGTCAGTGGGTTCAATCTCCATGAAATCTGCATTGTACAAAATACGGTAGTGACGTATTACACCATTTGCATCTGGAATATCATAAAACAACGGTCTCTTAAAATCCATTTTGAAACCATAATAAAACCCAAGAATAACCGTGCATTGCATGATATACTGCAAATCGTCAGGCAGATTTCTAATTTCAAGTTCAAAATCAGCTCCTGCGTCTTCTAATATTTTTTGAAACCTACTGGAAGAATTAAAAATTAAATTCTCGAATGGAATTGAAGCCGCTTTAATCTCGTTTTGGGTCAATACCGAAGAGAAAGTATCTGCAAGAATGGTATGAATAACATCTTTTCTTTTTTCAAGAATCTGTAAATCATCAAAACCATCCCTAAGTTCTGGGTATGGAGCTGCAACTTCAAGAATATGTCGCGCGCGTTGAGAAAGAAATTCATCTTTATTTTTTGCTTGCTCGTCATAGTGCTGTAAGAGCCTGTTAAAACTGACAAGTTGAATTAATGGAGCTTCCCCAGTTTGATCATATCCCATAATACTAATAGTCGTAGTTTCATGGGTAAAGTTACAAAAACATGAAATAGCGAATTGTTAAGGTATTCTTTATGCTTTTGAGTACTTTTTTTGGATATTTAATAAAATTTATTTGATGTCATCTTTTACTCGACTTAATCGTGCCTATGAAAGTGCTAAAATCATACCCTTTGATGATAGTTCAAAGTTTATTTTATTCAGTGACTGCCATAGGGGTGATAATAGTTTTGCTGATGATTTTGCAAATAATAGAAACATCTATTTTCACGCTTTAAACCATTATTTCAGAGAGGGTTTTGATTATTGTGAATTGGGTGATGGTGATGAGCTATGGGAAAACCTCAACTTTGAGTATATTTTTGAAGCACACAAAAATGTTTTTCAATTACTACGGAAGTTTCATATTCAAAGTAGACTACACATGATTTGGGGAAATCATGATATGGTATACCAAGATCAAGACTATGTTAACAAACATCTTTCAAGTTATTTTGAACCTATTGACGACTCTGACAAAGAACTTTTTGAAGGTATCACCTATAACGAAGCATTGATTTTGAAACATAAAGAAACCCAGCAAGAGCTCTTTCTTACCCACGGGCATCAAGCAGATTGGTGGAACTATAAATTTTGGCGTGTTGGGCGTTTTTTAGTCAGAATTCTCTGGAAACCTTTACAAGTAGTTGGTATTGCCGATCCTACAAGTCCGGCTAAAAATTATAAAGAACTGATTAGAATCGAACGAAGAATCAAACGCTGGATTTTAAAAAATAACCTAAGAATAACCATTGCCGGCCATACCCACAGACCCCGGTTTCCTGAACCTGGTCAAATCCCTTTTTTTAATGATGGTAGCTGCGTTCACCCTAGAAGTATTACAGGTATTGAAATTGAAAATGGTCATATTTCGCTTATAAAGTGGCATATTGACACCAAAATTGATGGCACTTTACAAATTGTTCGGGTGTTACTCGAGGGACCAGAAAAACTGTCTGATTATATTTCTAAGTAGTGATTTAGGTTCTCTGAGCCAAAGTTTTCATAGCATCAACAAACTTATCCAATTCTTCAGTGGTTGTATAAACATTTGGTGTAATACGACAGCCTTTCACATTAGCATAATCAATACCTACTGTCCAAATTTGAAATTCATCAAGTAGTGTTTTTCCCAATTCTAAAGGCTTCATATTAGAAAGCCCAACATTAGCAATTCCACAACTTCTATATTCTTCAATAGGCGTATTTATAACCACATTTTCAACTTCTCTTAATTTATCACTCCAATACCTCTGAATAAATCGAAGTCGGTTTTCTTTTCGCTCAAGTCCAATCATTTCAAGATAGGCTATCGAATCATTGATGGTTAAATCGGTATGTACGGGGTGCGTTCCTGTATGATTTAAACGCCTCACTTTTGTTAGATCACTTTCATGCTCAGCCAATAGTGGCCAAATTTTGGAGATATGTTTTTTGGCTACATATAACATGCCTGCGCCTAAAGGTACACTCAACCATTTATGTAGGCTTGAGCCATAATAATCACAGTTCAATTCCTTAATGTTCACTTCGATGTGCCCCACACAATGCGCACCATCAACCATAACCTCAACACCATGCTCGTGTGCCATATCACAGATTTTACGAATCGGCAAAATTTGACCTGTAATATTGACCATATGACAGACCATTATCAATTTAGTCTTTGGTGTTATTTGAGATTCGTAAAGAGCTACTATTTCTTCATCATTTTTCGGATGATTCGGCACAGAAACTTCTTTGCAAACAATTCCATAACGGTCACGCATTTGATGAAAATGAATACGCATAGCACCATAATCTTGTAATGCGAAAATAGCTTCATCTCCTTCTTTCCAAGGAAATCCACCAATAACCAAATCCAATGACTCTGTAGTGTTACGTGTAATAATCAATTCTTCATTATTGCAGCCTACTAATTTTGCAAGATTTTTAGCAGCCTTATTTTTATTCTCCCATTGCTCTGTACGCATATAGTATGAGGCTTCATAATTCACTTTCTCAATATGCTTTATGTATTTGCTTAAAATAGGTTTTGGAACAAAATTGTAATACCCGTTTTCTAAGTTGATATAGTCAGGTTTTAAGTCGTAATCTTTGCGTATTCGCCTCCAAAATTCTTCATCATTGCTTTTTGGATAAGGTGAATCTATATCATCAGTTTTCGCATTTAAATGAATAGGTAGTATTGTTGAGGCCAAAGTCGCGCCGCCAAGTTGTTTTAAAAACTTTCTTTTCTCCATATCAAAAGACTTTTTAAAAGGTATCCTTTGTTAAAATAAAAATCTAACCTACATTGAAAGACACCTTGTTAAATTTACAACTTAAAGTATAGACTTGGAATCTATTCAACATATTCTAGATCAAATTCCCATTCGGCACAATATAGCCTCACAACTTATGTTTCTTGGGGTAGTTCAAGGGTTATTCCTTTCAATTTTGATATTAATAAGAGCTAAAAAAACAACAGCTACAGCCTTCTTGGGTTGGACTATTTTGTTTCAATCTATAGTTTTTTTTGACACCTATCTGAGTTATACAGGCCTTATTAAGTATGCACTGCAGTTTAATGATTCGACAGAGGTTTTTGTTTTGTTGATAGCTCCAGCATTTTATTTTTTTATTTACGCGGCTTTAAAAAGAAAGTCACCTTCTATTGAACAGTTTCTGCCACATTTTGTCTTGCCTTTATTCTATTTTATTACTCAAATACCTTTTTATATAGCTCCTATAGCTGTAAAGCTTAATGCATATTTAGGAGCATACTATAATAATATTCAAACCGCTTTAGTACCAGATTCATTCAACTATAGTTATCATTGGATAAAAGATGAATTTGATTGGCTTATTTTATTGAGCTTTTTATTTTATGCACTATTGGGAATCTTATTAGTTTGGAAAGAAAGAAATCGAATTAAAGAAATTCCTCATCAAGCAAATTTGAATAAATATGTATTCACGAGAAATTCGGTAATCCTTTTATGTGTTCTTTTAGGAATCATCTTTATAGTGATGTATACTTTTGATGATGATGGAGGCGATCATTACATTGGTATAATACAAACTATAATAGCTTTCTGCACTACATATGTCTTCGTAATGGAATCCAGATTTTTTGAAAATTCTTGGTTTGCAGATAAATATGAGACTCTAGGAAACAGTCCTTTAGATTTTAAGCTAGTAGAAAATTGTCTGACTACAGATAACTATGTTTTAGACCCAGAAATTTCTTTAAAATCATTAGCTGAAAAGTTAAGTGTTAATAGAAATACTCTCTCAAAAGCCATCAATATCAATGGTGGAATGAATTTTAATGATTTTATAAATAAAACACGAGTTCAAGAAGCAAAAAATAGGTTGCTTAATGTTGAATACGCAAACTACACCATAGAAGCAATTGGTCAATCTGTTGGTTTTAATTCAAAATCCGCTTTTTACGCTGCTTTTAAAAAACATGCTCGGACTTCCCCATCTACTTTTTTGAAGGAAAACAAGCGGTGATTATACATTCGATTACTCCTAAATTGTAATTCTGAACTTCTTTGATTCTAAAAAACTGTGACAAACAGGAAAAGGATTTCATCTTTGACCAAAACAATTCATCATGAAAAAATCAATTCGACGATACGATTTAGATTGGCTAAGAGTAATCGTTTTTGCCCTACTCATTTTTTATCATGTAGGTATGTTTTTTGTGCCTTGGGGCTGGCATATCAAAAACAATGTAATTTATGATTGGTTGATTTGGCCTATGCTCTTCTTAAACCAATGGCGATTACCAATTCTTTTTGTGATTTCAGGCATGGGTACTTACTACGCTCTTTCAAAAAGAGGTTTAGCACAATTCTCTTGGGAACGTTTCAAACGCTTAGGCATTCCTCTTTTTGTAGGTATGTTGCTAATAGTACCTCCTCAAATTTATATTGAACGATTGGTAAATGGCCGATTTACCGGATCTTATTTAGAGTTCTTTCAAACGGCTGCTTTTCTCAACGGCATATATCCTGAAGGAAATATTAGCTGGCACCATCTTTGGTTTTTACCCTATCTTTTACTTTTTTCTTTGGCTCTAGGCCCAATCCTCATCAGATTAAAGAAAAGGCCTTCAAAACTGGTAGCGTGGACCAAAAAAATCATTCAAAAACCATTTGGGTTTTACCTTTTCATTATACCACTTTTCTTACTAGAAGGTTTTATGGAACCTTTTTTTGATATTACGCATGCTCTTGTTGATGATTGGTTCAACATCTGTTTCTCGATTACTTTTTTCTTCTATGGTTTCTTATTGACTATTACCAAAGAGGTATTCTGGGAAAATCTAGAAAAAATTAGAAAGAAAGCTCTAGTAATTGGAATCATTGCGTTCACGCTAATGATCTGTCGCTGGTTATTTATAGAAAAAGACGAATGGCCTCAACATTTGAGTGAAGCCTTTTTAAAAGTAGTTAACCTTTGGTCATGGATTCTGGTTTTATTTGCTTATGCCGCTAAGTGGCTCAACAGACCAAGCAAAAGATTGGCCTATGCGAACAGGGCAGTATATCCTTTTTATATTTTGCATCAAACCATAACTATTTGTATTGCATACTATTTGATAGATTTAGATTGGGGTTTTCTTTCAAAGGCAACCATTTTGGTTTTTGGAACTTTTGGATTAAGCTGGTTGATTTATGACATCATAATTCTTAGAATATCCTTTTTGCATCCGCTATTTGGACTTAAAAAGGGCACTTCATCGAAACAAAAAGATATTTAACAGGCCTTTATCAGGCTTGTGGCAAGGTATTTGTTAATTTTATCCAGATGTTTCGACTTAAGATGAGATGAAAAGATTACTGTCTTTATTTGCTTTCCTTTTGATACTTCAATTTGGCTATGGCCAAGGTGATATACCAACGACTAAACCTTTAAAGGTAGGCGCTAACAATAAATTGGACACAAAACCAAGTAATCAAGGAACTTCACTTCGCATGCCATCGGTGCTTGACGAAAATCTTACTTCAAAAGGAAGAGAAGTAAAAATGTTACCTGATAGGCAATTGGTTCAGGCAGGTACAGGTATGATTATAGATCCTAAAGTTGGTGAAAGAGAAAAAAAGGGTGCCAAAAAATATTTTGGAGACCAGTATTTGGGTGATGTGAAAACAACCGCCAAATTTATCGGTATTGTTTGCCGAGATCATGAATATGTTGATGGGGATCGTGTAAAAATATATTTAAACGGTGTTGTTGTTGAGCCAAACATATTACTTTCAGGCACTTTTAAAGGAGTCAACGTTGATTTGACCCAAGGTTTTAACCGAATAGAATTTGAAGCTTTAAATCAAGGCTCCTCAGGACCAAATACCGCCCAAGTTGTGATTAGCGATGATGCGGGCAAAGTTATTCATAACAATCGTTGGAATTTATCTACAGGCTCTAAGGCAAGTATGATTGTTGTTAAGGAAGAAGAGTAAAACTTAAATACAAGTTCAAAAGAAACAGTAGATTGTAAGTTATATAAAGTCTCTTAACGCAACTACTTTATTTCACCAGGTTGATACGATTTTTGAGCCCTTTTCAAAACATCTTCTCTGTAGTAAGCCGCATCTTTCCATTCCACATCAGCATACATTTGTATTTGATCATTAAAGTGTGGTGAGTTTGAGTCACCACTTTGACCGCCAGCTAAAATGGTTTTGGCTTTTACTTTTTCTCCAAACTCTACAGCGGCCACAAAACTATTGCCACGTGTACCATACATTTTTTTAGCACCTTTATTGGTATATCTAGCTCCATAAGCGGCCAAAGCACCCCAACGCCCACTAGCAAAACCAATGGGAATACTGGGCTTGGTATCATCAAATGGTTGACGAATATCACTGTTTAAACGTTGATAGCGATTTACCTCACCCCATGGCATTTGCCAAGTACCGAAATCTGCGGTTAATTTATCAACTACTTCTTCAAAAATTCGCAAACGCTCTCCTATTGGCGATTCACTTCCCCAAAACTTGACCCGCTCCATAGGTATCAACCCTTCTGGATACTCGCCAACTTGATAATAACGCGTTCCATAATAATGCGCTAAAGTCATTGCAACAGACTCTTTTGATGTTCTATAATCCCACTCAGAAAGTACTTCTATAGCTTCTCTAAGTTTTGGATTCTTATCATTGTATGAATTATAAGCTTTTATCAAACCAGGAATCAAAGCCTTAAAAGCTGGCAAATACGAATCGTGACCTAGTTGAATTAAACTATCCAGTGTATAACCACTTCTATCTTTTAACAATTCAATGGCGTGAATTCCCCTAAAATTTTCTTGGTCTCGTGACATATAATACGGATAATCTTCGCGCTTAGGACTAAATTCTAAGGCCGAAGTATAAGGTGTAGAATTACAATTTTGGATCCAGCCATTTTCTGGGTTCAACACTAAAATATTTTCATCAACGTCATGCAGACCTTGCCAGTCCGTTTTCGGATTACTACCATCTACCGGTTCTGAGTAATTAAAAATGGTATCGCGCTTTGGAACAAAATTTCCATGAAAATAAGCGATGTTTCCTTCAGCATCTGCATAGACCGTATTATTCGATGAATTGGTGCGAATATCCATCATCTCACGAAAACCTTTATAACCGTCTTTTTTTGTTCTTACAAAAGATTGTTCTAAAGCTTTAACTGGTTCCCACATCATGGCAGAAGCGGCCCATTGACCCTCAACTGCATGTGTAATTGGTCCATGATGGGTTCGGTATATTGGAAAAACCTTATCCTTTAGTCCATCTTGGGTTTTGTATTTCAACACGACTGATGTGGAATCTATAGGACGCAATTCCTCTCCATATTGATAAAACAGATTCCCTTCATTTTGAACAATGGTTTCTTTAAACTCATCCATCACATCGGTATAGGTTGAAGTGTGCATCCAACCCGTTTTCTCATTAAAACCCTGATAGACAAAAAATTGTCCCCAAGTAACTGCTCCATATGCATTCAAACCTTCTTCAGATACTACATGAACTTCGCCTCGAAAGTAAAACGAAGTATGAGGATTAATCAATAGCATCGCATTACCCGATTGGGTTAAATCACCAGAAATAGCGATACCGTTTGAGCCTTTGGGTTCCTCCATTTCTGTTTCTTTTTGCTCTTGTAACATTTCCATTTCAGGTAGTTCCATTCCGCTTTCATAAAAAGCCTTGATTTTTTGGTTTGATATACGTTCAATGTCACCACCAATACTGCCTTCGCTAAAATACATGGGCATCCAAGGTTCAAAACGTTGTAACAATCTGGGCTTGACTTCGGGGTGTGTATGCAAGTAATAATTTACCCCGTCTGCAAAGGCATCACAAAGGGCCTTTAGCCATCCAGGACTCTTCTCATAGTTAGCTTTGGCTTCTACTTCAGTCATAAAAAGCTTAGCTCTCAAATCACTATACAAAGCTTCTTCGCCTTCTACCTCTGCCAATCTACCCGTAGCCCAAATATAATTTTGTTCCACACGATTAAAATCATCTTCACATTGGGCGTACAAAAGCCCGAAAACAGCATCGGCATCCGTTTTTCCATAGATATGCGGCACACCAAAATCATCACGAATAATTTCAATATGTTTAGCTTGTTCTTCCCATTTCTCGACTTCGGTTTGAGGCTGTTGTTTGCAAGAGGTCAAAACAATTAAAAAGGCAATGATAAATGGTCGCATAATCTTTAAATAATAGAATTCGTCGACTTAAAGGTAACTACTACAATTCAAAGTTTGATTCTGTTATACTTATTCAATTTGAAGTAACTTGCAACTTCTTTCGAAAACACCTTATGGCAGATAAAAAAGTAAGTATCCTTAAAGCGTTTAAAACTATCATTTGGCCAAGAAGAAATTTGGTCTTCATTGGTCTTTTCTTTATTGTTATAAGTAAAGCAGCGAGTTTTATCGCTCCAATTTCGTTGCGATACTTTTTAGATGATATTGTACCCAATAAGAACTACGATTTTTTAAAAATACTTGTTGCGGTAGTCATATTTTCATTCTTGGTACAGGCAATAATGTCTTTTCTTCTAACCAAAGTATTGAGTATTCAAGCCCAGTATATGATATCTGAACTTAGGGCTCAAGTTCAAAAACAAGTACTTTCCTTACCCATTCGTTTTTTTGATAATACAAAATCTGGTGCGTTAGTTTCTAGAATTATGAGTGACGTTGAAGGGGTGCGAAATTTGATTGGCACTGGTTTGGTTCAGTTAGTTGGAGGTACAATTACCGCAGTAGTTTCTCTTATTCTATTATTGCGTATTAGCCCTGGAATGACCTTATTGACTTTTATTCCTTTGATTTTATTTGCGGTTATCGCCTTAAAGGCCTTTAAAATAATTCGCCCTGTATTTAGAGATCGTGGTAAAATAAATGCTGAAGTAAAAGGAAGACTAACCGAAACTTTAGGTGGAATTCGAGTCATTAAAGGTTTTAATGCAGAAGCACAAGAAGCCAAAGTATTTGAAGCGGGTGTGGACAGGTTATATCAGAACGTTAAAAAGAGTTTGACCGCTACGGCAGTAATGACAAGTTCTTCCACTTTTCTTTTGGGGTTGGCCACAACAGGAATTATGATGGGCTATGGTGGCTACAAAATGATACTGGGTGAGCTCACTACAGGGCAATATTTTGAATTTACTTTTCTATTGGCATTAATGGTAGCACCCATTGTGCAAATGAGTAATATCGGCAGTCAATTGACCGAAGCATTGGCCGGACTTGATCGTACCGAAGAATTAATGAATCAAGTGACCGAAGCAGATGAAAAAGACCGAAGCATAAAACTATCGAACTTAAAAGGCAATATGGTTTTTAAAGAAGTATCCTTTGCCTATGAGGAAGACAAAGAAGTCTTACACAATATTAATTTTGAAGCAAAATCAGGAGATGTTATTGCGCTAGTGGGAAGTTCTGGTTCCGGCAAGTCGACCATTGCAGGTTTAGCAGCTACTTTTTTGAATCCTGATTCTGGACAAATTACCATTGACGGTCATGACTTGGCCAAGGTAGATTTAACCAGTTTTCGAAAATACTTGGGGGTTGTATTGCAAGACGATTTTCTTTTTGAAGGCACGATAAAAGAAAATATCCTATTCCCAAGACCTAAGGCTTCTGAAGAAGAATTGAAGTCAGCTGTTAAAGCAGCTTATGTGGATGAGTTTACGGATCGATTTGACGATGGATTAGATACGTTGATTGGTGAACGTGGGGTTAAACTTTCTGGTGGACAACGCCAGCGAATTGCTATTGCACGTGCTGTTTTAGCTGATCCTAAAATCCTAATTCTAGATGAAGCTACTTCAAACCTAGATACGGAGAGCGAGGCATTGATTCAAAAAAGTTTAGCAACCTTAACAGAAGGAAGAACCACCTTCGTTATTGCCCACCGTTTAAGTACTATTCGTAAAGCAAACCAAATACTAGTTATTGAAAACGGGCGTATTGCAGAGCAAGGCAATCATGATGAATTAATTGAAAAGGAGGGTAGGTATCATAACCTGTTTACGTATCAAGCTAGGATATAAGAAAGTTTAAGGATTAAACTAAAAATAAAGAAATAGATGTAGGTCTTTTCAAAATGCTTTGCCAACTTATTATATCATGTTGAGCGTAGTCTAAACACTTAGAAAACTTTAGTTCGTAAACCTTCAACTAGTCTCAGGAGAACATTAATTGTAAAGGAGGCTAGGTACTATAATCTGTTAACGTATCAGGAAAGAATTTAAGAACCTCTGAAAATAGATTTAAATGATTAAGATTTATTTACACGATACGTAATTCGTCTATTCGTGATGATGGTTCTTGGTCGAACTAACAAAGTACCTCCGTTTGAGTTTATTGGAGGGCATCCTGCAACTGTATTCGAAACTATAACACGATACATATAATTATTCTTGTCTATATCAGGAGATAGTATAGTTAATGACGCGCTGTTGGTGCCACTATACAACACCCCATCTGAAATATCACTAAAGCTAACTCCTGCATTTGTACTTACTTGCCACTGATACGTATCCACATCTGTAGTTACTACGGAAAAAATAGAATTTACACCCGCAGAAACTGGTAACGATACTACTGGTTGCATATTAATTGTAGGATTCAATACTGATGTGGTAATGCCTGTACTAAATGTGTCACAACCACTTAAATTATCTAGTGCTCTAACGGTAACTATATCGCCGTTATCTAATGATGAAGTAGTAAACGTATTACTTGCTGATTGTGCCTGAGCACTGGTTCCATTCACATAAAATTCATACTCGTCACCATCTGTTCCGGTAAACGTTACACTATCCCCTTCACAAATTGTATTATCTACATCTGTACTTGTTAATAAAGGTTCTGGTGGTAAATTTACGGTTATTGTAAAGTCAATTATATCACCCCAACCACCTGGTAGATTTGCACAAGGATCTGTTGTTGCCGTATTATACACAAGATGCGCCCTTGCGTTATAAGTAGTTGGTGCTAAAACTGTTGGAGCGACCACAGTTAAATCTACATTACAACCCCCAGGATTAACATAGCTACAGGAATCATTTACACTGTATTCAAATACGCCATCACAATCAAAATCAAAAAACAAAGTTACAAACTCAATATCTCCAGTTGCAGCCTCATTTGTGGTTCCTGGACCTACACCAATGGTAAACGTTCTTGTTTGTCCAGAACAGAATACAGCACCCACAATAGATGATGGATCTATTTGCTCATAACCAGGATTAAAAGTTCCAGGTGCACACGGACCAGGACCTGGGCATTGAGCACTTAATAAAAGGGTGTTCAAACCAAAAAAAAGAAAAACTAAATATTTAATAAACTTCACAACTGTACATTGAAAAAACACCAAAGCCTACTTTTGACTTAGTATCACAAAAGAACAATATCTCTGTAGACAGAAAAATAAAATGTTGTAATACAGCAAATTAAGTATCCCAGATGAGATATCTATGTTGTAAAAGAAGGAAAAAGACTACAAATATATTTATTCCTCAGGGGCTAATTCCACCTCAAGTCCATCCATACCTTCTGAAATATGAAGTTGACAGCCTAGACGAGAGTTATCCTCAACATTAAAAGCCTCCGAAAGCATAGCCTCTTCATCATCTGACATTTCTGGAAGTGTGTGGTTGGAGTTCACATAACATTGACAAGAAGCACACATGGCCATTCCACCACAAATTCCTATGGTTCCTTCAGGAGCTAATTCATAAGCTTTAACTACCTCCATTAAGTTCATGTTCATATCGGTCGGTGCATCTATTTCGTGAGTTACTCCTTCCCGGTCGGTAATTTTAATCTTAATGTCACTCATTTTCAATTCAGTACTACTCTTCAACCCTGCGACAAGCTCAGGGGGCCATTTCTACTTAATTATTCTATTGCTTTAACTACTGCTTTTGGCGCTTCCTTTTTACTTCCATCAAATCCTGTTATCCCGCCAACAGTCGTATACTTCATTACATACTTTTTATCAGGAAATATTCGTTGATAAGCACTTTGGCACATTAAGGTAGCTTCATGAAAACCGCAAAGAATCAATTTCAATTTACCTGGATACGTATTTACATCGCCAATCGCGTAAACCCCAGGAATATTGGTTTGATAGTCCAATGTGTTATCCACTTTTATCGCATTCTTTTCTATTTCAAGTCCCCAATCACCAATCGGGCCCAATTTTGGTGATAATCCAAAAAGAGGAATAAAACTATCCACCTCAACTTCAATATGTTCTTTAGAATCTGTTTTTTGAACTACTACTGATGATAAGTGTTCTTTCCCTTTAAGTTCAATAATTTCTGCCGGGGTAATCAAATTAATCTTACCTAAGTCTTTTAATTCTTGAACCTTTTCTACCGAATCTAATGCTCCTCTAAACTCGTTTCGGCGATGTATCAAAGTAACCTCTGAAGCTACATCAGCGAGAAAAATAGACCAATCTAAAGCGGAATCACCCCCACCGGCTATTAATACTTTCTTATCTCTATATATTTCAGGATCTCTAATGATATAGGCAACACCATTATCTTCAAACTTTGAGAGGTTTTCTAATTGCGGTTTACGAGGTTCAAAACTGCCCAACCCACCTGCAATCGCAACAATTGGGGCATGATGTTTCGTCCCTTTATTTGTGGTCACAATAAAAGAACCGTCATCTAATTTTTCAATGGAATCAGCACGTTCGCCAAGTGTAAAGCCTGGCTGAAATGGTTTGATTTGTTCCATTAAATTATCGACCAAATCACCTGCTAAAACTTCTGGGAATCCGGGAATATCATAAATCGGTTTCTTAGGATAAATCTCTGAACACTGCCCACCAGCTTGAGGAAGTGCGTCAATCAAATGGCATTTAAGCTTTAATAAACCAGCTTCAAAAACAGCAAAGAGCCCTGTAGGGCCAGCACCAATTATTAAAATATCCGTCTTAATCATGAAAAAGGGTTCAAATAAGCAAAGCTAGGCTTTACACGAAGAGAAAAGTTATGATTTTTATCAGGTTAGCTCAGATTTACAACTTCCTCTATTTGCGGCACATACTTTTTAATAGTCATTTCAACACCACTTTTTAAAGTCATTTGATTCACACTACAACCGATACAATTTCCTTCTAGTTTTACTTTTACGGAAGTGTCATTATCAATAGAAATTAATGAAATATCACCTCCATCGCTTTGTAAAAAGGGTCTTATTTCGTCCAATGCTTTTTCTACGTTCTGTCTAACTTCTTCTGATGTCATGACTACTTCTTTTTAACAGCAGAACAACCTGCCATTGTTGTAATTTTTATTGCTTCAGTTGGTGGCAACGCGGTATTTCTATTAACCAACTCTTGTACTACATTTTTTGTGAGTTCTTCAAAAGCTGATTCGGTAGCGCTTGCTGTTTGCAAAGCTGCTGGTCTACCAACATCACCTGCCTCACGAATGCTCTGTACGAGAGGAATTTCACCAAGAAAAGGAACTTTCAAATCCTCTGCTAAATGCTTTGCACCATCTTTACCAAAGATATGATATTTGTTTTCAGGTAGTTCAGCCGGGGTAAAATAGGCCATATTTTCAATAATACCTAAAACGGGAACGTTGATAGCTTCTTGCTGGAACATCGCCACTCCTTTTCTGGCATCTGCAAGCGCTATCTCTTGTGGCGTGCTTACCACCACCGCGCCTGTTACAGGTAAGGATTGCATAATACTTAAATGAATATCCCCTGTTCCGGGAGGTAAGTCCAACAATAAAAAATCCAACTCATCCCAATGCGCATCAAAAATCATTTGATTCAATGCCTTAGAAGCCATTGGCCCTCGCCATATCACAGCTTGATTGGGTTGTGTAAAAAACCCAATGGATAATAATTTGACGCCATAATTTTCAACCGGCTTCATCTTATTTTTACCATCAACATTGATAGATAATGGTTTTTCTAATGCCACATCAAACATAATAGGCATAGAAGGGCCATAAATATCTGTATCTAAAAGTCCAACCTTAAAACCCATTTTGGCCAAAGTAACAGCCAAGTTCGCCGTAACCGTAGATTTACCCACACCCCCTTTACCAGAAGCAACTGCAATGATATTTTGAATCCCAGGAATTGGCTTTCCTTTTATTTCATTCACTTTAGGTTTTGAAGGCGCATCAACTTTTAAGTTGACCTTAATTTTTGCCTTAGCGTAAACTTTTTCATGGATAATCTTTAAAATTTCCACTTCGGTTTTTTTTCGCGCTTGAAGGCTTGGGTTTTTAATCGTGATATCTACTTCAACCTCATCACCAAAAACCTGTATGTTGGTCACGGCTCCACTTTCAACCATATTTTGACCCTCACCAGGAACAGTAATGTTTTCAAGGGCTTTTAAAACTTCTTGCTTAGCTATCTTCATTAATCAAATTTGTCTTGTCATACTGAGCCTTTCGACTTCGCTCAAGACGAGCTTGTCGAAGCACAGTCGTTTAAACTGATTCTAAATTACAAAGATACGGTGTAGTGTTTAGATTGTGAAGATGATAGATTGAAAATGAAGATGGCGAGATAACCTGTATCTATCTAATAATAAGACGGTAATTCCTTCCCAGGATCCCAAAAGTACTTTTGAAAATCTACAATTTGATTATCAACCACTTCAATGCCTTCATTCTCTAGTAATTGTTGCATTAGATTAGTGCCATCAAAATGCTGCTTCCCAGTTAAAAGTCCTACTCTATTCACCACTCTATGAGCGGGAACATCTTTAGCCAATGAATTATTCATGGCCCAACCTACCATTCGCGCGCTACGAGCAGCACCCAAATACTTCGCAATAGAACCATATGAAGTAACACGACCGTAAGGAATCTGTTTTGCCACCTCATATACTTTTTCAAAAAAATTGGGCTCTTCCATATTATCTATAAAAAATTCTAATAGCAGTAATAATGGTGAGTAATAGCATTAAACCACTGAGAATATAATTCGAATTTTTTGAGAAGCGCCCTTTTTTAAAACTTTTCTTATTGAAGTAGAAAACGTACAAATACATCACTAAAAAAGTTCCACATCCTGCAGACAAAATAAAAACAATCTCATCAACAAGCTTATAATCCATTAATCCTTGTGAATGAAACAGAGAATTTAAGCCGCTATAGTAGGGTATGGTCAATAAATTAATTGAGGCCAACAACAAACCCTTTGTAAAACTCCCCCTCTTTTTCCCATTTTTTAAAACATGTTCTTGCACTGGAGAACGCCTAGCTTTTAAAAAAAAGACGATTGTCAAAATTCCAAAAATTAAAACGGCCGCTTGCATTAACCAATCGACCACTTCAGGGTTTCTAGACAGATATTTGGCAATACGAACTGCAAGGTAAGTCTGTAACATCACCATTAGCGCAATTCCAAGACCGAACATCACCCCATTATTCTTGCCTTTCTCTACACTTGTTTTCGCAGCATTGACGTTCAATAGCCCAGGTGGTGCCGAGGCCAGAAAGGCTGCGCCAAAAGTGGCTAGAAAAAGAATGAATAGTTGCATTTTTTAGTTGATTATCCGAAATTGGATATACGTAATTGGTTTTCCCTTTTCAAGATACTGATTTTCGTAGAATGTTTGAATTTTTAGAACTTCTTCAGGACTTCCCTCATTTTTATACACATCATGATTGGCATAAACCACTTCATGACCCAGCCCATGAAGAAGGCCTAATGTATAACCGTGCATGAACTCACTATCGGTTTTTAAATGCATTAATCCTTTAGGTTTTAAAACCTTTTTATATTTTTCTAAAAATACTTGATTAGTCATTCGATGCTTTGTTCTTTTATACTTTATCTGTGGGTCAGGAAAAGTAATCCAAATTTCAGCAACTTCACCTTGATCAAATAACTCATCAACCAACTCTATTTGAGTTCTAATAAAGGCTACGTTAGACAAATCTTCTTCAATTGCAGTCTTAGCACCACGCCAAAAACGAGCTCCTTTAATATCAATTCCGATATAGTTTTTATGAGGATTTCTTTTAGCCAATCCAACAGTATATTCGCCTTTGCCACATCCTAATTCTAGAACAATTGGGTTTGTATTGCCAAAAAATTTACCCCAATTCCCCTTTTGTTCCAGACCTTGTAAAACATCTTCACGTGTTGGCTGTATTACATTGGAGAAGGTCTCGTTTTCTCTAAATCGTTTTAGCTTGTTTTTGCTTCCCAAAACAAAAATTTAATGTTTTGACAAAACTAAGGAAATCAAAAACTTCTTTAGGTTTTGTTCTTTTACATTTATGACCGAATCAAAACGAATTTTAGTAGCCCCTTTAAATTGGGGACTTGGGCATGCAACGCGATGCATTCCAATTATAAAAGCGCTGCAAGAACATGGTCATCAGCCTTATATTGCCTCAGATGGTGTTGCACTATCCTTACTACAAAAAGAATTTCCTGATGTACCAACCTTTAAACTTACTTCTTACAAAATAAAATATGCTAAAAAAGGCAAGAATTTTAAATTTAAGATGATTTGGGATTCGCCAAAAGTACTCAAGGCTATGGCCAAAGAAAAAAAGGAAGTCAAACAACTTATAAAAGAGCATCAACTTCAGGGAATAATTTCTGATAATAGATTAGGAGTTTATTCAAAAAAAATACCCTGTGTATTTATCACACATCAACTCAATGTGCTTTCAGGTAACACCACTTGGTTTAGCTCAAAAATGCATCAAAAAATTATTAAAAAATTCAAAGCTTGTTGGGTGCCTGATTTGAAAGAAAAGCCAAATCTAACAGGCAAATTAGGACATCTTAAGAAATCAAAATTGAATATCGTTTACTTAGGTCCGTTAAGCAGGTTTGAAAAAAGCGAAAGCCATATAGTTTATGATTTAATGGTCTTGTTATCTGGCCCTGAACCACAAAGAACATTACTAGAAAAAAAACTTCTTAAAGAATTAAAAGAATTTTCCGGTAAGGTACTTTTCGTTAAAGGTAAAATTGAGGATGAGAAAGTAGCGAAAGAAATTACCTTAAATGATGGTAAAATTACCGTGTTCAATTTTATGCAGTCAAAAGAATTGGAAAAGGCCATCAATCAGAGCCAATACATACTCTGCCGATCAGGATATACTACCGTAATGGATTTAGCAAAATTAGAGAAAAAGGCTTTTTTCATTCCTACTCCTGGGCAATACGAACAAGAGTATCTGGCTAAACGTCTAGATAAGCAAGGAATGGTTCCTTTTAAAAAGCAAGATGATTTTAGCCTTGACGAATTAAAAAATATTACTAATTACAAAGGTTTGACTTCTTTAAATTTAACCATTAATTACGAATCTTTGTTTGAAATCTTTTCAAGCGTAAAAGAAAACTCTGACCCTACATCAACCTCACTTTCAACATAAATTTTTTCATCATGAGCCTCAATAATATGCTTGACAATAGCAAGACCAAGCCCTGAACCCCCTTCTTTACGGCTACCACTTTGATCAACCCGGTAAAAACGTTCAAATAGCCTTGATATGTGTTGTTCTGGTATTCCTCCCCCGTTATCGGTTACTCTAATAATCACTTTGTTTTTAATCAAATTCTCAACACTGACCTCGGTCGTACCGTTTGTATGTCCATACTTTATAGAGTTTACCAATAGGTTCGTCAATACCTGTTGAATCTTTTCTGAATCTCCTAAAACATATATCGGTTCAGTATATTCCATGTCAAATGTTAATGTAATTTCCTTCTTCCCCGCACGCATTTCGAGTAATTCAAACACATTTTGAATGAGCTCAATAACATCAAATTCTTGTTTTTCAAGACTTAAATCACCAGCTTCTAACTTAGTAATCATGTCTAAGTCCTTCACAATATAAATTAAACGCTCCACACCTTTATTGGCTCGTTTTAGGTACTTTTCATTAACCTTAGAGTCTTTTAACGCACCATCTAACAAAGTCAAAATATAACCTTGAACCGTGAAAAGTGGTGTCTTCAATTCATGAGATACATTTCCTAAAAAATCTTTTCGATACTCTTCCCTAATTTTTAAAGTATCGATTTCTACTTTTTTATCTTGAGCAAACTTGCCAATCTCTTCGGTTAAAGTCTTCATATCAGTAGTAACCGGTTTTGATGAAAATGAAGAAGACTCTAACAACGAAACATCATCATATATTTTTTTTACCCTTCGATAAATAAAGTGCTCAACCCTTGATTGGATAATAAGAAAAGACACTAAAAAACAAATAGGTGTAAATAATAGTGGTAAAAGCCAATTGAAATCATCAATCAAAAAAAGGATTCCACTCAAAGAAAGTACTAGGGCGAAGCAAATAAATAAAGAGGACCGCAACGCAAATCGATACGATTTTTTAAGTTTTATTGACATTGACTAGGATTGAACCTTATAAGCGTTGAAAATAATAAAATTAAAGATGCGCAAATCCTTGAAGCACACAAAAACAAGTGTGTGTATAATAATGTAAGTAATGAAATTTAGACAACAAATTTATATCCAACCCCTTTGACGGTCTTAAAATGGTGGTCTCCAATTTTCTCTCGAAGTTTACGAATATGTACATCTATGGTTCTACCACCCACAACGACTTCATTACCCCAAACTTTATCCAAGATAACCTCTCTTTTAAAAACCTTGTTTGGTTTAGAAGTCAATAATGAAAGTAACTCAAACTCTTTTCTTGGTAGAATTATTTCCTTACCGTTATTGACTATTTTATATTCTTCTCTATTGATAACAATATTCCCTACTTCAACAATATCTTCAACTTCAGCTTTACTTTCCTTAAATCTTCGCAAGAGTGCTTTTACTTTACTGACGAGAACTTTAGGTTTAACAGGCTTGGTAATATAGTCATCAGCACCGGCATCAAAACCCGCTACTTGAGAATAATCTTCACCCCTAGCAGTTAAAAATGTTATAATGGTATTTTCTAGACCAGGTGTGCCACGCATTATTTCACATGCCTCAATACCATCCATTTCAGGCATCATGACATCTAAAATAACAAGATGTGGTTGTTTTTTCTTGGCTTTGGCAACCGCATCAACGCCATTCTTAGCTGTAAATATTTCATACCCTTCAGACGAAAGATTATAACTGATAATTTCAAGAATATCTGGTTCATCATCTACTAAAAGTATCTTAATATCTTTTGCTTTCATTATTTCAAATTTCTAGTTTGGTCTTGCAGTTTTAGAAAAATTTTAAATCTTAACTATTTGTTTTTTAAATACATATAAAATTTTAAAACAAAAAATCAAGCATTCTGATATGCTCAAATGTAAAGATAATACAATTACTTCTTGACCTCTTAACATTGATTTAATCTCATAACCTTTTGGTAATGATCATAAAATAAACTGTTAACATATAGCTAACACGGCTTTTACAACAGCTATGTTTCTTTGCGCCGAGTTAAAAATCAACTAGGCAAAATGAAATACTCTTTTTCAATACTATTCTTTCTCTTTACCATTTTAGCTTTTTCACAACAAACAGGTTCTATACTTGGCAAGTTAACTGATAAGGAACTAAACGATGAACCTTTAGCTTTTGCCAATGTTTTAATAAAGGGTACCACTATTGGAACAACTTCAGACTTTGATGGGCTATATGAATTAAATAATCTTGAACCTGGTACATATATCGTACAATTTAGCTACTTGGGTTATGAAACTATTGAAATTCCAAATGTTCAAGTAGCAGGGGATAAAGTAACCACAATTAATGTTCCAATGAGTGCTTCTCAAGGTTTTGCATTGGATGAAGTGGTGATTACGACATCAGCAAGAAAAGATTCAGAAATTGCTTTGCTTCTTCAGCAGAAAAATGCATTAGTTCTCCAAGAGGCTATTAGTGCTGAAGCCTTAACTTTAAAAGGGATTGATGACGCGGCGGCGGCTGTCGCTCAGATTTCAGGAATATCAAAACAACAGGGCTCAAGTAACGTATATGTTAGAGGATTGGGAGACCGATATCAGAATACCACAATGAATGGGCTTTCTTTACCATCAAACGATGTCAATAAAAAGAACATCGATTTAGATTTATTTTCATCAAGTATCATTGAGAATGTTTCTGTAAGAAAAGCGTATTCCTCAGGTTTCTATGGCGATTTTGCCGCTGGTAATGTTAATGTGGATTCAAAAGAATATACAGGCGATGGCTTTATTGATGTTTCAATAGGGAGCGGTTTTAACTCAAACGCATCAGGTGAAGATTTTGTGCGCAGTGAAGGGCCTAGCAATTACGGGTTCTACAATAGATATGATAATGATCCTTTTGCAGTGGTTTTGTCTCATGGTGTTGACCCACAAAGTGCTTGGAGCCCTATAAATCTTTCCGGATCAATTGATGGTGGTTACTCATGGAATTTTGAAAATGAATCTAGGCTTAGTTTTTTTGGTTCCGCTAGCTTTAGTAACGGTTACGAGCTAAGAGAAGGTCCAGCTACAGATTTTACCAATGTTTTAAAGGTTGATTTTCCGAACGTCCAGGAATACTCTTATGGCACCACAACTACCCTACTTGGTAATTTGACCTATAAAATAGATAATGAGAATAAAATAAAGTACAGTTCTCTTTTTATCAATAGTTCTACCGATGCTGTTGGATATTATGGCGTGAATGGCCAAGGAACAAATAGGGACGCCATCTTAAATACGGATGAAGGATTTTATGTAATGAACGTTCAGTTCAACCAAGATATGATTTTTGTTAATCAATTGACAGGGCAACATATTTTTGATGAAAAATGGACTTTAGATTGGGGTACTGGTTTTAACAAAGTTTTCTCTGATGAGCCAGACAGAAAAAGAATCACCCTTGAAAACTATCAGTTTGCATTGGACAATGATTCAAATACCAACCCTGTATTCTACACAAACATCCCTTTTGACAATCAAAGGTTTTTCCAAAGTATTGAAGATGATGAATTGAACAGTTATATAACGCTTGGAAATCAAGTTTCAGAAAATGTAAAATTGAACTTTGGTTATAACGGTAGAAGAAAGGAACGTAGGTTCAACAGTATTCGTTATGGTTATGAGATACAAGATAGGGATGCTACGCCGGTCACCGATGTAAATAACTTCAATAGTATTTTTAATGTTGAAAACATCAATATCCCGAATGGAAGTGGTTTATATGACCTTTTAGTACTAAACCCAATCAACAATGATATCGGCAATCGAAATCGTCCAGGTCTTCCAGAAAACAGCTATAAAGGAAATTTGAACGTGCATGCGGCTTTTGTTTCTGCAGAACTAGGTCTTGGAGAAAAATGGGCTTTTGTCCCAGGTTTTCGAATAGAATCTTTTGACCAAAAGGTAACTTATGATGTAATTAATATACGCCCTGACGACCCAGGTTTAAGAGATGTTTATGAAAACATTTATTTGCCAAGTCTTAATGTAAAGTATGCCATCAACGAAAATTCGAATCTGAGATTGGGTTTGAGCAAAACAGCTTCTTTTCCTGAATTTAAAGAAGTAGCTCCTTTTGTATACGAATCGGTAACCCAAAGAGTAGGTGGTAATCCTGATTTATTGGGCGGTCTTAATGGAACTGGTGCAACCTACTCAGATGTTTACAATTATGACCTGAAATATGAATGGTTTTTAGAACGCGGTGAAATTTTATCCATTGCTGCATTTGCTAAAACCATCAAAGATCCTGTAAATAGAGTGGTAGCAGCTGATGCCACTGGTACACAACGATATTTTAGAACTGGAGATCAAGCAGATGTATTTGGTGTGGAGATAGAGGCTAGAAAAAACTTATTGAATGATGTTGATGACAATCCGATTGTCTCCATTGGTCTCAACGCGGCGTATACTAATACTTCACAAGACTTAAAAGATATTCCCGCAGGAACTGAAAACACTTTTGGAACCTCTTTTGATAGAACTTCTGATGAATTGGAAGGCGCATCTCCATTAATAGTAAATGCCGATTTAAATTATAGTCCTGTTTTCGGAAATTATAAGCCTAAAGCAACAGTCGCCTTCTCATATTTTTCAGATAGAATTTTCTCTTTAGGTGCGGGTAGTTTGGGCAATATTGTTGAAAGAGCGGTGCCAACGCTCAATTTTGTATTAAGAAATTCTTTTGGTGAACATTTTGAAGCTAATCTTAGCGCAAAAAATATTCTTGATCCTGATATTTCATTTGTTCGTGAGAACACTGGTATCGGTGATGTTATAATTCGTGAGTACACTCTTGGGGTTAACGTAGGGCTAACCCTTAAATATAAATTTTAATTATTTCTCTTAAATTCAAAACAATGAAAAACAAGTTTTTATTTTTAGGTATAGCCGCTGCTTTATTCACTGCATGTGAAAGCGACGACACCTCAGATATTGTAATCAACGATAATAGTGTTGTAAACAATACGACAAACAATACTTCTGGCGAGGAAACAGACCCAGAGGCTACCGCGGTAAATCTGAGCGGCGTTTATACAGATGATTTAACATTAGACCCAAGTATTGAATACACGATTACTGGTCCTGTATTGATGGCGGATGGAACGACATTGACCATACCTGCAGGTATGACTGTAAGAGCACAGCCAGTTGGTGTAAACGCTTACATTGCTATTCAACAAGGTGCTCAAATAAATGCT
>Ga0316204_10000755_pt1 | contig 105208 bp, 93 predicted proteins | sample 6monrhotite_MG_2_FD_205661 | JGI IMG/M metagenome (GOLD analysis project Ga0316204, IMG submission 205661) | Microbial mat bacterial communities from mineral coupon in-situ incubated in ocean water Damariscotta River, Maine, United States -... | ecosystem: Environmental > Aquatic > Marine >... | reverse complement strand
GGGGAGAGAGGTAAAAATGGTTGAAATTTTATTTACCTTATCTTTACCTATTTGATAGGTGTTTTCGAAGGCTGAGAGAATGGCTTGTATGGGGGATAGGGTTTAGGTATTATGTTCTGATAGGAATATTAGAGATTATAATTTTTTCATGAACATTTTCCACACCAGCATTCTCTAGAACTTCCGTGAATGCTTGCTTAATTGCAGCAGAATAATTCGTTGGACCAATAATTATCTTATCAATCAAATCTTTTATATTTAGACCCAATAACTGCTCGCCGGGAATGTCCGCAAGGGGTAATCTGTATATAATTTGTGGCACACCATCTATGGTTTTTAATTCTGATTTCATCCACTTTGATGAATTTGATTAGGGCGATTGACTACGCGCCACTCGCGTTCTTCTTTAAAGCCATGGTGCTTTAAGCAATATGAGTATGATTGTAACATTGTAAAGACCATAGCTTTTACAAAGTCAACATCTTGTGTTTTAAGGAAAACAAGTTCATTTTTAAGCCGCTCAATAACTTTTTTAAATTCTGTTATTGTTTCATCTCTAGTATAATAATGAACTGGATAAGAGTAGGCTTTTAAGGCATCAGATGATGCCATCATTACTTCTGGATTAATAACTAAGGCAACACCAGTCTGTTGCCCATATCCTCGCCACATTGATAGTCGACCAGTTTCATCTTCCTTATCATCATGCTCGGATAAACAAATTAAATAAGTATTTTCTTTAAGGTCGTAGATCCATGAATCAAACAAAGTGATGACTTCATCAGATAATCCTGGCGATATATTATCTAAAGTTTGCCTAAATTCGTTTGAAATTTCTTTTGAGCCAAAAAAATCAATGAGTTGATCGGTTCCGTGGTAAACTTCACTAAAATCATTCATACAGCTTGCATTTCTCAGCCACACACATTTATTCGTAATAATAGATAGTGCTACTTCAGCAGATGTATAATGAACAAATTTGGTCTTTTTTTGGAAAACATCATCCAACCTTTCCAATGTCTGCCAATTAAAAATCTTAACTGTCCGCCAAACTTCTTCTGTCATTTCCTTCATAAGGTGTGATTTAATAAGATCGAAGGAATCTGCATCTGATTTAACCATTGTATTTTCTTTCTTGTGTGTTGACCACAGCAAAGTATATGTTATTTACTTTATTTTCCTCAACAACAACCTCAAAGCCGCAATCACCGTCGCTTCTCTTACCTTATCCCTACTAATATTTTGGCAAACATCCCCAAACAAATGCTTCTCATGCAAAGTCTTTCCGTCCCGCACGGCGCAGGCTATGTGGACGAGGCCGATGGGTTTTTCTGGGGTGCCGCCGCCAGGGCCGGCGATGCCTGTGACTGACACTGCGAGGGTGGCGGATGATTTTTCTAGGGCGCCTTCGGCCATGGCGATGGCGGTTTCTTTTGTTACAGCCCCGCCAATGCGCAGGGTTTCGGCGCTGACACCTAAAACTTCCATTTTGGCGCGGTTGGTATAGGTGATGAAGCCTCGGTCGACAACGTCCGATGATCCGGAAATTTCAGTCAAGGCGGCCATGATCAGGCCGCCGGTGCAGGATTCTGCGGCGGCGAGATGAAAACTCTTTTCCCGCGCCATTTGCAACGTCTCGGCGGCGAGCTGAATAATCTCATCAGAGAACATAAATATAAAATCCAATCACAAAGACGGAGGCCATAAATCCGGCAATCACATCATCCATCATCACACCGTAAGCATCATGCCGCTTATCAAAAATCTTGATGGGCCATGGTTTATAGATGTCAAAAACCCGAAAGGCGACAAAGGCCAGAATAAAGGGGCCGGGCGACATGGCCGTGGTAGACGTCATGGCGGCAATGGGCAGGCAGGCGATCCACTGGCCAGCCACTTCATCAATGACAATCTCCCCAGGGTCTGTTTTCCGGGTTTCTTTCATATAGACATCAGATGCCCAAAGTCCGGCAATAAAGACAATTATGATGGCGGCAAACAGGCCAATAGGCCCGAAGCGATCAATGATGACCCAGGCAAAGGGCAGGGCAGCCAGCGACCCCATGGTGCCGGGCGCTTTCGGGGCCAGTCCGGAATAAAACCAGGTGGCTATCAGCAAAGCCGGGTGAATCGGGGATTTTGACCATTTCTCAACAAACATTTTAATGCCTTCTATTCTGGTAATCGGACAGTGGCGATGGCTTGGGCGGCGATGCCTTCTTTGCGTCCTGTTAGGCCAAGCTGTTCTGTTGTGGTTGCCTTTATGCTAACGCGAGACGGCGGCATATCCAGAATCTTGGCAATATTGTCCCGCATAGCCTGGCTATGGGGCGCGATTTTTGGGGCTTCACAAATTACCGTCAGGTCAATATTGCCAATGATGCCGCCTTTTTCTTTGATTAATTGCGCCGCATGTTTGAGAAATATGTCAGAAGTTGCCCCCTTCCATTGATCGTCATTCGGCGGAAAATGCTGACCGATATCGCCGTCACCAATGGCACCGAGAAGAGCATCGGTCAAGGCATGCAAAGCCACATCAGCATCGGAATGGCCTCTTAATTTCTGGTTATGGGCGATGGCAATGCCGCCTAAAATAATCTGGTCGCCATCTTCGAAGGCATGGACATCAAAGCCAAGCCCGCTGCGAATATCAGTAAGATTATTTTTGATCATATTTTCTGCCTTTTTCAGGTCCTGACGCGTGGTTATTTTGAAATTATTTTCTTCACCAGCGATTGCTAAAAGCTGAATGCCGCAAGCTTCAGCGATTGCGGCATCATCCGTCATTTCCTGGGCTTCTTGCCTTTTGTGTGCCATGAATATCAGCTTATAGCGGAAGGCTTGCGGTGTTTGCGCCCGGGCCAATGTATGTCGATCAACCGTTTTTATGATTTTATTGTCGTTGATCAATTTAATGGTATCACTTACAGGTAAGGTGGGAATGACCGCGCCATGATCGGCGGCGGCTCTTATGATGTCTTCAATATGCTTTGGCGATATGAAAGGACGGGCAGCATCATGAATCAACACCAGATCAGGTTCAGTATTGCCAAGGCTATAGAGGCCGTTCATCACGGATTTTTGTCGTGTTGCCCCGCCAATCACGGGGTCGAGGATATTAAGTCCCGCTGTCGATTGGTCATATAATGCCCGGTCATCGCCATGAATAACACATTGAATAAAATCAATATAAGGCACTTTTTTAAAGGCTTTGATGGTGTGTTCAAGGATTGTTGTTCCGCCAATGGTCCTATATTGTTTGGGAATTTCTCCGCCAAATCTATGGCCTCTTCCCGCGGCAACTATTATTACGGCAACCTTCATATCACGCTTATCCTATTAGGGTTTGTCGTGGAAATCTACCATTCTGTCGTAAAAAAGTCTGTATTTTTTTCACGGTAATTGCCCTTTGACCCATACCGTCTTTTCAGCTATAGTGCCGCGTAATTTTGCTTAAACATTAATCATTTATTTCAGTTGCTTAAATATTAAACATTATGATGAAGAATATAAAAATAAATATTGGGCCAATTGCCCTTGAAGACCCTGTGTTGTTATGCCCTATGGCCGGCGTGACAGACTTGCCATTCAGAAGATTGGTCAAAAGCTTTGGCGCGGGCCTTGTTACTTCAGAAATGATTGCCAGCCAGGCCATGATACGGGACCATAAGCGAACTCATAAAATGGCTTATGCGGAAAGCGATGAGTATCTGATGTCTGTGCAGCTTGCGGGCTGTGACCCTGAAATGATGGCGCAGGCGGCAAAGATGACCGCAGATAAGGGCGCGAAGATCATTGATATCAATATGGGCTGTCCTGCGAAGAAAATTGTTAATGGCTACGCCGGTTCTGCCTTGATGCAGGATTTGACCAAAGCCGAAAAAATATTGGTGGCAGTTGTCAATGCCGTGGATGTTCCCGTAACCCTTAAAATGCGCACCGGGTGGGATATTACCAACCGTAATGCGCCCGAACTTGCCCATATTGCAGAGGATGTCGGCATTAAAATGGTCACGGTCCATGGTCGAACCAGAAACCAGATGTATAAAGGCACGTCGGACTGGACATTCATCCAGGAGGTCAAGGATGCCGTATCTCTGCCTGTGATCGCCAATGGGGATATCCTCACCTGTGAAGATGCCGCAGAAGCCCTGCGCCAATCCAATGCAGATGGTGTAATGATTGGCCGGGGGGTGTATGGCAAGCCGTGGTTTTTATCTCAGGTTATTCATTACTTGAAAACGGGTGAAAAGCTGCCTGATCCAACATTGGTGCAGCTAAAGTCCATTGTGCTTGATCATTATCAGGCGATGCTTGATCATTATGGTGAAGCGGCCGGCAAGAGAATCGCCCGCAAGCATATTTCCTGGTACACTAAAGGGTTAAGGGAGAGTGCCTTTTTCCGAAAGCAGGTCAATGACCTTAGCGATACAGCCCAGGTGAAGGATATGATCCATAGCTATTTTGATCCCTTGATAGGGGAGATGGCCGCTTGATGCCGCAAGCCGCCATTAGTCAGGATTTGATTTTAAATTCCCTGCCGGATTCCATTGTTGTGGTCAGCAATGAAAATCAGATCACTTATGTCAATAACGCAGCGGAACAATTGTTTTTTTCGGGTGCCAAGGTGCTTCTTAAGCGCAAACTGGATGATATTGTCGCTCATGATAGTCCGGTTATGGCAATTGTTGACCAGTCCCGGCAGCGTAAAACCATTATTTCCGAATATGACATCATATTGGCCAGCCCAAAATATGGTCATAAACATGTGGATATTCACGTCTCTCCTCAAATTGATGGGGAGGGGCATATGATTATTCAACTGCAGGAAAGAAGCATTGCCCAGAAGATAAGCCAACAATTAAATCATAGAGGTGCCGCACGATCCGTGGCGGGCATGGCATCCGTGTTGGCCCATGAAATCAAGAATCCTTTGTCAGGCATTCGCGGATCGGCGCAGCTTTTGGAACAGGGGATCAGCGAAGATGACAAGGAACTAACCCGCCTTATCTGCGAAGAAACAGACAGAATTTGCGCTTTGGTTGATCGAATGGAAGTCTTCTCCAATAATAAACCTATTGTGCCGGAAGACATAAATATCCACTCTGTACTCGAACATGTGCGTAAACTGGCCCAGAATGGCTTTGGCAGGCAGGTGACGTTCAAAGAAAAATATGACCCCTCCATTCCGTCCGCGCGCGGCGATAAAGGGCAGTTGATTCAGGTTTTCCTTAATCTTGTGAAAAATGCTGTTGAGGCATTACCGCACACAAAAGGCGGTGAGGTTATCTTGACGACGGCCTACCGTCATGGGGTAAGGGTCGCCGTTTCAGGATCCAATGAACGCATGCATTTGCCTCTGGAAATCTGCGTTATTGATAATGGCAGCGGTATTTCAGATGATATAAGACCGCATTTATTTGATCCTTTTATAACGACAAAGTCTTCGGGGACAGGTTTGGGCCTGGCACTTGTGGCAAAAATTATTGGTGATCATGGTGGCATTATTGAATGTGACACCTTCGCGGGAAATACAATTTTCAGAATATTATTGCCAAGCTATAAAGGGCAGGGACTATGACTGTAAAAACGCTGTTAATCGCAGACGATGACAAGGCAATCCGTACTGTACTGTCCAAAGCGCTGGAGCGGGAGGGCTATCAGGTTAAATTGACCAGCAATGCGGCTACGCTATGGCGCTGGGTATCAAATGGGGAGGGTGATCTGGTCATCACTGATGTTGTCATGCCCGATGAAAATGGCCTGGACCTGCTTCTTAAAATCAAGAAAATCCGCCCCGATTTGCCCGTGATCGTTATGTCCGCGCAAAATACCTTGATGACAGCGGTAAAGTCAACGGAACGCGGTGCCTATGAATATCTACCAAAACCATTTGATTTGAATGAGTTAAAGTCCATTGTTGCCAAAGCACTTACGGTTAAATATGATGTCGGTGAAACGGTATCAGCGGGAGCTGAGACGGAGGAATTGCCCTTAATTGGCCGCTCTTCTGCCATGCAAAATGTGTATCGTGTTATGGCCCGTTTGATGGCCACTGACTTAACGGTCACCATTACAGGAGAATCCGGCACGGGTAAAGAACTTGTCGCCAAGGCCCTGCATGATTTTGGCAAGCGTAAAAACAGTCCTTTTGTTGCCATTAATATGGCGGCAATCCCGAGAGAATTGATTGAAAGTGAATTATTTGGCCATGAAAAAGGCGCCTTTACCGGCGCAGAAAATCGTAGCTCCGGCCGTTTTGAGCAAGCACAGGGCGGAACGTTATTTCTGGATGAGATTGGTGACATGCCCCTTGAGGCACAAACCCGACTGCTTCGTGTATTGCAGGAAGGGGAATATAGCGCTGTTGGCGGAAAAAGAACGATTAAAGCCGATGTGCGTATTATCTGCGCCACCCATCGCGATCTCAAGTCTTTAATAAGTCAGGGGCTATTCAGGGAAGATTTATATTATCGGCTGAATGTTGTCCCGCTTAGGCTGCCGCCGCTTCGGGAGAGGGTTGAGGATATCAATGATCTTATGCGCCAATTCCTTAACACTTATGCCGCTGAGAATGGCCAAGCACCAAAACTCCTTGATGTTGAAGCTTTGAATTATCTCAAACAATATCATTGGCCAGGAAATGTCCGAGAATTGGAAAATTTATGCCAACGCGTTGCGGCATTATATGTTGAAGATACGATCACGCTTGAGATTGTCCATTCCGAAATGGTGCCTCTGCCAATGGATGGACATGCTGACGGAAATGGCATGCCCTTTAATGAAACGCTACAGGAATCCATTAACCGGCATCTTGCGCGTTACTTTGATTCCCATCTTCCTCATGATCTGCCGCCATCGGGATTATATGCCCGCTTGCTCCGTGAATTTGAGAAGCCCCTGATTGAAAATACATTATCAGCGACCCGGGGTAATCAGATAAAAGCGGCAGAATTGTTGGGGCTGAACCGGAATACGCTACGAAAGAAGATCAAGGATTTGGATATTGATATCAGTAGAAGGTAAAACGGCATTTGAGATGTTGTAAAATTACAACAATATGTTATTCTGTGGGTTCGGTTTTTTGCCGGACATTATCTTACTGCCGGACATTATCTTATTGCCGAACATTATCTTATTGGTAGTATGCATTCATATGAGCAAGATGGGCCCTAAGAAATTTAGAAGACTTGATTCATGGGCAAGGAAAGTGAACCTTGGCCGGAAATCAGCTTATGGTTTGGCCATTGCTGCTGTTTTATCTGTTCTTGCGACTTTTGCGACTTTTTCCAATGTAGGGCCGTTTCTGCCGACATCAAGTACACTTTTTGTAATGCTGACGATAAATCTGGCTATTTTGCTTATTTTCGGCGCCATGATTGCGCGGCAAATCGTCCAATTAAGAGCGGGTCAAAAGGCGGGGATAGGAAGTTCAAGGCTGCACCGGCGTATTGTGACATTATTTAGTATTGTGGCGATTACGCCAACGATTATTGTCGCTATTGTTTCCGGCATGTTTCTTGAATTCGGCCTGCAAAGCTGGTTTAGTGACAAGGTGCGTAGCGCGCTTGATAATTCACAGGCTGTGGCTGAGGCCTATATCGAGGAACATAAGAAGGCCATTCAGGCGGATGTTCTGGGCGTTGCCAGAGATTTAAATGCGCAGGCCAGCAGCCTGTCTCTAAATCAGCTTTTGCTGGAGCAGGCCTTATCTGTCCAGGCTCAATTTCTTTCCCTATCGGAAGCGATCGTATTTAATCGCAATGGACAGGTAACGGCGCGGGCTAAAACAACATTAAGCCTGATTGGAGATTCATTCCCTCTGGCGGCATTGGAAATGGCTGCCAAGGGAAATATTGTCCCAATCATTGGGGGGGATAATGATAATCGCGTGCGGGTACTTGTCGCACTTGACGGGTTTTTAGGGCATTTCTTATATATTAGCCGATTTGTTGACCCCAAGGCGCTTGCTCTTGTCAAAAATACCAAGGATGCACGATCAGATTATATGGCCGCCCTGAATGAAAAGTCACGTTATAGGCTGTGGTTTAATTTAACTTATATCGTTATTGCCTTTTTAATTCTTCTGGCGGCGATATGGATGGGCATTGGTTTCGCCCGTAAATTGATGGAGCCGATTACCAATTTGGTTGATGCATCGGAAAAAGTGGGTAAGGGAGATTTTACCGCGCGGGCACCGATCAAAAAAGATTATGATGATTTGGGGGGCTTAACAAGGGCTTTTAATAAAATGACCCGCCAGTTGGATCAGCAACAAAAAGATATCTTAAAGGCCAGTCTGGAACTTGAAGAACGACACCGCTTTGTGGAAGCCGTTCTTACTGGTGTATCGGCGGGAATCATGGGTCTTGATCCATCAGGCAAGGTAACATTGCCGAACAGGTCTGCCATAAACCTGCTTCATCTTTCAAAGGCGCGTATTCTCGGCGCGCAAATTCAGAAAATCATGCCCGAAGCTGAAAGCCTGTTTAATAAAATCCGATCAACGCAATCTCAATCTGTACAGGGCCAAATTGTTATAGAGCGTGATGATATAAGTCTCAACTTAATGGTTAGAATAACGGCAGAAACCAAAAATGATGAAATTCAGGGTTTTGTTATTGCTTTTGATGATATTACCGAGCAGGTTGCCGCTCAGAGAACCGCGGCGTGGTCGGATATTGCCCAGCGCATTGCCCATGAAATAAAAAATCCCCTGACTCCCATTCAGTTGTCAGCCGAAAGATTAAAGCGAAAATATCTGAAGGAAATTAAAAGTGATCCGGCAGTATTCACGCAATGCACGGATACTATTGTCCGGCAGGTGGGTGATCTTCGGCGGATGGTGGATGAGTTTTCTTCATTTGCGCGGATGCCGGCACCTAATGTTAAAACAGAAAATTTGGCAGAAATTATCAAACAGGCTTATTTTCTTCAGGAAGTTGCCAACAGCAATATTGAATTTGAACTGAATTGTGCGCCGGAATATTTGGCCATAGAGTGTGATGCGGCCCAAATTGGCCAGGCGTTAATCAATTTGATTAAGAATTCCGCCGAATCCATTGCTGCAATGGCATTTTCTGTGAAAAATGAGGGTCTGGATTATCAGGGAAACATCGAAATTTCCCTCGAGAATACTATTAAGGAAGCAAAAATTCATATTATTGATAATGGTATGGGGATACCTGAGCATTTAATAGATAAACTGGTCGAGCCTTATATCACAACCCGAACCAAAGGCACGGGACTTGGGCTGGCTATAGTCAAAAAAATAATGCTGGATCATGGGGGTGAGTTGGTTTTGGAGAATAATTCAGGTCTGGGGGCTACGATAACCCTTATTTTTAACAAAAATACACCTATTCAAAAAAGTGTCTCTGATAAGGCAGTAAGGATGATGCATGGCGCCTGATATTCTCGTCGTTGATGATGAAGCTGATATTCGTGATTTAATCTCCGGCATATTGAATGATGAGGGATGTGAAACCCGTGTGGCCAAGGACAGCGATTCTGCCTTGCGCGAAATAGAAGCCCGGAAACCCTCGCTTATTATTTTAGATATCTGGCTTCAGGGCAGTCGCCTTGACGGGCTCGAATTGCTTGAAGTTATCAAGAAAATACATGAGGATTTGCCCGTAATCATCATTAGTGGGCACGGTAATATTGAAACGGCGGTGTCTGCGATCAAGCTTGGGGCGTATGATTTTATCAGCAAGCCTTTTGAAACGGATAAGCTATTAATTCTTGTCGAACGGGCTACGGAAGTTGGCCGCCTGAGACGTGAAAATACTGAACTTAAGGAAAAAATAGGGTTTGATATCGGGTTAACGGGGGCATCATCGGCAATTAATCTGGTGAGGAATACAATTGATAAAGTTGCCCCAAGCGGTAGCAGAGTCTTGATTTCCGGGCCGCCGGGTTCTGGTAAGGAAGTTGTTGCACGACTGATACATAAACATTCCAAGCGGGCTAAAGGGGCCTTTGTGGTGATTAATGCGGCCAGCATTTCTGCAGATAATATGGAAAATGAATTATTTGGCGTTGAAGAAGAAGGCGAAATTAAAAAAACCGGCGTATTCGAGCAGGCTCACGGGGGAACCCTGTTCATTGATGAAGTCGCCGATATGCCACAAAACACACAAGCAAAAATACTCAGAATACTAACCGATCAGACATTCGAGAGGGTGGGCGGCAACAAAAAGGTATTAGTCAATGTGCGGGTCATCAGTGCGACCAGCCGTGATCTGAGAGAACAGATTAACAATAACTTCTTTCGGGAAGATCTATTTCATAGACTCAGTGTAGTTCCTGTACAGGTTCCGCCGCTCATCCAGCGACGGGAAGATATTCCGGCCCTGGCCAGTCAAATAATGAATCAGCTTTCTGTTGCAACGGGGATATCCCCCAAGGTGATTGATGCCGACGCCATTGCTGCCCTGCAGGCCCACGACTGGCCCGGTAATGTCCGGCAATTACGGAATGTGGTCGAAAGACTATTGATTATGTCTGCTGATAGTCGAACAATCAGTATAGACATGTTACCTTCAGAAATAATATCAAATGTATCTACTGTCAGGCCGAATATGAATAATGACATAATGTCGCTGCCGTTAAGGGAGGCGCGGGAAAAATTTGAACGTGAATATCTCAAAGTACAGGTGAGCCGGTTTAGCGGTAACATCTCGCGTACGGCAGAATATATTGGGATGGAAAGATCAGCGCTGCACCGGAAGTTGAAAAATCTGGGATTAGCCAATATTGAAAAAAGTAATGAGAAAATAATACCTAAAAGGGTGATGTGAAAAATGAAAGTGATTATCTGTGGTGCCGGGCAAGTGGGTTTTAATATCGCCCGGCATTTGGCAAGCGAACAGCATGATGTAACGGTCATCGACCGTTCCCATGAATTGATCGCCAAAATTCAGAGTTCTTTGGATGTACAGGCTCTTGTGGGATATGCGTCGCACCCGGATTTGCTTGAACGGGCCGGGGCAAGAGATGCGGATATGATCATAGCTGTAACGCTGTTTGATGAGGTTAATATGATGGCGTGCCAGGTGGCGCATTCATTATTCGATGTCCCGAAAAAAATCGCCCGGGTTCGGGCGCAAAATTATCTTCACTCAATGTGGCAGGATCTGTTCAGCCGCGATCACATGCCAATTGATGTCATTATTTCACCTGAGGTGGAGGTTGCCGAAGCCGTCATAAGGCGATTAGAGGTACCGGGTGCGTTTGATATGGTGCCCTTTTGCGATGACCTGGTTCGTGCCGTAGGTGTGAGGTTGCGGGAAGATTGCCCTGTCGTAGATACACCGCTGCGTCAATTGACGGAACTTTTCCCAGACTTGAATATTGTCGTAACGAGCATTATCAGAGACGGAAAATTAATAATCCCGTCCAGCGACGACCAGCTTTTAGTTGGGGACAATATTTATTTTGTTGCCGAAAAATGTCATGTGGAACGTGCCTTAAGTGTCTTTGGCCGTGATGAGGAAGAGGCCCGAAGAATTGTTATTGTTGGCGGCGGAAATGTCGGCGCCTATATTGCCCGGAAATTGATAGATAATAATCCCAAGATTCAAATTAAAATCATTGAGATGGACAGGGATATTGCCAATGCAATAGCCAAGGATATTCCAAGCGCAATTGTGCTTAAGGGTGATGCTTTGGACGTTGATATTCAAAAGGAGGCGAACGTAAAATCGTCGGAAACGATTATTTCCGTTTCCAATGATGATAAAGTGAATATTCTGTCTTCTTTGCTGGCAAAGCAGGCCGGGTGTAAACGTGCGATCACCTTGATTAATAATCATAATTTTGGCCCGTTGACATATTCTGTGGGTATAGATGCCTTTGTAGATCCACGCCAGACCACGGTATCCAGCATTTTGCAACACATGCGCAGGGGACGGATACGGTCGCTGCAAAATCTTGCCGGCGGCGCGGCGGAAGTTCTGGAAGCCATTGCGCTTGAAACATCGCCGCTCGTTGGCAAACCTCTGCGCGAGATAAGGTTGCCTGCAGGTATTATTATTGGATCTGTTGTGCGGGAAAATAAAGTTATTGTCCCTAAAGGGGGCACCATTATCAAGCCGGATGATGTTGTGGTTATTTTCACGCGATTGGAGATGATCAAAAAAGTCGAAGAACTTTTCTCGGTCCGGCTGGAATATTTTTAGGGAATAACATGGTCACTAGAGTAGGCAATATTCTTGGCTATATGCTGATGGTGCTTGGGCTTAGTAAATTTCTGCCGATCATTGTTGCGGTGGTGAGTGGAGAAGAGAATCTCATTCTGCCATTTTTTCTCAGCGGTTTATTTACGTTCTTTGTGGGCGGCGCTTTATATATATCTTTTACAAGTCTTCAGGATAGAGCCTCTCGCCATGAGATGATTTTGCTGATGATTGTGATTTGGTTCGGACTACCCTTTTTCGCCGCCATGCCCTTTATGATTACAGGATTTATGACCAAGCTTACAGATGCCTATTTTGAAGCGTCATCAGCGCTGACAACAACGGGGTCCAGCCTCGTTATAAATCTGGATCTGGTGCCAAATACCATACTTTTCTGGCGGGCTTTATTGCAATGGCTCGGCGGTATTTTAGTCTTTGTTCTGGCGGTTGCGATTTTACCGCTTTCTTCCATAGGGGGCTTGGATTTGTTCCGTAGCGTTCTGCCTCATGGGGAGGGAGATGATTTGCTTGCGCGGATAAGATACGCTTTTACGCCGTTATTTAAAATTTATGCGGCCCTGACCTTTGTCTGCGCTATGCTGCTTTTTACTTTTGATATGACCGCGTTTGAGGCATTGTTGCTGTCTATGGCCACACTCTCCAGCGGTGGGTTCACAAGCCAAGGCGTTCAGGGGGTAAATTCAATGACGGGACTTACGGAATTGATCCTGATTCCCTTTATGATTATCGCGGCAACCAATATGACCTTTCACTGGGCGTTTCTGACAAGGGGCAGGGTGAATATCTATCGGCAGGATCCGGAAATTTTAAGTTTTCTCTATATGTTGCTGGGCGCCAGCATATTGATTTTTTTAACGGTTCTATTTTCATCGGATATGCAGAATATCGGGTTACTTAAAAAAGCTGAAATAGCTGTCTTCACAACCGTATCCAGCATGACGACGACCGGATTTGTGCCGGATCATGCGGAGTCCATGCCCTTGGCGGCCATTGTGATTTGCCTGATATTGCTTTTTATCGGCGGTACAACTGGTTCTACAGCGGGGGGGTTTAAAATACTCCGTATTAATCTGATGAAGAAAAATGCAGATAAGGAAGTGAATCGTTTGACCTACCCAAATGGCATAACGCCGATATCATATGGTGGCCAAGTGGTTTCTCAGGCCACACTCGTGTCAATATGGACATTGTTGTTTGTATTTATTTCTGCCCTTGCCATCATTACAATTTTATTCGGCGCAATGGGCTATGACCTACAGACGAGCCTTGGTCTGAGCATGACAAGCATTTTTAGTGCGGGCGGCCTTATTCCTTTACTCAGTTCAGATTTTGTCGGATATCATAGTCTTTCTTATGCCGGTAAATGGCTGGCATCATTTGCCATGATTTTAGGGCGGATCGAGATTATTGCCCTATTTGTTTTATTAATGCCATCCTTCTGGAAAAATTAGCTTTTGACACTTTTTTTTAATCTACTGGTTTAAAGTATGAATGGCCTATGATAAGATGGTGTTTCTAGTGATTTGTTCTTAAAACAAGAAAATAAACCATAAACAGAAGAATGGATGATATTTATGTCTGACAAAAACCATAATTTACAAGACTCATTTCTAAACCATATCCGTAAAAACAAAACACCGATCACTGTTTTTCTTGTCAATGGCGTGAAGTTACAGGGCATTATTACCTGGTTTGACAATTTTTGTATTCTTTTAAGGCGAGATTCGAGCGTTCAATTAGTTTATAAGCATGCCATTTCGACGATAATGCCGGGTGGCCCGATCACTTTGTTTGATGCCGCGGAAGCTGAAGAGCAAGAGTGATTTTAAAGCAGTAACGGATATTTATGACAAAACAGACAGTTTCTGACGCGCTTAAGTTCCGTAATAAAAAGATAGATATGGATTGGGGGAAGTCGCAAAATGAAGGCGATTCTTCTCCCGACACTGTTGCAGGTGCAAATGTATTGGTTTTGCATCCTTATCTTAAGCTAAAATCATTGCTAAATTTCAAGCCCAAACGCGCCGTAACGTCGGCCTTGCGGTCTCCGGAGGCGCGCCTTGAAGAGGCCGTCGGTCTCTGTCAGGCGCTGGACCTTAATGTGGTGCAGTCCCTATTGATTAAATTGTCAAAATTGACCTCTGCAACCTATGTCGGGAAAGGTAAGTTGCTGGAGCTTGCGAATATTATCTCTCTTGAGAAAATAGAACTGGTTATATTGGACTGCGAATTATCACCGGGACAGCAGCGAAATATTGAAACGCTTCTCAAAATTAAGGTGATTGACCGCACGGGATTAATTTTGGAGATTTTTGGGGAAAGAGCGCAAACGAAAGAAGGCGTTCTTCAGGTTGAACTTGCTCATTTGACGTATCAGAAAAGCCGATTGGTGCGGTCCTGGACCCATCTGGAAAGACAGCGCGGCGGATTTGGTTTCCTGGGCGGGCCCGGAGAATCACAGATAGAATCTGACCGGCGAATGATTGGGGACCGCATACATAAAATTGAACAGCAGTTGGAAGACGTTAGTAAAACGCGGCATCTTCACCGCCGTGGGCGAAAGAAGTCGAATTATCCCGTTATGGCAATGGTGGGCTATACCAACGCGGGGAAATCAACGTTATTCAACTATCTGACAGATGAGAATGTAATGGCCGCGGATTTACTCTTTGCCACCCTTGATCCGACCATGCGGGAAATTGATCTGGCGAATGGTAAAAAAGCTATTCTTTCTGATACGGTTGGATTTATTTCAGAATTGCCCATGCAGCTTGTCGCGGCCTTTAAGGCCACCTTGGAAGAAGTGGTTGAAGCTGACCTCATTCTTCACGTAAGAGATATTCATCATCCTGATACCGAGGCACAAAAAGAAGATGTCATGAAGATTTTAACATCTTTGGGGCTGGAAGAAGGCCCGGACTGTATTATACATGAGGTCTGGAATAAAATTGATCTTCTGGAAACACAGCAGCGCAATATTGTTGAAAATCTGGCCCAGCTTAAAGAGAATGTGAGTTTGCTCTCAGCCGCCCGCGGGGAAGGTTGCGCGGAATTCCGGCAAGATCTTAATGATATATTGGCTCAAAATACAACAACGCTTAAAATATCCTATGAACATTCACAAGGTGCGCAGGTCGCATGGATGTATAAACATAGCGAGGTTATTGACAGGCTTGATACGGAAACGGCGACTATTCTTACGGTAAGGCTGGACAAGAGTATGTTGGGACGTATTGACAAAGACCCGAGCTTGATCGGCAAGATTGTCGGGTCATGATGATTGACAGAATAAGTGATCTGATAACAGATATTGCAAAGACTGAAATTCTCCCTCGTTTCAAGAAATTAAGGCCAGAGGACATAAAGCTGAAGGCCCCCGGGGACAGGGTTTCTATCGCAGATACCGAGACGGAAAAGCTTTTAATCAGAGAATTGAGCGGTTTTTTTCCTGCGGCTGTTATCGGGGGGGAAGAATCTATTGCAACGAATCCAAATCTTTCAGGGAAAATTACCACGGCGGATCACGCCTTTTTGATTGATCCCATTGACGGCACGAATAATTTCATTAAGGGGGACCCTCGGTTTGCCGTGATGCTCACGGAACTTCGGCGGGGTGAGGTCGTTGCGGCGTGGATTTATCTGCCTGTGGATGACAAAATGGTTGTGGCAGAGAAAGGGGCCGGCGCTTACCTGAATGGCAGGCAGCTGACTATATCCACAAAGGTGAAAGAGCCAGACAAGCTAATCGGCGCGGCTCACATTAACCGTTTTCCCGCTGACCTAAAGAAAATAGCCCATGAGAATATGAGGAGGATAGCCAAAAACTGTCCGGCATTTTGCGCGGGCTATGATTATATTTCGCTTATGGAGGGGACGAAGGATTTTTCTGTTTATTATCGTACATTACCCTGGGATCATTTGCCGGGTGGGTTTATCTATGCCGAAGCCGGCGGCTATATACGTACCCTGTTTCATAAATCAGCTTATGGTATTAATGATCGTGATAAAGGCTTGTTGTCTGCAAAGAGTGAAGCGGATTGGCTGAAAATAAGAGAATTACTTTTCCCCGGTTTTTTTTAAACCTTAGCGGCTTTTTCCCGAAGTTTTACCTCATCCCATAACTGACCCATTTCATCCAGTGTCATGCTTTTCAAGGATTTATTTTGCTCTTTGGCACTATGTTCAACGGCTTTGAAGCGTCTTTCGAATTTGTGATTTGCGGACCTGAGCGCGGCTTCCGGGTCGATATTTAAATGCCGGGCTAAATTGGCATAAACAAACATCATGTCGCCGAATTCTTCGAAAATTTCACCCTTGTTGTCATGTCCCTTGTTGTTTTGAATCAGTTCATGAGACAGTTCGGTCATTTCCTCGTTTAATTTGTTCAGAACCTGTGAGGTATCGGGCCAGTCAAAACCAACGCGTGCGGCCCTGTTCTGTAATTTCACGGCGCGAGAGAAGGCGGGCAGGCCAGACGTTACGCCGTCAATTATACTTGTTTGGTGGTCTTTCTGTTGTCTTTCCTCAGCTTTTTGGTTTTCCCAGGCCTCGGTCTGCTCTTCGGCGCTGCGATAGTCGCTATTGCCGAATATATGAGGGTGCCGGCGGGTCATTTTTTCGCAGCTGCTTTTAACCACATCAGAAAAATCGAAATAATCCTTCTCACTGGCCATTTGTGCATGAAATACGACTTGAAATAAAAGATCGCCAAGCTCATCCTTAAGGTGCGGCATGTCATTCTTGTCGATGGCTTCAGCAACTTCATAGGCCTCTTCGATAGTGTGGGGGGCGATTGTCGCAAAATCCTGTTGAATATCCCAGGGACAGCCGGCTTCTGGATCACGAAGACGTTTCATAATGGTGATGAGGTCAGTTATTTCATTATTCGTTTTGGGCATAAGTTCACTCACCATCAGATCAATTGGTATAATTTATATTGAAACTATATTTTATAGGCGTTTATGCCAAAAGAAGAAAGTTTAATGTCTGGTCGGACAAGGGGCAAACAAAACTTGGCGGGCGTGATATTATGGCAGGATTAAGAACGATCGCGGGCGGTGAACTGGGCGGATATAGGTTATATCTCGCGGCCTTTTGATCAAATGAAAAAAAGACTAAATTATATCGTGTTAAAACGGATATTTATCTGAGGCTACCCTTGCTATGAGAGTAAGGATTTAGTATAAAAATCAGATGAATTTTACCAGATTCAACAGGGTGGAAGAACTCGGGTAGAATTATTTAATTTAAGCATATAATAAAGGGCAAATTCTTTGACCGAAAATAGTTTTACCGATCCAGTCGATCCACGCGATCCGGCAATTTCATCTATTACTATCGAAGAGGAAATGAAAACTTCCTACCTTGATTATGCCATGAGCGTAATCGTCTCGCGCGCGCTGCCGGATGTGCGGGATGGTTTGAAGCCTGTGCATCGACGCATCCTTTATTCAATGTATGAAAATAATTATGACTGGACCAAGCCATACCGTAAATCAGCGCGTATTGTCGGTGATGTTATGGGTAAATATCATCCGCACGGCGATAGTGCGATTTATGAGGCAATGGTCCGCATGTCGCAGGATTTTTCCCTTCGTTTGCCTTTGATTGAAGGTCAGGGAAATTTCGGGTCCATGGACGGCGATAGGGCCGCCGCGATGCGTTATACCGAAGCCCGCATGGATAAGGCGGCAAGCGGCCTGTTGGAAGATATTGATAAGAATACGGTCAACTTTCAAGCCAACTATGATGAATCAGAATCGGAACCAACCGTATTACCGGCACGGTTCCCAAATTTGCTGATCAATGGGGCCGGGGGCATTGCCGTTGGTATGGCGACCAATATCCCGCCTCATAATCTGGGCGAAGTCCTTGATGCCTGCTGTGCTTTCGTTGATAATCCGGAAATCACCATGGAAGAATTGGTGGAAATTGTCCCCGGACCGGACTTCCCTACGGGCGGGCTTATTATGGGTTCTGCCGGCGCGCGTTCAGCCCTTACGACCGGGCGTGGCTCTGTCATTATGCGCGGAAAAACGCATTTTGAAGAAGTTCGGAAAGGCCGGGAAGCCATCGTGGTTACCGAAGTGCCTTATCAGGTAAATAAGGCGCGGATGGTCGAACAAATCGCTGATCTTGTGCGTAGCAAACGGATTGAGGGCATTTCGGATATCCGCGATGAATCTGACCGGACGGGTGTCCGGGTGGTGGTTGAATTAAAACGCGATGCGGTTGGCGATGTGGTTCTCAATCAGCTCTTCCGCTATTCGCCGCTGCAGACCAGTTTTGGCGCCAATATTCTGGCACTGAACGGCGGGCGTCCAGAAGTCCTTAATTTGCGCAGAATCATTGAATGCTTCATTAAATTTCGTGAAGAAGTCATTACCCGCCGGACGAAGTATAAGCTCACAAAAGCCCGGGATCGGGCGCATATCCTGGTTGGTTTGGTTATTGCTGTTAATAATCTGGACAGGATTGTCGCGATGATCCGCAGTGCGCCAAATCCGACAGAGGCCCGTGAAAAATTAATGACAGAAGGTTGGGATGCGGTTGATGTTCAGGGCTATATCGAGCTTATTAATGAGCCGGGCCGGGAAGTGGAGGACGGCAAATACAAGCTGTCTGAGAAACAGGTTCGGGCCATATTGGAATTGCGGCTTCATCGTCTGACGGCACTTGGCCGTGAGGATATCGGGGATGAATTAAAATCTTTGGCCGTGGAAATTGAAGATTATATTGATATTCTGCGCAGCCGGGACCGCTTGTATGGCATTATGCGCGCTGAATTTGTTGAATATCGCGAAGCTTTCGCCACACCGAGACGTTCTGTATTTGCCCTCGATGCCTTTGGCTTTGAAGATGAAGATCTGATCCAGCGCGAAGATATGGTGGTTACGGTCACGGGGGCCGGATATATCAAGCGGGTGCCACTGGCCACATACCGGGCGCAGCGGCGCGGCGGTAAAGGACGATCCGGCATGAGCACCAAGGAGGAGGATTTCCTTCGTAATGTTTTTGTGTCTAACACACATACGCCAATATTATTTTTCAGTAATCTCGGACAGGTATATAAACTTAAAGTATGGAAGCTGCCTGTCGGCTCACCGCAATCAAAGGGGAAGGCGTTGATCAATATCCTGCCATTGGCGCAGGGGGAAAATATTTCAACTATTCTGCCCTTACCGGAGGATGAAGATTCCTGGGGCGATTTACATGCTGTATTCGCGACGAAAAAAGGTAATATCAGACGCAACCTATTGTCTGATTTCTCTAATGTTCGCGCCAATGGCAAGATTGCTATTCGCCTGTCAGAGGGAGATAGCCTGATTGGCGTTGCTGCTTGTGCCGAGGAGGATGATGTCTTGATGGCGGCAAAAGGCGGTAAATGTATTCGTTTTGAAGCAACAGCAGTTCGGTTGTTCAAGGGACGTAATTCTGATGGGGTAAGAGGAATACGTCTTGCAAAAGGCGATGAGGTTGTCTCCATGTCCATATTGGAAAATGTATCGGCTGATAGGGAAGAGCGCAGTGCCTATCTTAAATATGCATCAGCCAAACGCCGTGATGAAGCGCCGAAAATTCCTGAGAATATGACGGCAGAGAGAATCAATGAGCTTGAAGCGAAAGAGCAAGTTCTCTTAAGTATAACCGTGAATGGCTTTGGCAAGCGTACCTCAGCCTATGAATATCGTGTCACGGGCCGCGGCGGGCAGGGTATCATTAATATCGAAACTTCCGAAAGAAATGGCCCCGTCATTGCCGCTTTTCCAATCAATGATCAGGATCAATTGATGATGGTGACGGATCAGGGCCGCCTGATTCGCGTTCCGGTTGGTGATGTTCGGGTTGCCGGGAGAAATACTCAAGGGGTGACGTTGTTTAAGGTCGGTGATAACGAGCAAATTGTTTCTGTGGAACGTGTCGAGGAAACTGTTTCAGGCGAAGATGATACAGAAGATGAGGCTTTGCCGGATAGTGAAACAGCGGAAATAGAGCAAGTAGCGGAAAATAATGCATTAGAGGAGTAATCTTTTTTGTCAAAAAAAAATCGCATTGGATTATACCCCGGTACGTTTGATCCGATTACGCTTGGTCATCTGGATATTATCAAGCGTAGTGCCAAGCTCGTTGATCATCTTATTCTCGGCATTTCAACCAATCCGTCAAAAACGGTTTTATTTGATCTTGATGATCGGGTAGAGATGGTGCGCCGTGAAACGGCCTTTATAGAGAGAGAGACTGGTGTCAGTATAGAGGTTAGGCCCTTCAGTACTCTATTGATGACCTTCGCCGAAGAGGTGGAGGCGACGGCGATTGTTCGGGGCCTGAGGGCGGTATCTGATTTTGAATATGAATTCCAAATGACGGCTATGAATTATCAATTAAATCCTGATATTGAAACAATCTTCCTGATGGCGGATCCTTCATTACAAGCCATCGCATCACGTCTGGTAAAGGAAATAGCTCGTTTTGACGGTGACATTTCGGCATTTGTCCCTAAAAAGGTCAGAGAGGAAGTGATCGCTGAAATTAAGAAATCTAAATTTTGATTGTGGGAAATTGAATGAATATTTTTGTAAAAATGATTATGGGCCTGAGTTTTCTGTTATTCAGCGCTTTCAATAGTGCCGGGCAAACAGCTGATATTGAAAATATACTTTATCTGGATTTGAAAGATGGCCGGGTGACAATTGAAATGTATCCTGAAATTGCGCCAAAAACGGTTGCGCGGGTCAAAGAACTCGTTCGGCGGGGGTTTTATGACGGCTTGATATTTCACCGCGTAATTCCCGGATTTATGGCGCAGGGCGGTGACCCCAAGGGCAATGGTACCGGGGGATCAGGCCAACATCTTGATGCTGAATTTTCTGATCTGCCGCATTTAAAGGGTACGGTTTCCATGGCGCGCGCTAATGATCCAAACAGTGCAGACAGCCAGTTTTTCATTGTTTTGGACGTAAGTGCACATCTTGATGGCAAATATACAATATGGGGGCGGGTTATCGGCGGCATGAAATATGTTGACCGCATTAAGGAAGGTGTTGTACCTGACTTATTGAATCCGGATAAAATTATTAAAATGCAGGTTGCTGCTGATATTGAGTAAAGGAGTTTAGAGCGTGAACTTAGAAGACACATTATACCTTGACCTAAAAGATGGCCGGGTAACGATAGAATTATACCCTGATGTCGCCCCACAACATGTCGCCCGCATTAAGGAACTGACCCGCGATGGTTTTTATGACGGGCTTAAATTTCACCGGGTGATCCCCGGATTTATGGCGCAGGGCGGTGATCCCAAGGGCAATGGTACCGGGGGATCCGGTCAAAATATCCCGGCGGAATTCTCTGATAAGTCACATGTGCGCGGCACCGCTTCCATGGCGCGTTCTGCCCTGCCGGATAGTGCAGACAGCCAATTCTTTATTTGCTTTCACGAGGCCCCGCATTTGGACGGTCAATATTCCGTTTGGGGGCAGGTCACGGATGGTATGGCGCATGTAGACGCTTTAAACCCAGGTGAAAATTCTTCTGATCCGGATGTGATTATAAAAATGCAGATTGCAGCAGACGCAGAATAAAATTTACATGAAAGTAGATGAATTCGATTTTGAGCTTCCAAAGGAGCTTATTGCCCTCCGCCCCGTTCGCAATCGCGACGGGGCGCGGTTTCTTGTGATTAAGGGCGATGACAGGCAGGATAAGCAGGTCACGGATTTACCTGATTTCCTTGAAAGCGGTGATGTGCTTGTCTTTAATGATACCCGTGTTATTCCTGCACGGCTTAAGGGTTTTCGGCGTTCTGCCAAGATCGAAGTTACCTTGCATATGAATGAAGGTAATGGCCTGTGGAAGGCTTTTGCCCGGCCGGCTAAAAAATTAAAACCACAGGATGTCATTGCTTTTTCCCATGACTTAACCGCAACGGTTATGACAAAAGGGGACGGCGGTGAAGTATCCTTGCAATTCGACTGCTTTGGGGCGCAATTGCGCGGTGCCTTGGCGCAAGCCGGCGTTATGCCTTTGCCGCCTTATATCGCGTCACAGCGCCCGGTAGACGCGCAGGATTTACAGGATTATCAAACGATCTATAGTAAAAAGGAAGGGGCTGTTGCCGCCCCAACGGCGGGACTTCATTTTACCAATCGTCTGTTGAAGGCAATATCGGTAAAAGGTGTAAAATCAGTGCATGTCACCCTTCATGTGGGGGCGGGAACGTTTCTTCCGATTAAGGTTGAGGATACCCGTGACCATAAAATGCATTCGGAGTGGGGCGAAGTTGATGCTCAAACAGCAGAAACGATTAATCAGGCGCACAGGCAAGGCAAGAAGGTTATCGCGGTTGGCACAACGTCTTTACGCCTTCTGGAATCTGCTGCGGATGAGACGGGGCTTGTACAACCTTTCTCAGGCACCACAGATATTTTCATAACGCCGGGATATAAATTTAGGGCCGTGGATATGCTGATGACCAATTTTCATCTGCCTAAATCAACTTTATTTATGTTGGTGAGTGCCTTTGCAGGCCATGATTATATGAAATCAGCCTATGGTCATGCCATAGACCAAAATTATCGTTTTTACTCCTATGGGGACAGCAGTCTTTTATTTCGAGAAGATCAATTATGACACAAGAATTTTCTTATGAGATTACCCAAACAGACGGTGATGCGAGAACGGGGGTTATTAATACATGTCGTGGACAGATCAGAACGCCGGCATTCATGCCTGTGGGGACGGCGGCTACGGTAAAAGCCATGAAGCCGGAAACGGTACGACATACGGGCGCGGATATTCTGCTGGGGAATACCTATCACTTGATGCTACGGCCCACGGCGGAAAGAATTCATCGTCTAGGCGGGCTTCATAAATTTATGAACTGGGATAGACCAATTTTGACAGATTCGGGTGGTTTTCAGGTGATGTCACTGGCCAAGTTACGTAAAATCACGGAAGAGGGGGTTGCTTTCCAATCTCATATTGACGGCAAAAAACATATGTTAACGCCGGAGAGAAGTATGGAGATTCAGCGGCTGCTCGGCTCTAATATTGTCATGGCTTTTGACGAATGTACGCCTTATCCCGCAACAGAGGCCGAAACTGAGAAATCAATGCTCATGTCCATGCGTTGGGCAAAGCGATCTTATGAGGCGTTTCATGATGGTTCTGAACATGCCGCCAAGAATGCCCTGTTTGGCATTGTGCAGGGCGGTGTTTTCGAGCCTTTACGCCGCCATTCCGTTGCGGCCTTGAAAGAGATAGAGTGCCAGGGCTACGCTGTGGGTGGCCTTGCGGTCGGGGAAGGTCAGGAGGTCATGTTTGAGGTTCTGGATTTTACCATGCCGCACATGCTTAAAAACAAGCCGCGCTATCTGATGGGTGTAGGCAAGCCTGACGATATTGTCGGGGCTGTGGAACGTGGTATTGATATGTTTGATTGCGTTCTGCCGTCCCGTTCGGGTCGCACAGGGCAGGCTTTCACCCGGCGCGGTACAGTTAATATGAAGAATGCCCGTCATACAGACGATCCGCGTCCCTTGGATGAACATTGTTCTTGCTGTGCTTGTCAAAAATACAGCAGGGCTTATCTTTCGCATTTATTCCGCAGCGGCGAACTATTGGGACTGATGTTATTGACAGAACATAATTTAACATATTATCAAGATCTTATGGCGGGATTAAGAGAGGCTATCGCGGCAAAAAAACTGCAAAACTTTGTGAAAAAATTTCACGAAATAAGGGCATTAGGCGACATCGCTCCCTTATGATTGGTTATTTTGAGAATAGTGCAAAAATACTGTTGACCAAAGGCGCTTAGCGCACTATGTTCCGCTCATCTTTTTGGCGTGGGCCCGTAGCTCAGCTGGTAGAGCAACTGACTTTTAATCAGTAGGTCACAGGTTCGAACCCCGTCGGGCTCACCAAAAAGATAAAAGGAAAAAGCCGCTAGTTTTGATAACTTAGCGGCTTTTCTTATTTTTGTTTCTAAACTTTTACTTTATGCCTGTTCAATCTTTTTGGGTCGGTGGTTTTCATCCAGGGCAACAAAGACAAAGTCACCTTCTGTCACCATGATTTCACTTTTATGTTCGCGCCTTTGCACGGTGGCTTCAATATGAAGCGTGATGGAAGTGTTGCCAATTTTTGTGATCTCTGTATAAACACTTAGCCAATCACCAGGCAAGACAGGCTGATGGAATTTCATGCCTTCAATGGCGACTGTTGCTACAGGCCCATTGCAAAATCGTATGGCTTCCCCGCCGCCGGCGAGGTCCATTTGAGACAAAATCCAGCCGCCGAAAATATGACCATTGGCATTCAAATCGGCATGCATCGGCACAGTTCTGATGGAAGGCTGCCGTAAAATTTTATTATCAGGGTTATTCATCATCCACTTTCAACGTCAGTAATTATTTATATATTCCATTTATATATTGCATTTATATATTTCGGCCCATCCAGATGACCCGGCCCAATATATCCAGATCAGTCGAGCGGCAGCCTTCCCAACTTTCATAATAGCTGTTGTCACTTTTAATGGTACATAGTTTGGTAACGGGATTAAGGGAAATACGTTTCACCAAGATCATATCGTCGTTTCTGAGGACATAAATACCGTCATTTTTTATTGAAGTCTGAGTCATATCAACCAATATACGATCACCATCATATAATGTCGGATTCATGGAATCTCCTGATACGGTAATGACAGCCAGATCATCTGCGGTTGCATTTGAGCTGCTTCTGATCCAGCTTTTTTTAAAGGCGAGCTTGTTGGATATTTCATTATTGTCCACCATGGAGCCTGCCCCCGCCGCGGCCTCGATTTCATATACATTGACCCTGATGTACTCTTCTTCAAAATTGGATGTTTGATTATCCGAAAACCCTCGACCCATGTTTGAAAAGTCGTCGGGGGATCCAAAATAATCCATCGTGATATTAAAATGCCCGGTTATTTTCTCCATATCTTCATCCCTTAGGCATTTTGGGACACCACGTTTGATAAATTGTTGCATATAAGCATGATTTTTGCCGATCAATGCCGATATGGAAGCATAATCGTCGTGATTGCTGGTGCGAATAAGATGATCAAGTTTTTGCCTGCATCTTACATAGTACCTATTATAGTCCATTTTTCTATCCGATAAAGCCTGTATTTTTTATGATAGGACTATATCATACTATTGTATGATTAAACAAGAGAAGTTGTTTCTTTACGAAGATAGAGTTCTGTATCTGCAAAGGTAAGTGGTTTTGAGAATAAAAAACCTTGCCCGGTTTGGCAGCCGAGTTTTTTTAATATGGCCACTTGTTCCTCATTTTCTATACCTTCAGCGACTAAGTCCATACCTAGGGTTTGAGCAAGGGTGGTAATGATATGAATTATTTTATGGCTATCCTTTGCGGTATTCATGCGGCTGATAAAGCTTTTATCAATTTTCAGGGTATCAATAGGAAACTGATTTAAGTAACTTAACGATGAATATCCGGTACCAAAATCGTCAATGGCTAAAGAAACGCCAATTGACTTCAGGTCAAGGAGAATATCACGGGCCATTTCGGCATTTTCTATGAGCGTTGTTTCGGTGATTTCAAGTTTAAGTTGGTGGCCAGTTAATCCAGAGTGCAGCAATGCCTCGTAGGTTTTGGAAACAAAATCATCCTGTAAAAACTGTAGGCCGGAAACATTCACATTCATGATGATATTGGAAAAACTGGGATATTTATCTCTTAATCTTTTCAGGCTGGCGCAGGCTTCCTTTAAAACCCAATTACCTAATGAAATAATCAATCCGGCTTCTTCTGTCAGCGGTATAAATTCTGCTGGCGGTATTATCCCGCGCGTTGGGTGATGCCAGCGACACAGGGCTTCAAGACCGACTAAATGACCATTTTGTAGATTAATTATTGGCTGATAATTAAGGCATAATTCTTTATTTTTCAAGGCGTCCCTGAGTTCATTCTCAAGTTTCAGACGTGAACTTGCCCGGACTTGCAGTTCAGGCTGGTAAACCAATGTTTTCTCAGCGCTTATTTTACTAAGTCGCTGCATGGCTATATGTGCTTGCTGGATAAGCCTGATGCCATCTTTTAACGGTGTATTGCCCACTGCAATGCCGATGGTAAGGGAAAGATGAATTTCATCATGTTCCGTTTGTAGGGCGTGTCCTATTTCATGGTGAAGCAGGTTCGCCAGGGCCACAGATTCTTTTTGTATATTACGAACTTCATTATCTGCGAGAACTATGGCAAATTTATCACCATCAAAACGCACCAAAAGCGCATTGTCAGGCAGTATCCTTGTTAACGCATAAGAAATATTTTGAAGTATCTTATCGCCTAATTCATATCCAAAGCTTTCGTTAATCCTTTGAAATTGGAGAATATTAATAATTAAAACGGCGATTTCACCATTTGGACAAATGTTGGAAATTTTATCTTCGATGGCTTCATTTAAATAGTTTTTATTGGGCAGACCAGTCAATTGATCATAATAGTTGAAATTCTGAATTTGGTCTGCAATGCCACTGCCCGGATTATTATTTGATAGTATTAGAGTAAGCTTTTTTGATTTTTTACTGTGGTCAAAAATTGGGATAAGGCTGCAATGTAATGAGCGCGATGATTTTGTGTCGTCAATATGCCAGTTTATAACTTGTGTCTTTTGACTTTCTATGGCCAAGCATGCGGCTTTCCATAATTGGCCTGAATCATTCCAAATGATATTATCATTCAGATTAAGACCGATTAACTGCTGAGAAGGCTGACTCGTAAGCTGTAAAAAATCATCGTTAATTTCGGATATTATGATCGTCTCTTCGTCTATAACATTAAGAAGGGCCGCTCCATAATGCCGGGCATTCGGTTCTGGATGATATTTCAGTACAGAGTTCTGAAATAGAAGCGGGGCATGATCAATGCGCAACATAATAAATTTATCCGGGTCATCATGGTTGAGCCAACACTCTTAACCAATTTTCGTTCTAGTGTTTCATTGTGCAATATATCCGTAAACATAAGGTAAATATAGGCGCATCATGAACAACCACTTGTTGTGCCGCAGGTATCACATTTAAGACAGGTGCCATTTCGAACCATCGTAAAATTACCGCATTCGGTACAGCCATCACCTTCATAGCCTTTAATGCGGGCTTCCATGGCACGGGATGTACGGATGTCACTTTTTCGAGATGATGTTGTAGAGCTTGCGCCCATGGCTGTTTTAGTCTCATAAACCGCTTCCTGATTGAGGTCTCTGGCTTCGACGGCTGTTTTGGATTTCTCAGAGGTGTTTAAGACATAAAGGTTGCTTTTCCGCACATAACCAGTACTGGCGTAGGAAATAACACGGTTCAGCGTTTCATTTGATGATTCTACAGGGCTTAGCATTTGCTCGCCTTTACCAATGGTGTCATGTTCAAGGTCATCAGCACTGACGTGAGCCAGGTCCTCTCGCCCCAGATAGGAGACGGCCAATTCACGGAAAATATAATCAAGGACGGAAGTCGCCATTTTTATAGCATCGTTTCCTGTAACCTGACCGGATGGTTCGAATTTCGTAAAAGTAAAGGCATCGACGAATTCTTCCAAAGGCACACCATATTGTAGTCCAATGGAAAGTGCGATGGCAAAATTATTCATCAGGCTTCGGAATGCGGCCCCTTCTTTATGCATATCCAGGAATATTTCGCCTAATTTTCCATCGTCATATTCACCTGTTCTCAGGTAAATCTTATGACCACCAACCGAGGCTTTCTGCGTGTAGCCTTTCCGGCGGCCAGGCAGCCTTTGACGATCATTCTGTACAATGATCTTTTCAATAATCCGTTCTGCGACAACCTTGGCTTTTTCGGGTAGGGAGGCTTCCTCTTCCAGATCCTCTATATCGAGCAATGCGGCGCTCATTGGTTGGCTGAGTTTTGATCCATCACGGTATAATGCATTCGCCTTAAGGCCAAGTTTCCATGATTTGAGGTAGGCATCTTGGCAGTCTTCAAATGTTGCGGATGCCGGCATATTGACGGTTTTTGAAATTGCTCCTGAAATGAACGGCTGAGCAGCCGCCATCATCAGGATATGGCTATCCACTGACAAATAGCGTTTACCGGTTTTGCCGCATGGATTGGCACAATCAAAAATAGGCAAGTGATCCTCTTTCAAGTGAGGGGCCCCTTCAAGCGTCATGGCACCCGTACAATATAAGTTTGCCGCATCAATGTCGCTTTTGCTGAATCCAATCGCGCTCAGTAAATTAAAACCCATATCATTTAACTTTTCTTCGTCAATGCCCAAAACGTCGACGCAGAATTCTTTACCTAATGTCCATTGATTAAACGTGAAGGAGATGTCATAGGCGCTGACCAATGCCTGCTCCAGCGCGTCAATTTGAACCCGGCCAAAGCCTTTGCCTTTTAACTCATCATGATTGATCGCCGGGGCATTCTTTAACGTCCCATGACCAACGGCATATTTGGCTATTTCATCAATTTGTTTGGGTGTATAGCCGATGTTTTTAAGGGCTTCCGGGACCATCCTGTTGATAATTTTAAAATATCCGCCACCGGCAAGTTTTTTGAATTTAACCAGAGCAAAGTCAGGTTCAATCCCCGTCGTATCGCAGTCCATAACCAGTCCGATCGTTCCCGTAGGGGCGATGACTGTCGTTTGCGCATTGCGGTATCCATATTGCAAGCCCAAATCAAGGGCCTTATCCCATGCCATGCCTGCGGCAACGGTAAGGTTGGGGAAAGGACAATTTACAAGATCAAGCGGGACGGGAGGTGTGGAAAGCCCCTCATAACCGTCGACTTCCCCCAATGCGGCGTTTCGATGGTTTCGAATGACGCGCAGCATATGGGATTTATTCTTTTCATAACCTGCAAAGGCCCCAAGCTGGGAAGCCATTTCCGCAGACGTGGCATAGGTAACGCCGGTCATAAGGGCAGATATAGCCCCGCAAAGCGCCCGGCCTTCTTCGCTGTCATAAGAAAGCCCTGAGGCCATGATGAAACTGCCTATATTGGCAAAGCCCAGCCCTAACGTACGAAAGTCATAACTTAATTGCGCAATTTCTTTTGACGGAAACTGTGCCATCATGACGGATATTTCAAGGACCACCGTCCAGAGTCGTGCGGCATGTTCAAAATTTTCAATTTCAAAGGCGCCGTCCTTTGATCTGAATTTCATCAGATTAAGGGAGGCCAGGTTACAGGCCGTATCATCAAGGAACATATATTCCGAACAAGGATTGGATCCTCTGATTTCCCCCGATTCAGGGCAAGTGTGCCAATCATTGATGGTTGTGTGAAACTGTAATCCCGGATCAGCACATTGCCATGCGGCAAGGCCAATATCATCCCAAAGTTCGCGCGCGGGCAATGTTTTCATCACACGGCCATCTTTGCGGCTTTTCAGGCCCCAGTCACTATCGTTCAGCACAGCTTCCATAAAGTCATCAGTAACACGTACGGTATTGTTGGAATTTTGCCCTGAAACCGTGACATAGGCTTCAGAATCCCAGTCTGTATCATAGGTATCAAAGTCAATTTGGCTAAAACCTTGCTGCGCGAATTGGATAATGCGTTGGCTGATGGCTTCTGGTACTAAAGATTTTCTGGCTGCAAGAAGAGCCGCTTTAAGATGCGCATTGGTTTTTGGGTTAAGGCGGTCTTCTTTTGCGATATCTTTCTCAAAGCAGGCCTTCATGACATCTTGCATATGCTTTTTGGTGATTTGTGAACCGACCACCAGAGAGGCCACTTTTTGTTCTTCAACGACTTTCCATTTTATGAATTCTGAGACATCAGGATGATCCACATCCACGATGACCATTTTGGCCGCCCGTCTTGTCGTGCCGCCGGATTTTATGGCACCCGCAGCCCGGTCACCGATTTTAAGAAAGCTCATCAATCCGGAAGAACTACCACCGCCTGCCAGCGATTCTCCTGCACCGCGGATATGAGAAAAATTACTGCCCGTGCCTGAGCCGTATTTAAATAATCGTGCTTCCCGAGTCCAAAGATCCATGATCCCGCCCTCATTCACTAAATCATCACTTACGCTTTGAATGAAGCAGGCGTGGGGCTGTGGATGCTCGTAGGCTGTTTTGGATTTGGTTAACTTGCCGCTTTCATGATCGGTAAAATAATGTCCTTGCGCGGGGCCATCAATGCCATATGCCCAATGCAGTCCTGTGTTAAACCATTGAGGAGAATTGGGCGCACACATCTGATTAGCCAGCATGAAGCATAATTCATCAAAAAAGGCCTTGGCATCCGTTTCATCCGTAAAATAGCCGCCCTTCCAGCCCCAATAAGTCCAGGTTCCGGCCAAGCGGTTAAATATTTGTTTTGCGCTTGTTTCAGGGCCAAAGCGGTCTTCTTTTTTGAGTTTCCTGAGGGCAGAATCATCCTGTTTTTTGCGCCATAACCAGCTTGGAACATCATTTTCTTCAACATTCGTCAGACATTGCGGTACGCCGGATTTTCGAAAATATTTCTGGGCCAGGATATCTGCCGCAACCTGACTCCATGCTGCCGGAATTTCAAAGTCTTTCAATTCAAATACAGTTGTCCCATCCGGATTTCGAATTTCACTATCAGCGGTTCTAAATTCAAGTCCGTGGTAGGGTGATTGATCAGCTGAAGTAAAGCGGCGGTTAATCTTCATATAATTTTTCCCTTTGGCGACATATTTTATAGTCATCTTTGAATAAGATGATTAGTGTAATATAATATTTTTTATAGTCATCTTTGAATAAGATGATTAGTGTAATATAATATTCGGGGGAGAAACAGATCTTTTTTCATATATATTGTGGCTAACTGGTCTTGACTTTACCACATGTAGTAGTGTTTTATGAGTCGGTTCAGGGAAATCGCCGATTATAAGTTTTTTTAATATTATAAACCGCCGGAGAGGTTTTTCTTGGACAATTACCACAATATGGCCAGAAAATTCTTTATTACTGTTATGCTGTTGTCCATAAGGTAAATTCGGAGTATAGAAAACGGATTAAAAGTTTATTTTACTTGGGAAATATTTGAAAATGGTTGCTTTTATTAGGCGGATTTGTGGATGGTGGTACGGCGCGACAATAGGAACGCTTGTTCATACTTTTTTTAATGGTGAAAAAGTTGGCGAAGATATTCAGGGTAATATTTATTATCGTGAAAAAAAAGGCCCCAGACGCTGGGTTATTTTCAAAACAGAAGTTGAATCCTCCAAAATTCCGCCGGAATGGCATATGTGGCTGCACCATACCGTAGATTACACGCCGTTAGAGCGTAAGCCTGATCGTAAAGTATGGGAAAAAGAGCTTGAGGAAAATATGACGGGAACGGTTAAGGCCTATTTCCCCTCAGGCAGCCTGAATGAGGGCGGCGCGCGCAAAAAAACAACCGGTGACTATGAAGCCTGGACACCATAATTAATTCTTATCGCATAGATTTAAAGGCAATATAGACATGAGAAATAATATCGTAGAAACCCTGATGGGGGCCGTCGTTTTGGCAATTGCCGCAAGTTTCCTGTATTTTGCCTTTAGCCACTCTAATGTCACCACGAATGGTGGGAAAAGCTATCTTGTTAAATTTGATAAGGTCGATGGGCTTTCTGTTGGCGGTGATGTTAAAATCAGTGGTATCAAGGTTGGCTCTATTACCAAACAATATCTCGACAAAAACAGTTTTTTCGCCGTTGTCGAAATCAGTATTGATCCCACTATCAATTTAACGGAAAGTACATTTGCCAAAATCACTTCGGAAGGGCTTCTTGGGGGGAATTATCTTGTGATTGATCCGGGTGATGAAGAAGACGAACTTCTGGAGGCGGGGGATGAAATCACCAATACGCAGGGCGCCGTGGACTTCCTTGGTCTTTTGGATAAGTTTGCTGGTTCTGATAATAATAATGACGGTAAATAATGACTTTGGGCATTAAAGGATTTCTTGCTATAACCCTTTTGTTACTGTCCTGTTCTGGTGCTTCATCTGAAGAATTCAGGATGTCTGAAAACCAGCAAGATGTTTCACAGGAAAATATTCCCGTTGTCACCTTGTCGGCATTGGATAAAATCACCACCCAATTATCCAATATTGAGGTTAAGCGGGATCAAACCGTTCTTTTTGGTACGCTTGAAATCACCCTGCGCCATTGTAAGAAAAGCCCACCCGAAGAAGCCCCGGAAACGGTCGCTTTTCTCGAAATTATGGATGTGGGGCATGATAACTTGAAAACCCGGGTTTTTTCCGGGTGGATGTTTGCCTCCAGCCCCGCGCTGTCTCCGCTTGAGCATCCCGTCTATGATGTCTGGGTCAAGGATTGTAAAATAATCTCTGGCTCAGAGTCCGTGGGCAAAGAGTAAAAGTTTCCTTCCAGTTCCAGGGCTTCCTGCAATTTTGATTTATAGTCAAGCCGGCTAATTTCAGTGGCCCCGAACTGGGACAAATGGGGGGTAACGAATTGTGTGTCGAGCAAATTATAGCCACCGGCTTTCAAGCGGGCCACCAAATAAGCCAGAGCGACTTTGCTGGCATCTGTAACTGTATGGAACATGCTTTCCCCGCAAAATGCACCGCCTATGGATACGCCGTAAAGGCCACCAACAAGCTGGTTCTCCTGCCAGCACTCGACCGTGTGAACATAACCTTTTTCAAACAGTTGAGCATAGAGGGAGATAATTTGATCATTAATCCATGTTTCTTTTCTGTCCTGCATCACGACAGAGGCCGCGCAGCCTTCAATGACTTTGAGAAAATTGGTATCTATTCTTATATCAAAAGGTTTCTGACGGATTTTCCTGGCCAGTTTTCGGGGAAGATGGAAATTATCTAAAGGGATGATCCCGCGTGATTCGGGATCAACCCAATAGACATCATCTGACTTCGCATTTTCAGCCATGGGGAAAATGCCTTGAGCGTAGGCATGAATGATGAGTTCAGCCGATATATTGCTCATTATTCCAGGGTTTTCAGATAGTTTTCCAGCCAGTGAATATCATAGGCCCCATTAATAAAGTCTGTCTCTCGAATAAGGTTCTGATGCAAGGGAATAGTTGTTTTAATGCCCCCAATCACATATTCGTTGAGGGCACGCCTAAGGCGCATAAGACATTCATTACGGGTTTTACCGTGAACGATCAATTTGGCGATCATGCTATCGTAAAAGGGCGGAATTGTATAGCCGGAATAAATACCGGAATCAACACGAACGCCTAATCCTCCCGGCGTATGATAATCGTCAATCTTGCCCGGGCTTGGCATAAAGGTGAAGGGATCTTCCGCATTTATGCGGCATTCGATGGAATGGCCTGAAAATTTGACATCTTCCTGAGTGAAAGACAGCGGCAAACCTGCGGCGATGCGGATTTGTTCCCGCACGAGGTCAATACCCGTGATCATTTCGGTAATGGGGTGCTCAACCTGAAGGCGCGTATTCATTTCAATGAAATAAAATTCGCCGTTTTCATAGAGAAATTCAATGGTACCGGCACCGATGTAGCCCAGGCCTTGTATGGCTTTACATACAACTTCACCCATTCGGTAACGTTCTTCGGTATTAAGCGCAGGAGAAGGGGCCTCTTCGAGGACTTTCTGATGCCGGCGCTGAAGAGAGCAATCACGTTCGCCCAAATGACATACATTTCCAAGTTTATCAGCAATAATCTGATATTCAATATGGCGCGGCAGCGTTAAATATTTTTCAAGGTAAACAGCATCATCACCAAAAGATGCGGCCGCTTCCTTTTTACAGGCCATAATCGCGTTACCAAGTTCCTTCTGATTATGAACGACTTGCATGCCGCGTCCACCGCCGCCAGATGCCGCTTTCACAATCACAGGATAACCGATATCATTTGCGATTTTTTCCGCTTTGGAAATTTCCTTCACTTCACCGTCGGAACCTGGGACAACGGGGATACCCAGTTCTTTAACAATTTTCTTGGCGGAAATTTTGTCGCCCATTAATCTGATATGATCCGCAGTTGGTCCAATAAATTCAAACTTATGTTCCGCAACGATTTCAGCAAATTTATCATTTTCAGATAAAAATCCATAGCCCGGATGAATGGCATCCGCGCCGGTGATCTCCGCTGCGGCTATGATGGAAGGAATATTTAAATAGCTATCCTTGGAGGCGGGGGGCCCAATACAGACGCTTTCATCAGCAAGGCGAACATGCATTGCATTTTCATCCGCTGTGGAATGAACAGCAACAGTGGCGATTCCCATTTCCTGGCAGGCACGATGGATACGCAGGGCTATCTCACCGCGATTTGCAATTAGTATTTTGTCAAACATATGGAGTCCGTTATTCTATAATGACCAGAACATCACCGAATTCAACCGGTTCTGCGCTTTGAATCAAAATTTTGGTGACAGTACCGCTAATTGTCGCAGGTATTTGATTCATAACCTTCATAGCTTCTATGATCAATAAAGTCTGGCCAACGGAAACCTTATCACCAACTTTGATGAAATCACTGCTGTCGGGATCTGGCGCGGTATAGGCTGTTCCCACCATTGGTGATGTGATAGCACCGGGATGTTCCTTGTCAGAAGTCTCATCTGCGGTAACGACAGGCGGGGCGGGGGCTTGAACAGAAGGTAAGGCCGGCGCAGAAAGAACCGCCCCTACGGCCTGCATATTTCGGGCTACTCTGATTTTTCTTTCCCCGTCCTGAACCTCAATCTCGCTAAGATCAGTTTCATTAAGCAATGTTGCCAAGTCTCGGATAACATCCTGATCCACAAACATTTTTGACATATATTACAGTCCCTTTATTATTATACATTTAAAATATCATGGGCTGCTTCCAGCGCCAGAATATAACTATTTTCCCCGAATCCGCAGATTACACCATATGCAACAGGAGAAATATAAGAATGATGCCGAAATTTCTCTCTCTTGAAGATATTTGACAGATGAACTTCGATTATTGGAATTTTGACAGTCTGAAGTGCATCAAGTAACGCAACGGACGTGTGGGTATAAGCGCCGGCGTTTATGATAATTGCGGACATTTTTCCGCATTCCTGCTGAATCCAGTCTACAAGTTCGCCCTCACTATTGCTTTGGCGAAAATCAATGAGATAGCCCAGTTTTTTCCCGTGGGAGGTGACGCGGTCCTTAATGTCCTCAAGGGTCTTTGAGCCGTATATTTCAGGCTCCCGCGTGCCCAGCATATTTAAATTTGGCCCATTTAGAACTAAAATATATTTACCACTATTTTCAATCATACTAAACCTGCATTTTATTTGGTGCCGCAATATATAATATTTTTTTATCCTTATGGAAACCAAGAATATACATTTGACGCAAAGTATTTCTGAACTATAAAGGATTGAGATAAGTCTGCATAGGTAAACTGTAAAAACAGGATAAGAATTCAGTGATAAACATAACGTTAAACGGTGATCCTCATAAAGTTGAGAATGGCCAAAGTTTGTTCGATTTATTACAGCATTTAAAACTTGACCCAAAAAAAGTTGCTGTTGAAAGAAACCTTGAAATTGTCCCAAAATCCACCTATCAAGACATAAAGCTGAAAGAAGCTGACAAACTTGAAATAGTTCATTTTATAGGTGGTGGTAAAACATTATGAATAACGATAGCTTTAATATAGCCGGCACGGATTTTTCCTCACGGCTGATCGTTGGTACGGGTAAATATAAGGATTTTGAAGAAACCGCCCGTGCGGTTGAGGCCTCCGGCGCGGAAATTGTGACCGTTGCCGTTCGCCGCGTTAATATCATGGATCCGAACCAGCCTATGCTGGTGGATTACCTTGACCCGAAAAAATATACTTATTTACCAAATACTGCGGGCTGTTTTACCGCCGATGATGCCATACGAACGTTACGTTTGGCCCGCGAAGCCGGTGGCTGGAATCTGGTAAAACTGGAAGTTCTGGGCGACCAAAAAACGCTTTATCCGAATATGGTCGAAACGTTGCATGCCGCCGAAGTCTTACTTAAGGAAGATTTCGATGTCATGGTCTATTGCAGCGATGATCCTATTATGGCGCAGAAATTGGAAGAGATGGGATGCTGCGCGATTATGCCGCTCGGCGCGCCAATTGGATCAGGGCTTGGCATTCAGAATCCGGTACAGATCAGACTAATCGTCGAGCAGGCCAAGGTCCCTGTTTTGGTTGATGCGGGCGTAGGGACAGCATCTGATGCGGCTGTTGCGATGGAGCTTGGCTGTGACGGCGTGTTGATGAATACGGCTATTGCCGAGGCGAAAGACCCGATAGCGATGGCAACGGCGATGAATTTTGCTGTCCAGGCGGGCAGGGCCGCCTATTTTGCCGGAAGAATGCCGAAAAAATTATATGCCGACCCTTCATCACCGCTGGGGGGACTTATATAGTCTTTTGATCAATTCGGTGTTTGGGCAACGCGCCTGGCCCTTTCGATGGCCTTCAGAAGTTTTTCGTAAGAGGCGGAACCGGGGATGATGGTTTCACCGATGATATAGCCTGGTGTGCCTGTGATCTGGAGGGCTTGCGCCACCTTATGATTGATTTGCAAGTTACGCTCCAGCAGTGGGCTGGTCATATCTTTAGCCAAAAGCTGATCATCCAGACCAACATCCCGCGCGATCTTGAAAATACGTGTCTCTGTCATTTTTCCTGAAGCTTCCATAAGAGCCGCATGAAACTCAGGATATTTGCCTTGTTTCATTGAAGCCATTGCGGCCTTGGAAATGATATAGGATAACTCAGAAAGAATAGGGAATTCTTTGTAAATTACCTTAAGGTTGCTATCTTCTTTGATGAGTTTCTGAAGGGTGTTATGGGCTTCTTTACAATAACCACAGGTATAGTCGAAAAATTCAATGATTGTAACGTCGCCGTTTTTATTGCCGCCGACATAGCTAAAGCCATCATTATAAAGCGGCGTATGGTGTCGTTTCAACATGGCGCGTTTTGCCCGGCTCTGCAGGATTTGAATGGCTTCAGGTAGAATTTCGGGATGTTCAAGGATATAATCCCGGATCATCCGGTTTATGTGTATTTCCTGTTCTGTTGAAAAGGTCGGCTCTGTCCGTTTTTCCGAGGCGGATACCGTGAAACTGGATATCATAAAAATAATTCCAAACAGGAATGTGATGGTCTTCATATATATTTGGGGCATTTTTTTCTACTTTTTATGTTTTTCTTTTTCTCTTTTTTGTTTCTTGCGGTCTTTATCGGTCATGTTTGACTGAGTTACAACAAGTATATCCTGAGCCCGGATCCATTGCGGAATATTTTTCGGTAATGTATCAACAGCATGTTTGGCATTAACCATTGCCCCGGACATATTCCTAATCAGTAAAAACCTCTCTGCCGTGGCATAATATGTCATAGCCTTGTTATGTTTTCGATGATACGCAATAGAAGCCTGATGCCATGCGAAGGCATTCTTCGGGTCACGGGCTAAGGCAAATTCAAGATTATCCAGCGCTTCGTCTAAATATTGATCATCTTCGGTTGCAATCAGGGACTGGGCCAGGGAAATACGAATTAAAGATGCTTCAGGAAGGTTTTTCACAGCATTTCTGTAGGGTAAAATTGAGTCAATAATCAAGCCATTCTCAAATAATATTTGACCTTTGGTTTCCCAGAAAAAGGGATCAGAGGGATATTCTTCCAGAAGGCTATCTATTTCACGGATGGCTTTGCCCATTTCATGCTGTTTATGATAGGCAAATGCGCGGGCATATTTGGCGTAAAGGCTTTGGTTTTTTTCTGTAAATTTATTGAGGGTGGCATAAGGCGGTTTTAAATAACCATATAATTTTGCCTGCAGGCGTTTGAATTCATGTTCAATTTTTTCGGAGGTTTTTGCCTTGAAATAAACCGAGCTTTCCACCCGTTCCCTTAGTTTTGAAATTCTTTGGCCGCTTACGGGATGTGTGCCTGCGTAAGGGTCGCGGTACCGGGCTGTCATAAGTTCCTGATCACCCAGATAATCAAGAAACCCGATCAGGCCTCTGCCGGATTGCCCTGTTTTCTCGAGGAAAGTCAGGCCCGCCTGATCGGCCGCTGATTCCTGGGTACGGCTATATTGAAGGAAAGTTCTTGTGCCAACATGTTGGCCGCCCAAAATTAAAGCCATGCCGGCATCACCAGAACCCGCTGCAATAGCGGCCGCACCAAGCAAAGCACCAATCAGGGTCATTACAGTTGCGCTTTGAATGCCGTCGGAAAAGCGTGATAGATGCCCGCCAGTGATATGCCCGGTTTCATGAGCAATGACCCCAATGACCTGATTGGCATCTTTGGCCTGTATCAATAACCCGGAATGAAGAAATATATTCTGGCCGCCGGCAACAAATGCGTTCAGGCTGTTGTCATTAATTAAATAGGTGCTGACAGAATTATTATCAAGTTCGGCCACTTTGAAAATTGGTTCCGACATATTCCGAATGGTTTGTTCAATTTCGGCATCACGTAAAATTGACAAGCCGCCTCTTTTTTTTGCATAGCTTAACTCAGGTAACCCAAGAATGATAATTAAGGCGATGCAAATGGATTGGCAAAAAAAATGCCAAATTCTGGGGGTTATGGCTTTTCTGGGGGTTATGGCTTGCGGCGAAAAAGGCATATGGACTTTCTTTATCATATCATCACGTTAAATAGTCTATATTCATTCGTCAATTGGATTGTCTTATTTTATGATAACATTATCGTAGAAGATAATTTTGATGGAAATAAGGCCCGGCAGTTGCCGGGCCTTATTTTTTGTTGTTGTATTTTCAAAAGATATTTAAAAACATAATATTAACCAAATGTACGTTGCCACCAGCCGGATTTCTTGGGGGCGTTATTTTCTGCCGCTGAGGCCTTTGGTTCTGAAGCCTTAACTTCTGCGTTCACTTCGGGCTTTTTGGCCGCGCTTTTGTCAACAGGCACGGCCGCTTTGGCAGAGGGGGTATTTGTCGGTTCCGCTTTTGAGCCAGATTCTTTTTTATTGTCAGCGGCGTTTCTTCTGCTTCTTGCCTGTGGCGGGTAGGGCCGTCTTGCAGATTTAACTTCTGTTTTCTTTTCTATAGTGTCACTAGGATTAACAGATGTTTCTTTGGCTGCTGTTTCTGATGAGTTTTCACCAGACTGTTTTCTCTCACCGCGTGAACGCCTGCGGCTTTTCGGCTTTTCTTCACTGGATGCAGAAACAGCCTTAGTCACAGCTTCAGTCGAATGGGTTGCAAGCGTATCTGAAGATGGTTCAACTTTATCCTGAGCAACATTGTTGCCCGGGTTATCGTTTTCTCTAGGATTCCGGCGTGGTCTGCGGCGGCGGCGGCGGGGCTTATTATCCTGATTTTCAGGGGGGGTTGTTTCCTGAGCATTCTCAGAATTTTCAATGGCTGCCTCAGCCTGTTCTTTTTTATTATCAAGGAGGTCGGTTGGCTGATTTTCGGGCTTTTCTTTACGTTTGCGGGACTGATCACGTTGCCTGTTATTACGGGACTGCGCGGAACGGTCCTTATCAGGATTATTTTGGCGGCGCTCAGCCTGATGATTTGTCTGACGACTTTTGTTTTGATGTGCCGCGCCTGATTTTTCGGATTTTTTATTGTCTGAGTTGGGCGTATCCAGTTTATACGCAGATTCAGTAAGGCTTGTATCAATAATGACTTCGATGGTGAAGTTATAGTGTTCTTCAAGACTAAGTAATTTGCCCCGTTTATTATTTAACAGATAAATCGCGGTCTGCTCTGGAAGATGAACGGTGACTTTATCATTACGGGATTTGATGCCCTCATCCTCCAAAGCCCTAAGAATATGCAGGACTTGAGATTCCACGGATCTGATGACACCGTTACCTTCACAATGAGGACAGGCTGTTGTGCTGGACTCCAAAACACCAGCCCGAAGACGTTGGCGTGACATTTCCATTAGGCCAAATGAACTTATTCTGCCAACCTGTATTCGTGCGCGGTCAGACTTCAGGCATTCTTTCATTTTTTGTTCAACGGCTCGGTTGTTGGCCCTGACTTCCATATCAATGAAATCAATGACGATCAAGCCTGCCATATCACGCAATCGAAGCTGACGGGCCAGTTCCTCTGCGGCTTCGAGATTGGTTTTACGGGCGGTTTCTTCAATATTATGCTCTTTGGTTGCCTTGCCAGAGTTGACATCAACAGAAACCAGGGCTTCCGTAGGATTAATGACAATATATCCACCGGACTTTAATTGTACCGTCGGGGAGTACATGGAATCCAATTGGCTTTCCACCTGGTATTTGTGGAGCAGGGGGATCTGGTCCGTATAATGTTTAATTTTGCGGGCATGGCTGGGCATAAGCAGGCGCATAAAGGAGCGGGCTGTTTTATATCCTTTTTCTCCCTCGACCAGAATTTCATCAACTTCGCGGGTGTATAAATCACGGATGCTCCGCTTAATAAGATCGCCTTCTTCGTTAATCAGGACCGGGGCCACGGATTTAAGAGTGCGTTCGCGAATGCCTTCCCATGTACGGATGAGATAATCAAAGTCCCGTTTGATTTCAGTTTTTGTCCGGCTTTGTCCAGCTGTCCTGATAATACAAGCGATGCCGCTGGGCATTTCAAGGTCAGAAAGAATTTTTTTTAGGGATTTACGTTCACTGACATTGGCAATTTTGCGGCTTACCCCGCCGCCATGCAATGTATTTGGCATAAGAACGCAATAGCGGCCCGGCAGAGATAAATAGGTGGTCAGTGCCGCCCCTTTGTTGCCGCGCTCCTCTTTGGCGACTTGAATGAGAATGATTTGATTTTTTTTAATGACTTCCTGAATTTTATATTTCCGGCGCAGGCCTTTGGCAATTTTTATCCGTAATTTTTCTTCTGCTTCTTCATCATCAATAATATGAGAGTCCGTGACCTCAGTATCATAATCTTCTTCGTCGTCATCATCTGAAATATCATCAGAGGTTATTTCTTCGGTTATGGTGTCAGGGTCAGCAACTGCCTCTGCCTTGGTAATTGAACCAGAGCCTGTTGAATCAGAATCTGGTTCTTCTTCTAATTTAGGAGAGGCATTCTCTGAAGATTCTTCAGCCTGGACAACAGGCGTATCATCTGAAGTTACTTTCGGCTCGCTAGCATCATCCGTCTTCGGGGGATTTTCATTAAGATCATTTTTCTTGTCGGAATTGCTTTTCGCTTTCCTTCTGGGTCTTCTTTTTGGTTTCTTTTCTACAGGCTCGTCTTCGTCTTCTTCTTTGAGGAGTTTGGCATAGGCCGCAGATTCTTCCGCGATTAAGGCTTCACGGTCAGAAACAGGAATTTGGTAATAATCGGGGTGTATTTCGCTGAAAGCAAGAAAACCATGTCGATTCCCGCCATATTCAACAAACGCAGCCTGTAAAGAAGGTTCCACGCGGGTGATTTTAGCTAAATAAACATTGCCTTTGATTTGTTTTTTTGCGGCAGATTCATAGTCAAATTCCTCAACACGGCTGCCATGAACGATCGCCACACGAGTCTCTTCTTCGTGTGTTGCGTCGATTAACATTTTTATAGTCATTTAAATTCTCTCCACAGCCCTGTCCGCTCGAGCCTGATATGCGACATGCAGTTAACAGGCGTGCTGGTTTAAGGCTGTTATATTTTATAGGGTTTAAAAAGGTGGCGCCCACAGACTGACCTAGGGCAAATATCAGCGCGAACAGGGGATATATATATTCCATCTGTATCGACTGACCAATAACCCTAATGCTGTGAATGCAAAAATTCATATATTTTTCGTCTTTAGTTCTTTATCAATTATCTGAAAGTCAGATAATTCTGTAATTTTACGGCCTGTTTTGAGGCTACGTTATGATGCGAAGATCATCAGATATTACGCTCATATTGCTGAGCGGTTAGGAAGGGTAATTTCTTCAAGGCCTCCCACAGCGCTCTTCAAATATTCATGGTTAATTGCTATCATATTAGTATGTTTGAACATTTGACTGCATAGCTAACATAACCATACAATAGTTACTCTACAATAGGTAAAGTATTTATTTTTATAAATAATTAATGAGGTTTTTCTATTGTTCAGATATATTGGCAGATAATTTTTTAATAATATATATTTTTATACTATATTCTAGGCAGGGCGTAAAATTTTTAGATATGATGCAAGTTATTCGAAAAATAGTTAAATATTGCTTGGTGGTTTTTCTTGGGGGTGTCTTTCTACTCGTTCCCATATCCGCCGCATTGCCCAGTTCGCCGGAAGTATCTGATATCCGTATTGGCCATAGCAAAGACAAGACGCGCTTTGTCCTTGATATTAATAAGGATATTAAGTTCAATATATTTACGCTGGCTAATCCAAACCGCGTCGTTATAGATATCACAGAAGTTGAATGGAAAAGGAATTATGGCGGCGCTTCAGGTAGAGGATTAATTGATAAATATCGCTTTGGTTTGTTTAAACCGGGAACGTCGCGCATTGTTCTTGACGTTAAAGGGCCCGTGAAAATTCACAAGGCCTTTATGATTAAACCAAATAAAAGCAAAGGCCATCGTTTCGTCATAGATTTAAAAAAGATAAGCAAAGAAAGCTTTGTCGCCAACGTTCGGAAACCTTCCAGCCGACCTGTCAAGCCCGCCCGTGTGGCCAAACAGGACAGAGATTTAAAAAGTGGGCGTACGAAAAAACTAATTGTGATCGATCCCGGTCACGGCGGGCATGATCCGGGTAATCTGGGCGGGAAGAATTACCGCGGTTTTCCAGAAAAAACAGTCGTATTAAGTGCGTCACGTGCGATAAAGCGGGAACTGGAAAAAACGGGACGATATGACGTAATTATGACCCGTAACAGGGATATTTTTCTTAAACATCGTGACCGTAGTGCCATCGCTCATAATAAGCAGGCAGATCTGTTCATTTCTGTTCATGCTGATTCTATTAAAAATCCCAGAGTGCGCGGGGCGACTATTTATACGCTTTCTGAAAAGGCCTCAGACCGTGAAGCTGCCGCGCTTGCGGCGCGGGAAAATAAGTCGGACATCATTGCCGGAATGGATCTGGATGAAGAAATACATATCGTGCAGTCTATATTGATTGATCTTGTTAAACGTGAAACGATGAATTTATCCAGCAGCTTTGCCAATGAACTGATCCCTCAGCTTGGAAGGGTTGTGCTCCTGAGAACGCGGCCCCATAGGACGGCCAATTTTTTGGTTCTTAAAGGGCTGGATGTACCCTCGATATTATTGGAATTAGGCTATTTGACCAACACTCAAGATGCGAAAATTCTGATGCAAAAGGAGACGCAGCAGAATATTGGTAAGTCCATCGTCAAAGCCGCAGACAGATTTTTCAACAAAACTTATGTGGCCAATTAACCGGACTGAGAATGCAATCCAATTCAGGATTTCGCCTAAATCAGGTCATCTTGCTGACATAATTTAGGGCTAAAATAAGATGTAACTATTTGATTTATTGTGGATAAAGACTTCATCGTTATGAAAATTTTAAAGCGAAAAATACTGATTAATTTATTGGGGGGCACTATTGCGGCCCTTTTGATTGGGTTGGTTGTCGTGGCTTTCGGGATCATTTATATTCTGAATCATTATGGTAAAGGTCTTCCGGATTACGCGCAGCTGGCAAATTATGAACCACCGATTGTTAGCCGTATCTATGCGGGGGACGGTAGTCTCCTATCGGAATTTGCCAAGCAGAAAAGACTGTTCATACCTATTTCCGCTGTCCCGCCTCGCGTTATTCAAGCCTATTTATCTGCGGAAGACAAAAATTTTTACAGTCATGGGGGACTTGATTATTTAGGGCTGATGCGGGCGGTGATTACCAATGCTAAAAATATCTTTACAGGCGGCGGCAAAGTTGGTGCCTCGACGATTACCCAGCAAGTTGCCAAAAATTTCCTTCTGTCAGGCATACAAACATATGAACGGAAAATCAAGGAAGCCATCCTTTCATATCGCATTGAAAAAGCTTTCAGCAAAGACCAGATTCTAGAATTATATTTGAATGAAAATTATCTTGGCTATGGCTCATATGGTATTGCGGCTGCGGCGCTCAGTTATTTCAACAAATCGATTGATCAACTGGAACTGGATGAAATTGCCTATTTGGCAGCGTTACCCAAGGCGCCCAGTAATTATCACCCTGTTCGAAAATATGGCCGTGCTGTGGGTCGCCGGAATTGGGTTCTTAAACGGATGTATGATGAGGGTTATATCACAGATGAAGAGAAAATGGCGGCTCAAGGTAAACCGCTTGTTACGTCAAGGCGCGATAAAACACGTGTCTTCAAGGCGGAATATTTTTCAGAGGAAGTACGCCGAAAACTGAAAGCAATGCACGGTAATCAGGAACTTTATGAGGGGGGATTATTTGTCAGAACATCACTTTCCCCAGACTATCAGATCATCGCCGAACGAGAATTGAAGCGGGGCCTGATTGCCTATGACAGGCGTCATGGCTGGCGCGGGCCGGTTGATCGGATCATGATTGAAACAATGCAGAGTGTTGCCGAAAAGCTGGACAATTTGAATAGGGTGATCAAGCGGGATATTCCCCTTGGTATTAAAACATGGCAATTGGCCCTGGTCACAGAAGTACGTGATGAGAAGGCGATCATTCTCCTGCCTGAAGGTAGCCGGGGCCGGATTGACCTGGATGACGTGAAATGGGCAAGGGCATGGCAGAAAAAAGAATATTTGGGGCCAAAAGTACAAACGGTCACCGAAGTTCTCTCCGCCGGAGATATCATTGTGGTGGAAGAGATTTTGAAGCCCAAAGAAAGCCTGGACGAAACGCAAATTCTGACCGATAATGTCCCGTCAGGCCGTGATTTCTTATTGCAGGAAATTGAGGCCACCCGAACTTATGGCCTGCGGCAGATACCGGAAATAGACGGCTCTTTGGTGGCGATGGATCCTCATACGGGGCGCGTCCTTGCTATGGTGGGGGGGTTTGACTTTAAACGCAGTGAATTTAACCGGGCGACTCAGGCTAAAAGGCAGCCGGGGTCGGCATTTAAACCTTTTGTCTATGCGGTTGCGCTTGAAAATGGCTTTACCCCTTCCAGTCTGGTTCTAGATGCGCCGTTTGTTATTGAACAGGGGTACGGCCTTGGCAAGTGGAAGCCACAAAATTCAAGCAATAAATTCTATGGGGCCAGCACGCTGCGTTTAGGTCTCGAAAAATCTCGCAATCTCATGACGGTAAGGCTCGCGCAATATTTAAAAATGGACGATATTGTTGAAATCGCGGAACGTATGCATATTATGGATGACATGCCGCCTGTCTTATCCATGGCGCTTGGGGCGGGGGAGACTACCCTGCTGAATATAACCAGTGCGTACGGCATGATTGTCAATGGCGGCAAAGAAATTACGCCGACGTTTATTGACCGAATACAGGACCGCCACGGCAAGACCATTTTTCGTCATGATCAGAGGCAATGTCAGGGCTGCGGCTTTCAGGAATGGGCCTATCAGGAGGCACCGGAAATTCCTGATATCCGCAGAGAGGTGCTGGATCCTGTCACCTCCTATCAGATGGTTTCCATGATGGAAGGCGTGGTGCAAAGGGGGACGGGCATCAGGATAAGGTCTATTGGAAAACCCTTTGCCGGTAAAACCGGCACGTCCAATGATAGCTTTGATACATGGTTTGTCGGATTTTCTCCTGATCTTGTGGTCGGGGTATTCGTTGGTTTTGATAAGCCGCGATCATTAGGGAAAGGTGAGGAAGGCTCGTCTGTTGCTGTTCCGATATTCAAGGATTTTATGGCCGCCGCGACGAAAAAGTCTCCGGTAATAGCTTTCCGAATTCCAGAGGGTGTTCGGCTGGTCAGAGTTAACCCTGTCACGGGTCAAATTGCCGCTGTGGGTGAAAAAGGAACGATCCTTGAAGCATTCCGCCAGGGCGCATTTCCAACAAAACAGAGTGAAGTACTTGACGGATTTAATTCTCTGGTGCAAACAAAGACCAAAATCCGCACAGGTACCGGCGGAATATATTGACTTTAATGTGATTGCACAGCCCTATGAAAGCCGAAATCCAAACATCAATTGACAAAATCAGGCAGTCGCTCGAACTGCTGAGGAGGCATCTTTGACTGGGATGTTGCCCTAGACAGACTGGCCGAATTGACAGCCCTATCGGAAGACCCGGATCTTTGGGGTAATCCGGCAAATGCCCAAAAAATTATGCAGGAAAAGAATCGCCTTGAACAGTCGGTCAACCTATGCAAATCCGTGGATCAGGAATTAAACGATAATATTGAACTAATCGAGATGGGCGTGTTGGAGGATGATGAAGATATCATTCTGGAAGCCGAAACCGCTATACAGGCCTTAACAGCAAAAACCACGGAGCTGGAGTTTCAAACCCTGCTTTCCGGTGAAGCTGATGCCAATGATTCTTATCTTGAAATTCATTCAGGGGCCGGCGGTACGGAAAGCCAGGATTGGGCCAATATGCTTCTCAGAATGTACAGTCGTTGGGCCGGCGCACATGGTTGCAAGGTTGACCTGATTGAGCAGCATAATGGCGATGAAGCCGGCATTAAATCTGCGACCATTCGGATCACGGGCGAAAATGCTTATGGCTGGTTAAAAACAGAAAGTGGGGTTCATCGTCTTGTGCGTATTTCGCCCTATGACTCTAATGCCCGGCGCCATACCAGCTTTGCCAGTGTCTGGGTCTTTCCGGTGATTGATGAAAACTTTGAGGTGGATGTGGAGGAGAAAGACCTGCGCATTGATACCTACCGCGCGTCAGGGGCGGGCGGGCAACATGTCAATACCACCGATAGTGCTGTTCGCATCACCCATGTGCCAACAAATATCGTGGTTCAGTGCCAAAATGATCGTTCGCAACATAAAAATCGCGCCACGGCCATGAATATGCTTAAAGCCAGACTCTATGAGGCAGAATTACAGCGGCGTGAGGAGGCGGCCAACGCAACCCACAACAGCAAGTCTGATATTGGTTGGGGTCATCAAATCCGCTCGTATGTTCTGCAGCCCTATCAAATGGTTAAAGATCTGCGTACTGGTATCGAATCCGGCCAACCCGATAAAGTGCTGGATGGGGATATTGACATGTTTCTGAACGCTGCTTTAGCCGCGCGGGTGCAGGGCAGCTCGGACAAATCTGCAGATTGAAATTAAGCTATTCTCTTGTCGCCAGATTTCATTTCGGGCGTTTTTATTTCGCCAGTTTTTATTTCAGAACTCGTCTTTACCTGAGCGGTTTTATCTTGGGGCAGATTATTGTTGTGGGTAAGGTTTCCTTCGATGAAGGCGCCGGCTTCAACGCTTAAGGTTTCATGGAACAAGTCACCTTTGACCTTGGCTGTTTTCTCTAGCCGGATATTACGGCCTTTGATCTGCCCTGTGACAGAACCTTTTACGACAACTTCTTCGGCGGTAATAATGCCTTGAACGGAACCCTGTTCACCAATAGTCAGGGATGAACTGTGAAGGTCACCTTCTACTTTGCCATCAAGCTGTATTTCACCAAGAGTTGTCACGTCGCCTTTTATGGAAACGTCGGAACCAATTATGGAAGGGGCAGAATTTGCGGAATGTGTTGTTTTGTTCATGGTATTAACTATCATATTCTTGTCGTTGGATTTTGAGAACATTATCTGATGCCTTGAATATTTTCATGGGATTAATGGGCTTGCCGTTAAACCAAATTTCATAATGTAGGTGAGGACTTGTACTGCGGCCCGTAGACCCCATTAAGCCAATTTCCTGTTCAAGCGTTACCTGCTCTCCCTTTTTCACCTTTATCTTGGAAAGATGGCCATATCGTGACCGAAAACCATTTCCATGGTTTATTTCGATGAATTTACCGTATGCCCCGTTTACACCTGCTCTGGTAACCGTACCATTAGCGGATGCGTAAATCGGGGTGTTCCACCAACCAGCCATGTCAATGCCCTGGTGCTTTGCCCATGTCTTTTTAAAGGGATCTTTACGTATACCAAAAGAACTTGAGATATAATATTTTTTAGCGGGAATGCCGATGGGAATGTGATGCACGGCACTTTCCAGATCAATCAATCTATTATAATGGGAATATAAATTGGCGAAAGGTTCTGCATTGGAAAGGTCGATATTATTATTTTCAGAATAGAGAATGAATGGTCCGCCCATAGCCAAAGACAGTGAGGGCCTGTTTTTTGCCAACTGTATGAGTTTTTTACTTTTAATGCCGGATTTTTTAAGCGTATATTCAACATAATTAATTTTCGCAGAGATCCGTTCAATCATTTTCTGAGCAAGCTGTTGCTGTTGCTGTTCAATGCGGGAAATATTAAAATTCAGGTTTGCGAGTTGTTGCTGTTGTATGGCATGAATATCCGTACCATCGGTACTACTGCTGATATTCAGTGGCAAAAGTTTTGTTTTCTGTTTGGCTGAATTTGGTGCGCCGGACTCACCTGAGGTCATATTTTCCCGGGATTCTTTTTCTTTAGGTAACATACTGTCTTCTTTAGATGAAATACCGTCGGAAAGGGTTTTGTCTTCATCCATCAGTTGTTGCAGGTAAATTTGACGCTGTTCAAGGGCTATTGTGGATTTTTGAAGTTCATTTTTCAGTTGACTAAATTGTTTATTGGCCTCGGAAAAGCTCTTTTCCGCTGTGGCCAGATCCATATTCTTTTTAGCCAGAATTTCTGCACGATAAATAAAGCTTAATGAGGTCAAAACAGACCAAAGCAGGACACAAGCAAGGCCCAGCGAGACGAACATTTGGGTTCTTTGGGAAAAAGAGACAAAACGAACAACACCATTGGTTCTGAAATACAATTGTCTTTCAGGGAAAAACCGTGCGCTTGCCCTATTCAATTTTTTGATTAAACTGGTAATTATGCATTTCCTCTTGATCAACAAAAACTACAACATGTTTTACAGGCCTTTTTTATAACGCGCATTTGATACCAAACGGTAAATAAAAGCAATAATTTTCACTATCCACAGCCCTTATTTTTCTCATAATTCTTTTTCAGTTAAATTTTCGCCTCATTTGACGCGTATATTATGTCAAATAATGTACAGAACACCTGTGAAAAACCTAAGGGGAGAGAGAGTCTGGATTTATATGCCGGATGATGTAAACTACCATAAAAAGAACTGTTTTATACTGAGGCGTTAATAATGACGAAAAGAAAATACCATCCATTTTATATATTCTTCATCTTTCTGCTCTCGATTTTCCAAATAGATGCGGCATACGCCAGTCCTATTAGCGCAAAATTCATTGGTAATGAAGCTTTTCAGATTACGGATGGGGATTTTATTTTGTTGACTGATTTTCCTTATCAATCCGGCGTTTACGGGTATATGGAATATGATTTTAATTTTTCCGCTACGCTTGAAGCCGGTAAAGCCGGGAAGGTTCTTGCGCTGATCACGCATAGGCATCCAGATCATTTTGACCCGTTATTATTCACGGAACAAAACTGGAAAATCATTGGTCCTGAGGAAGTCACCGTGCAATTAGAGCGAAATAAAGTCATTAAATTGGGCGAGACTATTGCCTATGGCCCCTTAAAAGTGATCCCGAAAAGAAGTCAGCATGCGAATACAGAACATTTTTCATATTTGGTGGAATGGCATGGAAAAAAACTTTATTTCACTGGTGATACGGAGGCGTTAAGCACGCTAAAGGGTTTGCCGGAACTGGATGCCCTTTTTATCACCCCATGGTTTCACCGGAAAGCAAAAATGAATGGCATGCTGCCCGAAGCAAAAAAAATCATCATCTACCATCATCTGGCCAATGATATTATTCCGGGGTGCGTGACCTGTATTATCCCAATTCAGGATGAGATTACTTTCATTGAATAATGGGACAAATCATTGTGATAATATCTTGACCAAACTGGCTAAAAGTCCGATACCTACATCATATAATTGATTAATCTGGGCAAGCATATTCATGGAAACGCGAGACCTTCTGGAAAAGATTAGTAACAGGATTTTACCTCATCAGGATATATTCGAAGTAACGTCCGAATTGATTGAGAAAATTTCCCATGCTCTGAGAGGAAATGATTCTGAGCAGCTTGAATATCTTCTTGCGTCCTTACATTCAGCCGATATTGCCAAAATTTACGAACAGCTTTCTGCAGAGGACCGCACGGAAATGACCAGATATTATGGTCCTGAGCTTGATCCGGGCGTTCTTGCTGAATTGGAAGATAATGCGCTTGATCAGATTATCCGTGAAATGGATGATCAGGTTGTTATTGAGGCTATCAGCCAATTGGAAAGCGATGATGCCGTTGATGTGCTGGAGGATATTGATGAAAAAGACCGCAGCCGGATTATTGCCGCGATGCCGGATGGCGAAAGGCTTGCTGTAGAAGAGGGGCTATCTTATCCTGAAGATAGTGCGGGCCGCATGGTCCAAAAAAACATTATTACTGTTCCCGGGGCATGGACTGTTGGACAGGTGATCGATTTTTTAAGATCAGAAGAAAATCTGCTTGCCGAGTTCCATGAAATTTTTATTGTTGATCCCTTGCATCATGCCGTTGGTATAATTTCTGTAAGTAAACTTGTTTGTACGGAGGTTAATGTGCCGGTTAGTGAGGTTATGAACACTGATCCGAAAATTATATCCGCTGATAAAGATCAGGAAGAAGTTGCTCATATGTTTCGTCAGTATGACCTGACGTCTATGGGGGTTGCGGATGAAAATGGCCGGTTACTCGGTATGATCACGATTGATGACGTGGTTGATGTCATTGATGAGGAAGCTGAAGAAGATATCCTGCGCATGGCGGGTGTTCAGGAAGCCGATATCACTGAATCCGTCTTTGAGGCCTCAAGAAACCGTATTGTATGGCTTCTGGTGAACCTTGGCACGGCAATCCTGGCCTCTATGGTTATTGCGGTGTTTGATGGGACCATTGAACAGATGGTTGCCTTGGCTGTGTTGATGCCAATCGTCGCCAGTATGGGCGGCAATGCCGGTACGCAGACGATGACAGTAACCGTACGTTCCCTGGCGACAAAAGGCCTGACCTCCACGAATGTGAAACGGGTCATTTTCAAGGAACTTTCTATTGCCACCTTAAATGGTACCGCTATCGCCATCATTATTGGCCTATTATCCTTTGCCTATTTTGACAACAGCCTTCTTGGCGGCGTCATTGCCGCGGCGATGATTATTAATATGGTGATGGCAGGATTGGCGGGCATTCTCATTCCGCTTGGATTGGATAGAATAAACATTGATCCGGCCCTGGCCAGCAGTATATTCGTGACGACCATAACCGATGTGGTTGGCTTTTTGGCGTTTTTGGGCCTGGCCTCCCTTCTTCTCATATAGAGGTTTTATGACTGTCCATATATTAAAGCTTTGTGTTGGCATCGAAACTGTTGAACATCTTATGGAGGTCAGAAAGGGGCAGGAACATCGCCTTTCAGATGGGACGGCTTACCACTATCATATGACAAGGTTTCGCCCAAAGCGGGCAGAAGAAATTCTTGACGGTGGGTCAATTTTTTGGGTGGTTAAAGGCTTTATTCAGTTTCGCCAGAGGATCATTGGGCTGGAAAACATCAAGATTGATGGGGCGGTGAAATGCAAAATCATAATGAATGCGAAAATTGTTCGCACAGAAAGTCAGCCGCGGCGGCCCCATCAGGGCTGGCGCTATTTGACGGTAACTGACGCGCCAAGGGATATTGTCATAGGTAAAAATGTGGCGGATATGCCGCTAGAACTATCCAGAGAACTCAGAGAAATGGGTTTAATATAATCTGTAATGGCTTTTACCAGGTAAGAGATCTCTAAACTTGTTGTATTTTTAGTCTCTGGACAAAGTTGGGAAACGAATATTTATTACGGTCACTTTAAAAAACGCGAAGTAATTGTCCGTTTCAAAGAAGTTCCCGGCTTCTATTCTGGTAGGCAAACGAAACCCGCCAAAGTTCTTATATTCCGACAGATACCCACCAAATGGTTGCCGTCGGAATAGCTTATCTTTATTTTCATCGGACCAACGTTGAAAAACCACTTTAGTCAGCTTTCCATCGGCAGCAATGGTTAGATCAACGGCTTGCTCAAGCTCCCCATGGGTAAGTGTCACGCGGACTGTCGATTCATCAATCGAATCCCATCGGATATTGTCACCGGACAATAATGCGGCCGGCGTCCAAAACACAGCCTCGACAACATACCGACCGAAGGCAGAACGGGCGTGGTCTGCATCGCCGCCAGCACGCGCCACTGGTGCGATATCCAATAACCAGAAGCGGCTCCAACTGTAGCCGTTCTCAGCCACATCGGAACCTGACACTCTCATCAAGCCATGCCCGGCGTTTAGTTTCCAAACAAAGCCATGGGGCGCCGCCAAAATTTGCTCCGCGTGCATGGGCATGTAGTTGGGTTCGGTCTTGCTACCAAGACTGAAATCGCCCTCCATTGAAATCTCCGCAACGGTGTAGAGCGGTGCCCCCGCTTTGATAGCATAATGGAAGAACCGCTGTGCCGGGCCCGGGAGACCATTGACCATCGCAGGATCAAACGTGTGGGGAGTAACGGGCTGATGCGCGGCGAGGCGCGCCCATACTGTGTCATCCGCTTTGTTATCGGCCCATGGCCACGTGCTTAAGGCAGCCAATACGGCCAGCAGGACAAAAATACTACTTTGAATGCCGTTTTATATGGTGTTGCGACTAATTTTGGAGCTGTCTGTAAGGTCACGTGCCACCTATTACAATTAATCTATTTAGGTTCTTGAATTGGCATATTGTCAATCAGGCGGACATTGCCGACAACAGCCGCAATGAGAACCCGGGCAGGTTCGGTTATTTCAGTGCCTACCGGTTCCAGGTTGGCCGAGTTGCGCACTTCCAGATATTGCACTTCCTTAACTCCGCAGTTAAGCAGATGCTTGGTTCCTTTGTTCAGGCTCTTCTGGATAGGCTGAATATCTCCCTCGATTTCATTGACTATTTGCGTCAAGGTTTGTGGGATTTCCAAAGCAATTTTTCGCTCCTGCGGACTTAAATATACATTGCGGGATGACGTCGCCAGCCCGTCTTTATCCCTGATCAGCTTACCGCACATAACCTCTGTCGGGATGTCTAAATCCCGCGCGAGCTGTTTCAATACCGTATATTGCTGAAAGTCTTTTTCACCAAACAGGGCCACATCAGGCAAACACTGCAACAAAAGTTTGGTGACGACTGTGGTAACGCCATCAAAATGCCCGGGGCGTTTAGAGGCGCAGAGGCCCTCGGTGATTTTTCTTACGGTAACATTGGTCAGAAAGCCTTCGGGATATATTTCCGCTACATTCGGGGCATATAGCAGGTCAGTATGGACTTCTGCCAATTTTTTAATATCTTCTGTTTCCTGCCTTGGATATTTGTCAAAATCCTCATTAGGACCAAATTGTTTTGGGTTAACAAAAATACTGACGACAACCTTGTCTACATGCTTTTGAATTTCTTTGATCAGGGATAAATGTCCATGATGAAGCGCGCCCATGGTGGGCACCATGCCGACTTTTATGCCTTTCATCCGCCATTCTTTTACGTGATCTCTCAGGTCTTTTTTACGGCGTATAACCTTTACAGTGGAAGCTGTCATATCTATTATTGTGCTCGTGAGTTATCTAACCGGGCGTGTTTGAAATCGCCTAACTTATTTACCCGAATGATATTTTTGATTTTTTCCACATATTCTTGACCTTCTTGCGAATAATTGGTCAAGCTATCGACCAAGGGTATAACATTGATTGTCTGGTCATCCCGGAACGCGCGTCTTTCAAGTCTTAAAGCTTTATAAGCCGCATGTGTATTCAGATTTAACATATAGCTATCAACAGCTTCTATGATATTTTTAAAGCATTTCATTCGGTGTGTTTTGCCTTCATCGCGCTGTTGCGGTATCATGCCACAGCCCTTGCCCCACGTCCATTGCCCATATAGGGCATTGCCTTCCTGGGCAAATCTTGAGGTTCCCCAGCCGCTTTCCTGTGCGGCTTGTGCAAGTGCCAGTTCAGGCGGAATGATATTCATTCTGTTAAGTAATTTTTCAAAAATATCCCCTGTGCGGGTGACGAAGTCCTGGACATTATCCACCTTAATTTTATAGCGAATCAATTTCCTTGTTAACCAATAATAATCAACTTCGGACAGATCAGTGCCGAGCGTAATATAAAGAATCATTTTTTTTAGTTTTTTGCGGTCTTGGCGAATGGTTGTATTGACCTTCAGAATGGGCGGCAGCAATGAGGACAGGAATATTTCTTTTTTTAACCGAACATCCTTCATTCGGGTAAGTTCCCGCGGAAGGTTGGCAAAATAAATTGCGGGAACGGGGCTTTGGTTGTTACGAATTTTTTGCATGTCGAATCCATAAGAAGCAAGATACTTCATGGCATGCTCACCATCGCGTAAGTGTATATTTTTGACCATTGAAATCGGCGCAACCTGATGGCTAGCTTTGTAAACTTGCCAGTTTGCAAGCTGAATGGGGCCGCCAATGAAGAACACTATTGCAATCAAGATTAGAATAGTGTCTTTGAGTAAATTATAATTTGGTCGTTTATACATTTCTGTCATTCATATAAGACATGAGGCAAAAAAAACATTTTCTAGTAAGATGATATTAGCCAGTTTATACTGAGATACTGGAAAAAATACCAGAAATTAAAAATACCAGAAATTAAAAATACCAAAAATTAAAAATACCAGAGATTAAAAATACCAGAGATTAAAAATACCAGAGATTAGAGTCAAAAGATTTAGCATTAAAAGATTTTAGGGGAGCCAAAATGACCAACTCCAATAAGGGTGGCCCAAGTAAAGACGATAAAGCATATATTATAGTGGTGGGTAATGAGAAGGGCGGCTCAGGAAAATCAACGTCCGCTATTCATATTGTTGTCAGCCTTCTTTGCCGGGGTTACAGTGTGGCTATTATTGACCTTGATGCCCGCCAGAAATCCCTTGCAAGATATGTTGAGAATCGTCAGGCTTATGCAGAGCAGCATAATTTGAAACTGACTATGCCGGAAATTCATGTACTTGAGCGTGCTGAAAAGGACAATATTCAGGAAATGGAGCAACAGGATACGGAGAATTTTTCTTGTTTGCTTGATCAATTGCACCCAAAGTTTGACTATATACTTATAGATTGCCCGGGCAGCGATTCTTTTCTTTCCAGAATTGCCCATACGTCTGCAGATACATTGATAACGCCGGTTAATGACAGCTTTGTGGATGTCGACCTATTGGCAAAAGTTAATCCGGATACCTATAAGGTGGAAAAACTCAGTCTTTATAGCGAAATGGTTTGGGAAGCTCGGAAAATAAGAGCAATGAAGGATCGCGGCACGATCGACTGGGTCGTTTTAAGAAACCGTACTTCCGCTTTGGATGCCAAAAACAAACGCCGGGTCCATGATGTATTAAAAGAGCTTCAGAAACGGGTGGCTTTTCGTTATGTTCCAGGCTTTGGGGAGCGGGTAATTTACCGTGAATTATTCCCCAAAGGACTTACGCTTGTGGACTTTAGCAACAATAACAAGGAAAAAATGACCATGTCCCATATCGCTGCGCGCCAGGAAATCAGGCGCCTAATGGATGATTTAAAGCTTCCAAATTGGGATAGTCCCAAGATTATAGCGGCAGAGTAGGGGTATATATGCATATTATATTGATATTAGCTGGCTTCATATTCTTGCTTTTCGTTATTTCGCGTTTCATGCAACAATCAAATTCCTCGGCAACAAAGAAAATTATCCGATTTAGCTTCGCGGCGGTGTTTGGATTGCTGGCGGTATTTTTCCTGATAATTGCAAAGCTCATACCCGTTGGGGCTATTTTGGCCATATTGTCCTTTTTATCGGCGCAAGGGGGCCTCTGGCGGTTCTTTGGAGGGGCTCGAGAGGCTAATCTTAATAACCATAACACTGGCATGAACACTGGCATGAACACTGGCATGAACACTGGCATGGGCAAGATTAATTCGGTGATGACACGTGAAGAGGCGCTTGATATTTTAGGCTTGTCCGGTAATCCAGACCCTGAGACGATTAAGGATGCACATCATAAAATGATGTTAAAGTTACATCCGGATCAGGGTGGTTCAGATTATTTTGCCTCCAAACTTAATCAGGCCCGAGATATTCTCTTATAATTTATCTTCACCTACATAAAATGCTGCACTGCACAATAATGCTTGACATTCATTTTTTTTGAGACTAAGTATAGCCTATAATTATGCTGCATCGCACAAAAAATGAAAGGATAATATTATGACCAAAGCGAATACGTCAAAAAAAACCACAGCCGAGTCTGTTAAAGAAACTGTTGAGAAGACGGTAAAAGAAGCGACAAACAAGCTTGATAATGCTGTCGATTTCAGCAAAGAAAATTATGAGGCCTTGGTTGCATCTGGAAATGTAGCTGTAAAGGTTGCTCAGGAAAAAAATGCAGAATTCATTGAAAATTCTAAAAAAGCCATTGAAAAAAATGTGGCTGATGTAAAAACATTATTTTCTGCGAAGACACCTGCCGAGTTTTTTGAGTTACAGGCCGGTATGTTTAAATCACGTTATGATGAGTTTGTTGCAGAATCCACGCGGGTAAATGAAAATTTATCAACTGCAGCCGGCGAAGTGGCTGAGCCTTTAATGGCACGTTACGAAGCCGTTGCGGCAAAATATAAATTCCCGGTTGCGCGTTAATTTAACAGCTTAACCAAATATACTAATTCTAAGAGGCCTGATATATTTCGGGCCTCTTTTTTTTTGAATAAAAAAATTTGCGAAGAAAAGAAATTTAAGAACAGCTATTCCCGCTGGAAATTTTTGTAATTTAACTTTACATTAGGATAGGAAAGTTAAAGTGGAATAGGCAATTTAAGTTAATGAATTTTCATTGGTATCTTTAAAACTGCTTTGAACTATCTATCTATAAGGATGAACAGTTTTGAAAATAAAAATGGCAGAATGATGAGTGAAGACCAAAAGGACGATCAGGCGGGCAGTAAGACTGGTGTATTAACGAAGGTGCAGCCCAAAACGAAGAAGCCGTCCATGTATAAAGTTTTAATGCTGAATGACGATTATACGCCAATGGACTTTGTTGTGGGCGTTCTTTTGAAGTATTTTCAGAAATCAGAAGATGAGGCCGTACAGATAATGTTAAATATTCATCAAACAGGCGTCGGACTATGCGGTGTATATAGTTTTGAGATTGCAGAAACAAAAGTTGTGCAAGTCATTAATGATGCAAGGGGCAATGAGCACCCACTTCAGTGTACTTTGGAAAAGGAGTAATCACTTATGCCGACATTCTCTCAAAACTTTGAACAAACCTTACATCGTGCTGTCAGTGAAGCTAATCTACGCAAGCATGAGTTTGCCACATTGGAACATTTACTTTTCGGGCTTTTAGAGGATAAGGATGCGGTTGCGGTTCTTCGGGCTTGTGATGTCAATGTGCGTCGGCTGCGGGCAGAAATGAAATCTTACCTTGATCTTGAGCTTGATAATATCAGAACGGATCAGGGCGGGGAAGCAAACCCGACTTCTGGATTTCAGCGCGTAATCCAAAGAGCCATCCTGCATGTGCAAAGCTCAGGCCGCGAGGAAGTCAGCGGCGCAAATGTCTTGATCGCTCTTTTCTCGGAACGGGAAAGTCACGCGGTGTATTTTCTGCAACAATATGATATGACCCGGTTGGATGCGGTAAGTTATGTTTCACACGGTTTAGCCAAATCGTCTGGAAAGCCTGCTGAAGAAGATAGCGTTTTTGGCGAAGATGGTGAATTAAATAGCGAAGAAAAAGAGAAAACAGCATTAGAGAAATACTGTGTTGATCTAAACCAGAAAGCGCAAAACGGAAAAATTGACCGGCTTATTGGTCGCGCGCATGAAGTGGAGCGTACAATCCAGATTTTATGTCGCAGATCAAAGAATAACCCCCTGTATGTTGGTGACCCGGGTGTTGGCAAAACGGCAATAGCGGAGGGATTAGCCCTTCATATCGTTAATAAGAAAGTGCCTGAGGTTTTACAAAATGCCACTATATTTTGCCTGGATATGGGAACGCTTCTTGCGGGAACCCGGTATCGCGGTGATTTCGAAGAACGATTGAAAGCTGTCATATCCGAAGTTGAAGAGCATGAGGATGCCATTCTTTTCATTGATGAAATTCACACCATTATCGGGGCAGGGGCGACCAGCGGCGGGGCCATGGATGCCTCAAATATGTTAAAGCCTGCTTTATCGTCAGGAGTCATTCGTTGTATTGGTTCGACTACTTACAAGGAATTCAGGTCTCATTTTGAAAAAGACCGGGCCTTACTGAGAAGATTTCAGAAAATAGACATTAAGGAACCGACGATTCCTGAAACCAAGGAAATTTTAAAGGGCCTTAAAAAATATTTTGAAGAGCATCACGGCGTTATCTATAGTGATGATGTTATCGACGTTGTTGTTGACCTTTCTTCCCGCCATATAAATGACCGTAAGCAGCCGGATAAGTCCATTGATGTTATTGATGAAGTCGGCGCATCTCAAATGCTGCTTGCCCCGGACAGACGCAATAAAGAAATTACCGTAGAAGATGTTGAGGTCGTGGTTTCTAAAATTGCCCGTATTCCGGCAAAGTCTGTTTCCAAGGATGATACCGCCATTTTGTCAAGCATTGACAAAGACTTGAAACGTGTCATCTACGGGCAGGAAAAAGCCATTGAGGTGCTTACCGATGCCATCCGTTTGTCCAGGGCGGGACTGCGGCAGGATAACAAGCCTATAGGCAGTTACCTGTTCTGCGGGCCTACGGGCGTTGGAAAAACAGAAGTGACCAAACAGATGGCCAGCATTCTGGGGCTTGAATTACATAGATTTGACATGTCTGAATATATGGAACGGCATTCTGTATCTCGCCTCATTGGTGCGCCTCCTGGCTATGTTGGGTATGATCAGGGTGGCTTGCTCACAGATGCTGTGGATCAGTCACCTCATTGCGTTATTTTGCTGGATGAAATTGAAAAAGCTCATCCGGACATATATAATATTTTACTTCAGGTTATGGATCACGGCAAGCTGACCGATAGCAATGGTAAGAAAATTGATTTCCGTAATGTTATTCTTGTTATGACAACAAATGCTGGTGCCGTGGAATTAAGTAGAGAAGCCATGGGCTTTGGGGCGAATACCCGTGAGGGCGATGATGAGGAAGCCATTAAGAAGCTCTTCACGCCGGAATTCAGGAATCGCCTTGACGCCACGGTGCCTTTCAAGAATCTTTCCATGGATGTTATGGGGAAAGTGGTTGAGAAGTTTATCCTTGAGCTGGAAATGCAGCTCGAAGAACGCAATGTGCATATCAGCTTGACACCTGCGGCAAAAACCTGGCTTTCAGAAAAGGGGTATGATCGTCTTTATGGCGCGCGGCCTCTTGCGCGAACCATTCAGGAATATGTTAAAAAGCCCTTAGCCAACGAGCTTCTTTTTGGCAAATTACTTAATGGCGGCGAGGTTTTGGTCAGGGTGAAAGATGGCAATTTAATATTCGATATTGAAGCAGGCAATCCTCTGATCAAAAAAATCACGGATGGTAGTTCAGGCAAGTCAAAAGAATTTGTAAAATAGGGCTAAGATAAAAACCTGGCTTTGTGATTCTTGTTCATCCTGCCTTCAGGCAGGATATTGTATGCTGTTTTTCAAGAAAGAACGCTCATTCAAGGAAAAATCAATGCCTGCCAGGGAAAAACCAATGTTTGCAAAAATTGCTAAAGTTATGTTGGCCTATTTATTATCTATGATTCTTATGCCGACATTCGTGATGGGGGAGGATGTAAAAGAAGACAGGCTGGCGAAGGCTCTTAAAAAATATGAGATAACAGATAACGTTGAGAATTGTATCAGTGTCAGTCGCATTCATTCATCAAATGTGATTGATGATAATAACATTCTTTTCATAATGAAGGGTGGGAAGGCATATCTTAATAAACTTCCGCATAGATGTCCGGGGCTTGGCTTTCAAGATGCTTTTGGTTACAAGGTTCATAACAATCAACTCTGCAAGGTTGATATTATAACAGTCTTTTCCTCAGCCGGCGGCATACAAGGCCCATCTTGCGGTTTGGGTAAGTTCTTGGAATATAAGAAAAAACCATCAAAATCCGATGACAAATAAGCCTCTATAGCGCACTTAGAGCAATGCCAGTTATATCTGATTAAATTTACTTTAGTTTTGAGAATTGTCTTTTTTGAATGGGGAAAAGTGCGTCAGAATATCCTGATTTTGCTTAACCGCCTCTTTTTCCCGTATGAGATAATCTGCGACGGCTTTCCTGAATTGTGGATTACTGATCCAGTGGGCACTATTGGTCGCTACGGGGAGATAGCCCCGGGCCAGCTTATGTTCCCCTTGCGCCCCTGCCTCAATCTTTTTCAAGCCATGCCGGATAGCATATTCAATAGCCTGATAATAGCAAACTTCAAAATGCAGATATCTGTGATCTTCAATCGCCCCCCAGTAGCGGCCATAAAGGGTATCATCCCCCAACAGATTTAAAGCGCCGGCAATATATTTATTTTCGCGCTTGCACATGAAAAGAACAATTTTTTCAGACATTTTTTCGCTGAGCAGGGAGAAAAATAACCTGTTTAAATAGGGCTGGCCCCATTTTCGCTGGGCCGTTTCCAGATAAAAAGAAAAATAATGATCCCAATGATCCGCGGTGATGTCATTTCCCTTAAGAATTTCAATCTCAACATCATTGATGACAGCCTGTTTTCTTTCTTTACGTATTTTTTTTCGTTTGCGGGAGGAGAGGGCCATGAGAAAATCGTCAAATGTGCGATAATTCTCGTTGAGCCAGTGAAACTGCTGGTCTATCCGTTCTAAAAACCCGTGTTCCGTCATTAAGTCTAATTCTGCTTTTTCTGTAAATGTTACATGCAGTGAAGATAGCTGATATTTTTTGACCAATGACAAGGCGGTCGTGAGTATGTGTTCCTGGATTTCTGACTTTCCCTGAGCCAATATTTCAGACGGCCTTATCATGAGCTTCGCACCAGTTACGGGCGTGAAGGGGACAGCGGCCTGCAACTTTGGATAATAACTTTCTCCCGTATTCTGGAAGGCATGGTGATAGGCATCAGCCCATGCTTGATCAAAAACATATTCCCCATATGAGTGATTCTTCAAATATAGCGGCATAACACCGACCAATTGATGACTTTTGTATATTAAGATATGCTGCGCATGCCAACCGGTATCCAGGGTTGCGCAGCCGCTTTCCTCTAATGCATTTAAAAATTGATGGGACAGAAAGGGGTTGTGCCGAGTCTCGTCTGTATAGCAGCAGGCATTCCAGTCGATCTCGGAAATTTCAGCGAGAGAAGTGATAATACGTGCCTGATAGATGTCTGTCATTTAGATATCTGTCATTTCAAATTTTCATAGATGATGTTATCAGTATAGTGCGCGGCTTTTTTTTGTAATAGCTCAGACCTTACCGTCCAGGTTAACACAGGAATATTTTTTTTCCGGCAATATTCAGTAAGGTCATTCGGTAACGCCTTGATATCATAGGCAATAAAATCTACCGCCAGGTCATCTACGCTCTTTTTTTGTGTTTCAACAGAGAAAAATGCGTCAGGCATCTCCCCGTCATGAATACTGGTCGCCACTAAACCGCGAATGATATGGGGGGCATTTTCTTTAAACCATTTTATGATTTGCGGGTAAAAAGACATGATTGCGATGGGGCCGTTATAGGGGCGCAGATCATTGAAGACGGCCTCGGCAATTTCTAAAAACTGGCCTTGATCACCTTTAATTTCGACTAAAATCGGGTAACGCTGATCCGTTTTCGATAAAACGGTGGCCAGGGCCGGAATGCCGTTCGAGGTATGGTTAAGATTTATTTTTGAAAGATCTATTGCCGAAAAATCATGTATATTGCCAGAATTTCCCGTCAGACGTTCAAGGCTTACATCATGAAATACCATCGCCTTGCCATCTTTACTTAATAATATGTCCAACTCAAAACCATGACCGCAGTCATTGGCGGCATGAAAAGCCGGTAATGAATTTTCCACCAGTCCCGTGGCGGGACCATGCAGGCCACGATGGGCAAAGGGAATATTGGTTAACCATAAGTCTTTCATGTAATACCTTAAGAAATTTCTATAAGCGCATCAATTTCAACAGGAACATTAAGGGGAAGTGCATTGGTGCCAACGGCAGAACGGGAATGTCTTCCGGCATCGCCAAATACGGCGACCATAAGGTCGGATGCCCCGTTTACGATGGCTGGTTGCCCGGAAAAGCCATCAACACAATTGACGAAAGCCCCAAGTTTAACGATGCGGACTACCCGGCTCAGGTCGCCGCCGCAAGCGGCATTGGCCTGGCTTATAATGTTAATCGCACAAAGACGGGCGGCTTTAACAGCATCCTCCGGGCTTACATCCTGACCAACTTTGCCGATGAAGGGCAATTTACCCTCAGAATCGAGAGGAAGCTGCCCTGATACAGAGAGTAAATTTCCTGTTTGTATGAAGGGGAGGTAATTGGCCACCGGTGCCACGGGATTTGGCAAGGAAATGCCCAGTTTTTCCAGATTTTGCTTAATAGTGCACGTCATTCTATTCTTTCTTGTAAGATGTTATCCGAAGGAAGATTACACCCAATTACAAGATAAGAAAAGGCAGAATGACTTTATTAGAGGCCCTGATATTGATCTAGCCTATCTGTCTCTATTGTTTGTTACGGGAAGTTTTGTTTCGATACATAAGACGATCAGCTAATTTAATGATTTCTGTTACAGACTTTCCGGGAGATATTTCAGCGATTCCAAAACTCGCCCTTATTGGTATGGCGTGACCTTGATAAGTAAAATTTGTAAAATTTAATTGTTGCTGAATGAAATTGGTACGATGTACGCCGCCCTCCAGGTCTGAATGCCTTAACAACAGCGCGAACTCATCTCCGCCCATTCGTGCAGCACAGTCGGTTTGTCGTATGGCGGATAACAGCGTATTTGCCACATGTTGTAGCTTGGCGTCCCCGGCAAGATGGCCGTGGGTATCATTGATATGCTTGAAGCCATCCAGGTCAATATAGGCAAATATGGCAAGCTCACCGTGACGCTCTGCCGTCGCGACGGCATGTTCCAGTTCCTGAATAATGCCCCTTCGATTGAGCAGGCCGGTGAGCGGGTCAGTTGTTGTTAAAATTTTGAGCTTTTCGATATGTTCATTTTGTTCCGCGATTGTTTGTTCCGCTTCAACGACAAAATCAAGAATTTCTGCAAGTATATCCCAGCTCTTTGTGGAGAGGCTCTTCCCAGATACGGTGAAATTCATTAACAATTCATCAGCCAGTTTATTGATTTCATTGGCAGGTTCAGGGGTTTGTTGTTTCAACGGTTGCGTAAAATGGTTCATGGGTGCTCCTTTATACGTACGGATTCAATTATTCTATAAAACATACAAGCAAACACCATGCCAATAAATTAGTGTATTGATATTAAAGGATAAAGTATAAATTTTTTTTCCAGAAGGAAACTTTGACCTGCGTGATACCAGGTAAAAATGTCACTAAATATGGTTAATATTCGTTTACCATAAGTCAAGATTGAGAGAAGGTTATTTGGATAATGATATGCCCAGTTCTGCGCGTTTGGCACGGGTTAGTTTTTTGCAGATTATATCATAAGCTATTTCAATATACCCCTGAATATCATCATCGCTCATGGCCTCATTATGGGTGACTTGCACCCATTTGGCGCGGGCAAGATAAGGGGCCGGGACAATGCCGGGAAGTTCACATAATATTTGATAGCTGTGATCTGAACATTTGAAGCTTATTTTTTGTTCTTCCCCCTTGCCCCAATGGGAACATATGGCAAATATTTTACCGCCTATTTTCCATACGGTTGCATTCCCCCACTGGATAACATTCGTGGTTGATGTCATTTTGCTGCAAAAGCTATCAAATTCTTCCCGGGTCATTTTATATATTCCCTAACAACAGATTCTATATCACACCATTCATCGCACCTGTGATGGCTGTGCGTTGCTTTCTTTTCAATATTACTTAATTCCTGGTTTGCAATATACTGAATACGCAGTGTTTCAGGTACATATTCTGCGACTGAGGTATGGTGGTGAGATATATCATCTATGAAAACTAATTTCTCAGCGGTTCTTTTTTGGATAGCCTTAAGGATGGGTCCTTTGGGGCCGCTGCTTGATATCATTGGATAATTGATCCCAAGTTGGGCTAATTTTTCCCGGCGGCGATCGGCAAAAACATGAGGAATATTTGTCAGAATGATAATATCGCAAAATTCTGATAAATTGCCTAAATGCTCTTTAGCTCCCTCAACAACAGGTTGGTTATCAACGTTATTTTCAAAATAATCCTCAATTAATTCTTTCAAAAGTTTGTTATCAACAGCTTCATCTGACTCCCTGTATTTGATGTTTCCTTCAAGGCTATAGCTGGTGAAAGTGACATACATTCCTTTAGTCAATAAGAATTCAGACAGTAAACTTGTAAAGTGCAAAATAACCTCATCGGCATCTGAAATAATGAGTGGCCGGGCTGGGTTTAAGGAGAGGGCTTTTAATTGCTCAAGAGCAAATTTCATTTTTGGTTCCTTAATGCCAATGTTTAAGGCAAATATGGAGGTGTTTGCGCACCTGGAAGCAATTGCCTTGCTTTGGCCAGTTGATCTGGTGCAACATTAATAGAATCGCAAAATGTGATCAATCTTTTTTCATTTTGTAGAAAATAATCGAGGATGCTTGCCAAAGTTACAGGATCAGATGCAGAGTCCTTTAAGGCATCCGGCATAATACCTGACAGATTTAGGTAAGCTACCAGGATTTCATGATTTTCAGCCATATGGTTCAGGGCTTGCAGAGCAATAACTTCAGCTTGATCATAATTCATAATAAATAACAATCTTTATTAAAGGAATGAAAGATTATTTATACAGGAGAAATACGCTGTTAATAGCTTATTCATAAGATGCTAATAAATTTGTAGTATAGTGTTTCAGTAAGCTATAAACATATATCAGTATAGGGGCCGCTCACTAAAGAAATGATCAGGATAGTTGAATGCGAAAAAAAATACTTGTTGTTGAAGACAATGAATTAAATATGAAGCTTTTTTGTGATCTCCTTAATGCACATGGATATGATACCATCCAGACGCAAGAAGGCATGAAAGCACTTGAACTTGCGCGAGCAGAAAAGCCGGATCTTATTCTAATGGACATTCAGCTTCCGGAGGTTTCTGGATTGGAAGTGACAAAATGGATCAAAGAAGATGAAGAACTACGCTCCATTCCGGTCATAGCCGTTACAGCTTTTGCCATGAAGGGTGATGAAGAGAAAATCAGGGCAGGTGGTTGTGAGGCTTATATTGCAAAACCAATTTCTGTTGGTAATTTTATCGAAACTGTTAAAAAATTTGTAGGGTAGCCCTTTAAATGACGGCACGCGTACTGGTTGTTGATGACGTAATTCAAAATGTTAAATTGCTTGAGGCAAAATTAACCAGTGAATATTTTGATGTTTTAACGGCTATGAACGGTCAAGATGCGTTAAAAATCATTGATGAAGAGCATCCTGATATTATTCTTTTAGATGTCATGATGCCTGGAATGGATGGTTTTGAAGTTTGCCGGCGCATCAGGGCTAATCCTAAAACCACACATATTCCTGTCATTATGGTAACGGCCCTTGATCAGCCCAAAGATCGGGTGGCAGGTATTGAAGCAGGTGCGGATGACTTCTTGACCAAACCCGTATCAGATTTGCCATTATTCGCCCGCGTACGATCGTTAGCACGCCTGAAATTATTGATGGATGAACTTCGGATGCGCGAAACGACAAGTCAAGATTTTGGCATTGGTTTGGGGCCTGATTTAAATCAGAAGATACATTTTGAGGATGCCAAAGTACTTTTGATTGAGGATTATGCGAGGGTTGCGAATAGAATCAGTAATTATATGGCCGACCTCGCCCATATTGATGTGGATGACGTGGTATCGGGAGAAATTTCAACCGAAAATCTTGATCAATATGATCTTTTTATCATCAGCTTAAGCTTAAATGAAACTGATGGCTTTCGGTTATGTTCACAAATAAGGTCATCCGAGATTACGCGAAAAATTCCGATTTTAGTTCTTATGGATGAGGGCGATACCAATCAAATGGTGAAGGCTATGGAACTTGGTGTGAGCGATTATATCACACGCCCCATTGACAAGAATGAACTGGTGGCAAGGGCCAGATCACAAATTCGTCAGAAAAGATACGCTGATAGTTTGCGCCGTAATATGCAAAAAAATATTGAAATGGCTATGACTGATTCTGTCACAGGATTGTATAACAGGCATTTTCTATCAACCCATTTGGATAACCTGATGGCGAAAGAAAATGACAAACGAAAAAAAGTATCTTTGTTGATGATGGATCTTGATAAATTCAAATTGGTAAATGATACATACGGTCATGTATCCGGTGATGAGGTGCTCAAAGAATTCGCGCAAAGAATTACAAATAACATCCGGAATATTGACCTTGCCGCACGGTTTGGCGGCGAGGAATTCGTTATTGTTATGCCGGACACCAATTTGGAATACGCACGGTTTGCCGCGGAGCGACTTTGCACGTCGATTTCTGATGAGCCGTTTGCGATTTCTGGTTCTGATACGCCGATAAAGATAACGGTTAGTATTGGCCTTGCTCTTGCGGGGGACAAAAATCTATCCGGCAGTAAATTATTGGTTTGTGCTGACAGCGCGCTATATAAAGCAAAAGAAAATGGGCGTAATCAGGTTGTAGACGTCTATTCAGAATAATTAACCGCAGAATAATTAACCATAGAGTTTTCACATAAAAAAACGACCTGTACCAATGAGCGCAGATCGTTTATTTTATTGGCGTGCAAAAAATTATTTAATTTTATGTTCTTTGAATTCCACATGCTTGCGCGCTACCGGATCATATTTACGGAAAGTCATTTTTTCCGTAATATTACGCGGGTTTTTCTTTGTGACATAATAGTAGCCAGTACCAGCCGTGCTGACGAGTTTTATTTTTACAACTGTAGGTTTCGCCATGTTTCTGACTCCATCATTAAAATTCTAAATACGTGTGGGGAAAATACAGTTATTGACGTTCAAGTCAAGTAAAAGCCGATAAAAAGCCGATAAAAACCCGGGAAGGATAATGATAAATTTATCTTTTCTGACGGTTGGTACCTTGGCCCCCTTTAAGCGGATTGTTTTTCCGGTTCCTGCCGCGTTTTCGTTGCCCATAGGGCGGCTTTTTTTTATGGTTGCCTTTGGCCATCAACTGTTCGTCAATCAATTCACACAACAGGCCGCCAGTCATTTTGTTTGCCTCTTTCAGGCGAACCGTAATGGCCGCGCCGAGCTGATATATAAGGCCGGTATATTCCCCTTCCAGCATATGTAGCTCTTTATCGTGACGGAAGTAATCGCCGCCCATAGAGGAAATCGGAATGAACCCATCGCCGCCGCTTTCGTCAAAGGCAACAAACAGACCGGCACTGCTGACACCCGCTATTTTAGCCGTAAATTGCGCGCCCACATGTTGCACCATATAGGCCGCGACATAACGGTCCGTTGATTCTCTCTCTGCGACCATAGAGATTCGTTCTGTTTTACTGATGTGGGCTGCAGTTTCAACAAGATTGGCCCGATCCATTTTAGCCAGACCGTCTGTGCCAAGCTTCAAGGCACCGATTAATGCCCGATGTACCATTAAATCGGCATAACGGCGGATAGGGGATGTGAAATGCGCATAACGGGCAAGAGACAAACCAAAGTGGCCAAGGTTATCTGTGCTGTATATGGCTTGGGATTGAGTTCGCAGGATAATAACATTGACCACATCCTGATGAGGGCTGTCTGCAACTTTGCGCAGGATATTATTGAATAATTTAGGCTGCTGAACCATGCCCTTGGCAAAATTATATCCCAGGCTGGCAAGGAATGTACGTAAGTTGTTAAGCTTCTCTTCACTTGGTTGTTCATGAACCCGATAGACACAAGGCCAGGCTTTTGCCTCCAGCTCCTCAGCGGCGGCCACGTTGGCCTGAATCATGAATTCCTCAACCAGCTTATGGGCATCAAGAACTTTTCGAGGCTGTATCGCAATGACATTGCCTTTATCATCTAACTCAATTTTACGTTCCGGCATGACGAGATTTAGAGGCTCTCTATATTCCCTACCTTTTTTGAGGCATTCATAGGCACCGTATAAAGGTTTTATGACCGTATCCAGAAGAGAGGCGGCTCTGTCGCTTACCACGCCTTCATGGGCGTTCTGAAATTCTTCATATGACAATCCGGCGGCCGAGCGCATCAACCCACGGACAAATTTATGATGAAGTTTTTTGCCGCGCTTATCGAACCAGATATGAACCGCAAGCGTATAGCGATCTTCGCCTTCTTTTAGCGAACATAACCCATTGGATAAGGCTTCAGGGAGCATAGGGATAACCCTGTCTGGGAAATAAGTGGAATTCCCTCTTTTCCAGGCCTCCTTTTCAAGCGCAGACCCCGGCGGAACATAATGGGCGACATCAGCAATGGCGATTATCACATGCCAGCCCCCTTCATTCTTTGGATCTTTATCCTTTTCAGCCCAGATTGCATCATCATGGTCGCGGGCATCTGCCGGATCGACTGTGATGAGCGGAATATGGCGCAGATCCATTCTGTTACCAAGGCTCGGCGGTATGGATTTCTCTGCTTCTATAATGGACTGTTCTGAGAATTCGGTGAGAATGTCATGAGAATGAATGGCAATCAGGCTAATGGATTTCGGTTCATCCAGTGTTCCCAAACATTCTTTGACAACACCGCGCTTTGGGCCCATATGCCTGCGGGATGTTTTTTTGGCGCGCGCGTCTATCAGAACGAGTTCGTTGTCTTTTGCCCCATGCCAATCGCCTTTTGCAATCAGATATTGATCGCGGTTTTTTTTATCGGTTGGTTGAACAAGCGCAATATTTTCATCTTCTTTGCGGAACAGTCCCATGACCAATGAGGATGTTCTTTCAAGTTTACGGATCACGCTGGCGATATAGGACGTGTCTTTTCCCTCCCGGTTAGGGTTGAGCCTCACCAGAGCTTGATCCCGAATACCTAAATTTCCGGCGCGCTTGTCATCGGCGAAAATAGTGATTGGCGGCGGCTTGTCATCAAATTTCCAGTCCAGAGGCCGGGCCATAAGGTCACCCATTTTATCAATGCCGGTAATTTCAACAACACTGACCGCAGGAAGTTCGCCGCCCACATGTATTTGGCTCTTATGGCCTTTATCCAAAAGCCCATCTTCGGTCATTTCGCGGAGAAGTTTTTTAAGAAGTATACGCTGATCACCACGGATGTGGAAGGCCCGCGAAATATCACGTTTTGATATCTTTCCCGGATGGGTTTTTACATAGGCAAGAATATCATCCTTTGTGGGGAAGGGGATGTTGGCGCGCGGTGCCATCCTTAACTTTTAGCCTTAAGAGTGGCCCCTTCAGCAGACGACTTCTTTTTAGGGGTCGCTTTTTTCTTTACGGCGGTCTTCTTTTTAGGGGCTGCTTCTTTCTTTACGACTGCCTTCTTTTTTACCGGCTTTTTTACCGGCCTTTTTACTGGCGCTTTTTTACCCTTGGTCGCACGGGCCTTGATTAACGCTATGGCCTCTTCCAGGGTAACCGACTTGGGGTCTTTGTCTTTTGGGATGGTGGCATTAACTTTTTTATGTTTCACATAGGGGCCATAACGTCCATCATAGACATTGATCGGTTCCCCATCCTCAGGATGATTACCAAGTTCCTTGATGGGCGTGGCGGCGGCGCCTTTTTTCTTTTTGGCTTCCGCAAGAAGCGCCACGGCGTGATTAAGCCCCAAGTTGAACACATCTTCCGGGTCTTTCAGGCTGGCAAAAATGCCGGCGTGTGATACATAGGGCCCGAAACGGCCAATGGCGGTTTTAATGACCTTGCCGTCTTCCGGGTGATCCCCAACGGTACGCGGCAGGGATAAAAGCTCCAGCCCTTTTGCAAGGTCAACAGAATCTGCCGCCATTCCTTTTGGGATAGAGCTTCTCTTGGGTTTTTCTTTTTCAACAGGTTCGCCAAGCTGAACATAAGGGCCAAAACGGCCGGTACGGACGGTGACTTCCATTTGAGTGGCAGGATCAATGCCTAACAGGCGTGTGCCGTCGCCTTCGACATCATCACTGCCATTATTCATTTTCCGGGTATAATTACAGTCCGGATAATCCGAACATCCAATGAAAGCGCCGAACCGACTGGTTTTCAGACTAAGAATACCCGGTTCACATTTAGGACAGGCCCTGGGATTAGTGCCATCCTCTTTCTCAGGAAAAATAAAGGGCGCTAATACCTGATTTAATTTTTCCAATACTTCTGAAACGCGAAGTTCTTTTGTGCTGTCTATTGCTTCATGGAATTCTGTCCAGAAATCCGCCAAAACCTTTTTCCAGGCTATTTCACCATTGGAGACTTTATCGAGCAGCCCCTCCATATTGGCTGTGAAATCAAACTCGACATATTTGCTGAAATAATTCTGCAAAAATGAGGTAACCAAACGACCTTTGTCTTCGGGGATAAAACGGTTTTTATCCATGACAACATAGTTGCGGTCTCTAAGAACAGTCAGAACCGAGGCATAGGTGGATGGTCGGCCAATGCCAAGCTCTTCCATTTTTTTAACAAGGGAGGCTTCCGTGAAACGCGGCGGCGGTGCGGTGAAATGTTGGTTCGGTGTGACCTTATCCTGATTAACCACTTCACCTTTCGTCAGTTTAGGAAGGCGATTATCGCTGTCATCAGTCTCGACATCATCGTGGCCTTCCTGATAAAGCCTCAGGAAGCCATCGAATATTTGTACAGAACCCGTGGCACGAAGTCCGGTTTTACGGTCTTTCGACAGAATATCGGCCGTCGTGCGTTCAAATTTTGCTTCTGCCATTTGGCTGGCAACCGTACGTTTCCATATCAGCTCGTAAAGCCGCTTTTGGTCCTCATCCAGGCGGGCCGCCATATGCTTAGGCAGGCGCTTCATATCCGTGGGCCGGATTGCTTCGTGACCCTCCTGCGCATTTTTTGCTTTGGTTTTGTAGTGGCGCTGCTTTGCGGGCACGTAATTATCACCATATTCAGATGAGATAACTCCCCGGCAGCCATCAATGGCCTCTTGCGCAATGGTCACGCCGTCCGTACGCATATAGGTAATTAATCCGACGGTCTCCCCGCCGATATCAATACCTTCATATAATTTTTGGGCGCAGCGCATGGTGCGCTGTGCGTTAAAGCCAAGCTTTCTGGCAGCTTCCTGTTGCAATGTTGACGTGATAAAGGGCGGGGACGGGTATCTGTTGGCCGGTTTACTGTCCACAGTTGCGATAGTAAACAGGCTGTCCTTAATGGCTTCCACTGCGGCCGCAGACTGCTGCTGCGTGGTTAAGGTGAATTTCTTTATTTTCTCACCGTTCAGAAGATAAAGCTGGGTTGAGAAATTGTCTTTTGCCTGCGTGGACAAATTAACATCAACGGTCCAATATTCTTCTGATATGAATTGTTCGATTTCCAGTTCACGGTCACAAATCAGGCGCAATGATACGGATTGCACACGCCCGGCTGACCTCGACCCTGGAAGTTTCCGCCATAATACCGGCGATAAATTAAAGCCGACAAGATAATCAAGAGCCCGGCGCGCAAGATAGGCATCCACAAGTGGCTCATCAATATCGCGGGGCGTATCCATGGCTTTTAAAATAGCGGATTTGGTGATTTCATTGAAAACCACACGTTTAACGGTGACGTTTTTCATGATCCCGCGTTTGGCTTTTAATAATTCAAGAACATGCCATGATATGGCTTCCCCTTCACGGTCGGGGTCGGTTGCCAGAATAAGTTCATCAGAATCCCGTGTCGCGTCTGCAATATCCTTGATGCGTTTTTTGCTGTCTCCGTCAACTTCCCAAATCATTGCAAAGTCGGCCTCAGGATCGACTGAACCATTCTTGGACGGCAAATCGCGCACATGCCCAAAACTGGCAAGAACTGTATAATCCTTACCAAGGTATTTATTGATGGTTTTGGCCTTAGCCGGAGATTCTACAACAACGGTTTTCATATGTAATGTTTCTGCAGTTATTAATTATATAAAGCTTATCAACCTGATCCTAGGGGCTTTTACTCTTTTGTTTAACAAAAAGCTACCCTATTTCCGGGATAACGGCTAATTTCTCCGGCTAATTCCAGTTCGAGCAGCACGGATTGTATTTCTGCAGGGCTAAGCTCGGTTAATCTTATCAGGTCGTCTATGGGCATGGGCGTATGGGATAATTTTTCGCGCAGAATTCCTCTCAGGGTGTTTTGATGGGCTTCATCATCAAACGTTTGGGGCAGAGGCGTATTTTCAAAAAAGTCATATTGTGGCTCGGATATTCTTTGATCATCCATCAGGCGCAGAACATCAAGTATATTTTCCGCATTTTCCACCAATACGGCCCCTTGCCGAATTAAATCGTTGGGTCCTTTTGCGCGGGGGTCCAAAGGTGACCCGGGCACCGCAAAAACTTCACGGCCCTGCTCAAGGGCAAGGCGTGCCGTGATTAACGAGCCGGATTTAAACGTGGCCTCAACGACAAGAAGCCCCTTGGCAAGTCCGGAAATAATCCGGTTTCTGCGGGGAAAATGCCGGGCCTGAGGTTGGGTTCCAAGTGGCATTTCCGATAGAATTAATCCGGTACTGACAATAGCCTGATATAGTTTGTCATTTTCCCGCGGATATATAACGTCTGCGCCGCCGGCCAATACGGCAATGGTCCCGCTCTCCAGTGCGCCGTGATGTACGGCTGTATCAATGCCGCGCGCCAAACCAGATGAAATGACATAACCCGCTTGCCCAATGTCCCGTGCAAGAGAGGTTGCGAGCCGTGTCCCGGCGGCAGAACAATTCCGCGCCCCGACAATGGCAAAATTTTTATTTTCGAGCAAATGAGGATGACCGAATGCCATGAGCACAGGCGGCGCATCCTCTGTTGCCATCAAGTTTTCCGGGTAAAGCTGATCGCCATAAATGATCAGGCTACCGCCCTGCTGCAACAGGAAATCTATTTCTTTGACAATGTTAGACTTTTTTGCGGCGACAAGAGGCTTTTTTCGCCCGCCCCGCCGCGCCAATTCTGGCAGAGCCTCGATCGCATTAATGGCCGTATTATACCGGGATAGCAAATGGCGGAATGTTACCGGGCCGACATTTTCTGTTCTGATTAACTGGAGCCGCGCAATTTTTTCTTCTTGGCTTAATTCTTTTTTAGATGACATGTATGAAAGTTACCCCCAATTATAATATTATGATTATGTGTTGCCGATTTTGGATTCGGTACCGGAAAGTAACCGTTTGATATTATCAGCATGTCTTATAAAGATCATTATACACAATAAGCCTGCAAAAATAGCAAGCTTTGAATTTTCAAGGACAAAATAGCCAATCAGGGGAGCCATTGCAGAAGCCACCAGTGCAGAAAGAGAGGAAATGCGGAAAATTAAAGCCACCCCGCCCCATAACAAACAACAGGTAAGACCAAGCGGCCAGTTGATGGCAAGCAGCGTGCCTAGGAAAGTCGCCACACCTTTCCCGCCTTTGAATTTCAGAAAAACAGGATATATGTGGCCTAAAAATGCCCCGCCGCCAGCATAGTATAAAAGATCGGGTTCGTTGAAAATCAGATAAGCGAACAATACGGCCAATGCGCCCTTTCCACCGTCCAGGAGCAACGTGACAAGAGCGAGGGCTTTATTTCCGGTTCTGAGGACGTTGGTTGCCCCAATATTTCCGGAGCCTATTTCACGAAGGTCACCCATGCCCGCTATTCGGGTTAAAATTAAACCAAAGGGGACGGCGCCAAGAATATATCCGCAAACTAGGCATATTAAAAAATAACTTAACGGGATATCACTTATAAAAACTGGCATATTACACCTCGAATATTATTTCCCCGGCCACGATGGTCTTAAGAACACGTCCTTGCACGGGGCGGCCATCAAAAGGCGTATTTTTCGTTAGGGAAATCATCTTTTCAGGGTCTATTTTTTGCGGCGCATCCGGGTCAAATATACAGATGTCTGCCGGAAATCCAATTTCTAACCGGCCGGCCTGAAGGCCAATGATCTTTGCTGGATTGCAGGTCATTTTGGCCAGAAGCTCAAGCAGGGTCATAAAGCCATTATGGTAAAGCTCTAATGAGACAGACAGCATAGTTTCAAGACCAACAACGCCGGATTCAGCCGATTCATAAGGCACTCTCTTGCTTTCCGGGTCTTCAGGGTCATGACCGCTGACAATAACGTCAATGGTGCCGTCTTTTAAGGCCTTCACAACGGCAACCCTGTCATTTTCAGATCTCAGAGGCGGGGAAATTTTAGTGAAAGTACGATATTCTTCAATGGCATATTCGTTGAGGGCAAAATGAGCCACGGCAACGCCGGCGGTGGCGTTTATTTTGTTCTTTTTCGCGGCGGCCATGACCTCGATACTATCCCGACAGGTGATTTGCGCCGCGTGATAACGTGTGGAAACGGACTGTAACAGCCGTATATCCCGCTCCAGCATTATGGTTTCCGCTGCCGTTGGAATGCCGGGAAGCCCTAGCCTAACCGCGAGGGCCCCCGCATTCATAACGCCGTTTTCGGATAATTCGGGGACGGCCAAATGCTGTATGATCAAGGCATCAAACATGGACGCATATTGCAATACGCGCATCATCAGAGCCGGGTTAGCAACACTCTTATTGCCATCGGTAAAAGCTTTGACACCGGACCTGCTCATTAAGCCTATTTCAGCCATTTCCTTTCCTTCAAGCTGCTTGGTAATGGCTGGAAAGGGAATGAAATTGACTTTGGCTTTTCGCGCGCGGTTATCCAGGAACTCTACCCGCGCCATGTCATCAATAATTTGATCGGTAACGGGCTGGACGCAAACGGTTGTGACACCGCCAGCGGCGGCGGCTTCACCGGTATTTTTAACCGTGTCTTTATAATTTGCGCCCGGAATACCAACAAATACCCGCATATCTATCAAGCCGGGACAAAGGCATTTACCTTTACAATCAATAATTTCGGCATCCTCAGGCGTAGTGATTTTTTGGCCTATATCCGCGATTTTTCCTTTATGGATCAGGATCTGCCCAATCATGTCCATCCCTGTTGCCGGGTCGAGAAGGCGGGCATTTTTATAGAGGGTATATCTGCTCATTTCTCCGCCTGCCTTTTCTTTCTGGTGAGAATATCAAGGCAAGCCATACGTACGGCAACGCCCATTTCCACCTGTTCTTTAATGGCGCTTCGCGTTAGGTCATCTGCAACCTCGGCATCAATTTCTACACCGCGGTTCATGGGGCCGGGGTGCATAATCATGGCATCTTCTTTTGCAACAGACAGCTTGTCATAATCCAGACCGTAAAGCGTGAAATATTCGCTAATTGTTGGAAAATATCCGCCCAGCATGCGTTCTGTTTGAAGGCGCAGCATCATGACAACATCGCAGCCCTTAAGGCCTTCTTTCATATCATGAAAAACTTCTGCGCCAAGCTCTCTTAAATTCTCAGGCACCAGAGTGGACGGGCCAATCACGCGGACGCGCGCGCCCATAATGTTGAGCAGATGGATATTGGATCGGGCAACCCTGCTATGTAAGACATCTCCGCAGATCGCAATCGTTAGCCGGGCAAGCTTTCCCTTGCGCCGCCGGATGGTCAGCGCGTCAAGCAACGCCTGGGTTGGATGTTCATGGGTTCCGTCCCCGGCATTCAGGACAGCGCAATTGACTTTCCGCGACAGAAGCTTGACCGCGCCCGAACTGCCGTGCCGTACGACAAGAAGGTCTGGCCGCATGGCATTTAATGTAGAGGCTGTATCCAGTAAAGTTTCGCCTTTTTTAATGGATGATCCACTGCTGGTCATATTAATCAGGTCCGCGCCGAGTCTTTTCCCGGCGAGCTCAAAGGACATACGGGTTCTGGTGGAATTCTCAAAAAAAAGATTTATTTGAGTTAATCCCGTTAGAATGTCCGTTTTTTTGTTGGTTTTTCTATTTTGTTCGACATATTTATCAGCAAGATCAAGAATAAAATTTATATCCTGTTCTTTTAAGCCTTCAATGCCAAGGAGATGTTGATGGGGGAAGATGCAATCCGCCGTATTTTCGGCTTCTGACATATTTTCAGTCCTTGAGCTTGTTATATTATCACTGAAAAGACATTTTATAGGAATAAACGCTCGGCGATGCAAGTCAATTTGGCTTGCGGTATATTTTCACACTTAAAAGCCTGTTGACTTTAGACATACCACTAAACAATTTTAGCCACCTTCAAGATGGGAAAGTTTATCCAATGCGCCTTGCAAAATATAGGCCGCAGCCAATTTATCAACCAATTCCTTACGGCGTTTGCGGCTGGTGTCAGCTTCAAGCAGCGTTCGGGTCACGGCCACGGTGGACAGGCGTTCGTCGCATAGGGCAATAGGAATGTCAATTTTTTCAGATATATTGACAACAAATTGACGGGTCGATTGACAGCGCGGTCCTTCGCTGCCATCCATATTAAGGGGCAGTCCCAAAATCAATCCGCCCACATTTTGCTCAGTAATAATGGCAACGAGTCGCGCCGCATCCTTGGTGAATTTGGTGCGGTTGATGATTTCCATTGGTGTCGCGATATTGCATATGGTATCGGACAAGGCAACACCAATTGTTTTGCTGCCCAAATCAAGTCCAAGCAGACGTTGGCCTATCTTCATATGATTTTTGATATCATCAATTTCTACCAGCATGCGCGGCGTTATATAGAAAATTTTCCTTAAAACCCATTAAATTCGATATTTTAAATTTCTTACTTGAAATCTTGGCAAAAAAAGACGAGCATGTGATTAATTCCAAGGGGCGCTTTCCTTAAAGCTGAGATCCTGCCGGTAATGATATGTTTATTACACGTAAATATAGTTTATTATGAGCGGAAACCCTTTGAACCTGATCCGGGTTATTCTGGCGGAGGGATGGAATATACGACTATTTGTATTTCGCCTTCTTAAGTATCCTGGTTGTTTGAACAAATTAAAGGATATTTTGGCCATGAACATCGAAATTAAACCCGAAAAAATGACAGTGAGCGAAGGCCCACTACCCGCATCCCGCAAAATTTATGTGGCAGGTACTGTTGCGCCCAATATCAGAGTTCCTATGCGGGAAATATCATTACATTCTTCTGCCGATGAAAAGCCGGTTAGGGTTTATGATACGTCCGGCCCTTACACGGACCCTGATGCGCAAATTGATATATACAAGGGTCTGCCGCGCATACGGGATGAATGGGTCAGAGCGCGCGGTGATGTGGAAGACTATGAGGGACGCGAGATTAAATCCGAAGATAATGGGGATGCAACCGGTAAATATTTGGCGGAAGAATTCCCTGTCAAGCGCCGTCCGCTTAGAGCAAAGTCTGGTGAGAATGTTACCCAGATGGCCTATGCCCGCAAAGGCATCATTACGCCTGAAATGGAATATATCGCCATACGGGAGAATATGTCGCGAATAGAAGCCGGCGATGACTATAAACGAGATGGTTATGCCGAAAGCTTTGGGGCGAATATTCCAGATGAAATTACGCCTGAATTTGTTCGCAAGGAAATAGCCGAGGGTAGGGCGATCATTCCCTTAAACATCAATCACCCCGAAGCTGAACCGATGATCATTGGGCGCAATTTTCTGGTCAAGATTAATGCCAATATCGGCAATAGCGCCGTCGCATCATCGGTGGCTGAAGAAGTGGAAAAAATGGTCTGGGCAACCCGTTGGGGCGCAGATAATGTCATGGACCTGTCCACGGGCCGCAATATTCATAATACCCGTGAATGGATTATCCGTAATTCTGCTGTGCCTATTGGTACGGTTCCCATATATCAGGCCCTGGAAAAGGTGAATGGTGTTGCCGAGGATCTGACCTGGGAGGTTTTCCGGGATACGTTGATTGAACAGGCCGAGCAGGGGGTGGATTATTTCACCATTCATGCCGGTGTGCTGCTACGTTATGTTCCCATGACCGCAAAGCGCGTGACCGGCATTGTCAGCCGCGGCGGCTCTATCATGGCCAAATGGTGCCTGTTTCATCATAAGGAAAGCTTTCTCTATACTCATTTTGAAGAAATCTGCGAGATTATGAAAACCTATGATGTGTCTTTCTCATTGGGCGATGGCCTGCGTCCGGGCTCGATTGCCGATGCCAATGACGAAGCCCAGTTTGCCGAACTGGAAACCTTGGGTGAATTGACTAAAATCGCCTGGAAACATGATGTTCAGGTGATGATCGAAGGGCCGGGCCATGTGTCCATGAATAAAATCAAGGTCAACATGGATAAGCAGTTAAAAGAATGTCATGAAGCCCCTTTCTATACGCTTGGGCCTCTCACTACTGATATTGCGCCGGGTTATGATCATATTACCAGCGGTATCGGGGCAGCCATGATCGGCTGGTTCGGCTGTGCCATGCTATGTTATGTGACGCCAAAAGAACATTTGGGACTGCCTGACCGTGATGATGTGAAAGTTGGTGTGATCACCTATAAAATTGCCGCTCATGCGGCGGATCTGGCCAAGGGTCATCCGGGCGCGCAGCTGCGCGATGACGCTTTATCACGGGCTAGATTTGATTTCCGTTGGGAGGATCAGTTTAACTTGTCCCTTGACCCTGAAAAGGCCCGGGAATATCATGATCAGACCATGCCAAAAGAAGCCCATAAAGTGGCTCATTTTTGCTCTATGTGTGGTCCGAAATTCTGCTCCATGAAAATTTCCCAAGAAGTCCGCCAATTCGCCGACAACGGCATGAAAGAAATGGCCGAAAAATTCAAAAAAGAGGGCAGCGAACTCTATCAAACCGTGGATGCCAATAAAGCATCCAATGATGCGCTGGGGTGAGGGGATAAAGGATAAGGGTATTAGATCGTTCCATCCATCATACCCTTATCCTAGTGCCTTGGGTCACCTTATTTAGGTGGATAGATAATCTCAATATAGTCATGCGATGTATTTTCAGGCTCCGTTTCTACATTTCCGGCAAAATAGAAAGTATAGGTGCCCTTCTGATCAAAAACTCTGGTTGGGATAGGAGTCCCATCATCAAAATACATGCCTATCAGATCTTCAATGGGCATTTTAAAGTCAATTCTCTGATTAAAACTTTCAAGTTGTGGAATTATTACATGCCCTCCTGAAACAAGGTATATGATTCTTTTATCAGGCAAATATACAATAAGTTCACGGTAGTAATCATTGGGGTTTCTAATATGTATCCAAAGCTTGCCATTACTTTCATTATTATAAAATGTCACACTGGCACGTTCTGCTTTTGATACCACAGCAGAAAAACTAAAAAAGACAATGGATAGAATAAATAGGATCTGTCTTTTTGTTTTTATGGTTAATAGCATGATAATATTTTCCTTTTTAGAATTGCAAATGCCAATGAGGGCGTACTGTCTCTAATAGGATGGTTGTTGCAATCCCTGTTGCGGCAATTCTGAAAGCTTCCTTTTGGGCTGATGTCATAAATTTACTCTGCACATCAACAGCGCCATCAATAATATGTTTGGAGATATATATACCACGTTTAGCATAAGTTGAAATTACTTTTTCCATTTCCTGAACTATCTCAGATTTGGATTTTTTATTAGCACGACCTCGTTTAAAGATATTTTCAAGGATATCAATAATTTCTTTTGCTTTATATCTCTCAAAACGTCCTCCATCTATACGGTTATTGTACATTGCAATGGCCTGACCGAGATAAGACCGCCTACCAGATGTTATGAGAATGTCCTTACCGGTTGCCAGATAATATCTGTCCGCGATTTGGCTCACTTTCTGCTTGATCGTGGCAGGCAAGATGACGCCATTGTTCAAAGAATAATGTCTTCTGGGATTTTTTTCATGCAATTGTCTCCGTTCTTCAATTTTCTGCCGATCTTGTCTCTGTGCCTCCTGACGTCGTCTGCGTGCAGCTGTTGCGTCACGTGACGTTGGGTCAACAGTAGCATAATATTTCTCCAAATATTTCACAGAGCAACGACAATTGGCGGTCTCACTGAAAGAAGCCCCCGGATCATTGGGCAGGAATAATTTTTCATCACCAATACGGAACATTTCGTCTATCTTGACGATTTGGTCGTTGGCATTTTTATGGCTCTGGCGTGTTCTGGGGCCGCCAACCATCTGCCAAACTTTATGGGTTTTCCCCTCTCGTTTTGCCGCTTCATGTTTTTGAAGCAAGGCTTGATAACGGGTATTGCGTTCACTGCGAATGCTTTTGATATCCAGATTATAAACCGTACCACCACATAAATCACATAGATCATGGGGGCTGTAGCTGTCAGGTCTGAAACCATTTATTTTCTGGCCTGTACGGAGATAATGGCTTAAAGGGGTAATTTGTGAATTTTTATACATTTGATAAAGCTTTCTTGAAAATAGCACAACGTTACCACCTCTGTTAAAACAGAGCTGGGATGTCAGACGATGGAGATGAATGGTGAAATGCTAAGACCTGAAATCAGGTCAAAAAAAAGCCACTGAGATTTTTTAAAATCCAGCGGCTCTGTTTCTGTTGGTCTTATCAACCATGTAGATTTATTTAGCAGACTAACCCCCAAAAATCAAGAAAAATTGAAATTTTTATGGCGAAGGCGATCTTGCAGACATAGGGGGGATAGGGAATAGTTTACTATTCTTCGCAGCATAAATCGGTAATGTTCAAAATTTTGTGTCATTCCATTAAACTGAGTAAAAAAGGAATGACTTAATTATGACCAAACCAGTATTCAACTTTGATGATGCCCTTAAATCCCTGCAGGTTGGCAAGCCGCTCTCCGGTAAGGATGGTATTTTAAAGCCCCTGTTAAGCAACAAACAATGGGGTCAGAATGGGGTCAGGGGCAATTGGGTTTTTATTTTTTTATTTCAATGCCTCACTTTATTTCCGGTGTTTCCAGTTGCTATAAATCTGGAGGAAATAATAGAATAAACGGTTGGTTTCTCTTCTAAACCAAGTCCTAAAACAACCCCTGAACCAAGCCATCCTTATCCACTTCGATATGATTGGCGGCCGGGACGCGGGGGAGGCCGGGCATGGTCATGATGTCGCCGCAGACGACGAGCAGGAATTCAGCGCCGTTGGACAGGCGCACTTCGCGGATGGGCATTACATGATCTTTTGGTGTGCCCTTGAGATTGGGATCGGTTGAGAAACTATATTGGGTTTTTGCCATGCAGATGGGGTAATGGCCGACGCCTTGATCCTGATACAGCTTTATCTGGTCACGGATCTTTTGGTCTGCAACGACTTCGCTGGCCCCGTAAATTTCCCGGGCCACGGTTTGAATTTTGGTCCAGAGGGAAATATCATCGTTGTACAGGGTGCGGAAACTGCTCTTCTGGCCATCGACCATACTCACCACATGCCGGGCCAAATCGACAGTGCCGTCTCCGCCATCAGCCCAATGGGTGGCCTCAATGGCTTTGATACCGAGTTTTTGACATTCACCAATTACGCAGTTGATCTCGGCATCGGTATCGCTTGGAAAACGGTTGATGGCAACCACTTCTTTCACGCCGAATTTGCGCAGATTTTCCACATGACGTTTCAGGTTTTCCAAGCCTTTTTTCACCGCAGGGATGTTTTCTGATCCTAAATCGGATTTACGAACCCCGCCATGCATTTTGAGCGCACGTATGGTGGCCACAAGAACAGCGGCATCGGGCTTTAATCCGGCCTTGCGGCATTTGATGTTAAAGAATTTTTCCGCCCCGAGATCTGCGCCAAAACCTGCCTCGGTAATAACATAATCGGCCATTTTCAGGGCGGCTTTAGTCGCAATTACCGTGTTACAGCCATGGGCAATATTGGCAAATGGCCCGCCATGAATGAAGGCAGGGTTATGCTCTAATGTTTGTACGAGGTTGGGCATCATGGCATCTTTAAGCAATGTCACCATTGGCCCGTCAGCCAGAACATCACTGGCATAAACCGGTTTGCGCTCTTTGGTAAAGCCAACCGTAATTTTGGCCAACCTACGGCGCAGGTCAGACATATCTGTCGCAAGGCAGAAACAGGCCATGACTTCTGATGCGGGGGTGATATCAAAACCCCCTTCACGGGGATAGCCATTGGCCACACCGCCTTGAGACGTGGTGATCTCGCGCAGGGACCGGTCATTCATGTCGATAACCCGCCGCCATGTAATGCGCCGCGTATCCAGTTCGGCCTTATTTTCCCAATAAACATGATTATCAATCATGGCCGCAAGCAGATTGTTGGCGGCGCTTATGGCATGAAAATCACCGGTAAAATGAAGATTGATATCTTCCATGGGGATAACCTGGGCATGGCCGCCGCCGGCCGCACCGCCCTTCATACCAAAACAGGGGCCGAGTGAAGGCTCCCGGATGCAGATCATGGCTTTTTTGCCAATTTTGTTCAGGCCATCACCAAGCCCGACCGTGGTTGTGGTTTTGCCTTCACCCGCCGGGGTCGGCGTAATGGCGGTAACAAGGATCAACTTACTGTTCGGGTTATCCTTCAGGCTGTTGATGTAATCAAGTTTCACCTTTGCTTTATCATCACCGTATCGAATTAATGCAGAGGAAGGGATATTAATTTTTTTAGCGATATTTTCAATGGGTTCTGGTGACGCCGCACGGGCAATCTCAATATCACTTGGGGTGGTTTGTGAGCTCATAAATATTATCCACTTGATTCAAATATTTGATTTATTTGACGATACTAACCAACTGGGCAGATATATAAAAGCTAAAAAACAGCGGCTTAAGGTTGACTTGAATGTCATTATAAATTCTGCTAGCGTGCAACCTCAATTTTGCCAATGTTTAAGGAATAAAATTTGTGCCCAATTTGCCTGTCTGGTGATTTTGAATGACTCCATCAGAAAATAAAGATAAAAAAGATATTGTAAGGGGCGCCGGCGTGAATTTTTTTGGCTTCATTGTTCGCCTTAGCTCCCGGCTACCGTTTATTTTACTGGTCATCGCTCTTTTTGGTAATGAACTTTATGGGCGATATATTTTTATCATTACCATCGTGGAATTGGCGGCGGCACTCGCGGTTTTTGGCTTTAAACGCTCTTTGTTCAAATTCATTAAAGAGAGCAGAATAAGCCACGGACGCACCCCTGAAGAAGTCATTCTTGCCGCCTTGATATGTTCATTCACCGTGGGTTTAATAATGGCCGGGGGGATAATATTATCCGCTGAACAGCTTGCAGAGTGGTTTGATTATCCTGAAATGGTTCCCGGACTAAAAAGAATTGTTCCCATTATATTAGTCATTTCCATGGTGGATATTATCCTGGCCGGCACGAGGTTTTCGCGCAACATGAAATATGAAATGATGGCCAGAAGCTTTGTGGAGCCCTATGTTTTGCTCTTTGCGATGTTGCTGTTTTATTTCATAGGCATGGGTGAGAGCAGTCTCCTTATGGCTTATTGTGCGTCCATAGTCGCCGCGTTAATGATGGCACTATGGGGCTGCGCGCGATTGTTTAGCCTTAAGAATTTTCTTGTCGCGCGCCCGGATATAACCATGATGCGTGATATGGCTAAGTTCTCTGCGCCAACAGCATTTCATGATTTGGCTCTATTGGTCTTCATGCGGATGGATATCTTTACCGTTAAATTCTTCTTCGCGGAAGGGGTTCTGGGCATTTACAATGTTGCCCAGCAGATTACGACGAGTGTTGAAAAGATATATCAAAGTTTTTATCCTATTCTTGCCCCTGTCATGTCCAAAAACCTTGTAGATAATGATATGAGCGTTGTCGAACGCCAAATGGTGATGGTTAGCCGCTGGACATTGATGGTGCAATGTTTGCTTGTGGTTATTGCTATATTTTACGGCGAAGCATTTATGATGCTGATCGCAGGAGAAGATACAGAGAAGGCATTATTGGTATCAAGTGGTGTTATCCTGATATTTTTAATGATCGGAGAAACGGTCAATGGCGGTTTTGGCATGACGGACATGCCTATTCTGTTTCGCTATCCTATATTCAATCCTGTGATATCGGTCATTATGATACCGCTTTATGTCGTTATGGCGGCCTTATTTGTTACCGTTTTTGATCTTGGGGTCGAGGGTGTCGCCATGGCCTTATGCAGCATATATATTCTGATGAATTTAGTCAGAGTGATCACCGTTCGGCGGTTAATGGGTATAAATATGCTGCAAATGAGCTTATTCAAAGTAATTTTGACTGCTGTTGGTTGCGCCCTAATATTTAAGCTGCTTTCCAGTTATTCTCCCGTTGACTTTTTTGTCGGAAAAGGAAACGCCATTGGCATCCTGCTGCTTATTGGTCTTTATATCTCTCTTGTTCTGGCATTTTGCCTGACCGCGGGTGACAAGGCCAAACTCTTTGCAAGATTGGGCCGCAAAAAAATATAACCTAAATTCAAAATAATGTAATGGTGGAGATGCCGCGTATGATTGACTTAAATCAGTTTAAGGAACACGAACAGGTTGTTTATCTGCATGATAAAGTAACAGGCTTAAAGGCTTTTATTGCCGTTCATGATACGACACTTGGACCAGCTGCAGGTGGCTGCCGGATGTGGCATTATGACAGTGAAGTTGAGGCCCTTAATGATGTTTTGAGACTATCCAGAGGGATGAGCTATAAAAATGCTGTTGCGGGTCTTAAGCTTGGCGGCGGCAAGGCGGTCATTATCGGTAATTCCAAAACCGATAAGTCTGAGGCTCTTTTTCGAGCCTTTGGCCGCATGCTTAATGGTTTAGGCGGCACATATATTTCGGCAGAAGATGTGGGTATTTCTGTAGAGGATATGGAAATTGTTGCAGAAGAAACAAAATATGTGGCCGGTTTAAGCAAAGGTGACAACGCCGGCGGAGATCCTTCGCCCTTTACGGCTACCGGTGTTTTCCTTGGGATTAAAGCCGCGGTAAAATACAAATTCGGGCAGGACAGCCTTGAAGGTTTGACGATTGCGGTGCAGGGGGTTGGTCATGTCGGATATTATTTATGCCGGCATCTTTATGAGGCGGGGGCCAAACTTCTTGTTTCTGATATAAATCAAGAGGCATTGTCCCGGGTTGGAAAAGAGTTCGGGGCTGACATCGTCGATGTGGATAAAATACTGTCCGCAGATGTTGATATTTTATCCCCTTGTGCCTTAGGGGCTGTTGTTAACGATGATACTATTGACATGATCAAGGCAAAAATTATTGCTGGTGCGGCCAATAATCAGCTTGCCAGGGACGACCATGGTCAGGCTTTGATGGATCGCGGCATACTTTATGCGCCGGATTATGTTATCAATGCGGGGGGTATTATTAATGTCGCCGCTGAAACGCGCGGGGCTTATGATATCGACTGGGTTAATGCCAAAGTTGAGAAGATATATGATAATCTGATGATTATTTTCGAACGATCCGTCGGTGAAAACCGGCCAACCAACAGAATTGCGGATGAAATGGCGAATGAAATAATTCAAGAGGCCCATAAAAAAATTCAACAGGCTCAGGCACCCAAATAGGAGACTAACCGTATCCTAAGACACAAAACGCGACATAAGACTTTTCATTCTATGACATTGGTTGCCTGATAATGGTTTTTAACTTTTCTGGAGCCGCCCGCCGGATGTCACTCAGATAAATTTCATGATGCTTGCCCATTCTCTGTTGTCCGTTTTCTGCAATAAAGGCATGTAGTTTTTCAATAGTTGGTCCTTCGTTGGAGAAGGGGCCAATATGTGTTATTTGCGCGACTTTTCCTTCTTCGAACGCTTTAAATTTTACCAATGATAAAGATGCTGGGTTTTTCTTTATTTTTACCTGCTCAAAAGCCTCTTGAACCATTTTTTCTGTGACAAGTTCTGGTTGCATTATCATTAATGTCCACTTCCATTGATCCTTGTCGCCAGTAGTGAAAGATGACATATCATCTGACCACCACAGCCCTTCAAGAGGCAGGACGCCATAATCAATATCAATATTACTTTTTTTAATCATAAACTTTAATGTATAGGAAAGGGGATACAGAGCCTCTATGGCATCTTTAAAGGCAGGAGCAGAGGGTCCGCCATCTCCGTCAATCATGAGAAAATTCATTTTTGGGACGTTAACGATCTCTATTTTCTTCTTTGATGGACTGTAAAGGGGTTTTAATTCTTTTTTGTAATCAATTTTTACCATTCGTATACCCCTGTTCTGCAGATTTTATTGCTGTGACCTGAGCTGTTCAATTTTCTCCCGCGAAAAATGTCAATAATAATTCACCCTTCTAACAGCCGGCCTTTAAGTAATATAGGAGATGAAAGGCGTTGAAAAGCCGGTTTTTCAAAACCGTACTGAGTAAAAAGGCGCCTCTTTTTTTATATATCTTCTTTTATATATCTTCTTTTATATATCTTCGGGCAGGGGCAGTTTGGTCGTGTGTTTCTCAGTTGTCATGGCAATGGTGGAGTTGATTTCCTGTACGCCCTCAATCTGAGACAAGTGATGCCACCATAAATCCTGATACTCCTGAATATCCTTCACCGCAATTTTTAACAAAAAATCCACATTTCCCATTAGGGTATGACATTCCATAATTTGTGGCAGTGCTTTGATGGCTTCGATGAAATTAGGTAATGATTTCCGGCCATGGGCGGTCATTTTGACCTGAGTGAAAAGTATGACATCCAGCCCGACCTTATTATGATTTAGCAAGGCAACCCGGCTTTTGATTACCCCGTCTTCCTGAAGCCGTTGGATTCTGCGCCAGCAAACTGATTTTGACGAGCCGATTTTTTCGGCAATTTCTGCGACAGGAAGCATGGCATCTTCCTGTAACAGGTTAAGGAGTTTTATGTCTAATTTATTCATTTGGCATTATTTCCCATTAAATTGCTATATTATATAAATATGTACCGTTTTTCTACCAAATAAAGGCATAAAAGGGAAGAAATTTCCCATACGTAATGGTAAAATGGTGGAAAGGAGATTGGAATGGTTCCAGATCGAGGTAAAAAACTTAATGTTCCGGCGCCCCGTCACAGGCCGGGGGAAAAGCCAGAGTTTGATAATCTTGATATTCCAGATGCCGGAACGGTTCCCCGTCCCGATGTGATGATGGACCCGAAGGAGATGTTTACTTATGCCAATAGGCTTATCAGGGTTCTTGGCAGGGATAACAAGGCCGTTGGTGAATGGAATCCCGCCCTTTCCGCAGCAGATATGCGTAAAGGCTTGTATGATATGATGACAACCCGAATTTATGACGACCGTATGCAGAATATGCAGCGGGTCGGAAAAATGTCTTTCTATATAAAATCACGGGGGGAGGAGGCTGTTGCTGTGGCTCAGGCCATGGCACTGGATAAAAAAGATATGTTGTTCCCGTCTTACCGCCAGCAGGGTCTGCTCATATCTCGTGGGCGGGACTTGCTTGATATGATGAACCATTGCCTGTCCAATTCCAAAGATAACTGTAAAGGCCGCCAATTGCCGGTTATGTACACTTGGGCCGCCGGGAATTTTTTTTCCATATCCGGTAACCTTGGAACACAATTCTGTCAGGCCGTGGGCTGGGCCGTTGCGTCGGCTCTTAAGGGAGAAGATGCCCTTGCAGCAACCTGGATTGGCGAAGGGACAACAGCAACGGCAGATTTTCATCACGGCATGACTTTCGCGGCGGTGTATAACGCACCGGCGATCCTGAACGTGGTGAATAACCAGTGGGCGATTTCAAGTTTTCAAGGTATCGCCGGCGGCGAAAAGGCAAGCTTTGCATCGCGCGGTATAGGCTATGGTATGCCAGGCCTCAGGGTTGATGGCAATGATTTCTTGGCCGTCTATGCAGTCACTAAATGGGCGGCGGAGCGCGCCCGTAACGGCGGCGGGCCAACAATAATCGAACATTTCACCTATCGCGCCGATGCCCATTCCACAAGTGATGACCCCACGAAATACAGGCCGGAACATGAGCCTGAGGCATGGCCGCTGGGTGACCCGATTGACAGATTGAAAAGCCATTTGATTGAAATTGATGAGTGGTCAGAAGTCAGGCACCTTGAAGCCATAGAAGAGATCACGGCATTGGTAACCGCAAAATACAAAGAGGCCGAATCCTATGGCACCTTGAATTCTGGTGACCGCCCGGAAGTCAGCAGTATGTTTGAGGATGTTTTCAAGGAACAGCCGGAACATCTGCGCCGGCAATACCAGAGTCTTCAGAGTCTAATACCAGATCTGGGGGCATGAAATGGCTGGAATGAATATGATACAGGCGATTAATTCAGCGCAGGATGTGATGCTGCAAAAAGATAGCGCCGTTGTGATATTTGGTGAAGATGTTGGTTATTTTGGGGGCGTTTTTAACTGTACTGAAGGGTTGCAGGAAAAATACGGTGTTCAGCGTGTGTTTGATACCCCCATAGCTGAAGGGGGCATTATCGCCTTGGCCATTGGCATGGGCGTGAATGGCATGCGGCCTGTCACAGAAATTCAGTTTTCGGACTATATATATCCGGCTTTTGATCAGATTGTTTCAGAGGCTTCACGCTTGCGGTATCGCTCAGGCGGTGATTTTTGGGCGCCAATTACCATTCGAACGCCGTGCGGCGGCGGTATTCGCGGCGGACAGACCCATTCTCAAAGCCCTGAAGGCATCTTTACGCATGTGTCCGGCATTAAAACCATCATGGCCTCAAATCCATATGATGCAAAGGGGCTGTTGATCAGCGCCATCGAAGATGATGACCCGGTTATCTTTTTCGAGCCAAAACGGCTGTATAACGGGCCTTTTTATGGTGACCCGGAACAGCCGTCACAATCATGGGAAAGTCATGAAAAGGGTGAGGTTCCTGAAGGATATTACACGACCCCGATCGGCAAAGCTTTCACCGTTCGGTCAGGGGCAGACTTAACGATCGTGACCTATGGCACCATGGTGCATGTATCTTTGGCGGCGGCGGAATTATCTGGTTATGATGTGGAAGTCATTGATTTACGAACGTTGACCCCGCTTGATATTGATCATATTGCCACGTCTGTTTGCCGTACAGGCAGATGTGTTGTGGTTCACGAGGCGACAAAAACCGGCGGTTTTGGTGCAGAGGTATTGTCGCAAATTCAAGAAGAATGTTTCTGGAAACTGGAAGCACCAATTAAGCGTGTGGCAGGCTGGGATATCCCATATCCTCATGCCTTTGAGTGGGAATATTTCCCGGGACAGAGCCGGGTTCTGGATGCCATTAAAATTGTTATGGAGAGTTAAGACATGGGACAATATTTTTTCAAACTTCCCGATTTGGGTGAAGGTATTGTGGAGGCTGAAATCGCGGCGCTTCATGTAAAAACAGGCGATATGGTGACAGAGGACCAGCCCTTGATTGACATGATGACCGATAAGGCCACTGTGGAAATCCCAAGCCCGGTAGGGGGAAAAATTCTGACCATTAACGGAAAACCGGGTGAGATGATTGCTGTGGGTTCAGCCATGGTGGTTTTTGAAGTTGAAGGTGCCGGAAACCAAAACAGAAACGAAAACGAAAACTCGGACGCTGAAGTGCCCGCAGAGCCTGCGGTAGAAGCGCCGACAGTTAAAAAAGAAAATATCCCGAAAGAATCTGATGTAAAGCCAGCTGTAAAGCCAGACGTCAAATCAGCGCCTGCATCAATTTCAGATTCAGCATCAGGCGAAAAAAGTGATAACCCGCTGGCTTCTCCCGCGGTACGTCAACGGGCTTTGGAGGCCGATATTGACCTTTACCGTGTCCCCGGAAGCGGCCCGGTAGGCCGGATCACCCATCAGGACCTGGATGACTTTATCGCGGCAGGCGGCAGAATATCCATGCCCGGCAAACAGAAGCGTACAGCCATCCAGGAAATTCCTGTCATTGGAATTCGCCGAAAAATTGCGGAAAGAATGGAGCTAAGTAAACGCAGCATCCCCCATTATTCCTATGTGGAAGAAGTGGATGTGACGGAAGTCGAAAAATTACGTTGTTTCCTCAATGAAAATCGTACTGAAGATCAGCCGAAATTATCTATATTGCCCTTCATTATGATGGCCACGTTAAAGGGTATGGAAAAATTTCCGGAATGCAATTCCCATTATGACCCTGAACATAACTTGGTCCGGCGTTTTTCCGGGGTTCATTTGGGCATCGCGAGCCAAACACCAAACGGTTTGATGGTCCCGGTTGTCAGTCATGCTGAAACCCGCGATATATGGAATATGGCCAGTGAAATGATGCGGGTATCTTCTGCGGCGCGCGCGGGCAAGGCTAAACGTGAAGAGCTCTCAGGCTCCACGGTAACCATTACCAGCCTTGGTAAAATGGGCGGCATTGCGACTACGCCCGTAATTAATTATCCCGAGGTCTGCATCATTGGAGTTAATAAAATCGTCCCCCGGCCCATGGTGATTAATGGAACTGGCATTGAGATCCGTCAGATGATGAATTTATCGTCATCCTTCGATCACCGCGTTGTGGATGGTTTTGTCGCGGCAGAACTCATTCAATATATCAAAGGGGCTTTGGAACAGCCCGCAACATTATTCATGTAAGGTTTTAAGACTATGAGTATGAAATGTAAGCTATTGGTTATCGGGGCAGGGCCGGGCGGTTATGTTGCTGCAATACGCGCCGGGCAGCTGGGTATTGACACCATCATCGTTGAAAGTGATCGGGCTGGGGGAACCTGTCTTATCCGGGGCTGTATTCCGTCAAAGGCCCTCATTCATGCGGCTGATAAATATGCGCAGTTTACGGCCCATAATGGTAAAGGTCATCTGGGTATTAAGCTATCGGCTAAACCGGAACTTGATTTTGCGAAAACCATAGCGTGGAAAGAGGGCATCGTAAACCGCCTGAACAGCGGCGTGGAAGCTTTGCTGAAAAAAGCCAAAGTGAAACAAATCACAGGCTGGGCAAAATTTAAAGACGCAAAAACCTGTGAAGTTGATACACAAGGCGGCATCGTCACGATCATGGCAGAGCATGTGATTCTTGCCAATGGGTCAAAAGCTGCTGAATTGCCTTTTTTGCCTTTTGGCGGCGATATTTTATCCTCTACCGGCGCTTTGTCCTTAACGAAAGTTCCTGAAAAATTTGTTGTTGTTGGTGCGGGCTATATTGGCCTGGAGCTTGGTATCGCTTACCGCAAGCTTGGATCAGAAGTGACCTTCATTGAGGCTGACACTAAAATCCTGAGCACCTATGACAAGGAACTCACCGCGCCGGTTCAACAATGGTTGAATAAGCATGACGTTAACGTTCATTTGGGGGCCAAGGCAAGTGGCTGGCAGGACAATAAGCTATCCTACAAGGATAAAGATGGTAATGAACAAAAGATTGCTGCAGACAAACTATTGGTGACCGTAGGGCGGCGGCCTAACGTCAAGGGCTGGGGCCTGGAGAATATGGCCGTGGATATGGAGAACGGCTTTATCAAGATTGATAAATATTGCCGGACCTCCATGAAAAATGTCTGGGCTATTGGTGACATTACGGGTGAGCCTATGCTGGCCCACCGGGCGTCTGCCCAGGGTGAGGCTGTTGCAGAAATTATTGCCGGAAAGAAGCGGGAATTTAATCCTGTTGCTATTGCCGCTGTCTGTTTCACTGATCCTGAAATCATTGCGGTTGGCATATCTCATGATGAAGCGAAGGCAGATAACATTGAAACAATTGTTGGAAAATTCCCCTTGATGGCCAACGGCCGTGCCTTAACGATGGAAGCTGCAGAAGGCGGCGGCTTTGTGCGCATTACGGCACGGGCGGATAATCACGTAATCCTGGGTATTCACGCTGTGGGGCCACATGTGTCCGAGCTTTCCGGTGAATTTGCATTGGCCCTGGAAATGGGGGCGCGTCTTGAGGATATTGCCGGCACAATTCATGTTCATCCGACAGTAACGGAATCCTTTGCGGAGGCATCACTGGCCGCCCTCGGCCATGCTATTCACATATAATAATTTAATAGCTTGACTTTGTAGCGGAAAGGCTCCAAATACGGCGCATTACAGTGTGACCTGATATGGCACGCTTTTTTAAATATTCCGCCTAGCAGACATGGTTATGTATTTTCCGTGTAAGTCCAATGCTTAATATTTTGGACCAAGTGCGATCGCGGATAAAATTTTGTGTCGTCAAAATGGAAAATGACACAAAGAATATTCGCGAAAGGAATATGCAATGACGCATGATTATGCGCCAGTTTTGGACGAGTCTGATTTTAAAGAATTTGGACTTGCGGACCCTATCTTAAAATCAATTGACAAAGAGGGCTTTACCTCTCCTACTAAAATTCAGACTATGGCTATCCCGCCTTTAATGGCCGGGAATGACTTGATTGGCATTGCGCAGACAGGCGGCGGTAAAACGGCGGCCTTTTCCCTGCCCATGATTAACAAGCTTTTGGAAGATTATGTCAGGCCCCGGCAAAATATGCCAAAAGTTCTGATCCTGGCACCAACCCGGGAACTTGCCATGCAGATTGAACAATGTATCGTAACCTTCAGTAAAGGCACTAAAATTTCAAGCCTTGTTGTCGCCGGTGGACAGCCTTACCCGCCGCAGACCAATAAACTGCGGCGCGGCGTTGATATTCTTGTGGCAACACCGGGACGTTTGATCGACCATATTAATCGCCGGAATGTAAAATTCAGCGACACCAATATATTCATTTTGGATGAAGCTGACCGTATGCTGGACATGGGCTTTATTGAAGATGTTCAGGATATTGCGGATTCTCTTCCGGAAGGTCATCAGACCGTTTTATTTTCGGCCACCATGAATCCCAAAGTCCGCAATTTGACGCGATCATTGTTGAACAATCCTGTCAATGTGGAAATTGAGCAGAAAACTGCCGTGGCTGATACGATCATGCATAAATTGATGAATGTGAGCCGTAAGAATAAGGCGCAGTTGCTCTCTGAAATATTGTCAGGCGATGATGTTGAAAAAGCATTGGTTTTTACCCGGACCAAAATCGGCGCAGATGCACTTTGCGACCTGTTACATGAAAATGGTATTCGGTCTGATGCCATTCACGGCGACAAGCGTCAGCGGGTTCGTGAAAAGATTCTCATGAATTTCCGCCAGGGCCGGACTAAGGTTCTGGTTGCGACCGATGTTGCGGCGCGCGGTATTGATGTCGATGGCATCAGCCATGTGGTGAACTACGAATTGCCGATTGAGCCTGAAAATTACATTCACCGCGTTGGTCGTACAGGCCGGGCCGGACGAAAAGGGATCGCCATATCTTTTTGTGATCCAAGCGATGTTCGTCTGCTGGTGCATATTGAAAGGCTGATTAAGCAGTCCATCGTTGTGGACGAAGACCATGAATATCATATTGACGTGACATCTCGCGGAAAAGCCGGCGGTAATAAAGGTCGTTTTTCCAAGGGGCGTAGCGGCGCGAATGATCGCGGCCCTCGTAGAGAAGGCGGATATAACAGAGGATCTGGCGGCTCTCGAGAAGGCGGCTTTAAACGCGAAGGCCAAAGAGTGGGTGGCTTCAAGCGGGATGATCGCAAGAAAACGGATACCAACCGTGATAATCACGTCAAAACAGACCATTTTCAATCTCGTGACAATGCTAAAATAGAAAATAGACCGGCTCATAAACACGCTAACAGGTCATCAAATAAAGATTGGGGAAAAGAAGGCGCGCGCGGGGGCCGAAAAGAGGGCGGCTTTAAAAAACAGGACAGGCCTGTCAGGAATGAGACTGGCCGTTATGACCCCTGGACTGCGGAGGCAAAAAAATATTCGGATGATCCTGTCCTCGGAAAATTGATCGGTAAACCGCCCAAAGTTGACAGTAAAAGGGTTGACAGTAAAAAAGAAGATAAGTCTGAATTTGTCAGAGCCGGGGACAAGAAAAAATCATTCAAAAAGAAAGACGCTGATTCCAGGCCGTCCGACCGTAAAAAAATGCGCGGCGGGAAGAAGGCAACTTCGGTATCCTCAAAGAATTCTGAAAGAAAAAGCCATAAACCGAAAGGTAAAGGCGGCACAGGAGATAAGGGCGGTTCGAGCACCTATGCCCCAAAGAGAAAAATATTGCGTCCTTCGCGCGCAGCTTAATAACATAGTTGGGTCAAATCCCATAAAGGTACGTAATTACCAATAGAATTTGGCGTTCTATAACATTGATTGCCTTATAATGGTTTTCCATTTTTCTGGGGCTGCGCGCCGGATATGGCTTAAATAAATTTCGTGATGTTGAGTTAAATCCCATAAAGGTACGTATCTACTAATAGGATTTTAGCGCAGCCTTTTTCAGTCGTTTGTTACCATGGTTTTTAACACGCCCATTTTCATAGTGGATTATGCTGCCATTTTTGGGAGGCGGATTCCGGCGGTGTCTTTGAGCTTTTCATCCGAGAAATCGTATTCACCCAAGAGATTGGTGTGCTCCCACGACATAGGCGAGTGAGATGAAATCGCAGCAAGCAGTTTTTGTTTTTGCTCCGGATTGTCTATGCCTTCTAGTTTTTGTGACAAATACAGATAGTTCCAGCATATAATGGCGTTTTTGATGAGCCGATTGCAGCTTTCAGCTATTTCCTGATCTTATTTATCGCCTTGTGTAAATTCCCGTGGATTAATTTCCTCTAATTCATCATCGTTAACTTATCCTGCCTCAAGTAAAAACAGATGGCCCAAATTTGTGTGCGCAGCAAAAACAATTCCTTAAACACAGGCTAGGCAACGCTTTGTGGGAGCAAGGTCGAGTGAAAAAAGTTTGTGGGCATTTCTCCGCCGCAAGTGATTGTTCTTATTGTTAAATCATCGCACAAGAATTTCCAACTTTATTTCAAAAATGACATTTACGGAATATAACCTAACATTCTATTTAGCTTGGACAAAATGCACGAGCGTATCAATTCCCCTTCCTGTTTCAATCATACCTTGATCAAGATTCTCTCTTTGTTGCCCAAGCCTGTTCACCCAAACTGTCGGATAGCCAAACCAACTTGCTCCAGCCGCATCCCATGCAGCGAACGCACAAAAGGCGATGTTTTCTTTTGGTAACCCAAAATGCTCAACGCCCATTTGATAAGCGCTTGGGTCCGGTTTGAAAACCTTAACACGATCCGTGCTTAAATATTGAAATCTGTCTTCTATACCGCCATTACGGGCATTAGCGCGGAGCATTTCCTCTGTGAAATTGGAAAGGAAAGCAAGTTTGATTCCTTGCTTTTCAAACACATCAAGAGCTACAGGAATATCCGGCCATGGCTTTAACTCAAACCAAACATCCATAAGCTCTTTCCGCTGTTGCACAGTCATGCCTACTTTGTGCTGTTCAGCAGTATAATCCAGCGCTTGGCCAATGAGTGAATGAAAGTTAAGATATTTGCTGCCATTTGTCCGCAACCAAGTATAAGAGAAAATTTTACTAAACCACACTTTACCAAAACCCTTATGTTCCGGAAAAAATAATTTAACCAAACCAAAAATCGGTCGTGGATCAAACACCGGAAAAGCATCAAAGACGATAGCTTTAATATCGGATCTTTCCGTCACCGCCCATGCCAACTGCGTAAACGGACTTGCCGTAGCCAAAATAAGCGCTCCGCTTCCTGCTGTAAAAAGAAAATTTCTTCGTTTCATTGTTGTCAATCCTTGACTATCCTTATGTTTTTTATTCGCAAGATACTCCCTTGTGGTTACCAAAGTAGCTCAAAATTATTTAACTTCTCCACAAGAATGAGGTCGAGTGAAAAAAGTTTGTCACCATTTCTCCACGGTAACAAACGACTGAAAAAGGCTGCGCTAAAATCCTATTGGTAGATACGTATCTTTATGCGACTTGTTTCGAGAGTTTCACATAGATGTGTTACATGCTTATTGCATGTATTATGTTACATTCCGGGGATGGCAAGAGGTTTGCCGTTAAAGAGCTTATTTCCATCTGTCATTTCAAAATTGAGCGTATATTCTTCACCGTTCTGCATGATGTACCCCTGATTGATAAAAGTTTGCAAGATTGCTATGGCCTGTACATTGACCATTTGGTCTATTTGTTCAGGGGGCATACTGGCAACATCAGTCCCGCTGGTAGCCAATCGTTGTTTCAATCTAAATTTGACGATCAGCTTGACCAGTGACATATTAAAAGTGACGTTGGAAGTTATGGCAAGTTTTTTATTTAAAGCCTGAGGGTCAGATAATTGCGCGATATTTTCAAGGTCAGTGCCATCAAAAGACAGTTTACCCTCACTTTTATAAAATCCGTCATTCATTAAAAAACCAAGCTTATTGATAACAAGCTCCGGCGAGCCTTTAAGGATTTTTTCCCCCGTACGGGTCGTTATTATTTGTATATTTTCAGCCGTCTGCTCGGCAGTCGGTGTTTCATCACTTAAGGTTTGGTAGGATTCTTGAACAGACTTTACATAATCTGTGATGGCCTCACTATTTAGATGATTGAGTGTAAAGTCCAATGTGATTTCTTTCAGCTCAGTATCCTGTATGTCTTCATTTGCAACAAATCTGCCCACCTTGGATTGTAACCGCATGGTAAGAGTTGTATCGCTTTCCTTGCTGAGGTCATACTCATTGCTGAAGTTATAAAATGATATTGCCGGGCCACTAATAGCGGTCTCAGATTTGAAATGACCTACAGAAAAGCTTCCTTTACCCAACCAAAGAGAATCATTCATTCTTGTACCGGTAGCTTGTGCCGTAATTCCTTGTAAGGATAAGTTAGCCTTTGGCGATTGGATATCCGATCCGGCAAAATTAAAGATGACGTCATACTTGTCTTGCTGCGCATTGATTATGGCCTGAAGTTCCATACCTGAAAAAATTAGATTCACTGCCGTCTTGGCATCATCGGCCTTAAAAGCAGGGGCGGTAGCTTTGATTGTTGTGTTGCCGCGATAAGAAACTGAGGAAAAAATATCTAATAGACTGGCCAGATTATTATTCGCCAAGATGTTTTTATAATCTGCATTATCTATATCCTGAAATCGGCCGACTAGGGTTAAAAGGGCAAAATTTACCCCATTTTGAAAGGTGATCGGGCCGTGGGCAACGGTAATATCGAAAACAAGTCCCTTCTTTAAAAGTTCATAAATATCCTTGTCAAAAGGATCCTTTTCGTCAATGGAGGCTTCAAGGATATTCTGGGTGTGCGCGTCAAAGCCATAGGAAACCACCGCGGATGAGGTAAACCAGCCTTGATCATAGTTCCGTATTTCGAGGGCATAGCCCGGAATCTGCGATATTTTTTCGGCTTGTTCGGCTATATTCTCCTTTGCAATATTGCCGACGAAATATGGCAAAATGGCAAAAATCAATATGACGCTAATGACAATACCTAATGTTTTCTTGTTTTTCACGGGTGGTCCCCCAATTGTTTTTTTTAATATGAAGGCTAAACTATAGCTTATTCTTATTATCAGTCACTTGATTTTTTGCATTATTCACCTACTTTAAGTGCTTACGATTAATATTATTTAGGAATTAAATATATGTATGACTATGATTTTTTTGTCATTGGGGCTGGCTCCGGCGGGGTTCGGGCAAGCCGAATGGCGGCCACTTATGGGGCCAAAGTTGGCTTATGTGAAGATTACCGCGTCGGCGGCACATGCGTGATCCGGGGCTGCGTTCCGAAAAAATTATTTGTTTATGCCTCTGAATATTCAGCGCATTTTAGCGATGCGGAGGGTTTTGGCTGGTCTGCTGCCAAGCCTGACTTTAACTGGCCCGCATTGATTGCGGCCAAGGACAAAGAAATTGACCGCCTGAATGCGCTCTATATCCGAAATTTAGAAAATCATAATGTGGAGATCATTCAAGCGCGCGGCAAACTTCTGGATGCACATACTGTCGAGTTAACATCGGCTGAGGGTGTGCGAACAATCACAGCCGGCAAAATATTGATTGCTACTGGAGGCTGGCCGCAAATGCCGCCTATTCCCGGCATCGAATACGCCATTACGTCAAATGAAGCCTTTCATCTGGCTGAATTACCAAAAAGAATCGCCGTTGTTGGCGGCGGCTATATTGCTGTTGAATTTGCGGGTATTTTTAATGGTATGGGCGTGGATACGCATCTTTTATATCGCGGCGAGCAGATATTACGCGGTTTTGACCGGGAAATTGCAGATAAGTTAAATGAAGAAATGAGCAAAAAGAATATTGATGTTCGGGTGCAAACCAATGTGACAGAAATCAGCAAGGGACCGGACGGGCTGGTACTCACGTTGACGGATGGTTCAACCCTTACCGTTGATGAGGTTATGTATGCCACTGGCCGGGTTCCTAATTCCAAAAATATGGGGTTAGAAGATATTGGTGTAGAAATGGCGGGGAATGGGGCGATTTTCATTGATGAGAATTACAAAACGTCAGTGGAAAGTATTTTCGCCGTGGGGGATGTCACAGATAAAATACAATTAACGCCAGTGGCCATTAAGGAGGGTGCTGCCCTGGCCGCAACCCAGTTTAATGATACGCCGACATTGGTCGATTATGAAAATGTTGCCACAGCCGTTTTCTCCCAGCCTTCCATCGGTACCGTTGGTATGAGCGAGGCAGAAGCTACCGAAAAATTCGGACAGGATATTCAGGTTTTCCGGTCTGAATATAAATCCATGAAATTTACCCTTAGTGGCCGGCCTGAAAGATCACTGATGAAAATGATTGTTCAAAAATCCAGTGATAAAGTGATTGGGGTTCATATTATCGGCCCTGATTCAGCTGAAATTATTCAGGGCATTGCGATTGCTATAAAATGCGGGGCCACAAAAGCACAATTTGATTCTACTGTGGCTGTGCATCCGTCCTCGGCGGAAGAATTTGTTTTGATGAAATAATGCGGTACGAATAAGTATCTTTTTTTGAGAAGAAAAACCCTGTTGCCGGCTGTTTTTTCTGGCCTTATCGTGCATATATCTCTATATGGGATCATGATTAAAGTTAATAAATGGATGGAATTATGAGTAAGAACTGGACACCTGATAGCTGGAGATCAAAACCTATCAGGCAGGTTCCTGTTTATCCGGATCAGGCAGAGCTGGAAAAAGTAGAGGCCGAACTAAGCGTATGTCCACCCTTGGTCTTTGCCGGCGAAGCAAGACGGCTAACAGCCCAGTTGGGTGAAGTTGCAGAGGGTAAGGCTTTCTTGTTGCAAGGCGGGGATTGTGCCGAAAGCTTTGATGAATTTCATGCGGATAATATTCGCGATACTTTTCGTGTCCTGCTCCAGATGTCTGTGGCCATGACTTACGCGGCAGCCTGCCCGATTGTTAAGGTTGGCCGTATAGCTGGTCAGTTTGCCAAACCGCGTAGCGGTGATTTCGAAACCATTGATGGCGTAACATTACCCAGTTATCGCGGTGATATCATCAATGGGCTGGATTTTACAGAAGAAGCCCGCGTTCCTGACCCAAAACGCATGCTTCGGGCTTATAGTCAATCCGCGTCCACATTGAACCTGCTCAGAGCGTTCGCTCAGGGGGGCTATGCGAACCTGCATAAAGTGCATCAGTGGAATTTGGAATTTGTTAACAACAGCCCGGCGTCCGAGAAATATGCCGATCTCGCGGATCGTATTGATGAAGCTTTGGGGTTTATGCAGGCCTGCGGCGTTGATGCAGATACCCGCGAGTTGAGCGGTACTGATTTCTATACCTCTCATGAGGCATTATTGCTGTGGTATGAAGAGGCCCTGACCCGCGTTGACAGCATCACAGGCCGCTGGTATGACACGTCAGGGCATATGCTCTGGGTCGGTGACAGGACACGTATTCTGGATGAGGCTCATATTGAGTTTTTATCCGGCATTGGTAATCCTATTGGGCTGAAAGTCGGCCCGACGACGGATATGGATGACTTGATTCGCATTATCGATAAGGTCAATCCGCAGAATGAGGCCGGCAGGATTACCCTGATATGCCGGATGGGGGCGGATTTATTGGAGGATAAACTTCCCCCAATCATCCGAAGAGTCGAAGCAGAAGGCTGCCAGGTCGTCTGGTCATCAGACCCCATGCATGGGAATACCATAAAATCTTCAACGGGGTTCAAAACAAGACCTTTTGAACAGGTGTTGGCTGAAATACGCCGGTTTTTCCGGGTTCATCGCGCTGAAGGGACTTATGCCGGGGGCGTGCATTTTGAAATGACCGGGCAGGATGTCACGGAATGCACGGGAGGTGCTGAAGATATCACGGATGAGAAGCTTGGTGATCGCTATAGAACGTTCTGTGACCCAAGATTGAATGCCAGCCAGTCCCTTGAACTTGCCTTTTTGATCGCAGAAAGTTTAAAAGAGGAACGTCAGGCCCTTGCTAAGCTAAATAAAATATAGCAGATTTAACAAACACAGGCCTGATCTATTTGATTTAAAGAGACCCGCTCATCATGGATCAGCTGACTATTGCCTTAGCAAGTATAAATCCTGTTGTTGGGGATTTATCCGGAAATTATGACAAAATACTGTCCGCCCGAACGACTGCGGCGGCTGATGGTGCTGATCTTGTCATCTTTAGCGAGCTTTGCCTGATTGGCTATCCGCCCGAAGATATTGTCCTGAAAGGTGCCTTTCAAAAGGCCGCGATGGATAAGGTTGCGGCTTTGGCAGCCATATCTGCGGAAGCCGGTCCGGCGATGTTGATTGGCTCTTGCTGGCGGGAAGGCGACCGTTTGTACAATTCAGCTATTCTACTGGATGACGGTAAAATCGCTGCCATCAGACATAAGGTGGATCTGCCAAATTATGGTGTTTTTGACGAGAAACGGGTATTTTCCAGCGGCCCGGAGCCAAAGTCTGTCACATTTCGCGGCGTGAAACTCGGGTTATTGATCTGTGAAGATATGTGGTCGCCTGATGCGCCCGCGTTACTCGCTGCGGACGGGGCTGAAATTCTTATCGTTCTTAATGGCTCGCCATTTGAACAGGGGAAATATAATGAACGCCAAATTTTGGCGAACTTGCGCGTCGCAGAAAATAATTTGCCGCTAATATATGTCAATCAAATGGGCGGGCAAGATGAACTTGTCTTTGATGGCGGGGCCTTTGTCCTTAATCATGATGGCATATTAGCGGCGCGAAGCCCAAGCTGGCAGGAAAATATATGTCCAACGATCTGGCATAAAAGAAGCGGAAAATGGTCGTGTGATGCCGGCATAATTCATGAGGTGCCAAACGGTTATGAAGCCCTGTATCATGCCATGGTTACAGGACTTCGGGATTATGTTCGAAAAAACCATTTTCCGGGAGTGGTGGTTGGCATGTCCGGCGGCATTGACAGTGCCTTAAGCGCTGTGATTGCTGTTGATGCTTTGGGGGCGGAAAATGTTCATCTTGTTATGATGCCGTCAAAATATACGAGCGAGGAAAGCCTGATTGATGCCGCCATCTGCGCGGAATGGCTTGGGGCGCGAATAGATAATATCCCGATTGGACCTGCTGTGCAGGCCTATGATACAATGCTTGCCGGGCAATTCGCGGGAACAGCGGCGGATACCACAGAAGAAAACCTGCAATCGCGAATTCGGGGCGTAACGCTCATGGCAATCAGCAATAAATTTAACTATATGGTGCTGACCACAGGGAATAAATCTGAAATGTCGGTGGGCTATGCCACGCTTTACGGCGATATGTGCGGCGGTTATTCCGTCTTGAAAGATTTGTATAAAATGGATGTTTTTGCCATCAGTGAATGGCGAAATACACATGTCCCCGCAGGCGCATTAGGCCCTAAAGGGCAGGTTATTCCTGAGAACATTATTACAAAACCACCAACTGCGGAACTTAAGCCCGATCAAAAGGATGAAGACAGCTTGCCGCCCTATGAGGTTCTGGATGATATTTTGGCATGTCTGGTTGAAAAAGAAATGCCGGTAAAAGATATTGTGGCAAAAGGATATGCAATAGAAACTGTTGCGCGGATTGAACATCTGTTATACATCGCGGAGTATAAAAGGCGGCAGGCCCCGCCGGGTGTAAAATTAACCCGCCGGAATTTTGGTCGGGATCGTCGTTATCCCATTACCAATGGTTTTCGGAACGCCAGAATAAAAAAAACCAGAATAAAAAAGCCAAAATAATAAAAACAGAATAAAATAAAAGAGAAATGAGAATAACCTAGATGAGTAAACCCATAAGAGTACGTTTTGCCCCAAGCCCTACAGGATTGCTTCATGTCGGGAATATTCGTACGGCCCTTGTGAACTGGCTGTTCTGCCGTAAATATGATGGTACCTTTATTTTGCGGCTTGATGATACCGATGCAGCGCGCTCAACAGAAGAATTTGCAGAGGCTCTTGAGCGTGACCTTAAGTGGCTCGGACTAAACTGGGACGAAAAAATACGGCAATCTGACCGTTTTGATCGCTATCATGAGGCCGTCGATAAACTGAAGGCTGATGGCCGGCTTTATGCCTGTTATGAAACAGGCCAGGAACTTGAATTAAAACGCAAAATCCAGCTTGGGCAGGGCAAGCCACCGGTTTACGATCGGGCAGGCTTAACGCTTGGCGATGATCAAATTGCCGCCTTAAAAGCAGAAGGCCGGACGGCTCATTGGCGTTTTAAACTGGATCTGCCGGCGCGGGTTGAATGGGATGATTTGGTAAAAGGGCATTTAAGCTTTGATCTGGCGGCATTAAGCGACCCCATTCTGATCCGGGAAGATGGCAGCTTTCTCTATACATTGCCGTCGGTGGTTGATGACATTGATTTTGGCATTACGCATATCATGCGGGGCGAGGATCATGCGGCCAATAGCGCGGTTCAAGCCCAATTATTTGAGGCATTGGGTGGGCATGTGCCATTCTATGCCCATTTTTCCCTACTGACCGGGGCCGGCGGCGAGGGGCTGTCAAAGCGGCTTGGCACAGCAAGCATTCAATCCTACCGGGAGGAAGAAGGCCTGGAGGCTATGAGTATCAATAGTTTGCTTGCACGGCTGGGTTCCTCTGAAGCCATTGAACCTGTGCTGTCATTGGCCCCTTTGATCGAAGGGTTTGATTTCTCTAAATACAGCCGCTCAACGGCAAAATTTGATCCCAAAGACCTTGATATATTGAATGCAAAAATCTTGCATCAAACTGACTATGCCACAGTATCTGGCCGGTTGGATAATATTGATGAATCTGTTTGGAATATTTGCCGTAAAAATATAAATAAACTTAATGATATTAATGAGTTAAATTTGATTATTAAAGGACCACTTAACCCTATTATTGCGGATCAGAAATTTATCAGCCAGGCGGCTGATTTATTACCGGATGCCCCGTGGGATGAGGCAACCTGGAAAAATTGGACCACTGCGGTCAAGGAAACTATCGGCGTCAAGGGGAAGGCCCTCTTCCTGCCATTACGGCAGGCTGTAACAGGTAGGGATCATGGGCCCGAAATGGGGGCATTACTGCCGCTGATTGACCCTGATATCGTGAAAGCGCGCCTGCAGGGTAAAACCGCATGACCTCCGCTTTAAGATTATATAATACGCTCAGCAGACAGAAAGAAGTGTTTAAGCCAATTGATAGGGATCATGTGACGCTTTATGTCTGCGGGCCGACGGTCTATGACTTTGCCCATGTCGGCAATGCGCGGCCAGTGGTGGTTTTTGACCTTCTAGTCCGACTGTTGCGTCATGAGTATAAACAGGTCACCTATGCCCGAAATATCACGGATATTGATGATAAAATTATTGAGGCTGCGCAAAAAACTGATCTGCCTATTTCAGAAATCACAGAAAAATATGCCCTGATTTATGAACAGGATATGGCTGCCCTGAATGCCAGAATGCCGGACATTCAACCTAAAGCAACGGAATATATTGATCAAATGATCGTCATGACGGCAAGCTTGATTGATAAGGGACATGCTTATGAAACAGAGGGGCATGTTTTATTTTCTGTGCCGAGCATGGCCGATTACGGCGCGCTATCCGGCCGTAAATTAGACGATATGATCGCCGGTGCACGCGTTGATGTGGCATCATATAAACAGGATGCCGCAGATTTCATCTTGTGGAAACCTTCCGCGGATGATCAGCCAGGCTGGGACAGCCCATGGGGCCGGGGCCGTCCCGGATGGCATCTGGAATGCAGTTGCATGATCGAAGATAACTTCGGAAAAACCATTGATATTCACGGCGGCGGTCTGGATTTGATCTTTCCTCACCACGAAAATGAAATTGCTCAAAGTCGCTGTGCCCATGATGGCGCGCCTTTGGCAAATTACTGGATGCATAACGGCTATCTCACTGTTGATGGTGAGAAAATGTCAAAATCTTTAGGTAATTTTGTAACCGTCCATGAATTGCTCGAAGAATTTCCGGGCAGGGGCGAGGCAATCCGCATGTGCTTGCTCACGGCTCATTACCGCCAACCTGTCGATTTTAGCCGTGAGGGTATTCAACAGGCCCAGCGTCAGCTAGATCGCTGGTACAGATTGACCAAAGGCGTTGAATCTGATGAGACAGATGTGCCGGAAGTCTTGTTAGAGGCCTTACGCGATGATTTAAATAGTCCTAAAGCCATCGCCGTATTAAATGCTCTGGCGAAAAAGGCGGTGACGGAAGAAGGGGCTAAAATACAATTGAAGGCCGCAGCGAATTTATTTGGGTTTTTGGAACAGGATGATTGGTTTGATGTCGCCATGGATGACAATTCTATTTCGGGTGACATGATTGAGAAATTGATAGAAGAGCGCATAGAGGCTAAGAAAAACAAAAATTTTGCGCGCGCCGATGAAATCCGCAATGAACTTACGGCACAAGGCATTGCCTTACTTGATGGGCCGAGTGGTACGACATGGGAACGCAAGTAGAGCATAACCTGTCATTCCTGGCCAAGAACGGAAGTAGGATATAAACTGTCATTTCTGCTCAGGAACGGAAGTAGAGTATAAACG
>Ga0316204_10000754_pt1 | contig 105264 bp, 99 predicted proteins | sample 6monrhotite_MG_2_FD_205661 | JGI IMG/M metagenome (GOLD analysis project Ga0316204, IMG submission 205661) | Microbial mat bacterial communities from mineral coupon in-situ incubated in ocean water Damariscotta River, Maine, United States -... | ecosystem: Environmental > Aquatic > Marine >... | reverse complement strand
GGTGATGCGATTTAAAGTATTGCATGCGGACAGTCGCCGCCTGCATTTATTGCAGTTAGTATTGAGCAAGTCTTCAGTGGCAGATGTTTCTTCAGTTCAGGCTGGCTGAAGCTGTCGACAACAAAAACGTTTCAGTCTCGAAATAACAATTTTCCAAGGTTAATGTATGTCTAAATTATGGTGCAGTGTGCTGGCATTAGTGGCAGGCCTGTTGATGCCGTTGGCCTTTGCTCCGTTTGATTTTTATCCGCTGGCGATGGTGTCGCTGGCGATATTGTTCTGGTTATGGTCTCAGTCGACAGCGCGCAGGGCGGGTTATTTTGGCGCATTGTTTGGACTTGGCATGTTCGGTGCCGGGGTCAACTGGGTCTACATTAGCATGTATGATTTTGGTCATGTTCCGTGGTTTTTGTCTGCCTTACTGACGATTTTATTTGTTTCCATTTTGGCGTTGTTTCCGGCTGCCGCAGCTTATATTGCGGTGCGTTTGTCGACGTGGGCGCGGGCTCAAGTTGGCAGCGTATCGTTGCTGTTGATTTACCCTGCTGTTTGGACATTGGTTGAGTGGTTGCGAGGTTGGTTGTTAACCGGGTTTCCGTGGCTGAATGGCGGTTATAGTCAACTGCAATCACCGTTGTCTGGTTTGGCCCCAGTGCTGGGTGTTTACGGTGTTGCTTTGGCGCTGTCGTTTAGCAGTGGTTTGTTATTAGCGACGTTTTTCAAACCGTCGCGGCCGGTACGCGGTATTTTTCTACTGGGGTTGATTGCGCTGTGGGGCATGTCCAGCCTGTTAGCTAAAATTGAATGGACGCACCCAGCAGGGGATCCGTTACAGATCAGTTTGGTTCAGGGTAATATTCCGCAGGATTTGAAGTGGCACCCAGGAATGTTGGGTTTAACGCTGGATACGTATACAACATTAACTGAAGATCACTGGGATAGTGATTTGATCATCTGGCCTGAGACAGCCGTGCCGATGTTTAGCCATGAGGCGCAGTCCTTTATTGATGAAATGACGGCGCGGTCACGTTTGAATGACACGGATCTTTTGTTGGGTCTTGTTTATCAGGAAGCACCCGGCGCGCCTTACTTTAATAGCATGATTGGCATCGGCTCGTCAGTGTCACGCTACTCGAAGCGCCATCTGGTTCCATTTACCGAATACTTGCCACTTAAATCGACACTATCTGGTTTGATTGATGCGCTTGAAGTGCCAATGTCAGACTTTACTGCGGGGCCAGATGATCAGCCGCCGCTGTTGCTGGCCGGGCAAAATATTGGTATTTCGATATGTTTCGAGGATGCCTTCGGTGAGGAGATGATCGGCGTATTGCCGACAGCTTCGTTGTTAGTGAATGTGAGCAATGATGCTTGGTTTGCAGGGTCTGTTGCCGCCGCTCAACATTTGCAAATGGCGCAAATGCGTGCCTTGGAGACTGGTCGGACATTGATACGTTCAACCAATACAGGTATTACAGCTTTTGTTGATGAGAGCGGGCGGGTGTATGCGAGTTTGCCGCAGTTTGTTACCGATGTTTTAACCGCCGAGGTACAGCCACGGCAGGGCACAACACCTTATGTAGCAGTAGGAAATTTGGCGAGTGCAAAGTTTGGTAATTCACCCGCTGTGATGCTGATGCTGTCGATGCTGATAGTGGGTCTGTGGTTCAGCGCGAAAGGGCGTGATCAGCAGCAGTTGAACTAGCTTGCATCTGTGTCCCGTAGAAAAATAGTGCGATGGCATTTAGGGCAAGGTGGAATATGCCCCGTTGTTGTGAAATGCATGGCCTGTGAGCAGGATGCGCAGTACAGTGTGCCGATGCTGGTAATTTCGCCGGTATGGTATTCGTGAGCATGGGCGGCACGTTGTTCTAGCTCAAAAAGCGCTAGCTTGGTTTTGTCAGCGACGGAGCTAAACAGTTCCAGCGTGCGTGTTTCAATTTGTTCGATATCAAATTTTATCCAGTCAGAAAGTTCTTTGGCTTCAGGTCCGGCAAAATAATTGGCGACATCTTCTATGTCGCGCTTCAGGTAGGTGCCGACTTTTTCCGCTTCTTCCAGCGTCGCTTCCTCTAACTCAACAAGTTTGCTTTTTGCGTTGTGGAGTAGCTGTTCCAATGGTGGCGTGTCTTTTTCAGATAGATCTAAAGCCGCTTTGAGATGACTCATCATACGGTTATAGGTCTGAGTTAAGCGGCTGTTTTCGTCATTTTTATCGGTCATGATAGGTCTCTTTTCTGCTTGGGTGGTTACATGCCACGGCTATGGCTGTTCATACCGTCTACCCTATTGTATCCTACCACTTTTTATTGAATGCGAAACAGTTGGTGACGATGGACAAGCAGTATCAGCCGGAGCAGCTCGAAGAGAGCGCTCAGAAATTCTGGCAGCAGCATGCAAGTTTTGAAGTAAGCGAGGATCCTGATAAGGAGAAATATTATTGCCTGTCGATGTTTCCGTACCCCAGTGGTCGTTTACACATGGGGCATGTTCGCAATTACACCATCGGTGATGTGTTGGCACGTTATCAGCGCATGCAGGGGAAAAATGTTTTGCAGCCAATGGGCTGGGATGCTTTTGGTCTGCCAGCTGAAAATGCGGCGATTAAACACAACGTGCCTCCGGCTCAATGGACGGAAGAAAATGTGGACTACATGCGCACGCAGCTCAAATCGCTCGGGTTTGCCTACGATTGGACGCGCGAACTAAGAACTTGTGATCCTGATTATTATCGTTGGGAGCAATGGTTGTTTACGCGTTTATTCGAAAAGGGATTGGCGTATAAAAAAACAGCGCCGGTGAACTGGTGTCCAAACGATAAAACCGTGCTGGCAAATGAGCAGGTGATTGATAATCGCTGTTGGCGCTGCGATAACGTTGTCGAACGTAAAGAGATTTCACAGTGGTTTCTTAGAATTACTGATTATGCAGATGAGCTGTTATCTGAGTTAGACCAGCTTGAAGGTTGGCCAGAGCAAGTACGCACCATGCAGCGTAACTGGATTGGACGATCTGAAGGTGTCGATGTCGATTTTTCTTTTCTTGACAGAGACGGTGGGCTGAGCGTTTATACCACTCGCCCTGATACGTTGATGGGAGTGACTTATGTGGCGATTTCCCCTGAGCACCCGTTGGCAATAGAATTGGCCTGCGACAATAAAAAATTGTCAGCGTTTGTTGATGAATGTCGGCAGATGCAAACGGCTGAAGCTGCGCTTGAAACCATGGAGAAAAAAGGTATCGCTGCAGGGGTGAATGTGCTGCATCCGGTGACAGGTGAAAGCGTGCCAGTGTGGGTGGCGAACTTTGTTTTGATGGGCTATGGCTCAGGCGCGGTGATGTCCGTGCCGGCGCATGATCAACGTGATTTTGAGTTTGCCTGTAAATATAATTTACCCATTAAGCAGGTCATTTTTGCCACTGCGGAAGATGCGAAAGAAAAGACTAAGGCAGAGGCTGCCAGCTGCAATAAATCGATAAAATTTAAAAAAGCTAAGAAGTCTCAAAAGATTAAGCAGTCTAACAATTCAAGCCAGGCAGATACGTCAGGGTTTGAGGCGCTTGAGAAAGCCTTTGTCGATAAAGGTGTGCTGGGTATTTCTGGGCAATTTTCTGGTTTAACGTCAATGCAGGCGTTTGATGAAATCGCTGAGTATCTTGCAGAACAGAATAAAGGCCAGCGTAAAGTGAATTTTCGTTTGCGTGATTGGGGTGTTTCGCGGCAACGCTATTGGGGTGCGCCTATTCCTATCGTCAATTGCCCTGATTGTGGGTCGGTAGCGGTGCCGGATGAGCAATTGCCAGTTGCATTGCCAACGGATGTTGACTTGGATGGCAACACGTCGCCATTGCAAGAGATGTCAGCATTTGTTGATACAACATGCCCAAGCTGTGGCAAAGATGCGAAACGTGAAACGGATACCTTCGATACGTTTATGGAGTCATCTTGGTATTACGCGCGTTACACCTGTCAGGACAGTTCAACTGCAATGCTGGATGAGCGCGCTGATTACTGGTTACCAGTTGATCAATATGTGGGTGGCATTGAACATGCGATTTTACATTTATTGTACGCACGTTTTTTTCAAAAGCTGATGCGTGATGCCGGTTTGCTGCGTGCTGATAATCCTTGTAGCGAACCGTTTAAAGAGTTGTTGACTCAGGGCATGGTGCTTAAAGACGGCACTAAAATGTCCAAGTCAAAGGGTAACACCGTAGATCCTCAGCAATTAATTGGAAAATATGGGGCGGATACGGTGCGTTTGTTTACCATGTTCGCTGCGCCACCTGAACAGTCGCTGGAGTGGTCAGATAGTGGTGTTGAAGGTTCTTATCGTTTTTTGAAGCGACTATGGGCATTCAGTCAGGCATTGCAAGAACGCTTTGAACGCGGCACGGGCATGTTTCGCAGTATTCCGATTGACTGGAATAAAATTGCTGACGAACATCGTAAGGCGCGACGCGAAATTCATGCTTCGTTAAAACAAGCGAACAGCGATTATGAACGGCGGCAATTTAATACGGTTATTTCTGCGGCAATGAAAATTTTGAATGTATTGGAAAAAATTCCAGACTTGATGCCTTCGGGAAAAAGCCCGTTACCACCCCGTGATGTGCAGACGGCGATCATTTATGAAGGCGTGAGTTTTTTATTGCGCATGCTCGCGCCGATTGTTCCGCATATCACGCATAATTTATGGATCGAGCTGGGTTACGGTGACAATGTGCTCGATTCAGAATGGCCGGTTCACAACGATGCGGCGCTTGAGCAGAACAATCTTGATATTGTCGTACAGGTGAATGGTAAGTTACGCGGGCGCATTACGGTCGCCGCGAGTGCCAGTAAAGAAGATGTTGAAAATGCTGCGCAGCAGGATGAAAATGTAAAACGGTTTATTGAAGATATGACGGTTAGAAAGGTCATCGTCGTGCCGGGCAAGTTGGTCAATATTGTCGCGAGTGCTAATTGATCCCTGATATGGCGTTAACAAGTCTTCAAAATTTTGATCGTCGTCCACGTCAGTTAAATATGCTTTTTACTGCTCGATTTATAGCGCTGCTGTTGCTGTGTCTGAGTTTGTTGTTACTGAGTGGTTGTGGCTTCAAATTGCGCGGTGCTGCTGGCGGCGGGGCGCTGAATCTGCCGGCAATGTTTATTCAGGCCGATGAGCTTAATCCTGCTCTGGTTGCATTGCGCCAACGCTTGGGGCAGCGTGGAGTGGGAACTGTCAACGAGCCAGCGGCTGCACGTCTGATATTAACGCTAGGAAACGAAGCGCGTCAACGCAAGGTGCTTTCTGTGAGTACGGCCGGTAAAATTCAGGAATACCAGTTGAGATATTCTTTGCAGTTTAGTTTGCGTGATGTTGATGGCGTGCCACGCTTGGCTTCGCAAACCATTAGTCTGACGCGCTCGTACGCTTACGATGATCTGGATGTGATGGCAAAGTCAGAGGAACAGGAAGCACTGTATCGCAGTATGAGACAAGAAGCCGTGCAACGTATCATTCGTCGTTTGCAAAGTTTGTCCGTGAGCCCTGTACAGGATCAGGCGCAGGAACTGGAACCTTTATTACAATCCTCGCCTGACGTGCAAAGCTCTGCCCAGCCAGAATGAAATTACCACCGGAACAATTAACGAGTCATTTTCGCAACGGCATGGCACCGCTGTACTTGGTCAGCGGTGACGATACGCTGTTAGTACAAGAAGCCGCGGATCTGGTACGTATTCAGGCGCGCAAGGATGGCTGTGATGAACGCATTGTGTTTCATGCTGAAAAGGGTTTTGACTGGAATGAATTAGCGCAGGTTTCACAGGGCATGTCTCTGTTTGCCCAGCGTCGATTGATAGAGGTTCGCCTTTCTGGCGCGCGACCGGGTGATGCGGGTAGCAAAGCATTGATGGCTTATGTTGAACAGCTGTGTGATGAAAATGTATTGCTGATCGTAGCAGCGAAGCTGGATAAGGCCATAGAAAAAACCAAATGGTATAAAGCTGTAGATAAGGTCGGTGTGAGCGTGCCCGTTTGGCCGCCGGATCGGCGTCAGTTTCCGGGTTGGGTGGAGCAGCGTATGCGTGCTTGTGGCCTGCGCCCCAATCGCCAGGCGGTGGCGATTTTGGCGGAGCGCGCCGAAGGTAATTTACTCGCCTGCGCTCAGGAAATCGATAAGTTGTATCTATTGCACGGCGACGCTGAAATTGATGAACAAACAGTGTTTGATGCGGTGGCAGATAGCGCACGTTTTGATGTTTTTAGCTTGGTTGATAGCGCGTTGGAGGGAGATGCTGCTCGTGTGACGCGAATTCTGGATGGTCTGCGTGCTGAGGGTGTGGAGCCAACCTTGGTGGTTTGGGCGCTGGCACGTGAAATTCGCAGTCTGGCGTCAATGACCAAAGAGCTGGCTGCAGGCGCTGGAATGGATCAGGTTTTGGCGAAATATCACGTTTGGGCGCGGCGTAAACCGATGATAAGAAACGCATTACAGCGACACAGGCTGAGCCGATGGTGGGCGATGTTATGTCATGCGGCGCGGATAGACCGCGTTATAAAAGGTGGGATGTCAGGTAATACCTGGGATGAACTGTTACAATTGGCGCTATTAATGGCGACAGCGAAAAAAATTTCCAGCGTATGAAAGATATACAGCAATATATGGCCGATGTTGGCAAACGCGCCCGTGCGGCAGCGCGTCATATGGCGCGTGCCGAAACGGGGCTGAAAAATAATGCCTTGATTGCGATTGCCGTGGCGATTGAGGATTCCGCGGCCATGTTGGTTGAACAGAATAAGCGAGATCTTGAAGCAGGTCGTCAGCGCGGGCTTGATGCGGCGTTGATTGATCGTTTGGCGCTGGATGAATCACGCATTGCGGCGATGGCCGATGGGCTCAGGCAAATCGCCCAGCTTTCTGATCCCATTGGTGAAGTGGATCAAATGGCTTATCGTCCATCCGGTATTCAAGTAGGTCGCATGCGCGTGCCGTTAGGTGTGATTGGTATCATTTACGAGTCGCGTCCGAATGTCACCGCCGATGCCGCCGGTTTATGTTTGAAGTCCGGCAATGCAGCGATCTTGCGCGGTGGCTCGGAAGCGCTGCATTCTAATCAGGCGATTGCCAGTTGTATCCGGCAGGGCTTAGAAAGTGCCGGTTTGGATGCCGATGCCGTGCAGGTGATTGAAACCGCTGATCGTGCGGCGGTGGGTGAGCTATTACGCATGAAAGATAATGTGGATGTCATTGTGCCGCGTGGTGGTAAAGGTTTGATTGAGCGTGTCATGAGTGAATCATTGGTACCAGTGATCAAGCATCTGCACGGTGTTTGTCATGTTTATATTGATGATAAGGCGGACACCACTAAGGCGGTGAATGTTGCGTTTAACGCTAAAACACAGCGCTATGGCACTTGTAATACGATGGAAACATTATTGGTGGCGCAGGCTATTGCAGCGCAGGTGCTGCCTGAGTTGGTCGCTAAATTCCAAGATGAAGGGGTAGAGCTGCGTGGCTGTGCACTGACGCGGGATATCATTTCCGGAATGGCTGCGGCGACAGATGAAGATTGGGATGAAGAATATCTCGCGCCTGTGTTATCTATAAAGTTGGTAGAAGGGCTGGATGAGGCGATGGATCATATTCATCGTTATGGTTCTGGTCATACCGACGCGATAGTGACAGAAGATTTTTCGCATGCGCAGCGGTTCCTGCGTGAAGTTGATTCCAGTTCAGTGATGGTGAATGCTTCGACGCGGTTTGCAGACGGTTTTGAATATGGCTTGGGTGCAGAGATTGGTATTAGCACAGATAAGCTGCATGCGCGTGGGCCGGTCGGACTTGAAGGGCTGACTTCGCAGAAGTATATCGTTATCGGTGACGGCCATATCAGGAAATAACGTTCAGTGTTTTTCGATTGCTGATAGTCCTGTCAGTGGATTGTTAACGACTGATAGGCAGAGTTCGCTGAGATGATTGGTGTATTTGGCGGCACATTTGATCCGATCCACTTTGGGCATCTACGTATTGCGCTGGAAATGGCGGAGTTTCTGCGTTTAAGTCAGGTAAACTTTGTTCCTTGTCGGCAACCACCACATCGTGATGAACCCTGTGCGGGCTCACAGCACAGGCTCGCGATGTTGCGTTTAGCGATTCATGGCCAGTCTAACTTTGTTATCGATGAAAGAGAGCTGAGCCGTAGCGGACCTTCCTATATGGTGGATACGCTGCGGTCATTGCGTGACGAGTTGCCAGATGATCAGCCGCTCTGTCTCATGTTGGGAATGGATGCGTTTAATCTGATATCGAGCTGGCACCAGTGGCGGGATTTAATCAAGCTGGCGCATATTGCGCTTGCCGTGCGACCGGGATCAAGCTCGGTGTCCGAAGGTGATGTTAGGCGGCTTTATGAAGATTGTTTGACGACCGATGTTTCTTTGTTGTCGCAGCAGCCCGCGGGATGCATTGTCGAATGTTCGGTAACCCAGATGGATATTTCAGCGACATTGATACGGCGTCGTTGCGCTGATAGCTGTGATCTACGTTATTTGCTGCCAGACGATGTTGTATCCTATATAAAAGATCAGCAGCTCTATTCTGTATGATAGGTAAATTCGGCAGGTTTTAGAATGTCGTGGTTTTGAATCAGTGATTTGCCATTAAATTTAGCACAACGAATTATTAACAGGTTAAAAAATTATGCAACCAGAACAACTTAAATTACTTGCCCTCGACGCATTGGATGATATGAAAGCCGTTGATGTCAACGTGCTTGATGTGCGTGGCATGACCAGCGTTATGGATTATATGATTGTTGCCAGTGCAAGCTCGGCACGGCATCTGAAAGCGTTGGCAAATGTTGTGTCTGAACAGGCCAAAAGCGCTGACATGCCACCGTTGGGTGTTGAAGGTGAGTCAGGAGGCGAGTGGGCGCTTGTCGATCTGGGTGATGTGGTGGTACACGTGATGTTGCCGCAAGTGCGTGATTTCTATCAGTTGGAAAAACTTTGGAGTGTTGCCGCGTCTGACGTTGCTGATAATGAAGGCTGATTGCTTGTTGTTACTGATGGAGTTTGCAAGCCTTAAATTGTATTAATAGGTTGGCCTGAATGCGTATTCATCTCATAGCCGTGGGTCACAAAATGCCTGATTGGGTGGTTAAAGGTTATCTGGAATATGCCAAACGATTACCTTCCGATTGTCCGTTGCAGCTGCATGAAATTCCTGCACAAAAACGCGCTAAAGGTGCAGATTTAAAGCGCATTGCTGATCAGGAAGGTCAGAGAATGCTCGATGCTGTGCCCAAGGGCGCGTGGGTCATCGCACTCGATGAACAGGGCGTCTCGTGGACTACATCAAAATTAGCCGGGCAATTATCGGCTTGGCAACAGCAAGGGCGAGATCTTGCGCTGCTTGTTGGCGGGCCAGAAGGACTGTCGAACATGTGCCAAAAGCGAGCCGATCAAATCTGGTCATTGTCAGGGCTGACATTGCCGCATCCGTTGGTTAGAGTCATTGTGGCTGAGCAGTTGTACCGCGCTTGGAGCATTAATAATAATCATCCTTACCATCGCGCTTGATGTCTCAGCAGCCACATTTATATCTTGCCTCTTTATCGCCGCGTCGGCACCAGCTATTGGCGCAGTTGGGTGTTGATTTCGCCACCATCAGTCTGGAGGTTGATGAAGCTTGCTTGGAGCATGAGAGCGTAGAAAAGTATGTAATTCGGCTCGCTCTGGAAAAAGCGCGTGCTGGATATTTATCTACCAGCAGGCGAGTAGATGTGCCTGTGCTTGCGGCTGATACTACGGTTTTTGTCGCCGGTGATGTGTTTGGTAAGCCACGCGATCAACAGCATGCGTTGGCGATGCTGGAACAATTATCCGGACGCGTTCACCAAGTGTATACCGCTGTGGCTTTGGTTTCTGATGATAGTCAATGCTCGGACAATGAGCAGAGTAGTCTCTGCGTGACGAATGTTAGTTTTCGTGAAATTACTCAAGATGAAAGGCTGGCCTATTGGCAGTCGGGTGAGCCGCAGGGTAAGGCCGGTGGTTATGCTGTTCAGGGTCTTGGTGCGATGTTTGTAGAACGCATTGAGGGCAGTTATTCGGGTGTGATGGGGCTGCCTCTTTTTGAGACGGCTAATTTATTAAAGCGTTTTGGTGTCGCGCTAAATTCACGCTGATTTCGCGCCTAATTTTATTTGAGCTCTCTTGAAAAGTGCTGCGCTTTACATGTTTAATCAAGGGGTTATAGTATGACTGTTAGCGTGAAAATGAGCGTTCTCAGTGTCAAGCTGTTGCGCGAGGCAGTGAATAATTAGATTTTAAATGTAATGTGAATTCAAACGTATGAGTAACGAAATTCTAATAAATGTCACGCCCAGTGAAACGCGCGTGGCGGTGGTTGAAAACGGTTTGCTGCAAGAGATTCATATTGAGCGAGCCAATAAGCGCGGTATGGTGGGTAATATCATCAAGGGGCGTGTTAAGCGTGTTTTGCCAGGGATTCAGGCGGCCTTTGTAGATATCGGTCTGGAGCGCACGGCTTTTTTGCATGCGGCTGATATCTATCCTCAGCGTGCAAAACCAGATTCAGATGAAGATGAAGAGCGGTCCAGCGTTGAAAACATCGCTATGCTGGTCAGAGAGGGTGAAGAGGTGGTGGTTCAGGTTGTTAAAGATCCGCTCGGCACAAAAGGTGCTCGCCTGACAACACAGATTAGTCTTGCATCGCGATATGCGGTGTTTATGCCGCATATGGATAATGTCGGTATTTCACAGAAAATTGAAGATGAAGACGAACGTGAGCGTTTGCGCAAGATTATTGATGAGAGCGTTGAGCGGTTTGGTCAAGCCGGGGTGGATGACCAAACAGGGCAGGCTGGTTATATAGTCAGAACGGCCGCAGAAGGTGTGGCTGCAGAAGACTTGCAGACTGATATTCATTTTTTGCATAGATTGTGGTTGTCTGTTCGAGACAGCATTGAATCAGGTTCGGCAGTTTCGACATCACATTTTGCGTTGCCGCTTGAGCAGAGAATTTTGAGAGATTTCCCCTGCAGCAGCATCGATGAGGTGCGGGTTGATTCGCGTGAATCCTGCCAGCGTGTGCTGGCGTTCTGTGAAACATTTGTCCCTGAATTGTCTGGAAAAATCTCACATTATCCTGGTGAGCGGCCTATTTTTGATTTATTTTCGGTTGATGATGAAATTCAAAAAGCGCTGCAGAGCAAAGTGCCGCTGAAATCGGGCGGACATTTGAATATCGATCAGACGGAATCCATGACCACTATTGATGTCAATACGGGTGCGTTTGTTGGACATCGCAATCTGGAAGAAACAATATTCAAGACTAACCTCGAAGCTTCTCAGGCTATCGCCCGACAGTTACGCTTGCGCAATCTTGGCGGCATTATCATCATTGATTTTATTGACATGAAAGATGGCGAGCATAAACGGCAGGTATTGCGTACGCTGAAAAAAAGTTTGTTGCCTGATCGCGCTAAGCATTTCATATGTGAAGTGTCGCCTTTGGGTTTGGTGGAGATGACACGCGAGCGCACACGAGAAAGTCTTGAGCATGTGTTGTGCCAACCTTGTCCGATTTGTCAGGGGCAAGGGTCAATAAAAACCAAAGAATCGATCTGTTATGAAATTTTCCGCGAGATTATGCGCGAGGCACGGCAGTTTGAAGCGCAGAAATTTTTGGTATTAGCCTCGCCCGATGTTGTGACGATGTTGCTGGAAGATGAGTCAGATAATTTGGCTGAGTTGGAATCTTTTATTGGCAAGCCGGTGCGCTTGCAGGTGGAAGAGTTTTATAGCCAGGAACAATATGATGTTGTGATGGTCTGAAATGACATATGTTGTTAAAAATAGACGCAGAACGTGATTCGATATCTGATTGCTAAGTGTTGGAGCCTGTTCGCTATTGTCACGATAGCGGCAGCCGTGATGCTGACGCTGGTGCGTGTATTGCTGCCTTATGTCGATGAGTACCAATCGGAAATTCAAACTTGGTTGCGTGCATCGCTTGAGCAGTCGGTTAGTTTTTCCAGTGTTGAGGCGCAATGGAAAGGGCTGGGCCCAAGCTTTACGTTCAAAAATATTCTTTTTCGCGACAAGGTCACAGGGCAGACGTTAGTCAACCTTGATGAAGCCAGTGTTGCGATTGATATTCCTGCTTCACTTTTTAGCAATCAGTTGCAATTGGGTAGCCTCACGGTTGTGGGTGCCGGCCTGTCTGTTTTAAAACGCAGCGATGGGCGTTTTGAAGTTGAAGGTTTTAGTGGGCTGGGGCAGGGTGCTGCTAGCAGCGAGGATCGCGGTCAGTTGCTTGACTGGTTACTTATGCAAGAAAAACTAGCACTTGAAGGCAGTACGTTGCTGTGGCGTGACGAAAACCACCCTGGGCAGGCATTACGATTTATCGGTGTTAATCTTCAATTACGGAATGACGGTGAGCATCATCAATTTGATGGCTTTGCTTCTTTGCCCAGTGATATTGGCAAGCGCTTTGTTTTTGCTGTCGATTTGAGCGGTGACATGTTGAGTGCCAAAGCATGGTCGGGTAAGGCCTATGTTAGCGGTGTTGCTATGCAGCTGGGTGAGATGCTAGGTTGGCTCCCATTGTCCGGCGTGAGCGCTGAAAAAGGCATTGCAGATATCAGCCTCTGGAGTGACTGGCAGCAGGGTGAGTTGCAACAGCTCGAAGGTGATGTTTCGATACGTGGCACGCTATTGGTGAGAGACGAAGAGAAAGAAAGTGCTGCGCTGCCGGAATTTTTGGATACTCTCTCAGGTCGTTTTTTTTGGCACCGAGATACCACTGGCTGGGCGTTGGCTATAGATGATTTTAATCTTGGGCGTTGGGGAGATGTTTGGCCGGCAGGTGCAATCAGAGTTAAAGCCTCGTCGGAAAAGGATCAGCAACAGTTCGAGTTCAGTTCCGACTATATACGCATAGACGACATCGTTGCTTTGTTGCGAATGAGTGATTTTCCTGAGCCAGCGTTGCGAGATGCGCTGGCGGGTTTGCAGCCATCGGGCGTTATTAAGCAGGCGCATGTGCGCTATAACAAATATTTGCAGAGTGCTGAATATTTTGTGTCAGGGGATGTTGAGGACATATCGGTTCAGCCATGGAAAAAAATACCGGGTATCTCAGGGCTTGATGGTTTTGTGGTTGCGAATCAAGATTCAGGCATGCTGAAAATTGATAGCCGAGACATGAATGTTGATTTGCGACCTTTATTTCGTAATGACCATTATTTAAAACGGTTTGAAGGTCAGCTGTTATGGCAGCAGAACGATGCTGGTTGGTTGATTGCTGCACGTGAGCTTAATTTGAAAAATGCAGATATCAGTATGCGTGCTGATGTAGATTTTGAGTTGCCCTCTGATGGGCGTTCGCCCTATTTGAAAGTTTCCTCAGGCTTTATCGGTGAGCCGGGTTCGGTTTCCAATACCTCGCGTTATTTGCCTGTCGGCATTATGCGTCCATCCGTTGTTAAATGGCTTGATCAGGCGATTGTTGGAGGTACTGTGAGCAATGGTGGGTTAATTTTTCAAGGACGTTTAAAACGATTTCCATTTGATCTTGCTGACGGGAAGTTTGAGGTTCGTTTTGCACTGCATGATGGCCTGCTTAATTATTTTCCTAAGTGGCCACGTCTGGAAGAGTTGGAAACAGAAGTGATTTTTGCAGGACGCGGTATGCTTATCAATGGCGTTGCTGGAAAACTGTTGGGTGCAGATATGTTGGCAACGCAAGTATCAATTGCGAACCTGAAAGCAAAGCCGGCGATTTTAAAAATTAATGGAAAAGTTTCGGGTGCAACAGGTGATGCGCTGGATTACATTGCAAGCAGCCCATTGAAAAAACGTTTTGGCAGTTACTTGGGAAATGCAGAGGCGCAGGGGCTCAGTGATTTGGATTTAAGTCTGACCATTTTATTGAAACCCAAAGGTGTTCCCAACACGGTTGAGTTGTCAGGCACGATGTCGCTGGAAAATAGTGAGCTACTAATTGCCAATAAAGCAGTGGATATTAGCCAGCTAAATGGCGAGATTCAGTTTACAGAAAATAGTTTGAGCGCAAAGGGCATCAGCGGCAAGGTGTTGGGTTTGCCAGCGAGTTTTTCTATAGCGACGCTGGGTGAAGGATCCTCGGTGCATACACAAATTTCAGCAAGCGGAGCGAGCCCGGTTGTCGCAATCACTGAGTTGTTGAAGGTTTCTTTATTTGATCACTTTAAGGGGGATATTGATTGGCAAGCTGCGCTGCTGGTGCCAGGAAAGGATTCACGTTTGGGGGCTGATTTAACGATTACGTCAAATTTGCTTGGTTTGGAAACCCATTTGCCCGCGCCTTTGCATAAAGCCGCAACCGAAGAGATGCCATTGAATGTTTTAATGCGCTTTCCTTTGACGCCCGAGCGTCCGACGCAGCTTAAGATTGATGGCTTGTTGACTGCGGCATTAGGTTTTGATGAGCAGTTAAAGCTTCAGCGCGGTAATATCAGGTTGGGCGATGGGCTTGCAGAAATTTCATCCGAGCAGGGGCTTTGGTTGACGGGCACATCTCCAGTTTTTTCTCTTTCAGAATGGCTGCCGTTTCTTGAGAAGGGCGATGCCGAGGATGTAGCTGGTACTGGTGTTGCCCCAGCACCAAACTCAAAAAAAGGTATTGACCGCATAGAAATGAAAATAGCCGACGTTGAGGCCTATGGTTATCATTTTAGTGATGTGACCGCGAAGCTGCTTCAGACACCAAAGATGCTGGATGTAAACCTTGATAGCGCCTTAATTGCAGGGCGTATTCAAGTGCCTATGATTGATGGGCTGCCACTGGTGATGGATATGCAACGTTTGCAATTGATTGCTGTGGATGAGTCAGAGCAAAGTCAGGAGATTAAAGATCCTAAGATTAGCGATCCAAGCGAATTACCCGCTGCGCAAATTAAGAGCGAGCAATTTTCTTATCATGGTATCGATTTTGGGCAGCTTGATATTGTAGCGACAAAACATCTTTCTGGTTTAAAATTTACACACTTTAATCTGCAGTCACCTGATATGGTTATTTCCGGTCGTGGCGATTGGGTGATGGCGGATAACAGTCAATACTCTTCATTTAGTCTCGATTTTTCCAGTGAAAATTTTGGTAAAGCATTATCGCAGCTTGGTTATGTGGGTAGTGTTAATAAAGGTAAGGGCGCGTTGGGTGTGTCGGCAAGGTGGCCGGGTTCGCCTGCATCCTTCGCGCTTGAGCGCCTAAGTGGTAATATAAATATGAAAGTTGAGGATGGCAGCTTGCTGGAGCTAGAGCCGGGGGCGGGTCGCATCTTTGGTTTACTGAGTTTGCAGGCTTTGCCAAGACGTTTGATATTGGATTTTCGGGATTTCTTTCAAAAGGGTTTTAGGTTTGATCGAATTACCGGTGACTTTGATATTAATGATGGGCTGGCTACAACGCCTAACCTGAGCATGAAAGGCCCTGCCGGAAGTATAGATGTGCGTGGAGAGATTGATTTGGTGGAGCGCAGTTATGCGCAGGTGGCGACGGTGATGCCAGAAGTGTCTACAGGTTTGCCTGTCGCGGGGGCGGTGGTCAGTGGTGTCGGTGTTGGCGCTGCGATTTTATTGGTGCAAAAAATTTTGAAACCAAAGATTGAAGATATCGCCAGAATTGAGTATTCAATTACGGGGTCATGGGATGAGCCTGTGATTGAAAGAATTAATGAAAAATAATGTTTCGAAACCTTAAGGTGAGGCTAGCTGTGATATTAGATCAGAGGGTTTGTTGGGTATGAGTTGTGTTGCAGCAGTGCAAATGGCCTCTGGTCCGAATGTTAGCGCTAACTTGAGTGAAGCTGAGCGTCTGATTGCATTGGCGGTAGATAAGGGCGCCGAGTTGATTGTGCTGCCTGAAAATTTTGCCATTATGGGGATGACGGAGCATGACAAGGTGGAGCTTGCTGAGCAACCGGGCGAGGGTTTGATTCAGGAGTTTTTAGCACGCCAAGCCAGTACCCACGGTGTGTGGCTGGTCGGTGGTACTTTGCCGTTGGTCAGTGAGCAGGCAGGAAAGGTAAAGGCTGCCTGCATGTTGTTTGATAATAATGGCAACATGGTGGCTCGCTACGATAAGATTCATTTGTTTGATGTATCGATAGAGCAGAGCGGAGAAAATTATACGGAGTCCGAGACCATTGAATCGGGTGATTACCCGCAGGTGGTGAGCACTCCGTTTGGTCGTTTGGGTCTGGCAGTTTGTTATGACTTACGCTTCCCAGAGTTGTTTCGTAATATGCTTGACGAAGGCATGGAGATTTTAGCTGTTCCTTCTGCTTTTACGGCCATCACGGGTAAAGCGCATTGGGATGTGATGGTGCGCGCTCGTGCGATAGAAAATTTGTGTTACGTGGTTGCGGCAGCGCAAGGTGGTTATCATATAAATGGTCGTGAAACCTATGGTGATAGTATGATCGTTGATCCTTGGGGTAATGTGATTGATAGATTGCCGAATGGTGCCGACGTTGTTTGTGCGGAAATAGACCTTGAATACATGAGGCGTATACGGCGTAATTTTCCGGTATTGGAACATCGTCGCATGGCTTGTTGGAATAAGCCTTCTTAAGGTTTGTCGTGCGGCTAACATTATGACAACAATGAATGATAATTTGGTAGAAGTACGTGGCTTGAAATTTCACTTTGCTCAGCGTGTTATTTTTGATGGCGTTGATATGAATTTTCAGCGCGGCAAAGTGACGACCATTATGGGACCTAGTGGTACGGGGAAAACGACCTTGTTGCGTTTAATTGGCGGCCAGTTGAAACCTAATCAGGGCAGTGTCATGGTGGATGGTTTGTCCGTGCCTGAGTTATCCCATAATGAACTTTATGGCTTGCGTAAACGCATAGGTATGATGTTCCAGAGCGGCGCGCTGTTCACAGGGGTTTCTGTATTTGATAATGTGGCTTTTCCTTTGCGGGAGCATACGGATTTATCCGAGACGATGATCAGAGATTTGGTGCTGATGAAGCTACAGGCAGTGGGTTTGCGTGGCGCACGCAATCTTATGCCGGCAGAATTGTCAGGTGGGATGGCAAGAAGGATCGCTTTGGCGCGTGCCGTCGCAATGGATCCGATGATGATTATGTATGATGAGCCGTTTACTGGGCAAGACCCTATTACGGTGGGGGTGATTATGAAGCTGATACGGACAATTAATGATTCTTTGGGTTTGACGAGTATTATTGTTTCCCATGATGTTCAGGAAGTCTCTGCGATTTCTGATTATCTGTATATGATTTCAAATGGCAAAGTAGTGGGTGAGGGTACACCGGGTGAGTTGGGTGATTCAAATTCACGTTGGGTGCAGCAGTTTATGAAGGGTGAGCCGGATGGTCCGGTGCCTTTTCATTATCCGGCAGAAGAAATCGAAAGAGATTTTTTCTAAAATTTAAATGCTCGCGGTCGTCTCAGTGGCGCATCAGGCATGGTTTAAAATAATAATAAAATTCTTAATGTTTAATTGGTTTCAGTATTTAGGGCGTTCTGCGTTGCTCGTGTTTCAGCGGCTCGGCCGTGCGCACCTGTTTTTGTTGCGTGTGCTAGCTGCAATACCTTCTCTTTTTGCACACTTTGGTTTGTTAGTCGCCGAGATTTATTCTGTTGGCGTGTTGTCGATGTTGATAATCGTGGTGGCAGGCTTGTCGGTGGGCATGGTGCTGGGTTTGCAAATGTACAATACGCTGGTTGATTTTGGTGCCGAATCAACGTTGGGGCCAGTGGTGGCATTGTCATTAGTGCGAGAGTTGGGGCCGGTAATAGCGGCTTTGTTATTTGCCGGGCGTGCCGGTTCAGCATTGACGGCTGAAATTGGTTTGATGAAGGCGACAGAGCAATTGTCTGGTATGGAGATGATGGCCGTTGACCCCATTAAAAGAATCATTGCGCCGCGCTTTGTGGCGGGGATTATTTCTATGCCCTTGTTGGCTGCGATGTTTAGTGCTGTAGGTATCTGGGGCGGTTATTTCGTCGGCGTTGGCCTGTTGGGCGTTGATGACGGTGCCTTTTGGGCGCAGATGCAGGCGAAAGTTGATTTGTATGATGATGTTCTGAATGGCGTAATAAAGAGTATTATTTTTGGCGTGGCAATCACTTGGGTAGCTGTTTTTGAAGGCTACGATGCGGTGCCAACCACAGAGGGTGTGAGTCGGGCAACTACGCATACAGTGGTGTATGCCTCGTTGATTGTATTGGCATTGGACTTTATTTTGACGGCGCTGATGTTTGGAGAGATGTAGTTATGGCTAAAACACGAATAATGGAAACAGTTGTTGGCATGTTTGTCGCGCTGGGTATCGCGGCAATATTTATGTTGGCAATGAAGGTGAGTAATTTGGCAAGTTTCTCATCGGGCGATGGTTATCGTTTGGTTGCAGATTTTGAGAATGTAGGTGGTTTGAAGGTGCTTTCTCCGGTTAACGTTGGCGGTGTGCGAGTTGGTAGGGTGGCGGCAATTGAATATGATCAACAGGAATATGAGGCGGTGGTGACGCTGGAAATAGTTGCAGATTTTAACAGACTACCCAGCGATACCTCAGCAAGTATTTTTACCTCAGGTTTATTGGGTGAGCAATATATCAGTCTGGAACCTGGGGCTGAAGAGGTTTATTTGCAAGATGGTGATAAAATTCAGTTAACTCAGCCTGCTTTAGTGATGGAGCAGGTGATAGGTCAATTTTTATTCAGTAAGGCAGAGGGAACAGAGTAGTGAAGCATTGGGTACGCTCTATCTTTATAGCAAGCTTTGTTGTCAGTGCGGGTGTAAATGCCAGCGCTAGCGCAGAAGTTGTTACGCTTGATGAGGTGATTGAGCGGGCACTGCAAAATGATCCGCGTATTTCAGAGCAAAAAAAGCTGGTTGATGTGGCGCGTACATTGCTGCAAGAAGCTCAGGGTAGTGATGATTTGATTTTTGGGCTGGATGCGTTCATTGGTTTGACGAGCAAAGTCGAGGGTGGTTTTTTTGAAAATAACAATAGCAGCAATGACCCTCGCTCAGATCGATATGAATGGAATGGCTTAACGACCTGGACGAATCTTCAGCTTACGCTAATAAAACCTTTGTATACTTTTGGCAAAATTGAAAATTACAGTGATGCGGCAAAATCCAATATTCGGGTAAAAGAAGAGAATGTGCGCAAACAGCGTGCGGATACCATCATGGATGCCAGTCGTGCTTATTATGGTTATCTGGCAGCAAGAGATACGCGTTATTTATTTGAAGATGTCATTGTACGCCTGAACAGTGCGATTAAATTGGTCAAGCGACGCCTGGCAGATAATGACAGTGATGGTGATATTCGCCAGTCGGATCTTTATGCATTACAAGCTGGTAAGGCGCTGATCTCAAGATATCTGGCACAGGCTGCTGCGATAGAAAAAATTGCTATGGCGGGGCTTAAGGTTTTAACCGGTGGTAGTCTTGGTGATGCGCTGGACGTTGCAGACAAGCGGGTGAGGCCTGTTCCACTTCCGGATGTTGGGCTAGATGTGTTGACACAGACGGCATTGAAAAAGCGACCTGAAATGATTCAGCTTGAGGCCGGCTTGCAGGCGCGGCGTTCATTGATAGCGGCACGTAAAGCTGAAAAATTACCCAATGTTTATGCCGGTGTGGCGGCGATTGCTTCTTATGCGCCAAATCGGACACGACTTGATAATCCTTTTATTTACGACCCTTTTAATGATTACGGTGCCACGCCGTTATTGGGTATAAAATGGGATTGGGAAAGCGGTGTGCATGCGGCGCGTGTGGCTAGAGCTGAGGCTGAATTGGCTGCGTTGGTCGAAAAATCTACTTTTGCACAGCGTGGTATTCCTTTTGAAGTGGCTGAGCAATATTATCAGGTTCAGGGCGGTTACGAGGCCGTGCAAAAGCTGGCACAAGGTAGTCGTGCGGCACGACGTTGGATGGTCAGTAGTTACGCTGATTTTGAGGCGGGTATTGGTGATGCAGAAGATTCATTAACGGCGTTTCAGGGTTATGTGCTGGTGCACAGTGATTACCTTAGCGCGGTGAATGATTATAATATGAATGTTGCACGGTTGCGTTATGTTGTCGGAGAGTATCAGTGAAAACACAGCGAATTAATTTAGTCACGAGGGCTTTTTTTGTTTCGGTATGCGGATTGCTAGTCCTGTTGTCGACAGCGGTTGTTGCAGCTCAGTCAGAAGATGCAGCGCCTTTAAAATTAATCGAGCAGACAACACATCAGATGATTGCTGCTTTGAAGCGCGACAAGGCCATTATTGAAAATAAACCCGCACATATTTTTGAGCTTGTTGAAAAGATAGTGCTGCCACATTTTGATTTTAATCGCATGTCAAAACTGGTGCTAGGAAAGTATTGGCGTAAGGCGAGTGAACAGCAGCGCCATAATTTTACGCAAGAGTTTCGTGGGCTGCTGGTGCGTACCTATGCTACGGCGATGGATGAATATAGCGACCAGGATATTATTTATTTGCCGTTTCGTGCCGCCCCCGGTGCCACAGATGTGGTGGTGAAAGTTGAGGTTGAACAGCAGGGCGGTTTCCCTGTGCCGCTGGATTATAAATTGTATTTGCTTGATGGACAGTGGAAAGTCTATGAAGTGTTGATCGATGGTGTTAGCCTGATTGTGAATTACCGTACTTCTTTTGCGCAAAAAATTAGGCGCAATGGTGGTCTTGATGCGTTGATTAAAACACTTAAAAAACGTAATCAGCAGGCTCTCAATGACCTGTCAGTTTGAGCTGAGCCGGCTTGATGACGGTGTCTATCGTCTGGCAGGGGCGCTGGTTTTCGAAACGGTATCAGATGTTTTGGCGCGCAGCGCAGCGCTGTTTGAGTCAGAGGTTGATATTGAAATCGATCTCGGTGCGGTGGTGCGAGCAGATAGTGCTGGTTTGGCATTGCTTGTGGAGTGGCTGCGTCGTGCCAAAAAGCAGCAGCATAAGGTGGTTTTCAGGAACATGCCTAAGCAAATGAATGCGATTGCTGGGCTGGTCGGTGTGGATGAAATGCTTTCATTGGAATAGCTCGGCAGCGAGCTGTGGAAATTATGATAATCAGGCAGAGGCCAGCCTAAGGACGACAGTTGTCTGGAAAGTCTGGTACTATATTTAATTAACGTTTTTTGCGTCACCGCTGGTGTAGGCGGTGGTTTAATAGGTTTGAGTTTATGCAGGCAGAAGAAATAAAAAATATTATTGAGGCGGGTTTGCCCGGTTGCCAGGCTTACGTACTGGGTGAAGACGGGGTTCATTTTGAGGCCGCTGTGGTCAGTGACAGTTTTTTAGGTAAAAGTAAAATTGCACAGCATAAGCTGGTTTTTGCTACTCTGGGAAACAGGATGCAGCAGGGCGTGATTCATGCGCTCTCATTGAAGACGTATACGCAGCAGCAGTGGTCTGAAAAATAGCAGCGTAGGTTTAGCTTAGTTGGATTGAGGTGTTTGATATGCTTCATATGTCGGGGTAACTTTATGATGCGATCTGAGTTATGCCATTACAACGTCATTTTTAAATACATTTCCAATTTATGCTTTAAGTTTGAGTTCTTTGATTTGAGCTTTGTGGGGCTTGAGTTCTTATAAGGTACGGTTAAGTTAGATGGATAAGTTAATTATTAAGGGTGGCGTGCCATTGAATGGCATGGTGCGGATTTCCGGTGCTAAAAATGCTGCGCTGCCGATTATTATGGCGACGCTGTTGGCTGATGAGCCGGTTACAGTGTGCAATGTTCCACATTTGCACGATGTCACCACCAGCATGGAATTGCTGGGTGGCATGGGCGTGAGTCTGATGATCGATGAAAATCTGAATGTTGAAGTCGATCCGTCAACAATACATTCATTTAACGCACCCTATGAAATGGTGCGCACGATGCGTGCGTCGATTCTGGTGCTGGGCCCGTTGTTGGCGCGTTTCGGTCAGGCGGATGTGTCAATGCCAGGGGGTTGTGCTATCGGTACGCGTCCAGTGGATATTCACATTTCTGCATTGGAGGCGATGGGTGCAAAAATCGAAGTCGAAGGCGGTTATATTCGCGCGCGCGCAGATCGACTGCTGGGTGCTCGACTGGTGATGGATATGGTGACCGTGACCGGTACCGAGAATATCATGATGGCTGCGACGCTGGCGAAAGGCACGACCGTTATCGAAAACGCTGCGCGTGAGCCGGAGGTGATTGATCTGGCAAACTGTCTGAATGCCATGGGTGCTGTGGTAAGTGGCGCCGGAACGGATACTATCGTTATTGAAGGTGTCGAGCGTTTGTCAGGTTGTCGCTACGCAGTGATGCCGGATCGAATTGAGACAGGCACTTTTCTTGTTGGCGCAGCAATTAGCGGCGGCACGGTTTTATTGAAAGATACTCGCTCAGACATTCTTGATGCGGTGCTGGTCAAATTGGAAGAGGCTGGCGCAGAGATTGATACAGGCGATGACTGGATTAAGTTGGATATGAAAGGACGGCGTCCTAAAGCGGTGAGTGTCAGAACTGCACCATACCCAGCGTTTCCTACCGATATGCAGGCGCAGTTTACGGCATTAAATGCGGTAGCTGAGGGTGCAGGCGCGATCACCGAAACCATTTTTGAAAACCGTTTTATGCACGTGCCAGAGTTGCAGCGCATGGGTGCGGATATTAATTTACAGGGTAATACAGCTTTTTGTGTTGGTGTTGATAAAATCAACGGTGCGCCAGTGATGGCGACAGATTTACGTGCTTCGGCCAGTCTGGTTTTGGCTGGACTGGTGGCACAGGGTGAAACCGTGGTAGATCGCATTTATCATATTGATCGCGGTTACCATTGTATTGAAGAAAAATTAGCGCAGTTAGGCGCGAATATCCGACGGGTTCCGTCTTAGTTGGTTTATATTTTTTATACTGAATGAGTGTTCTTGTGAGCGATACATTAACCATAGCCGTTTCCAAAGGGCGTATCTTTAAAGATGCGCTGCCGCTGCTGGCGCAGGCTGGTATCGTACCGACCGATGATCCTGAAACCAGTCGTAAGCTGATTCTTGATACCACGCGTGATGATGTCAAAATTGTCGTGATTAGAGCGACCGATGTACCAACGTTTGTTGAGTACGGTGCAGCTGATTTAGGCATTGCTGGCAAAGACGTTTTGATGGAATACGGTGGCAAAGGCTTGTATGAGCCTTTAGATCTGAAAATTGCCTGTTGTCGGTTGATGACGGCGGGGCCGGTAGGGCAAGCGATTAACAGCTCGCGAATGCGCATTGCGACAAAATACGTGGAGACCGCGCGACGATATTTTGCGGCACAGGGTGTTCAGGTTGAGATCATCAAACTCTATGGTTCAATGGAACTGGCGCCTTTAGTGGGATTGGCTGACTGCATTGTTGATCTGGTTGATACTGGCAACACTCTACGCGCGAATGGTCTCGAACCGCTGGAACATATTGCTGATATCAGTTCTCGTTTAGTGGTGAATAAAGCATCGATGAAAATGAAGCATGCCAAAGTGGGTGAGTTTCTCAATATGATGACGCAGGCAGTAGAAAAGAAGTAACCGAGGTATGGCAAAGGCAAGTGATATGATCGAAGTGAAACAACTTGATTCAGCGGTGGCGGATTTTTGGCCTCAATTAGAAGCATTGCTGGCTTGGGAAAGTGTTTCTGATGAACAAGTTGAAGGCCGTGTCCGTGACATTCTTGCGACAGTGAAAACACGAGGTGATGCTGCATTACTGGAGTACACTGGGCAATTTGATCGTTTTGAAGTGGCGACGATGGCGGAGCTTGAAATTTCATCGCAGCGTTGTCAGGCGGCACTGGATGCTATCCCCAAAGAACAGCGTCAGGCGCTGGAGTTCGCGATCGAGCGTGTGCGTGCCTACCATGAGCATCAGAAGGCAGCATCCTGGTCTTACACGGAAGACGATGGCACGATGCTGGGGCAGCAGATTACTGCTCTGGATCGCGTCGGTTTATACGTGCCAGGTGGCAAGGCCGCTTACCCATCGTCGGTGTTAATGAATGCAATACCTGCCAAGGTGGCTGGCGTTAATGAGGTGATTATGGTGGTGCCGACACCGGACGGTGTGGTAAATGAGTTAGTGCTGGCAGCAGCGAGTTTGGCAGAAGTTGATCGGGTATTTGCCCTTGGCGGAGCACAGGCAGTTGCCGCATTAGCCTATGGCACTGAGACTGTGCCACAGGTGGATAAAATTGTTGGCCCTGGAAATATCTATGTGGCGACAGCTAAAAGCATGGTGTTTGGTACGGTAGGGATTGATATGATTGCCGGTCCGTCAGAGATACTGGTGATCTGTGATGGCGATACCCCGGCTGACTGGATCGCCATGGATTTGTTTTCGCAGGCCGAACATGACGAAGACGCACAGTCTATTTTAGTTTCGCCCAATGCTGATTTTCTTGAGCAGGTGCAACAGAGCATTAATCGTTTATTGCCCGACATGGAACGTGCTGATGTGATTCGCAGCTCATTATCAAAACGTGCCGCGATGATTCATGTCAAAGATCTTGATGAAGCGGCCGAGGTGGCAAACTATATTGCGCCGGAGCATCTTGAATTATCGGTTGAAGAGCCACTGGCGCTGGCAGCTAATATTCGCCATGCCGGAGCGATGTTTTTAGGGCGATACACCGCCGAAGCTGTGGGTGATTATTGTGCCGGACCGAACCATGTGTTGCCAACTTCGCGTACTGCGCGTTTTTCGTCGCCGCTGGGTGTGTATGATTTTCAGAAGCGATCAAGTCTGATTATGTGTTCAGCGCAGGGTGCAGCGACATTGGGTAAAACAGCTGCATTGCTTGCTCGTGGTGAAGGTTTGACTGCCCACGCACGTTCAGCGGAATACCGTGTCGCTGACAAGAAATAATATAGGGTATGATCCTATTTTAGATTCAGATTTAGATCGAAGTAGATAGAATAGACCAATGAGTGCTGATGCCAACGATCAATGCATGTCCGTCGCGCAACAATGGATACGCCCTGAAATACGGGAATTGTCCGCCTATCATGTGCCGGATGCCAGTGGTTTAATTAAGCTCGACGCCATGGAAAATCCCTATAGCTGGCCGGAACAACTCGTCGATCAATGGCTTGAAAGCCTGCGCGGCGCGGCGATCAATCGCTACCCCGATCCCGATGCGCGGCAATTGGTGGATGATTTGCGTGATGTTTATGCTATTCCACAACAGGCTGGCATATTGTTGGGCAATGGTTCGGATGAGCTGATTCAGCTGATTACGATGGCCGTTTCTGGATCGATGTCTTCTGGATCGATGTCTTCTGGGTCTATATCAGAGTCAAATGCTACGCGTACCATTGTTACGCTAGAACCTGGTTTCAGTATGTACCGGATGATTGCGACATTTACTGGCATGGATTATGTTGGCGTGCCGTTGCGTAATGATTTTACACTGGACTTGGAAAGCCTGTTGGCGGCTATTGAAACGCATCAACCAGCGGTGGTTTTTATTGCCTACCCGAATAACCCAACAGGCAATCTGTTTGATTTAGAAGATGTGCGTCAAGTCATCGAAGTATCACCGGGTATGGTGGTGGTGGATGAAGCGTATTTTGCCTTTGCCGGAACAACAGTGATGCCGCTGCTCGATCAATATGAAAATTTACTGGTATTGCGCACGCTGTCGAAAATGGGTTTGGCGGGTTTGCGTTTGGGATTTTTGGCGGCGTCTTCGGAGTGTATCGAAGAGTTTAATAAAATTCGCCTGCCTTACAATATCAATATATTGACGCAGATCAGCGCCTCGTTTGCATTGCAACACCATGATATATTCGAGCAACAGACCGCATGTTTGCGTAAAGACCGTGAAAGTTTACTGTCCGCACTGAGTACGCATGCGTCACTGACCGTCTACCCCAGTCAGGCGAATTTTATTTTGTTCAGGACGGCTCAGGGACAGGCCGAACAAATTTTTGATCACCTCTTGGAGCAAGGCGTGTTGATTAAAAATTTGCATAAGTCAGGGGGTGCACTGTTAGATTGTCTGCGGGTTACCGTGGGTACAGCTGAAGAAAATGATGCTTTTTTACAAGCATTGAACAGTGCATTGATAGATGTTGTCGAAACAAGATAATGATACTGTTAGTTAGAATTGGCGGCCAGAACAAGCTAGAACAAGATAGAGTAAAGGAAAGGAGAAGTTAATGTCGGAGCGCACAGCAACGATTAATCGCGACACGTTAGAGACGCAAATTAAAGTCAGCGTTAATCTGGACGGTATTGGCAGCTCGAAATTTGAAACGGGTGTGGCTTTTCTTGATCATATGCTGGATCAGGTGGCACGGCACGGTTTGATTGATTTTGAGGTTGAGGCGAAAGGTGATCTTCATATTGATGCTCACCACACGGTGGAAGATATCGGTATTACCTTTGGTCAGGCGATTTCGAAAGCAGTCGGTGACAAGCAGGGCATCCGTCGTTATGGTCACGCTTATGTGCCGCTTGATGAAGCGATGTCACGGGTAGTGATTGATCTTTCCGGTCGGCCAGGTCTTGAGTATCGTGTTGATTTTCCACGGGCAAGAATTGGTGAATTTGATGTGGATTTATTCCGTGAGTTTTTTAGTGGTTTTGTTAATCATGCATGTGTCACGATGCACATTGATAATCTGTGTGGCGTCAACGCCCATCACGTTGCGGAAACGATATTTAAAGCCTTTGGTCGCGCATTGCGCATGGCGCTGGAACCGGATACGCGAATGCAGGGTATACTGCCTTCAACTAAAGGAAAGCTTTAAAATTACGCTGTGCTGAGTAGTGTGGTGCTAGGGAAAGTACATTAACTTACGATAATTGATTATGACGACGGTAGCTGTCATCGACTACGGCATGGGCAATATCCGCTCTGTCGAAAAAGCTTTGGAGTACGTAGGCCAGAATGTGCGGGTTGTTGTCAGCCAACAGCCTGGGCAAATTCTCGCGGCGGATCATATTGTCTTTCCAGGGGTCGGTGCTTTGCGTGATTGCATGTCTGAATTACAGCGTCTTGAGCTGCAAGATGTGATTCGCGAATGTGCTGCAACAAAACCTTTTTTGGGTATTTGTCTTGGCATGCAGGCGTTGCTTGACGACAGTGAAGAGAATGACGGCACGTCAGGTCTGAGTATTATTACCGGTCATGCCAGACATTTCGCAACGTCAATCGATAGCAGCGCACTGAAAATTCCCCACATGGGCTGGAACCGCGTTCATCAATCAGTCGAGCATAAATTGTGGCAGGGCATTGGGCAGGATAGTCGTTTTTATTTTGTTCACAGCTATTATGTTGACCCCACTTCCGATGCGCATGTCGCCGCGACCACGGACTACGGTTGTAATTTTGCTTCTGCGATAGCGCATAAAAATATTTTTGCTGTGCAGTTTCACCCCGAAAAAAGTCAGCACGCCGGTCTGGCGCTGTTGAAAAACTTTATTGCCTGGGATGGAGCCTACTAAGCACATGAGACAGGTTAAGTGCATAGTGTGAAATTAATTTGTACTATCAATAGTGAAATGTTTAGAAGCGATTTGAATTTAATGACATTGGATAATTCGAGGAAACCAATATGCTTTTGATTCCAGCCATCGACTTGAAGGATGGGAAATGTGTACGTTTACGTCAGGGTCGTATGGACGATGATACGATTTTTTCTGAAGATCCAGTAGCGATGGCCCAACGTTGGGTAGATGCTGGCGCGCGACGTATTCACATCGTCGATCTTGATGGCGCGGTCAAAGGTAAGCCTGTTAACGCCGGGGTTATACACGATATTGTTGAGGCATTTCCTGATGTGCCGGTGCAGGTGGGCGGCGGTATTCGCGATGACGATACGATTCAATCTTATCTTGATGCGGGCGTCAGCTATGTCATTATTGGCACCAGTGCCGTTAATGAGCCGCATTTTGTGGCGGATGTCTGTTTGGAGTTTCCGGGGCATATTATCGTTGGACTGGACGCCAAAGACGGCAAAGTAGCGATAGACGGTTGGTCGAAATTATCGCACCATGATGTGATTGATCTGGCGCAGCATTTTGAGCGTGATGGTGTTGAAGCGATAATTTACACCGATATCAGCCGCGATGGCATGATGGACGGTGTGAATGTAGAGGCTACTGTGGCGCTGGCCAACGCGATTACGATTCCAGTGATTGCTTCGGGAGGTGTTGCCTCTCTGGATGATATTAAAAATTTGAGTAAGGTGGCTGACGCGGGTATTTCTGGTGCGATTATTGGTCGTGCATTGTACGAAGATGCGATTGATTTTGCAGAAGCGCAGAAATTGTCAGACGAGCTGGCCGGGTAATGAAGCTATAATGTCGCTAGCAAAGCGCATCATTCCCTGTTTGGATGTTGATAAAGGGCGTGTTGTCAAAGGTGTACAATTTGTCGACATCAGGGATGCGGGCGATCCTGTAGAAGTGGCGCGTATTTACGACGAGCAGGGCGCGGATGAGCTGGTATTTCTTGATATTACCGCCAGTTCCGAGCAACGCGATACGATGGTGCATGTGGTTGAGGAAGTGGCCAAACAGGTGTTTATTCCACTGACGGTGGGCGGTGGCATTCGTGAATTGTCGGATGTTCGGCGCATGTTGTCGGCCGGTGCAGATAAGGTGGGTATCAATACTACGGCGGTGAATAACCCTGAGTTTGTGCGAGAGGCTGCTGAGCGTTTTGGTTCGCAGTGCATAGTTGTCGCGGTGGATGCCAAGTGTGTCAGTGTAGAAGGTGAGCCGTTACGCTGGGAGATTTTCACTCACGGCGGACGCAAGGCCACGGGCATTGATGCGCTGGAGTGGGTGAAACGCATGGCGGATTATGGTGCGGGTGAAATTCTGCTGACCAGTATGGATCGCGATGGCACCCGTGATGGCTATGATTTGGCATTGACCCGTGCCGTCAGCGAAGCGATTACAATTCCGGTGATTGCCTCGGGCGGTGTTGGCACGTTGGATCATCTGGCGGCAGGTATTGTCGAAGGCAAGGCCGATGCGGTGTTGGCGGCGAGTATTTTTCATTTTGGTCAGCATACGGTGCAAGAAACAAAAGAATTTCTGGCAGCAAAGAATATCGAAGTTCGAATGTGAGTTATCCTGTGATCCAGACGAATGAACAATGGTTGGATGCAATACGCTGGACTGACAACGGTCTGCTAGCTGTTATCGCGCAAGAAGAAGGTAGTGGCAAGGTATTGATGATGGCCTGGATGAATCAGGATGCGCTGCGACTGACAGTGGAAACGGGGCATGCGGTTTACTGGTCACGCTCTCGTGGCAAGCTATGGCACAAAGGTGAGCAGTCGGGGCATCAACAGATTGTGAAAGATATTCGCCTCGATTGTGATGGTGATACGTTATTGTTGAGCGTTGAACAACGTGGTGGAATTGCCTGTCATACGGGGCGTTACCATTGTTTTTATCAGCAACTGAATGAAAAGGGTTGGCAGGCGGTGGAGCCGGTGATTAAAGACCCTGGGTCGATTTACACGGTACAGCAGACAAAAGACCAAAACGAGTGAAATTTTAATGAGCAGTAATGACGTGTTATCAGAATTGGCAGCGATGCTGGAACAACGTAAATCGGCTGATCCGAGCGATTCCTATGTGGCTAGTCTGTACGAGAAGGGTTTAGACAGTATTCTGAAAAAAGTCGGTGAAGAGGCGACTGAGACAGTGATCGCAGCTAAAGGCGGTGACGCTGATCAAACGGTTTATGAAATGGCGGATTTGTGGTTTCATTCGTTGGTATTATTGGCGCATCAGGGGCTGGGGCCGGATCAAGTGTTGACTGAGTTGGCGCGGCGTTACGGTAAATCGGGCTTGACTGAAAAGGCCGAACGCACAAAAAATTAGTGTCGTGTTAGACTAAACGGCGCGACTTTATTTGATCGTGCATGAATTTAAACAGAAAACGTATTCGAACCGGAGAAAGAGATGGGTATCAGTTTGTGGCAGTTATTAATTGTTCTGGTGATAGTGTTGTTATTGTTTGGCACCAAGAAACTGCGCGGCATTGGCTCTGACTTAGGCGGTGCGGTGAAGGGTTTTCGTGGTGCGATGGACGGTGATAAAAAGAAAGACGATACGGATGATGTGGAAGCAAGTATCACTGCAGAGCTGGATAATAAGGACGATGACCGTATCATTGAAGGCGAAGTGACCGCGGAAGAAAAAGATAAGGTAAAGCACAGTTAAGCTCTACAGTGCATGTTAATAGAGTGTAAGCCAGCATGTTTGATATCGGTTTCTGGGAAATCGCGCTTATTGTCGTAGTGGCATTGCTGGTTGTTGGGCCGGAAGAATTCCCTTCGTTAATTCGAAATGCCAGTCAATGGTTAGGAAAAATGCGTCGCTTTATGAGCGATGTAAAGAGCGACCTCGATAAGGAGCTGACAAAGGCTGAAGAGCTTAAGAAGTTGCTTGATAAGGAAGCGCTTATCGCCAAGCTGCATGAAAATGTAGATGTATCCAGTCCGGCAGTGCCGATTAAGTCAGCACCTGAAGCCGCTCCAAATGCCAGTCCAGTCGCCAGTTCAGCAGTTAGCCCAGATGAAACGCTAAAATCAGATCAAGCAAAAACATCTGATTCGCACGGCGCATCGAATAAAGTGACAGCGTCACCGTCTACTAAGCCATCTCATGACACGCAAAACTAAATACCCGCCCGATACAGGCCAGCCATTGGTTGCCCATCTAATAGAGCTGCGTAATCGACTGATACGTGTTCTGATCGGTTTGGGACTGGTCTTTTTGGCGATGTTTCCGTTTGCCAACGAGCTTTATGTGGCGCTGGCGCAGCCGCTGTTAGCGCATTTGCCAGAAGGCAGTTCGATGATCGCTACCGAAGTGGCATCGCCTTTTCTAGCGCCGTTTAAATTTACCATGGTGGCGGCGTTTTTTGCGATTATCCCGCTGGTGCTTTATCAGGTGTGGTCTTTTATTGCGCCGGGTTTGTATAAGACCGAGCGTCGCTTAATATTACCACTGCTGGTTGCCAGCTCGTTGTTGTTTTATGCCGGAATGGTATTCGCCTATTTTGTTGTGTTTCCGTTGGTGTTCAGTTTTTTGGTGGGCGTCGCCCCTCAGGGGGTTGAGATCATGACGGATATCAGCAAATACCTAGAGTTTGTACTGAAGCTGTTATTCGCTTTTGGTATGGCATTTGAGGTGCCTATTGCAACTATTTTGTTGGTTTGGAGTGGTGCCACTACACCAGAAAGCCTGCGCACGAAGCGGCCCTATGTGATCGTTGCAGCATTTGTTATCGGAATGCTGTTGACGCCGCCAGATTTGATTTCGCAAACACTGTTGGCAGTACCAATGTGGTTGTTGTTTGAAGCGGGGTTAATTTTTTCGCGCTTCTTTGTGCGTGATATTGAGAATTCTAGCGATACACCGGATGCTGACGATGAAAGCGCTTCTTCTTGATGTGACTTAGGACTTAGGACTTAGGGGCGTAGGTCGGTTGCCGAGGGTTGCTTTGAGATTGATAATCTCTGCGTTACGCAACAGTTGTAGATTTATGGTTGTGCCGGGTGGAGCTTCGAGTATTAATTTCATGGCATCGCTGGATAAGTTGATCTCTTTTTTATCGATATGCGTAATTATGTCGCCGGGTTTTAGACCCGCCGTTGCTCCGGGACTGTTGCGCATAACTCCCGCCACCAGAATGCCTTTAATATCATCAGCGAGCCCAAAGGATTCGGCCAGTGCCGGCGTGATCGATTGGGTTTCAATGCCCAGCCAGCTGCGTACGACACGACCCTGTTCAATTAATTGAGTCAGTACATTTTTAGCCAGATCAGTGGGTATGGCAAAACCAATGCCTTCCGAACCGCCTGAGCGAGAAAATATCGCGGTGTTGATGCCGACCAGTTCACCGTAAGGATTGACGAGCGCGCCGCCGGAGTTGCCAGGGTTGATGGCGGCGTCTGTCTGAATAAAGTTTTCAAAGGTTGAAAGCCCCAGCTGCTTGCGCCCAGTGGCGCTGACGATGCCTTGAGTGACGGTTTGTCCGACGCCAAACGGGTTGCCAATGGCTAGCACTACATCGCCGACACGAAGTTCTTCGGAATTTCCCATGGTGATGCCCTGTAACTGGTCCAGGGTGATGTGCAGTACCGCGAGGTCTGTTTCTGGGTCGGTACCAATCACTTCGGCGCGAGCAGTGCGCCCATCATTTAATGCCACTAAAATCTCATCGGCACCATCGATGACATGATTGTTTGTCAAAATGTAGCCCTGAGGACTAACAATAACACCCGATCCCAAGCTGTTTTGGCGTCGTTCTCGCGGAGGTGCGATGCGGTCGCCAAAAAAACGCTTGAGTCTAGGGTCATCAAAAAGCGGGTGTATTCGCTGTTTTATAATTTTTGTGGTGTGGATGTTAACAACAGACGGTGCGGCTGTGCTGACTGCATCCGCATAGCTAAATGGGTTGCGATTCTTTTGTTCTTGTGAGGGGTTATTGCGCTGACTTTTGACTTCGTTTATTTTTATCACCGGGCTGCTTTCGAACGGTTTTAGCCATAAGAATAAAACGACTGCTAGGCCGAATATAATTCCGACCGCAATGCCTTGTGTGAAATAGGGGATAAGTCTGCGCAACCTCATGGTAAGGTACTCTATCACATGCTTATTTAAAAAACGTCCGTAAGAGGTGAAGCGCTGATGGTAACTCGATGTAATTTGGCTGAGTTGGTTTCGTATGCCAATAAATTAATGGATATTGCTGCGTTTGATGATTACGCGCCCAATGGTTTGCAGCTTGAAGGTGCGGCTGCTGTGACGAAAGTGGTGAGTGGCGTTACTGCCAGTCTAGCTTTGATCGAAGCAGCGATTGAGGCTGAAGCGGATGTTTTGTTGGTGCATCACGGTTATTTTTGGAGGGGCGAAGACTCTTGTATTACAGGGATAAAAAAACGTCGTATAAAAAAATTGCTTGAGAATGATATTAGTTTGTTGGCTTACCATCTGCCTTTGGATGCGCATCCGCTGTATGGAAATAATGCGCAGCTGGCGAAGATATTAGGCTTAGTAAGAAAACCAACGCCTGAAGGTGCATCACTTCCTGCCTGGGTCAGCTGTGGCGAACTTTCTCGCTCCATGTTAGCGCATGAATTTTCGCAACATTTAGAAACAATACTGGGAAGGACGCCGCTTTATCTGCCGGGCGGTGATGAAAAAATAACACGCATTGCTTGGTGTACAGGTGGAGCTCAAAGTTATTTTGAACAGCTAGCAAAACTGGGTTTTGATGCGTATTTAAGCGGTGAAGTATCTGAGCAGACAACGCATATTGCACGTGAATATGGGGTGCATTATTTTGCTGCGGGTCACCATGCAACCGAGCGTTATGGTGTGCAGGCATTGGCAGAGCATTTAAAAAGTCATTTTGAAATTGAGCATCAGTTTATCGACATTGAAAACCCTGTTTGATTTTGGTGTTTAATAGTGACAGTGATGATAGTTGAGTTAATTATGTAAGCTGTTTGCATCTTTTGATTGCAGAGGTTAGCGAGAACTATCTTGTATTTCAAGGTTCCATCGTGGGGCGTTCCGCTCTGAAAAGAGGCAAGTAAAATACTCGGTTATTAACCGTTGACATGATTTTAGTCTTGCACTAGGATTCATTGCTTAGGTGTTCAAGTGTAAATTCTTGAATATTAGGATGTTGCACTTAGGGTGTTAAAACGACAGAGATCGTTTGAACTCTGTCGTTAGGGTGAGGGGTTTTCGGCTGCAAAGGTTCGTGGCTAGAATGCAAAATCAAAGGCCTGTTTTATTTTGTGCCTGCAATTGCGGGTACACGAGAAGTTTTTTGTGCAATTATTTTTGTGCTTAAGCTCTCACAGTAAAGCAGTGCCCTAGCAAGTAAAGGGATTGAGAGGGGAGATGTCAGTTACTCAACTTTTATTTACTGCGCGGTGGTTCCATCGCGGAGTCAAGCAGCTCAATATTCAGTTTCAAACAGGTGCCGCCAAACGTTTGGCAGTGGCTATGCTTTGTTTGCTGATGTTTGCAGCTACTACTGTTCAGGCAGCAGTTCCGGGAGTAATCCCGCCTGTAGGTACACATGAAGGTGAAGATGTGCCGCAGCCTATCGAATTTCCACACGACATACATGCAAAGATTAACGACATTAATTGCCTGTATTGTCATACATATGCACGTCGCAGCAAGGTTGCCGGTATTCCGCCGACCAGCAAGTGCATGGGTTGTCACAGCATTATCGCTACAGACAAACCGCGGATCAAAAAATTAACCGAGTATTGGGAAAAGAAAGAGTCGCCTAAGTGGAAGAAAGTCCATGATATGCCTGACTTTGTACACTTTACCCATGAAAAGCATTTGAAGAAGTTCGTTTTTGATAACGAAGAGATGCAGGTTGAGAATGTTTCCGAGGTGTGTGCCTTTTGTCATGGCGACGTTAAGGAAGGTACGGTTGCCAAAAAGTCGAAACCTTTAACTATGGGTTTTTGCAGAGAGTGTCACGAAGCCAATGGCGGTCCGTTTGACTGCTGGAAGTGCCACAAGTAACGAGTCTTTATGGTTATGTGTTGTCACATAATGCAAATGGGATAATGGGTTATGAGTCTGAATAACATCAAACGCAGAAAATTTCTAAAAATAATGGGTTGGAGCGGCGCCGGCGCTACACTGGCAGGCTGCGATATGCCTACTACTATGACGGTGCAAGAAGGTAAAGAAGAGGTTGTTTCTTATCTTTCTCCAGAGGAATACGTGATACCGGGTGTCGGTGTTTGGTATGCCTCTACGTGCCAACAGTGTGCCGCAGGTTGTGGTGTCCACGGTCGAGTACGTGAAGGCCGTGTTCTGAAGCTTGAGGGTAACCCTTCGGCGGCAGTGAATGCCGGTAAACTTTGTCAGATGGGGCAATCTGCATTGCAGACCCATTACAATCCAGATCGAATTACTGCACCTCAGATTAGAAGTAATGGCGCATTAAGTTCAGCCAGTTGGGATGAGGCTTATGATCTGCTGAAGAAAAAGATTGGTGCTGATTCTGGTTTGAAAGGAAACCGAGCAGCTTGGGTCACGGGCAATGTCAGCGGTCATCAATCAGTACTCATTGATGCGCATATGGAAGCGCTGGGTTCAAGCAAACATTATACGCACGAAGTTATTAACGATTCAGTTTGGCAAGCCGTCAGCAAAGACATGTTGGGTGTTGCTAATCCACGCGTAAGAATAGATAAAGCTCAGGCAATATTATCTTTGGGTGCCGATTTTCTGGGTACCTGGGGGTCGCCAGTACAAAACGCAGTTGAATATGGATCTTTTCGTGACTCACCACGCGGTGCTTTGATTCAAGCTGAGCCAACGATGTCATTGACGGGTTCAAATGCAGATTTATGGTTGCCTGTTAAGCCGGGTACCGAAGGTGTTTTGGCGTTGGGCATCGCAAATGTCTTAATGTCGAATCATGGTGTTAAAAATATTCCTTCACAGTTTAAGTCTTTAGTTAAACAGTACACGCTTGAAGAAACATCAAGAATCACCGGCCTTACGGGTGAGCATATACTTTTTACAGCCAAAACATTAAAAGAACGTTCGCCAAGCCTGGTGCTGGCGGGGGCTTCTGCGCAGGGTCATGAAAACGGTTATGAAATTGTTGCTGCGGCAATGATGTTGAATATTGTTCTTGGCAATCTTGGTAAGACGGTTGAAGGTGGTACTCAGTTACCATTTTCACAGATGATGGCGAGCGAAGGTAATACGCGCGACTTGCTAGCGCTGGCGGATGATCTTGGCGCAAGTAAATACGATGTGTTGTTTTTCTACGGAACAAACCCTGTCTACAGTGCGCCGGAAGCATTGAAAATTAAAGACGGTTTGAAAAACGTTGGTTTTAAAGTCGCTTTTTCAATGTTCAACGATGAAACAACGGCTGAGGCAGATTTGGTTCTACCTCTGGCATCTTCTTTGGAAGATTGGGGTACACATGTTGCTGCTAAGCAAGGCGCACGCAGTGAAGTGAGTATTCAGCAGCCACTAATGGAGAAGATATATCCGGAGACGATGGGTTTCGGCGATATTATGTTGTCACTTTTGAAGATGCAAAAAGTGGATGCCTATGCAGGCTTTAATGATTATTACAGCTACTTGCGTAATGCCGTTAATAACATGCCTGGTTTTATGGCCAAAAATGGCGGTGAAGCATGGAAAGAAGCGATGCAAGCAGGGTCTCTTGAAGTCAAGGGGCGTTCGCTGAATGTTTCAAGTAAAGCGATTTCGATCAAAATGTCAGTGCCAGCGGATGATGCGCAGTATCCATTAACCCTGATACCTTCGGCGCGGCTTGGTTTGTGGGATGGGCGACATGCTAACTTGCCATGGTTGCAGGAAGCGCCTGACCAGATGACTAAAGTGGTGTGGGATTCATGGGTAGAAATTCATCCACGTACGGCGGCGAAGATGGGTGTTAAAGAAGGCGACTTGATTAACGTCGCTTCTGAGCAAGGCACGATAAAAGCGAAAGCTTATATCTATAAAGGTGTAAACCAAGACTCAATTGCTATTCCAATCGGCCAGGGTCATAAAGGTTATGGCCGTTACGCGGATGGTGTGGGTGTTAACCCATTGCAAATTCTTAATCCTGCAGTTGATAAAAAGACCGGTGAACTGGCTATGTTTGCGACACGCGTCAAGATCAGTAAAGCCGGGTCAGCAAAAGATAAATTAGTTCGCATGGGCGGAAGTGAGACGCAAGTTGGACGTAAACTTGCGGCGACAATCAGTGCGGATGTTTTTGAACGTACAGAAGGAGACGCCTGATGTCACTTAGTAACCTGCTGGGAGATTGGTCAAAATACCGCAAGACGCATGAAGAAGGTGGTTTTCATGATTATGAGCATATGTGGGGTATGGTCATTGATCTCAATAAGTGTATTGGCTGTAATGCTTGCTCAGTTGCTTGTTATGCTGAAAACAACCTGCCTGTTGTTGGCAAAGAAAAATTTGAAAAAGGCCAGGCCATGCACTGGTTGCGCATTGAACGTTATTGGGATGAGCCCGATTTAGGCGAGTCGCGTGTTTCTGAATATCAGCATCATGGCGCCAGTTATGTCCCAATGATGTGCCAGCAGTGTAATGCTGCAACTTGTGAACCTGTTTGTCCGGTAGCAGCAACATACCACACACCTGATGGTTTAAATGCTCAAGTTTATAACCGTTGTATTGGTTCACGTTATTGTTCAAATAACTGCCCATACCGTTTACGTTATTTCAACTTCTATTCTTATTACGAAGATGCTTGGCCTGCACCGTTACACATGCAGTTGAACCCGGACCTTTCTGTTCGTGATAAGGGTGTTATGGAAAAATGTACATTCTGTGTGCAACGTATTCGTACTGTAAAAGATAAAGCGAAGATGGATGATCGTCCGGTAATGGACGGCGAAATACAAACCGCATGTATGCAAACTTGCCCTACTACCGCGATTAAATTTGGCGATATGCTGAATTTACACAGTCCTGAAAAAGCACAGCCAACGGATGTTAGTCAATTATGGCGTAAACATCAGGTTGAGTTAGGCAAGCACACACAGAATAAACAGAATAAAGATTTGCGCGGTTACCGGATACATGAAGGTTTAAATACAGACCCTTGTGTGATGTTCCTGGAACGTGTACGTGAAGTTTAATTTAGGCGAATAACGAGAGACGGAATCGTTACCATGAAAGATATTAGTGAAGATATAAAATGGGCAAAGATTAATAAGGACGTCCTGCGCTCGATGGAAAGCCCGAGAATGGGCTACTGGGTGTCAGTTGCAGTGTGCTTATTTATGCTTGCTTTTGCAGTAGGCGCAGAAATATACCAGTACAACGTTGGTATGGGCCCTGCGAATTTGAATGTTCCGCATATGTGGGATCTCTACATTGCCACGTTTATATTCTGGATTGGTATGAGTCACTCTGGGACCTTATTGTCAGCTATTCTGCATATTATCGGAGCCGATTGGCGTAAACCGATTTATCGCTTTGCTGAAGCAATGACTACATTTACTTTGATGACAGCCGGCTTATTTCCAATCATCCATATTGGTCGTTTGTGGAATATGTATTGGGTACTTCCTTACTTTTCTGATCGTGGTATCTGGCCGAACTTCCGTTCACCGCTGGTTTGGGATGCATTTGCCATTAGTACTTATCTAACATCTTCTGCATTATTCCTGTTTGTAGGTATGATTCCTGATTTGGCCATTTGCCGTGATAATGCACGCGGCTGGCGCAAAAAACTCTATACCATGCTTTCTTTAGGCTGGCGTGGTGATGATAGACAGTGGCGTCATTTCCGTAAAACGTACATGATCATGGCTTGCTTCTTGATCCCACTGGCGGTATCTGTTCATTCTATTGTATCGTCTGACTTTGCCGTCTCTATTATGCCAGGCTGGCATGTGACAACCTTCCCTCCATACTTTGTAGCGGGTGCGCTGTATTCTGGCTGTGCTGCGATTATCACGCTGTTTATTTTATTGCGTTACTACTTCCGTTTTGAAGAATACATGACGCTCTCTATTATGGAGAAGGTCTGTAAGTTAACGTTTGCTATCGCAATGGTTTGGACCTACTTGAACATCATTGAGTTCAGTTCAGTCTGGTATGGTCATGACGCTGTTGCAAAAGAGTTACTGCTTAGTAAATTTTATGGCCCTTACGCTCCGTATTTTTGGGCAATGATTTTCTTCGGCTCTGTACTACCGTTCACACTTTGTTTTCGCAGTCTTCGGCGAAACCTTAAAGCGATGATGGTTATTTCTATTGGCCTGAATATTGGCATGTGGCTAGAGCGCTGGATGATTGTGACGCCTACATTGTCATTGTCTTATCACCCATTTTCTTTCGATGTGATGTGGCCGAGTTGGGTGCAGTGGTTTATTGTTTTTGGTAGCTTCGGTTGGTTTGGGTTGTTGTTCTTGGTCTTCGTTAAAGTATTCCCATCTGTATCGATGTACGAAGTGAAAGAAATGATCCTGCATCGTAGACATTTGGCAAATAAAGGTATTGCTGAGGTTATGCATCGTAGAAGCAGTGATAAGCAACCTGATAGTGGAACACCTGGGCTGGAGGGGGCCTAATCATGAAGAAATATCATATATTAGGATTATTCAGTAATTTTGATGAGGCATTTGCAACGATCTCGGATATCCGCCATTACAAAATTCCGGGTATTTCAGTAGATGATGTGGAGCTAATTTCACCAATAGAACATCCTGAAATTGAAGAAGTGTTGGGTGTGCGTGGTTCTCATGTTCCAAAATTTACTTTGGCAGGGGCATTGTTCGGGGGTATTGGCGGATTTATGTTCGTTTCTACCGCACAGTCGAATTTTGCAGTGCAGCCGCAAGGCGGAAAGGCCGTTGTGCCAATTCCATCAAATCTGGTATTGAGTTATGAAATGATGATCCTCGCAGCTGTACTGTTTACACTTACCGCTTTTATAGTTAGCGCACGACTGCTGAGAAAAAGAAAACCACTTTATAGTGAAAATGTCAGTCTGGATCAAGTTGGCATTGAGCTGGAAGTTGAAGAAAAATTCATTGAGCCTATCAAAGAACTTTTTAAAAAACACCAGGTTGTAGAGATTCGTGACGAGGTAATGAAATGAGACTCAAGCTAATAGTACTGGCAGCCTTGTTTCCTACCGTTGTTATGGCGTGGCCATGGTCAACGGACATGATGGATCAGCCGAGTATTAAACCGCAAGAAGGAACGATGGCTCCTTTTCCTAAACGTTCAATTCCTGTGCAAGGCGTTCCTACAACCGTTGCAAACAGGGATGAAGCAAAAGCATTAAAAAATCCAGTTCCAATAACCACCGCATCTTTAAAAACGGGTAAAACTTTATTCAAAGTTTATTGTGCTACCTGCCATGGTTTGACGGGTAAAGCTGATTCACCTGTATCGAGTAAAATTGGCGCGATCAGTCTTGCTGATGATTATGTGCAAAACAATCTGACTGAAGGCTGGATTTGGGGAACCATCACTTTTGGCAGCTATGTAATGCCAGCCTATGGCCGTCCTACTGCACGTGATGATGGCCGTGGTTCTAATGATCTGTCAGTTGAAGAGCGCTGGCATGTGGTGAACTATATTCGTAATGCACTTGTTAAGGACGGTGCATAAAGCCTTAATGGCTGGCATATAAAATTGAGAATGTTTAGTTCGACTTACAACAGAATAATGAACAAGAGGCGTGGATTCTGATGGATGAAAGTTTTGGCAGTTGGTCCGTTTTAACAACTAATTTTCTATTTGTACTCTACCTGGGCTTGTGTGGCATAACACTGTCATCACTATTACACCTGGTTAATGGTAAATGGAGATTCCAGGTTAGACACCTAGCCTGTTCTTTTGCAGTTCTTTTACCTATTGCCGGTGTATTGTTGCTGATACTTTTAGCAAACGGAGAAGCTACCTTTCCATGGCTAGCTAATGCGCATGATGGCGAACATCATCTGTCTGGGTGGCATAATTATACTTTTCTTGTTGTTCGTGAAATTGGTGCTTTTCTAGCAATCTGCTTGTTGTGCGGACTTTTTATTAAATACCAGCATCAGAGTGAGATTGATAGTTCTTATAAGGCACAGCGACGTTTCCGTAATATTGCACTGTTGATTCCTTTTGCATACTTTTCTTATGGATCCATGGTTGCTTGGGATTTTGAAATGACGATGATGCCTGGTTGGCACAGCGCGAGTTACGCTGCTTATCATTTTCAAAGCAATTTCCACATGTTTTTGGCATTCTTCACTATATTCCTGTTCTTTACTTACCGTGCAGGCGTTTTAACGAAGCCATTTGAAAATCATATTTTTAACTTCTTAGCGCAGTTTATGCTCGGCATGACGATTCTATGGACCTACCTGTTTTTTACACAGTATTTAATTATGTGGTACGGGCGTCTACCAGGTGAAATGATTCGTTATGACAATATGATGTTAGAAGGTTTTAGTGCGCTGTGGTGGACATTTCTGGTATTTAAGTTTGTTATACCTTTCCTGACCTTTATCTTTACGGCAAGCAGACATAACCCTGTTGTGATTGTAACGGTAGCTTGTTTTATCGTTGTGGGTACGTGGATTGAACGTTATGTCTGGATTGCAGGTTCAACAAATGTTGAGAACTATCATATACCCATGACAAGTTTGCGTGATATTGCTATTACTGTAGCCGTTGTGGTGATATCTTGGTTTGCAGTTAAGATGACCTTGAATCGTTATGGTTTGATTAAATCACCATCTTGATTTAGTTATTCGTTCTGAAAATAAAAAAGAGGCCTAAGGCCTCTTTTTTATTTCTGGCTGATTGTTCGCGAGACCCCGCCAGCATGATGTTTTAACCATCCCGCGATACGTTTCAGTAAGTTGTCATCAAAATGTGTGAAACGTTGATTTGCCCCAGCGATGATTATTTTTCGATAAGCAATAAATCCGGTGCGTTTGGTCAGCGCAGATTCTGCAATGGCAGATTGCTGCAACGCTGCTACACGTGCTGGGCTGGATGGATTCATGCTTGCTTCACGTGCAGCGTAAGCGCGTGCCGAGGCAGAACTTAAAACATGATGGTCGGCAAGGCTGCCATAAATATCAAGCATGGGCACTGCAATATTTTTAATTGAACGTGGCGTATAGAGGCGTTTATCGTTATTGCCGTAGTCTGTAATGTTGATGCCTATAAATCCCGTGACGCCTGGGGTTGTTTTATTATCCAGGTAATTTGCTGCCATCACTCCACCCATTCCATAGCCGATTAGTACAATATTTTGAATGCCGCGATTGCTGAGGTAATTTATGGCTGCGGTGATTCGAGCAGGGGAGCCATCCAACAGCAGCGCATAGTCTTTTTTGATTGTATGTGGGTCTTCCAACGGTAATTGTATAGAAAGTGTTAGCCAGCCGTATTTAGGTAAATTATTTCTTAATGGTGCGATTACATAAGGCCAGTCAGGGTGACCGGTGACTGAATGCAGAATGATCGCGGCTCCCTGTATTCGCGCTGTTTTAACCTCATTAATCAAAGAAATTGATTTTTTCCCAGCGCCTTCTAACCAGAGTACTTCGTTATTGGTATATTTTGCGCTGAGTAAATCAGCCCAAAATGCCTCGCTTGCCGTGTTTGAGCCGTAAGCGTTCAGGCTGAGCTGGGCCAGCAGCAAACTTAAAACGATTAAGTGTCGAGTTAATTTCATTATTCTCATCAGTCCTAAAACATATATCGGCATGCTTTGTCAGGCTTTAAGGGGCTAATTATTCGCATAAGCCTATGAATCCATACAAGAGAGTGAAAAAAACTGCCTAATCAGTTAAAGTGGTGCGCTTTCGTTATTGGTCAATTACACAAGAGGCAAGCTATGAAAGATTTTCTCATCGCCCCATCCATCCTGTCCGCAGACTTCGCACGTCTTGGTGAAGAAGTGGATAACGTTCTAGAATCAGGCGCTGATATCGTGCATTTTGATGTCATGGATAATCACTATGTACCGAACCTTACTATCGGCCCGTTAGTTTGTGATGCCCTGCGTAAGCATGGTGTGACCGCTGATATTGATGTTCATCTAATGGTTAAGCCTGTTGATCGCATCATTCCTGATTTTATCGATGCCGGCGCGTCGTACATTACTTTCCATCCAGAGGCCAGTGAGCATATTGATCGCAGCTTACAGATGATTCGTGAAGGCGGTTGCAAGTCTGGGCTGGTATTTAATCCTGGGACATCGCTGCATTACCTTGAGCATGTGCTGGATAAAGTCGACATGATTTTATTGATGTCGGTTAACCCCGGTTTTGGTGGCCAGAGTTTTATCCCTTCGACTTTGGATAAACTACGTCAGGCACGCAAGATTATCGATGATAGTGGTTATGATATTCGTCTTGAAATCGATGGTGGTGTCAAAGTGGATAACATCAGAGAGATCGCAGCGGCAGGTGCAGACACTTTTGTTGCGGGTTCAGCGATTTTTAATACTGATGATTACAAGGCGACTATCGACTTAATGCGCGATGAATTAGCTAAAGCAAGATTGTAGTAAAGGCAGCAGTAACAAATGTTAGAAAAATTGCAACGCCAGCCACGGCTGGTACTTATTGATTTAGATGGGACGCTGGTAGACAGTGCCCCGGATCTTGCGCACTGTGTAGATATGATGATGACTGAATTGTCATTAGCGCCACGAGGAGAAGTAGCTGTTCGAGAATGGATTGGTAACGGTGTGCCGGTCTTGGTGCGACGTGCTCTGACGGGCACGCTTGATGGCGAGGCTGATGCCGCGCTGCATGAAAAAGCGCTGAAAATATTTTTTGATCTGTATCGTCAAAACGTCTGTGTCTACAGCTGTCTCTACCCAGGCGTACAAGAAGGTTTGGATTATCTTCAAAAAGCGGGTTATAAGCTCGGTTGCGTGACCAACAAGGCGGCAGCTTTTACTGAGCCTTTGTTGGAGAAGCTGGGCGTAAAGGATTATTTCAAAGTGATTATCAGCGGGGATACGCTGGATAAAAAGAAACCGGATCCTGCACCCTTGTTCTATGGCGCAGAGAAACTGGCTGAAAAGCCAGAGAACGCATTGATGATCGGTGATTCTATGCACGATGTTGAGGCTGCACGGGCAGCTGGTTTTCAGGTTATCTGCGTAAGCTACGGTTATAACCACGGCATTGATATCAGTGAGGCCAATCCTGATGCGGTGATTGATTCTTTTACCGAGCTTGAGGCACTGCTGTCGGCAGCGGCGATCTAACCCGCTTAATTAGCATGTTGATGTTCAGGTTCGCTAACTATATTGTGTAAAACATGACACAGGAAGAATTTAACGAGCTTGCCCGGCAGGGATATAACCGCATACCAGTGGTGTGTGAACTGTTGGCTGACCTTGATACACCGCTTACGGCTTATCTAAAACTTGCCGCAGGACCTTACTCCTATTTGTTTGAGTCCGTGCAGGGCGGTGAGAAATGGGGGCAATATTCTTTTATTGGCCTGTCGAGTCGCACCGTCATCAAAGTCTATGGTAAGACTGTTCATATCTGCCGCAATGGTGAGGACGATGAAAAACTGCAGGTTGGTGATCCGTTGGAGTGGTTGGCCGAGTTTCAAACTGCATACCGTGTCCCTGAGATAAGTGGACTGCCGCGTTTTAGTGGCGGGCTGGTGGGCTATTTTTCCTATGATACGGTGCGCTATATTGAGCCTCGCTTAGCGACGTGCCCTAACCCGGATCTGCTCGGCACGCCGGATATCTTGCTGATGGTTTCGGATGAGGTGCTTGTCTTTGATAACCTCGCCAGTAAATTGCATTTAATTTTGCATGTTGACTCTTCGTTGCCAAATGCTTGGGAAGAGGCGCAGCAGCGGCTTGATGTATTGGCGCTAAACCTAAGGCAGGGTTTGTCGGTGGCTGCGGTGCAGCCGTGTGAGGCGTTGGGCGAAGCAGATTTCTGTTCGGAATTTGAGCGCGAGGATTTTGAAGCCGCTGTCGAGAAAATCAAAGACTATATTGTTGAAGGTGACATCATGCAAGCGGTGTTATCACAGCGGTTGTCTGTGCCTTATAGCGCGCCGCCATTAGACCTTTATCGTGCTCTGCGCAGTCTCAACCCATCTCCGTACATGTTTTATCTTGATCTCGATGATTTTCAAATTGTCGGCTCATCACCAGAAATTTTGACGCGCCTTGAAGACGATATCATAACGGTTCGTCCGATTGCAGGCACGCGCCCGCGAGGTGAAGATGAGCAGCAAGATCAACAGCTAGAAAAAGAATTGTTAGCTGATCCCAAAGAGTTGGCAGAGCATCTGATGCTGATTGATCTGGGGCGTAATGATGTAGGCCGTGTGGCAGAAACCGGCAGTGTCGAACTGACAGAAAAAATGCTCGTTGAGCGCTACTCACACGTCATGCACATTGTTTCAAACGTGCGCGGTCGTATCAAAGACGGTGCGAATGCGATTGATATTCTTAGAGCAACATTTCCTGCCGGCACAGTTAGCGGTGCACCGAAGATTCGTGCCATGCAAATACTCGATGAACTGGAACGGCATAAACGTGGCGTTTACGCCGGTGCCGTGGGTTACATTGATTGGAACGGCAATATGGATACCGCGATTGCGATTCGTACGGCAGTGATAAAAGATGGTCAGCTATATGTGCAAGTAGGTGCCGGTATCGTTGCAGATTCTGTACCCGCAAAAGAGTGGGAAGAAACAATGAATAAGGGTCGCGCTATGTTTCGCGCTGTCACCATGGTTGGAAATGGTCTGGGAAATATTGAAAGCTAATCGAGTTTTGAGAGTTAAGTAGAATAGAGAACTGGTCGCATGTTATTAATGATCGATAATTACGATTCGTTTACCTATAACCTAGTGCAATATTTTGCTGAACTGGGTGCGGACATTCGTGTCTATCGCAATGACGAAATTGAGATTGATGAGATTGAACGCTTGTCACCGCAGCATCTGGTTATTTCACCGGGGCCGTGTAACCCAGACAAAGCAGGTATTTCCGTCGCTGCGATCCAACACTTTGCGGGGGAAATTCCTATATTAGGTGTATGTCTTGGCCACCAAAGTATTGGTCAGGCTTTTGGTGGTCAGGTGGTGCATGCTCGTTCGATCATGCACGGTAAAACGTCGCGCATGTATCACTCAGATAAAGGTGTGTTTGCATCGTTAGCCAATCCGTTTCAAGCAACACGTTATCATTCTTTAGTGCTTGATCAGCAGAGCCTGCCCGACTGTCTTGAAGTCACCGCCTGGACACAAAATGATGATGGCTCGCTGGATGAAATCATGGGGATTAAGCACCGTGAATTAGCGATCGAAGGTGTTCAATTCCATCCAGAATCGATTTTGACCGAGCACGGCCATACGCTGTTGAAAAACTTTTTAAACTTGTCACTCGATTAACACAACCATCACCTGAAACGGAGCTGAATATGGACATGCAATCTGCTATTCGTGCAGTCACCGAAAAACAGAATCTGACTTCCGATGAAATGATTGCGGTGATGCGTTTGATTATGACCGGTGCAGCGACGCAGGCGCAGATGGGTGGATTTTTAATTGGTCTGCGTATGAAGGGTGAAACGGTTGATGAAATTACTGCTGCAGCAAAAGTGATGCGTGAACTGGCAACACCAGTTAACGTCACGGGAGATCATTTAGTTGATACCTGCGGAACCGGTGGTGATGGCGCGAGTACTTTTAATATTTCAACTGCCGCTGCATTTGTTGTAGCAACAGCTGGTGGCAAAGTTGCCAAACATGGTAATCGCTCGATTTCGAGTAAGTCAGGCAGTGCCGATGTACTAGAAGTCGCGGGTGTGAATCTGGCGATTAGTGCGGATCAAGTCGTGCAGTGTATTGATGAGCTCGGTGTTGGCTTTATGTTTGCGCCGCAGCATCACGGTGCGATGAAACATGCGATTGGTCCGCGACGTGAGATGGGCGTGCGTACATTATTTAATTTGCTGGGCCCTTTAACCAATCCAGCAGCTACGCCACAGCAGGTGATGGGTGTGTTTGACAAGCAATGGGTCGAGCCGCTTGCTGAGGTATTACATAGACTGGGCAGCCAGCATGTGCTGGTGGTTCATGCAGATGATGGTATGGATGAAATCAGTATTTCATCAGCGACGAGTGTTGCTGAATTAAAAAACGGTAAGGTGTCCTGCTACAGTATTAGTCCAGAAGATTTTTCTATCAGTCGCGCTGACAGTGCCCAGTTAGCGGTAGCAGATGCCGAGCAAAGTCTTGATGTTGTCAATCGTGTTCTTGAAGGTGAGGCAGGTGCTGCGAGTGATATCGTTGCGCTCAATGCAGGTGCCGCTATTTATGCAGCAGACCTCGTTTCGAGTTTGGCGGAGGGTGTCAAAACTGCGCAGGACATTCTTGCCAGTGGTGCGGCAAAAAAGAAACTCGAATCGCTGGTTGAGTTGACGCAGCGTTTTCAGGCTTAGTTTTGGCTAGTGAATGATTAGTACTATTATTATGAATAATACTCCGGATATTTTAAAAAAAATCGTTGAACGCAAAATTGAAGAGGTTGCCGAGTGCAGTGCTCGTGAATCTATCTCTGAGCTAATACGGCGTGCCGAAACAATGCCAGCGCCGCGAGGTTTTATCGCAGCGATAGAAACACGCATCGCTGCAGGGAATAGTGCAGTGATCGCTGAAATAAAAAAAGCCTCACCGAGTAAAGGCGTGCTGCGTGAAAATTTCAGGCCGGATGACATTGCGCGCAGTTATGAACAGCACGGTGCCGCCTGTTTGTCAGTGTTGACAGATCAAGATTTTTTTCAGGGCAGTGAAACTTATCTTCAGCAAGCGCATGCTGCTTGTCGCCTGCCAATACTGCGCAAAGATTTTATGATAGCGCCTTATCAGATTTATGAAGCGCGAGCGATGGGCGCAGATTGTATTTTGTTGATCGTAGCGGTTTTGGATGATGCCATGTTGCTGGAGTTGGCACAGCTAGCTGATCAGCTCAACATGGATGTGTTAATTGAAGTGCACGATGCTGATGAGCTTGAGCGTGCGCTACACCTTGAGAAAGGTTTGGTCGGTATTAATAACAGGAATTTGCGTACATTTGAAACGAGTCTGCAGGTTACGATTGAACTGCTTGATCGTATCCCAGAAGACAGGATCGTGGTGACAGAAAGTGGCATATTGACTGCCAATGATGTTGCGCTGATGCGCGAACACAAGGTCGATACTTTTTTAGTGGGTGAAGCCTTTATGCGAGCCGAAGACCCGGGTTTTGAGTTGTCACGCTTATTCGGATAAAAATTGGTTTTGCATTACTGTTAAGGTTGAATTTTTAGCACTTTCTTTTTTAAAGAAGCGCTATATAGTGACGATAGTAAAATTGTTATTTAGTAGCACAAAAAGGCAGAGTCTGTGTCGGGCTGATTTGATTGACGAAATACAAGGAAATTATAATGAAAAATAAAATGTTGTTTTTGTCTGTGGTTGCTGCAACGGGCATGATGGCGGCCAATAGTGTTTCTGCATTACCTTTTAGTTCATTTGATCCGCGCTCCTTTGCAATGGGTGGTGTTGGTGTGGCGGCAGGAACCAGCGCTAATGCGGTGTTTTTTAACCCTGCTTTGTTGGCGGCTGCAAACGAAGAGGAAGACTTCAGTGTTGAGTTTCCTATTTTCGGAGTGCGTGCTGCGGATCCGGATGATTTCGTTGACGCCGTGGATACCGTGAGCGCTAATGATTCGATGACGGCATTTTCAAATGCCGTAACGACCTATCAAGGTTCACCTACTTCTGGGAATGCGACCCTTGTTCAGAGTGCAGCAACGCTGTTGACTGCAGATTTGAATAGTTTGTCGCAGAAATCGGTTCAGCTTGAAGGCGATGTTGCTTTTGTGGTCGGTGTGCCGAGCAAAAAATTTGGTATTTCAATTTACGGTAATGCCTGGGGTGTTGGCGGCGCGGTGGCAGATGTAACGAGCACTGATTTATCTGCTATTACGACGACAGTTACGACTGCTTTAGCGCTGGGGGCTGTAACTGATCCTACCACAACGTTTACTTCAACTGTCAGTGCACGCTTTGCAACGATTACGGAAGTAGGTGTTGCCATCGCCAGAGATTTTGATGGGATTGCAGTAGGTATCACGCCGAAATACCTTGAAGTCACGACCAATGATTATAAATTCACCGGCAGTGAAATCGATAATGCCGATATTGATCAGAGTAGCGGTGAGAAAAGCGACTCGGATATGAATATTGATATCGGTGTTGCCAAGAATTATGACAACGGCTGGAAAGTGGGGCTGGCGGTTAAGAATCTGATCTCCAATGAATATACAACGGTGCTGGGTAACAAGCTTGTAATCGACCCGATGGCACGTATTGGTGTGATGCATGAAACCAGTTGGAGCACTATCGCTTTTGATGTGGATTTAACTGAAAATGATCCGGGCGGTTTTGAGGATAAGACGCAATATGCTGCACTGGGTATGGAAATGGATATCTTTGATACCGCACAGCTGCGAGTCGGCTTGCGCCATAATATGAGTGATACCACATTTAAAGCGGATACCGTGTCGGCGGGTATTGGCTTATCACCCTTTGGTGTTCATTTGGATGTTTCAGCGATGGGTAATTCCGATGAAGTTGGTGCTGCAATGCAGCTTGGTTTCAGGTTTTAAGAATAGGACTTAGGACTTAGGACTTAGGACTTAGGACTTAGGACTTAGGGTTAAGGGCTTAGTCCTGATACCTAAGTCCTGATTTTATCTCGTGCCGTGGACAACGATGGTTTTGCCGTGTGCTGAGATTAAGTTTTGTGCTTCGAGGTTTTTCATCACTCTACCAACCATTTCACGTGAACAGCCAACAATGCGCCCTAGTTCCTGACGTGTAATGCGGATTTGCATGCCATCCGGGTGGGTCATGGCGTCAGGTTCCTTGCACAAATCAAGCAGGGTACGTGCGACACGCCCCGCAACATCCATGAAAGCCAGTCGTCCGACCATACTGCTGGTGCGGCGTAGACGTACTGCCATTTGAGAGGACAGCTCAAAAAGAATATCGGGATAATCTTTGGCCATCTCACGGAATTTATCATAGCTAATTTCGCCCAATTCACATTCGGACTTGGTGCGCACCCAGGCACTGCGGCTGCTGTCGTCGCCAAACAAGCCCATTTCACCAAAAAAATCGCCAGCATTCAGGTAGGCGAGTACGATTTCACGGCCGTCATCATCTTCCATTAATACAGAAACAGAGCCTTTGACGATGTAGTAGAGTGCGTTGGGTTTGTCGCCGGCATAGATAACGACGCTTTTAGTTGGATAACGTCGTTTATGGCAAAGCGTCAGAAAGCGGTCTATGACAGGATTGCTTGCGGGCGGTACGCCCAGTTTGCTGCTTATTTTTGGTAGTGCTGACGCGACTACTCTGGTTTCAGTGTTCTGGGCTTTCATAGTGGTCTCAATAAAAAATGTCGGATTATTGGGATGTTTGATAGGATATCGGCAAAATATGTACAGATATTAGATGAGAGGGTGCGATTCAATGAAGGTGCGCGTTAAGTGGGTAGAAAATGCGATGTTTGTCGGTGAGTCTGGCAGCGGTCATGCGGTGATTATGGATGGGCCGGCAGACGGCGGCGGGCAAAACCTGGGTATTCGTCCGATGGAAATGTTGCTGCTCGGCACGGGAGGATGCACAGCCTATGATGTGGTGAGCATTCTAAAAAAATCGCGGCAGCGGGTGACGGATTGTGTTGCAGAGATCAGTGCTGTGCGTACTGATGAGATTCCTCAGGTGTTTACCTCGATTCACATCCATTTTGTTATCACGGGTAAAAGTTTGAGTGATACTTCGGTGAAGCGCGCGATTGATTTGACCGCAGAAAAATATTGTTCGGCATCGATCATGCTCGGGCAGGTCGCCGATATTAGCCATGACTATGAGGTTATAGAAAGTGAGTGAGCTAAAGCGCCCCGGAGTAACGGGTGGTTTACGTCATGTCGCGTTGTTTTGTTGTGATTTGGATGCCTGTGTGAAATTTTATGTCGAGTTGCTAGGCATGAAAATAGAATGGCAGCCGGACGATGATAATGTTTATTTGTGTTCAGGCAATGATAATTTAGCCCTGCATCGTGCACCTGAAGCGTTTGATGTCAGTGGTGATCAACGTTTGGATCATATTGGTTTTATTCTGCGTGAGATAGATCAGGTGGATGACTGGTATGCTTTTTTTGTCGCCAATGATGTGAAAATTATGGCGGTGCCGCGCACCCATCGCGACGGTGCGCGCAGTTTTTATTGTCATGACCCTGAAGGGAATACCGTGCAGCTGATTTATCATCCACCGATTGCGGATAAATAGTGAGGCGTGAGGCGTTAGAGATAAAGTATGCCTAAATCCAAGAAGATTAAGCTTCAAGGTTTTAATAATTTAACTAAAACGCTGAGTTTTAATATTTACGATATCTGCTATGCCAAGTCGAACAGGCATCAGAGTGAATATATTGAGTATATCGACGAAGCCTATAATGCTGCGCGGCTGACGCAGATCTTAAAAGATGTCGCTGAAATTATAGGCGCAAATATTCTTAATATTGCGCATCAAGATTATGATCCGCAGGGTGCCAGCGTGACAATGTTGATTGCGGAAGAGTCGATAAAAAAAACGATTTCAAATACTGCGGCGCCGGGGCCGTTGTTGGACAGCGTTGTTGCACATCTGGATAAAAGCCATTTAACCGTTCATACCTACCCTGAAAGTCACCCTGACAATGGCATTAGCACTTTTCGTGTTGATATTGATGTATCCACCTGTGGAACCGTTTCGCCGTTGAAGGCTCTGAATTATTTAATTCACAGTTTTGATTCCGACATTGTAACGTTGGATTATCGTGTGAGGGGATTTACTCGAGATGTGAAAGGAAAAAAACATTATATCGATCATAAAATTAATTCGATTCAGAACTATCTTTCACGCGATACTAAAAAGCGTTATCAGATGATCGATGTGAATGTTTATCAGGAAAATATCTTTCACACTAAAATGATGCTGAATGATTTTAAGCTCGAAGATTATTTGTTTGGTTCGGGTGGAGGTAAATTAAGCACTGTGGAGATAAAAAAAATCACACAGCAACTGCGCTCAGAAATGGCAGATATTTATTATGGTAGAAATGTGCGGAGGGTGTGAGGTGCTTGCGTGAGGGCGTTCTTGCCTTCAGGATGACGGTAATAAGGGGGTTAAATTCTATAAGCCGTTTTGGTCATGACCTTGGATGTCAGTGCCATAAATTTTTTAACCGGTTCAGGCAGTTCGGCACCGCCAGCATCTAGCGCGGTGATGGCGTGTTGTGATTCATCTTCTTTCATTTGTTCGAGAATCGCGCGACTTTTTTCGTCTTGTTTGGGCAGTTGTTCCAGGTGCTCGTCGAGATGGCGAATGACCTGATGTTCCGTTTCAGCAACAAAGCCAAGACTCCATTTGTCGCCGATTTTTCCGGCCACTGCGCCAATGGCAACAGAGCCGACGTACCAGAGTGGGTTTAGCAGGCTGGTATTTTCTCCCAAGCTATTAACGCGTTTTTGGCACCACGCGAGATGATCGTTTTCTTCTAGTGCGGCGCGTTGCATTTTTTCGCGTACTTCTGGTAGGCGGGCGGTAAGTGATTGCCCTTGGTAGAGCCCCTGTGCGGCGACTTCGCCAGCATGGTTAACACGCATCAGTCCGGCAACATGGCGTTGTTGCTGTTCGCTGAGTTCGCTTTCATCAATCTCGTCAGCGGGGTTGCTGCGTTCGGTGTGTTGTGGCGCGCCGAACAAAGTGCGCACGGCGGTATCGAGATGCATGATGAATCGATCTGCATTATTTAGGCGGCGACTGTTCATAACGCACACGATACAAGAGAATCAAAAAAAGATACAGCCGAATGTTTTATTGGCTTATGCAGGTTTTGCCAGCTGTCGAGCTAATAACTCAATCGGGTGCAGGACTTCTACTGGCATGCCTGATGATCGTATGCCGGCAGCCAAATGCAGTGCGCAACCAATGTTGCTGCTGACCATTATTTCGGCTTGAGTTTGTCGTAGATTTTCGAGTTTGTCATCACGCAGCGCATCGGCCATTTCAGGCTGTTTGATCATGTAACTGCCAGCAGCGCCACAACAAAGTTTGTTATCCGCCAGCGGCATAAGTTCAATTTCAGGAATGCGTTTTAATATCGCCATTGTACTGTTTAATTCGCCGGTGATGTTGCGTTGTGAGCAGGGTTCGTGAACCGCGATTTGTTGTGACAGTGCATTAAAACGTAGCGCTGGGTTCCACTCAATTTTGCTAAGGAAGTGGCTGACATCCATGATTGGTTTAGCGAAACTTTCTATGCTGTGGTGCTGTGAATATTCATTGAGTGTCGCGCCACAACTACTGGAAACATAAAGTACGGCATCCAGTTGGCTTAGGTTAAATGCGTCGATATTTTGCTGCGCCAGTATTTGTGCTTGTGCGTGTTCCCCAGCGTGTAGATGTAGAGCTCCACAGCATGTTTGTGTTTTAGGAATATGAACTTGATAACCGTTCATTGTCAGCAAGCGAATGGTGGCCACCAATGTGTTTTGATCGAGTGTTTTGCCAAGGCATCCAGTGAACAGTGCCACTTGCCCACGTTGCTCACCTATGGAGGGGTAAAGTGATTTGATGGTTTTTGACGCGGGCAGTGTGGGTAAAATTTGTTCGAGACGTTTGAGTTCGGTCAGTTTTAATATGCCGCTGTGGCGTGCCAGTGCGCGTAGTCCGCTGCGCTGGTAAAAGCGTAGTGCGCCACGTAACAACTTCAATTTAGATGTCTGTGTGATTAGCGACATGCCGTAGCGCTGGGCTCTTGTGACAGGTCGAGATTCCGTCATTAAGGTGCGAGTTGTAACTAACAGCTTGTCGTACTGAACGCGGGACGGGCAGACTTTTTCGCAAGCGCGGCAATCCAGGCAGCGATCGAGATGATAGTTCAAGCGTTCGCTAACAGTCAGCTGGCCTTCAGCGAGACCCTGCATTAAAGCGATGCGGCCACGCGGTGAATCGCCTTCATCGCCGGTTTTAATGTAAGTTGGGCAATGCGGCAGGCACAAGCCACACTTTACGCACTGATCAGCTTCGCTGGAAATAAGGGTTTCTAGTTTCAAATGGACGGCTACTAAGTGGATGTCTAACTGGGTGGCAAGAGGTGGTGTTTTTCGCTAAAGTGTCAGATTATTACTTGTAGCCACTAAGATGCAACTTTTGTTATGTATTATAAAAATCACATTTTTTTTTGTATCAATGATCGCGATGATGGACGAGCTTGCTGTCAGGATCATGATGCCAAGGCGATGCGTCAATATGCCAAGGATAAGGCTAAATCATTAGGGTTAGCCGTTGAAGGCGGTGCGCGGGTTAACACAGCGGGCTGTTTGGGGCGTTGCAAACAGGGGCCGGTGGCCGTCGTTTACCCTGAAGGCGTCTGGTATAGCTATTCAAGTCGTGAGGATATCGATGAGATTGTTGATGATCACTTGCTGAATGGCCGTGTCGTCGATCGTCTTAAAATTTCGGAATAGTGTAATTTTTTAATAAAACCAACAAGATACCGTTGTTTTGGATGCCTGGCCAGATATCCAGAGAAAATATTTTTCCCTTTAATTGGCAATCAGGCGTGTTTGTCCTTGTATCTTTGCGCTAATTTCTATAAAATTTCCGCTCTTTGATATTTGACTTTCTTCGGCGTCAGCGCAGATAAACTTGTGCTGGGGTCGTTATATTTGGAGCTTAATGAGTGTCATGAAGACATTTACTGCAAAACCTGAGACCGTTAGACGCGATTGGTATTTAGTTGATGCGGCAGGCAAGACCTTAGGTCGTCTGTCCAGTGAAATTGCCTCTCGCCTGCGCGGCAAGCATAAGCCGGAGTATACTCCGCATGTGGATACCGGTGACTACATCGTTGTCGTAAATGCCTCAAAAATCCGTGTGACGGGTAATAAGGCAAAAGATAAAATGTATTACAAGCACACTGGCTATATCGGTAACTTGAAATCCATTAGTTTTGAAAAGCTGCGTGACAAACAACCTGAGCGTATCATTGAGCTCGCGGTTAAAGGTATGTTGCCACGTGGACCGCTGGGTCGTGCCATGCTGCGTAAGATGAAGGTGTTCGCTAATGCCGAGCATGATCATGCAGCACAGCAGCCTAAGCCACTTGATATTTAAGACAGGAATAAATCACGATGAGTGAAACAATCTTAACAACTGGGCGACGTAAAAGTTCTGCTGCCCGTGTTTTTATGAAGCCAGGTAAAGGCAGCATCACGGTCAACAGTCGTTCTTTGGACGAATATTTTGGTCGCGAAACTGCACGCATGGTTGTTCGTCAGCCATTAGAGCGCACTAACATGCTAGGCAGTGTTGATGTGGTGGTAACAGTTAAAGGCGGCGGTAACAGCGGTCAGGCTGGTGCGATTCGTCATGGCATATCACGCGCTTTGCTTGCTTATGATGAAACATTTCGTAGCACGCTTCGTCAGGCAGGTTTTCTGACACGTGATGCTCGTGAGGTTGAGCGTAAGAAAGTCGGTCTGCACAAAGCACGTAAGCGTCCACAGTTCTCGAAACGATAAACGTTTTAGTTTCAGCGCGCTGTACTATGCAGTGCATGACGGAAGCATGGATGCTTTCGATAAAATGAAGGATTGGCAGCGAGAGGTATGTGTGATGGTAAATCCTTCCGCAAAGTCCGCACTGAGTCTTAACTCCTCACCCCTCACGCCACGCCCATTAAACTGATTTAATTGGGGGATCGTCTAACGGTAGGACTGCGGACTCTGACTCCGCCAATCAAGGTTCGAATCCTTGTCCCCCAGCCATACGTTCATATTAGAGTTCCAAATAAAAACCCCACCTTATGGTGGGTTTTTTATTGGCTATCAGGTTTGGGTTTACTTTTCTTTCTGGCTCACAAACATTGCGCCATCGCCCCGGCTTTAGTTGCTGCCATGATGCAGCCACGTTCGCTGTCCGAGGCTTTTTTGCAGTCGGCTACCATCTTTGAATGTTCAGGTGCCATTTTACCGAGCACTTTTTTAGCATGTTTGACGACCTTTTTGCATTGGCTGACGGGTACAGGGTCGTAGCTGCTGCATCCTTGCAGAAGCAGTGCCCCGGATATTATGCCTATAATAAGTATTAATGATTTTTGTGTTTTCATTGTTTCTCCGTTTGTCTTTGGCGAGACCTGGTTTCTAGCTTGTTTCAGATAACTGCAATATCTTCTCTGGGCGCAAAAACTTTAACGTGTAACGAGCTTGTGTGAGGTGGGTGCTCGTATTGGCGTATTCTTCTGAGTTTATTTTTCATAGGGGATGGTCCATATATATAGTGTTTGGGGCCATAGATTTTCGAAGTGAAAGGAGAACTGTTGCTTCAGTGACGCTTGAAAGTTGAATTATATTTGTACGTTACATGTCTCATTTATACAACAACGCGAACAAGTATCCGTTTTTTTTGAAATAATTTGTTGCATTTGTGTTTTCAGTGCGATATAAATCGCCTTGGTTGTTTAACGTTAACCAATACTGTGTAATTTTTGGGAGAGATTTTATGAATAAAAAACTAATTGCTTTGGCAGTTGCAGGTGCGATGTCAGTACCTTTAGCTGTACAGGCTAGTGATACGGGTTCAATGGCTGGCGATGTAGCTATCAGTGGTTTTGCTGATATTTTCTACACGGCAACTAAAGACGGTTCTCCAACAAGCGAAGATCTATTTGATGTGCGTGAAGTTGAAGTTGATTTTGCTGGTAGCGGTTTAAGGATAGATATCGATGCTATGAATAATGGCGCTACAGTGCGCGTTGAACAGGCAAATTTCACTCATGAAGTCGCTAATGGTTGGTCGCTGATGGGTGGTAGCTTTGAGTCGGGTTTGACTGATGATGCTCAGGATGCACCTGACATGCAGTTCAGCACAAACAGTAAGTTGTTTGAGGCTGCGCCTACGGTTGTTTCAGGTTTAGCTGTTTCTGGTATGGCGGGTCCAGCTAACGTAACTGTTGGTTTGGTTAATGACATTACCGCCATTGCACCTAATCAGGGCACTGGCGTTTTGTTGAACGTGAACGGTTCTGTAATGGAAGGCTTGCACGTTGAGTTAGGCTACCTGTCTCAGGACATGGCTAATGGTGATCTTCTGGATATTAATGCTTTATACGAGCATGGTCCATTTATGGCTGGTCTGGATTACTTGAGTGCAGATCCAACTGCTGCAACTGATTTTGACTCTGGTTACAGTGTAATCGGTGGTTTTGATTTCGGTAATGGTGTTGCCGTAAAAGCACGCCTAGAAAACACTGAAAACATGGCGGGTGGCGAGACAGATGTAACTACGCTGTATGTTACCTATGCTGTTTCAGATAACCTATCTGTTGCGTTGCAGACTGAGAATGTTGAAAAAGATGCTTTAGTAACTGGTGGTGCTTCTGACTATGACACTGCTGAACTTGAGCTTATTGCTACATTCTAAGTTGTCGCAGTGCTATTTTTAATGGCATTATAATAATAATAAATGCTGTACGATTCAAACCGGGCTTTATGCCCGGTTTTTTATTGCCTTCAGAAAAGTGTGAAGAGTGAGCTGAGCCAGTTCTTTTATCTTCGTAAATAAGCGTTTAGCTTCATTCGCTGCGATAGGCTATACTGTTCGCATGTGTCATGCAGGTGTTTGTATTACATTAGATAAATAGGTTGTCCGCGGGTGAGGGGGAAGCGTGTGCCGGCTTTAATTACGCGAGTTTCAATATGGATGCTGTTGTTGATCTTTGCACTGTTTTTTTCGCAGGGCACTGTGTTGGCGGGCATTTTCAATACAAAGCATAACCTTGGCAGCACGGGTATTAATGCTGCCAGCAACTTCAGTGGCACAGAAGAAATCTGTGTGTTTTGCCATACGCCTCATGGTGGAGATGCCTCTGCGGCTGTTCCACTGTGGAATCGAAATCTCGATCCCACCGGTTTTCAAACTTATGATCAACAAGGTACGACAACGCTTGACGCTCAAATAGAAGCGATTGGCTCTGTTTCTATTGCTTGTCTTTCTTGTCACGATGGCACTCAGGCCATGGATTCAATGATCAATGAACCGGGCTCAGGCTCGGATGTCTGGTCTTTTTCAAATGGTATCTGGAGCGGTCAAGCGGCGGCTGTGGGTGGGCGACTTGGTCCAGTAACCGTAGTGACCAACTTAGGTAAAGACTTAACCAACGATCATCCGATTAGCGTGCAATTTGCCGGTGGTGGTTATGCCATGTCCAATCCGTCGGGTCCGGGCGTGGACACTGATTTTAATAAAGCCGAAACCAAATACATTGGTGCGACGCGCGTTTGGTGGGTGAATACCTCGACCGAGGGCGGGACTTCTGATTTTGAAAAAACGGATATGAAGCTGTATACACGTGTTGCGTCAAAAGGTGTTTATGTAGGTGAGCCACAGCCCTATGTAGAATGCGCCTCCTGTCATGATCCGCATGTGGATTACAATCCGACATTTTTGCGTATTGACCCTAAAGGTAGCGCGGTGTGTTTAACCTGTCATAACAAATGATAGCAGTATTAGCGCAGCGTTTATTATTGATATGTATTGCCGTTTTTTCGAGTTGTGTATTAGCGACGCAGAGTGATAGGCAAGGTTCTGCTGTTTACGCGACAGTGGCGGGCAATACGATTTCTGTGATGGAATTTCAGGCTATTTTGCAAGCAGGAATGCGTCAGCGTTTTTATCATGGCAAGGTGCCTGATGGCCAGCGTGAGCAGGTGGAAGAGGAGCTATCGCTGGAATTGTTTGATCGTTTGCGATTGATCCGTGCAGCAAAAAATCGGCAGATTAAGCCCGATGCTGCTCAGGTTGAAATTGATGTGCAGCGTGCCAGCAAACGATTTCAGCACGATGCTGATTGGCAAGACAAGCGGTCACAGTTGTTGTCTGGTTTGCGCCAGACATTTGAAGAGAATAGCTTGATTGATCAATTAAGAGCGGTAGTGAGTGAGGTGCCAGCGGGTGCGCTGACCGAGCAAGCGCTGCGAGAATATTATCAATCGCATGCAGAAAAGTTCACTACGCCGGAGCGTTTACGCGCTTCGTTGATTTTGTTGTCTGTCGATCCATGGGCGCCTGCGCAAGCCTGGCGAATGGCTGAAGAAGAAGCGCTGCGGCTGGTGGAAAAAATTCAAAAAGGCAAGGCGAGCTTTGCTGAGCTGGCAAATTTACATAGCGCGGATGCTTCAGCAGAACGCGGGGGTGATTTAGGGTTTGTACATCGGGGCATGTTGGCCAAGGAGGCTCAGCAACTGCTTGATGGCATGAGTCTTGGGCAGGTGTCGCAACCGCTGCGATTGCTGAAGGGCTTCGCAATTTTTCGGCTTGATGAGCGAACGCTGCCGAAATTGAATCCTTTGGATAAAGTCAGGGAGCGAGCGCAAGGTTTGTTGGTCAGGCAAAAGCAGGCGAATGCTTGGGATGCGTTACTTAAACGTTTGCGAGTAGAAATGCCCGTGTTAATTGCTGGGCAGCTTAGAGAGGATGAATAGAAGGTGTTAGGGCTTATAGGTTCAGTGCGGAATTATGCCTTGATAATCGAGATGTCTGGGCTGTCAGTTTGTGGCGTAACGATGTGCAATGAAAAGCAGTTGGGGTATGACCAGGCCGTTTAGTAAAACAATACTATTGAGTCTGGCGCTGTGGCCGTTGGCGGCGCCGGCCGCCGGCATGTTTGGCGCGCCTGTCGAAACCAGCGGTGATATGGGGTACACCTTTCGTACCCTGACCGGCACCACTACCGGTGATTCTGTAAGTCACCAGATGCGCGCTTCTATAAACGCCCGTACCTGGTTATGGCAGCCGTGGCTGGCAACGTTAAATCTTGGTTTGCGTGGCACGGTTGATGCCAGTGACTTTGAGCGTGAAGGCCTGAGTTCCAGTAATAATGCTTCGATCGTTACCGGCGACCTTGATTTGGGTGTGCTGTCCCAGAGTCGCACGCCATTTCAGTTGAGTTATCGTGTTAGTGACAGTCGTGTGGATACGATTGATGTGGGTAATCCTGTTACCACGTCGGGGGGTAATGAGTTTCAGACCAGTCGTTTGGCCATGAAGCAAACCTATTTCACAGAGCAGGGCTACCGTTTTCAAGCACGCTTTGATCAAAATGAGTGGACGTCGAATTTTGATAAATTTGATGATTGGTTGCTCGGTCTTGATATGAGCATGCGCATGCCCAAGCAGACGTTTCTTGCCAAGGGCAGTTATCAAAACAGTAACTATTCAGCGCTGAGTCAAGAGACGGATAATATTGTGCTGAATGTAGATCATTTTTATTATCCAACTAAGTCGTTACGCATCGATTCGATGGCGACGCTCTATGATATTGAGCGCAGTTCGACGCAACCTTTTAATAGTCTTAATCAGGCAAACAGCACGACTGATTTAACCCAATTATCGAGCTTTGTTTTTTGGCGGCCACAGGATAAACCGTTATCGCTGAGCGGTGGTGTACGCCTGTATGATCTTGACAGCACCACGACGGGTAACAGTGTTGCAGTGCAGAATATGAGCGCTACAGCAGGAATGCTCTATCAATATACAAAGAACCTGCGGCTGGATGCCAATTTGGATACGACCGTGATTGATAGTGAAGGGCAGCAAACAACAGCCAGCAAGCAGCGCGCCGGTGCATTGTACCAATCAGATCTCTATGAATTTTTAACGGGTTATACCTATCAGTGGTTCTCGACCTTAGGGGGGCAGTGGCGCAGTGCTGAAGATCAGGATAATCAAAGTCAGACGATGTCGCTGGGGCATGATGTGCAAAAAGTCTGGATGGCAAATCGTTTCACCTCCTGGCGCTTAAGTTTGAGTCAGTCGGGAAATGGCAGTCAGCAGACGACCAATGATGTGAAAACAAATACCGAACGCCTTGATCATTCGGCAAGTTTGTCCTGGGATCAGCATTTTGAGAGTAGTACTTCGAGTGTTCAGCTTACCTTAACCGACGCGCGTCAATTCGGTGGCAGCAAGAATGACCAGCAATTTTTGAATGTTCAGGCGTTGCGAACGCAACATTTGGATCGTCGACAGACATTAAGTGGTAATTTAACAATACAAACAGTGCGTCAGGACTTCAATGGACAGGGCAACAATGATACAGTAACAACCGCGACTGGGCAGATTAGTTATCGCCATTCGCGAATACTGGGCGTCCCGCGATTGCAGTACATGTCGGACATGAGGGTTTCACGGGCTGCGAGAGACAGTAGTGTTGATCGTAGTGAATGGGAGAACCGGCTTGATTACGCAGTCGGGTTGTTGGACACACGGTTTAGTTGGCGTATTACTGATCTGAATGGTGAAAATTTCAGTTTGGTATATTTTCAAGTTACACGGCGTTTTTGATATATGAACGCAGCTTAAATAAGTATAAAACACATGAGGAGATTATTTGTGATGTCACTCAAGACCAAGCATAGGCTTGTATGGAAGTCTTTATTTATGGGGATGCTGGTGTATATGGGCACGTTGGGAATGCCGCAGCAAGCACAAGCTGAGTATGCGGATGTCGTGATTAATAATTACGCAGATGCTGCGGGCATGCGCCCTGCTGTGTTTCCGCATTGGTTTCATCGCATTCGATTCCGTTGCAAGGTTTGCCATGCTGACCTGGGTTTTAAGTTCAAGGCTGGAGGTAACAAGATTACCATGGCCAAAATTATTGAAGGTAAGTTCTGCGGTGCATGCCACAACGGCGAAGTGGCATGGTCGGTTGAGAACTGCGCGATGTGTCATTCGGGTATACCGGGTACGCCGACACATTTCCACGGCAGCACGGTTCAGCGTTTGATTGCTCCGGCATACAAACCGTTGAAAAAACCGGCGGCGCAACAAAAGCCTGTTTCACAAAAGAAATAACAACGGAGAGGACGGAAACGAATTATGAAAACGAAAACGAAAATCCTTTCCTTAACCGTGGCCATGCTGGCGATGTTGGTTTCAGCTGCTGGTCATGCTCAGGAAGTTGCAAGCACAGAAGGCGCTCAGCCGGAAATTATCCAGTTGGCAGCTGTCGTATCGGGTGCGAATGTATTTAATCGTAATCTTAAAAAAGAGACGGTGCATAACCCGCCACCATCAGAAGATGGCATTCATGATACTGAAAATGAGGCGACATACTCATTGCAGGCACCACTTGAAGCTTATCAGGGGTTGCCAACCACGACATTTGGTAATCGTGTCGACTGGGTGAAAGCGATTGATCAGGGTGCTTTGAAACCTCGCTGGGATCGTGTTGATCCAAATGAAGAGCCATTTGTTATGGATCTGGACATTGTCCGTCCAGTAAATGCATCTATGCCTGATGTGGTTTTTCCCCATCGTCAGCATACAGAATGGTTATTTTGTTCTAACTGTCATCCTGCTATTTTTATTCCACAGAAGGGTGCCAACCAGATCAGCATGTCAGCTATTTTATTGGGTCAAAAGTGTGGTGTTTGTCATGGTAAAGTTTCATTCCCAATTGAAACAAAAACCTGTAAGAAATGTCATTCCAAGCCTAAGCCGGCTGATTGGAAACCACCTCTTAGTGAGGCAAGTGTTAAGAATCCCTGGAAGTGATTCTGACAGGGCGTATAACAATAATATTTAGTATGAAGAGAGGTCAGTGGTGATAGGTTCCCGAGCGGGTGCTACAGTAGTTATGGTTGGTTTGGCGACGGTGCTTTCATCGTGTGCCGTGATGAAGCCTAGTTCGGTCTCATCTGAAAAGGAAGTGCAACAACAGGTTCAACCACTTGAGGTTGAACCTGTTGTTGAAGTTATTCCTGCAGCAGCACAACCGTCTACAGAATTAATGGATGATTCTGTTGCCTCTACGGTGGTGGGGAATCAAGCCGTAAATTCTGATATTCAATCTGAAGAAAAAACTGACATAAAAGCTGATGCAGTTGCTATGCCAGAAATGGTTGCGCCAGCAGTAAAACCCGATCCCGTAACTAAACCTAGCTTGGTAAAACCATCGGTCAGTATTGCACCGAATACTTTTTTGGTGACATCGGGTCGAAAAGACGCATCACATCTTTTTTATGGTGTTGGCAGCACGTTGGGTTTTGCAGTTAATGGCGAGCAAGGTAAAGAACTTGTTGTGGCGCGTGGTGAGACCTATACATTTAAAATTGATGCGGGTGTCAAACATGATTTTTATTTGTCGACCAGCCCTAAAGGGTGGGGTGCTTCAACTTTAACAAAAGGGGTTAAGGGTAATTTTACCTATAAGGGCATTGTGACGTTTAAACCGACAACGGATACCCCGGCTGTTGTTTATTATCAGTGCCGCAATCACAAAAACATGGGCAGCAAATTGCATGTTGTGAATAAAGGTGCCGAGAGTAAAGTTGTTTTTGGTGTTAAAGATAAACCGCGCTCATCGTTTAGTAAGTCTAGTGCCGCTAAAAAAACAGCGGCTGCTACAGGAGTAAAGGCGGAGCAGAAACTTAAATTTGCTGAGATGTTTATAGCGTCATCGCCGGCATCAAAACGTATTGAAGCGAGTGATAATACAGAAGCCAAACAATTGCTGGCGGATGCACGTGCACGTCTAAATGAGGCTAAAAAAGTATTGTCTGGCGGCTCGAATGATAAAGCGATTACTGCGGTTGATGAAGCGCTGCGCTTGATGAGTGTGGCATCGCAGCTGGTGCCAAGTGAATCTCAACTCGCTGAATTGCGTCTTCATTATGATGAATTACTCAAAGGCGCAGAAACCTACGAGAAGTCTTATCGCCGCAATTACAAAATGATGTCCAAGAAAGGTAAGAAAAATCTACCTGAGCTGGATGTTGGGCAAGTCAGTGCAATGATTGCAGACGCTAAAAAGTTGGCTGAGAATGACCATTTTGCCGATGCCAATAAACTTTTGAGTAACGTGCAGCGCTCAGTGACCGGTGCATTAACGCAATTGCTTGCGGATGAAACCATGGATTATACGCTTAGCTTCGATACACCGAAGGAAGAATATGAGTATGAGTTGTCGCGTTATATGAGTTATGAAGAATTACTGCCGTTAGCGATTGAACAGAAACAACCGTCGCGGCAAATGCGCGCATTGATGGATCAGTTTGCCAATAAGGGTAAAGACATTTTTGAGATGTCCGGTCCGACAGCTAAGAAGGGCGATTACAAAACTGCCATACAAATGCTGCAAGGTGCTACCAGTCATGTTCAGCGCGCACTACGCGTTGTTGGCGTGCGCTAATTTCTAAAACCTGATTGAAGTCCGTACTGATGAAGGAAAATACACGTTATTTAATTAACAGTTTGTTGCTTGTAATGCTTAGCTTTGCTGCGGTGATACCGGTTGTTTGGCATGTAGAAATACAGGCGGCTGAGAAAGATGCGCAGAAACCGTTTTGGAATACTGGACGTCATTATCAGCTAACTGGTGATTCCGTGAATGTAGAAGAAGACGGTGTTCACGACCCAACCAATATTACAGTTAAGTATTTGCAACAGCCGTATGATGCAATGGCTAGCTTTCCGCGTGATGACGCAGGCATTATCGACTGGGTTAAGGTGCTTGATCAGGGCTTGATTGATCCACGTAAAAGTGTCGATGGCAGTGGTGAGATGTTTACTGTTGATTTCGATATTATTTTTGAAAATACCGCATCGATGCCGAATGTTCGTTTCCCCCATCGCCAGCATACTGAATGGTTAACCTGCGCGAATTGTCATCCGGCTATTTTCATTCCACAGAAAGGGGCGAACCCTGTTTCTATGAATGAAATTATTCAGGGAAAATATTGTGGCGTCTGTCATGGTAAGGTGGCTTTCCCACCGACAATGAATTGCGGGCGTTGCCATTCAGTAGCAAATACAAAGACCTTGTTGCGCTAGGTTGTTCGTCCGTAATTCGCACGAGCAGCTAACACATCGGGGCAGGGCAGTGCGCAGCCCGCACTAAATTGAATTCAACACCGGGAAACTTCGGCATGTCCAGTCGCATAATTACCGCCCTAATATTAGTGTTGTTCTTGAGCGCTTGCAGTGCCATCTTTCCGGACATGCGCAACCTCTCTCAAGAAAATGGAACAGCACGTTCTGTTTTTCCTTGGGAAATTATTTCAGGTGGTATCGAAGGTGATAAATGGTCGGGCTTTGCTGAGTTTCGATTGATTCGACCCGTTGCGGTGGCTGCGCGCGGTAATGATGTTTATATCGTCGATGCGGGCAATGACCAGCTTTATTACTATGATCGTGTACGCAGCAATCTGACGCTGTTTAAGGATCTGCGTACGGTCGTGAAAGGCGAAGTAACTGACCTTTTTCTAGCCACTGATTTGAGTCTTTATCTTGCAGATGCTGATGCAGGTCGAGTCTTGCATTTTGACCGCGACGGCAACCTTATTCGAGTCTTTCATGATCCCGTAAATCTAGGGCGACCTGTTGCGGTGAGTGTTGATGATGCAAGTGGGTATGTGTATATCGCCGATGGTTTTAATGATGATGTGTTGATCTACAACGCCGCAGGCAGATTGCAGGGCGCGATTGGCACACGTGGCGACGAGAACGGCGAGTTCAGAGGTGTGACGGGTATGTCTCAGGGGCCTGAAGGTTTTTATGTGGCGACGCGTTTTGGTCGTCATCGGGTTCAGGTGATGGCAGAAAGCGGTGTGTATAAAAGTTCTTTCCAGAAAGACACGCTGACCTTTCCACTTGCCATTGCGGTGGATGATAGTGGACTTAGTTTTGTCGCGGATTACCATGATAATTCGATTAAGGTTTATCAGGGTGATCGTTTGTTAGAAACCATCGGTGGCAGCGGCGCTGGCCCGGGTCGATTTAAGCGTATTACTGATCTGTGGCTGGATGATGGTCTGCTCTATGTTGCGGACAGTCTTAATGGTCGTGTTCAAGTGCTACGTGTTGTGCATGACGCCGTTTCTGAAGTGTCCGAAACCCAAGAAGTCCCGGAAACTCCAGAAGTCCCCGCTCAATAAATTCACAGGCGATAGATTTACAGGATGAACATATAATGCGCGCACTGATTTGTTTGGTGCTGCTGTTCAGTCTGTTAGCCGCAGGTTGTGCAACGACTCAAGTCTCCACATCCAACGATAAACCCGCCGTTCTCAAATTGCGTTTTGATGGTGCCGAAAATGACGCTGCGAATGATGCGCTTGTTTGGCCAGCAGAACCAGAAATGCCGCGCTATCGCTATGTTGGTCAATTGCTTGGCGAGCAAAACTTCCCGATCCAAAAAACATCATTTTTACGCCGTGCTTTTGCCTGGGTTGTTGGGTTGGGTTCGAATAAAGCGCAGGCAGTTGTGTTGCAACGCCCACAAAGTGGTTTTGTCGATGATGAAGGTCGAGTTTATGTGACCGATGTGAGCCGTGCGGCAGTGTATGTATTTGATGCCAAACAAACAGCGCCGCTGGTTTGGGAAATGGCAGGTCAAAATACGCGCTTTGTCACACCAGTAGGCATAACCGCTGGGAAGAACGGTGAAATTTTAGTAGCCGATGCCGAGCTGGGTGAGGTTATTCGATTGAACCGTGAGGGCGAACCCGCAGGCAGTATTGCCGTCGAAGGTTTGCAGCGCCCAACAGGCTTGGCGCGCGATGCGCAGCAGGGTGTGATTTATGTCGCGGACACGCAACGGCATCAGGTGTTCATGCTGAATGATGATGGCAGCGTCATCAAAGTGCTGGGTGAGCACGGAGAGTTACAAGGGCAGTTTAACCGGCCTACGCATCTGACATTTGCAGGTGGTTTGTTGTATGTCAGCGATGCATTGAATTCGCGCATTCAAGTGTTCGACCGCGCCGGGAACTGGCTGAGATCGGTTGGCAAGCGAGGGTTATTTGTCGGTGATTTGCCACGTCCCAAGGGGGTAGGTGTCGATAGTCGAGGCAATGTCTATGTGGTGGAATCCTATTATGATTATCTGTTAGTATTCAATGATAAAGGGGAGTTTTTACTGCCTATCGGAGGCACGGGAAGAGCTATCGGACAGTTCTACCTGCCAGCCGGAGTTTGGTTGGATAAGAATGATCGAATCTACGTGGCAGACACATTTAATGGGCGCATCGTGATTTTTCAATATTTGGGTGAGACATGAGGCGCCTGGTGCAGAATCTGGTGCCGAATCTAGCTGTATTGCTTTTCGCAGCGGTCATGATGAGCGATGCATTCGCCGCACGTATCTCTGACATTCAAAATACCAAACATAATTTTTCAGCAACAGTGATCCCCACTGGTGTAACGCGCACCGCATCAGCAAGTAATGAGTCGCAAATTTGTGCTTTTTGCCATACCCCTCACGGCGCGACCAAAGCAGCGGAAACGCCTTTGTGGAACCGTAAATTATCGGGCGCAACGTATATTCCCTATTCATCGACCTCGTTGGATGCGGTTGATTTAGGTCAACCCGGTGGTAAATCAAAGCTGTGTCTTTCCTGTCATGATGGCACCATCGCGCTGGGTTCTGTGAATGTTTTAAATCGCATAGAAGATAATGATGTGCCCTTTACGGGTGTGGAATCGGATGGCACGATTCCGGCGGGACAGCATGGTGCGGAGACAGGGTTTACTCGACGCCTGGGCGTCGATTTAACCAATGATCATCCGATTTCATTTACCTTTGATAGCTCACAAGCGGTGCGCGATGGTGAATTGTTTAATCCTGTCAGCACGCCTCACATCGATGAGCGTACACAAGGCAGTGCGCCCGCTTTACCGCAAGGTGATTTTCTGCCGCTGGAAGACGGCAAGGTTGAATGCATCAGTTGCCATGACCCCCATGTACGGTCTGATATTCCCGGGGAAAATAATAAATTTCTTCGCGTGAGTCGCTTTCAGCAACAGCCTCCAGTCGATGGGCAGTTCGATGAGGACAACGATATTATTTGTATCGCTTGCCACGATAAAGACGGTTGGGTGGGCTCAGCTCATGCGCATCAGGCCGTTGGCGATGAACGCTATACAGCCGCAGCGGCGGAATTGCGTGAGTTTCCGGAAGACATGCGTGTTTGGCAGGCCGCCTGCTTGAACTGCCATGATCCGCATACCGTGCAGGGTTCGCGACGCATTCTACGTGAAGGTACCGATGGCCCGATTGCGACTACCGCAGCCGGTGCACGTTTTCGTCAAGGCGGTAATCCAGCGGTTGAAGAAGTGTGTTGGGCTTGTCATTCCGCAGATGGTGGTGTGTTACAAGGACAGATTTCGCCGAGCACCGATCCTAATTTCGAAGTGCCGGATATTAAAACGGATTTTACTACCATGGCACGCCACATGCCTATACAAAGTGCTGATCAGCCTGCGGGCTCGGAAATTCACAGCATTGGAACCGGCGATGCCTTTCAGGGTGATACCCGTGGTCAGGACTTTATTGAGTCACCACAGAACCTTGGCAAGGGAAACCTGAATAACCGTCATGCCGAGTGTACTGATTGCCATAACCCGCATCGTGTTGCGAAAAATCGTTTATTTAATGCGGATACCAGCGTGCCGGATGCAGCGGGTACTCATCAGCACGAAGACGGCGTTGAGCATACTAATATTGCTTCTGGTGTGTTGCGAGGTATCTGGGGTGTAGAGCCTATTTACAGTTCGACCGAATTTGGTAGTAATCCTGTTTCGTTTCAGGTTAAGCGCGGTGATCCGGGTGTGGGTGCAGGGAGTCCTAATCCGAGTGTAAATGAAACTTATCTGACACGCGAATATCAATTGTGTTTCAAGTGCCATTCAAATTACAGCTATGACCAGCCGCCGATGTTGGGTTCATTTTCTGGTGGTACTCCGCCGGGAACCAATGACATGAATCAGTACACCAATCAGGCGATGGAATATCAGTCGCCGGATGATCATAAGCGTGACTTAACTGCGGTGACGACAACCCCTAGTGGTGCGTTTGTTGGGGGCGCTGCATGTAACTTTACTATTTCATCTGCCTCAACGGGCGCAACGCTGTACGCAGGCAATTTGGATAATGATGGTAATTGCTCCAGTTTTGTCAGTAATAACCATCGCGCCTGGCATCCGGTTATGACGGATACGGGGCGCACGCCTGCAGAGCGTAATGCGAGCGCTAATGTGTGGCGTTCACCTTTTAATGCTGCTGTAGGCACGCAGACGATGTATTGCAGTGATTGCCACGGGTCAACTACCGCCAAGGATACAGTTGTTCCCAATGGTGGAGAGAATGGCTACCCATGGGGGCCGCATGGTTCAAATAGTAACTTTTTGTTGAAAGGTGATTGGGATAAAAATACCGGTGTAGATCAGGATACCCACCTTTGTTTTCGTTGTCATGAGTATGATCAATACGGGCGTGCCGTGCCGGCTGCTCAGGTAGGCTCGCCATCGCCTGGCATTTTGACCAGTGGATTTCAAGCCACGTCCACGGGTACTTTACCGTTTCAGGCGGATAACCTGCATGTGGCACACTCTACCTTTATGAAGAATGGGCCGAACAGGCAGTTCATGTGCAGCCTGTGCCATGTTGCTGTGCCGCATGGCTGGAAGAATAAAGTGTTTCTGGCTAATTTAAATGATGTGGGTTTGGAAGCACCGCTTGATGCCGGTGAAACAGGCAGCCCCGTCAGTCGTCAGGTTCGATACACCGGGCACGCGCAAGGCACAGGACGTTATTACAACGGGCCTTATTACAATGGCTCAGCGTTGAAGGTGCGTAGCTTTGCGAAAAGTGGTCAATGGATAGATCTGAATTGTGGTTCATCCGGTGCGCCAGGTAATGGTGAGAATGGTGTGGATTGGATGAGCACCGCATCTGAGGCCTGCTTGTTACCACCATGAGTAGTGTGATGACCTTTGTTTCCTCAACGCGTTTCACGTTAGTAGGGATGGGTTTGCTGGCAGTAGGTGCTGCGCTTAGCTATGATAACCCTGCTGGCACATCGGTCTGGGTGTTGGTGGTACCGATGATGTTGCTGGCGGTAAATTTAATGTTAGCCATTATTAATAATCCCGCTATCAATCGTCGCGGCGGCCTGCTGTTATTTCATATTGGTTTGTTGGGTGTGATCACGCTGGCTGCGGTGGGTCGCTTGACACATATGCAAGCGCACATTGAGTTAGTCAGCGGCAATGGTTTTTCTTCTGCAGAGTTGTTTGATGTTACGCAGGGGCCGTGGCATACAGGTGATGTTGATAAGATACAGTTTGTGCAAGGTTCGTGGACGGTAGAATATCGGGCCGGCATGAAGCGCGGGTTAACCCATGATACTATTTCTGTGGCAGATGAAGACGGTGTGTGGCGCGAGCAAGTTATTGGCGATGACAGGCCATTATTGATCCACGGTTTTCGAATATATACCACTTCAAACAAAGGCTTTGCTCCTGTATTGACCTGGCAACCTGAGCAGGGTGAGCCGATAACCGGTGCGATCAATATGCCATCGTATCCAATAAGCTCTTTTCGTCAAACAAATGCCTGGGCGCCACCAGGCAGTGAAACCATCAAGTTTTGGTTGAATCTTGATACAGGCCTGAATGAAAACGCTGCATGGATATTGGAACCCGCGCGGGCAAAAGCTCAGCTGGTGGTGAATGATGGCGATCAACGTGTCGAGCTGAACCCTGGCGAATCGCTAGCTTTGTCAGGGGGTGTATTGCGCTTTGACAGTCTTGCCAGCTGGATGGGTTACAAAGTGTTTTACGACCCGACTTTATACTGGTTGTTTGCGAGCTCAGTGTTATCGGTGCTGGGCATGGCGTTTCATTATTGGAAGAAATTCTCCGCAAGCCCATTGCTTTTAGATGGTGTTGAGATTAAAAAGAATTCAACAGTAAGCTCCGCTCCAGAACTTTCGTCTGGAAAATGGCCTTAAGTTTTAGCTACATTGAATAGAATGTTATGACAGAACTCCCTTGGTTATACGCAGGTCTTAGCGCTTACACACTAGCAACGTTGGTGGCATTTTACGGTGTCATGCGTGCTACAAGCCCAATTGTTAGTCAGCCACTGAAGAAGCGCTTCAATGAGCAATTGGTATTGCTGCTTATTGTCACAGGTGTTTTGTTATTGATGATGGCGCTGACAACACGTTGGCTGCGTATTGGACACGGTCCGTTTGTTAACTTGTTTGAATTATTAATCAGCCAATTGTTTAGCTTAGGTTTGGTTTTTTCGCTGGCGTATTGGCGTGTGCCGGTGATGCGACATAGTGCGGTGGTGGCGCTACCCATGATCATGGTGCTCGGATTGTGGGTGCTGACGGTAACACCGACCGACAGTGTTTTTCCACCGACTTATCACAATAACTGGCTGTGGGCACATGTAGGGCTGGGCAAGTTCTTTTTGTCTTTTTGTTTGGTAGGCAGCGGCTTGGCCGGTGTAATTTTGCTTAGAAGTTGGTCGAGCACAGCCAGTTGGTTTAAAAGTATGCCAAATAACGAAACGCTTGATCAGCTTGCCTGGCGTTTTATGTTGATCGCATTTATTTTTGATACCTTGATGTTAATTGCCGGTGCAGTTTGGGCACAGGATGCCTGGGGTCGGTTTTGGCAATGGGATGCGCTTGAAACATCTGCATTTCTGAATTGGTTAGCTTTAGGTGCAGGGTTGCATGCACGGCTTACCTATAATGTGCCCATACGCGTCTCAGCAATGTTAATAATCGGTATTTTTATATTTGCATTTTTTACTTATTTTGGCACGCCTTTTTATAGCGAGGCTGCGCATAAAGGCGTGATATGAACAGTCATTCCAGTACCGGTTTGTACTTGCCTTTGTTATTTGTCGTGGCGATGGTGATAGCTGTTTTGGTGTTATCCAAAGCAGAAACTTATCAGTTTAATGGTGTGCTGAAGCAAAGTTTACCATCACCTCATATGCGTGTGCTTAAGCCATCAGCGGATGCTGCTGTGCCTAAAGATGAATTAACAGTACGTTTCGAGCAGGCGGTTGTCATGTTGCATGCAAAAGAATATGAACATGCCATGACCGCACTAAACCGTGTTATTGAGCTTGCACCGCGACTTACCGAAGCTTATGTCAATATGGGGTTTGCATTGTTGGGACTGAAGCGTTATCGGGATGCGCATGATTTTTTTATGACTGCGACGAATATTAATTCATATCAAGCCAATGCGTATTGGGGTTTGGCGGTTGCTTTAGAGGGATTAGAGGATCCGCAGGCCGCACTCGGTGCAATGCGTACTTTTATTCATCTTGCTGAAAAAGATGATCCTTTTTTGCGTCGAGCACGTTCAGCATTATGGGAATGGGAAAGCCAATTGGCGCGTGGCCCATTATCAAAAGATGAGAAATCTTTTCAGGAAAGTGGCGCGCAACAATGGCAGCAGCGTAATAGCCCTCAGCTTGATGTGCCGGTTGTTGAAGAGCGTTGGATTATTAAATAAGGTTTATTATAGGGTTATTGATCCTCGTGGTCGGCAAGATTTTTGGTGAAGCTCTTCGTTTGCCACGGATCATTTGTATTTTCACTTATATTTTTTTGTGCCCGAATTTTTAAGCAGGTGCTTTTTACCTTGTCCTGCAATGCCACGTTATCGTCTGAAGGTTTCATGCCGTAGTGCTGGCTTTGCAGTAAGTGAATAACTTCAAGCACATCTTCATCGCTGCCAGCTTGCTCTTGATATTGTCTTAAGCCCTGTTCAAGGGTGCTAGTTCCCATTGCTTGTAACAATTGATCTTTGTGCGATGTGTTTAGATTGTTAATGGCTTGGGTTGTTATTTTAGCAGCGTGAAAGTTATTTGTTTGTTGTCGTGACAAAAACCAAGCGGTAACGGTGGCAAGCCATAACAAGAAGAAAGAAATGGCGATATTTCTCCATGATAGAAGTGTGCTGAAGGTTTTTATATCGTCATTGCTGTTATGAATGGTTTTATTGGAAATGTCAGCGGGTGTAGTGAAAGCGCTAACATTCACATTGATAGTTTGTGCTGCCAATGACACTAAATTCATGTTGCCTTGTTCGATGTCAAAGTAAGGAATATCAATGGCAGGTAATGTGAAGTCTCCGCTGCTTAGAGGGGTAATGTAGAAGCGATAAATGGCGATGCCGGTATAGTTGTTGTCTTGAGTTTCATTGTTTCGTATTACCTCATCGCTAAAAATTTTTAGTTGTGGTGGAAAGGAAAGCTTGGGCAGCTGTTGTGGAAGGCTGTTTGCAAGTGCTGGGATTCGCAATGTAATTTCCCATGAAAACAATTCGCCATTATTGATTGTTTCCGGAAGCGGGCTTTGTGTGATTTCAGGTTTTCCAATAATGGCGTAGTTGGGTGTGTTCTCGGGCAAGGCTTGCACTGATATATCAGCGTGGGTAAAAGGCAGCCGTATACGTTCTTCGCTAGCTGTTTCAACCCATATGTCAGGAAAGTTGATGGTGAATACTTTGCTTTCCAACGGCGCGATGCGCCAGCTCATGCGTGTTACTGAATACTCCAGGCCGTTATGTTCTTCTTGTCGTTCATTTTTGTTAAGCGGGGTAATTTCTATTTGGCGGCTTGATGAATCAATGTTTCCGCCAAGCTGTGCATTTTTTATTTCAACACGCGAATATAAATCAAGGTAAGCAAGTGTTTGCTCTCCTACCCATAGCTTGTTTTTTAATACGCCGCTGCGATGAAAAACCTGTGGAGTTTTAGATGGTGTGTTGCTGTGTACGGTGATGGGTATTTTTTTAGTTGATAAGCCTTCTATGTTGAAAGCGGGGATCAGTAATTTTCCGCTTTTACGTGGGAACAGCGTGATGCTTATATTAGAAGTTGAACGTCCTTTATTACGGTATATGTTGAAGCGATTGTCGGCTTTGGGTGTGCCCAGTTCAAAATTTTCACTTAATAGGGTCAGGTCAATATTGGGATTGATGCCTTCAGCTCGCAGACGTGTATCACTGTTGATCAGGGATAAGGTTAAAACAAGATGTTCAGTTTCAAGCAATTCATTGCGGTCAACGCTGGCGATGAATTGAGCCGCAGAGCTTAATGTGCTGAATGACAGCAGTAGTAAAAAGGTAAATCGAATTACCACGGTTTTGCCTCTCGCATGGGTGTGTTGCGTTGGTCAGCATTATTGATACGTTGTTGCAGTATTGTTGTTTGTTGGTTAAGAATGCTTTGTGTTTGATGCTGTATCGCTAATACTTGTGGGTCTATGTTGCTGTTTTCTGGGTACCATTTTTTTAGGGTCTGGTTTATTTTCTGCTGCGTGATTTTTGGGGCTGACATAGTGCTGGTATTTTGAAGCTGATTTCCTGAAAGAGTATTGCTGAAACTTGCTTTTTTGTCATTGCTTGTTTGTTTTTTCAGTGCCGTTTGTTTTGTGGTTTTTTCATGATCTTCTTGTTTAGAAAGTGCCATATTAGAATTGAGTAATTTTAGATTGATGATGGCATTTTTAAATTTTGCATCAAGCATAGTGGCTTGTTCATAGGCAGTTTTCGCGGCATCATGTTGATTGGTGTGTAGCAGTGTATTTCCCACGTTGTAGATCGCTTTTGCTTTATTGTGAGATGACTTGGCGAGAAAAAAAGCATTGCGGAAATATTTTTCAGCTTGTAGCCATTGCTTGCTGCGATAGGCAGCTGCACCTGCGCCCATTTGTGAATTAAAGCTTGAATGGTTACGGTAGCCTTTTAGCGCTGTATCGTAGTCATCCTTTTGTAATGCCTGATAAGCTTGTTGTTCTTGCCAGGGTAAGTATTGCTGCAGGCTGGCAGCATCAGCTTGGTTGCTAAGCATAATGCCTGGCAGAAAAAATAATAATAGTGCCAGAACGTTGATGTTTGGCATACCCAGGTAGAGAAAAAGTATCAGGCTGAAAATTAGTGGCCAGTGGTAAAGTTGTTGTGGCACTGAGGCGTTTGAGCCTGGATAGCTATTATTTTTTTTCAGGCGGTTAACAGCGTCTAATAATGCATTTGGATTTTTATTGTCAGTAAGGGTTGATATGCCATGACTGTTGCGAGCAAGTGCTGTTATTAAACTGCTATTGAGGCGTGACGTGACGATGTTGCCTTGATGAGAAATGAAGCCTTGCCCGGATTCTTTAACTGGCCCGCCAAAATTTGCGCCGGATGACAAAATAAAAATCGGCAACTGTTGCTTGCCGAATTCTTTTGCGATGTTAAGTGATTGTTCAGCATCATGGATATCACCATCGGTGACTAATATGATGGCACGGCTGTCTATTTTGCTTTTTGCTAGCATGTCTGCAGCTTTGTCTAGCGCGCTGCTTAGGTGTGAGCCGCGATAACGACTTAGGCCGGTGTCCAGCGTAGAGACAAATGTACGGACTGTATCAATGTCATGGGTTAATGGCAGGACGGAATAGGCTTGACTGGAAAAAACCACCAAACCAAGACGGTTCCCATTTAATTTTTTTAGCAGTGCGTTTAATTCGAGTTTGGCGTATTGCAAGCGGTTAGGTAAGACGTCTGTTACAGACATGGAGTTTGAAATGTCAGCGATTAAAACAATGTCGTTCCCAGAATATTTGATGTCGCTGTCATTTTTGTTGAAGTAGACAGGGCCTGCGGCAGCGAGTATCGCCAGTGCCGTTGCAAGGGCAAATAAAGTGCTGCGCAGGGGGCGTTGGCTACTCTTTGGGTTGCGCATGATCCATTGCCATAGATGGGCGTCAGCGAACAATTTTAGTTTTTGATTCGAATGTTTATTTTTTGCCCAAATCCACATTAGCAAAGGAATGATCAGCAGTGCTAAAACAAAAGGCTGTGAAAAGTAGAGGCTGTTCATGACGGAGTAGTCTTATGATTTTCCATTTCGGCAACGATGTATGAGATGGAGCGTGATGAACGGGAAGTCCATTCATGAAACAGTAGTAAAAATAATCCGACTAATAACGGTAGCCAAAATAATTCATTGGAATAAATGTTTTGATGAGTTTTTAGTTTGATGGGTTCAAGTTTGTCAATGGTCTGAATGATGTCTGTCAATGTTTTTGAGTCATTGGCACGGTAGTAAGCGCCATTTGTAGCATTGGCGATGCGTTGCAACAATTCTTGATTGAGCGGTAGTTGGGTGTAAACAGGTTTTGCAACGGGCCCTTGTGGAAATAAAACACCTTTGTCAGTATTTTTTTCTGCTGCTGAACCTACACCTATAGTGTAGATGCGAACCTTATGATGTTGTGCCAGTCGTATCGCATTTTCAGGTGATATGTTGCCAGTGGTATTGCTGCCATCTGTAAATAAAATGAGTAGCCGTGATTCTAGTGCAGTGTTTTTGAGCAATTGCACTGCGACAGCGATAGCATCGCCCAGTGCTGTTTTTTCACCCGCGATGCCTTGTTTGATGTCGCTGCTTAGGTCTTGTAAGAGTTTGAGGTCGCTGGAGATGGGTGATTGGATGAAAACGTCGTCAGCAAAAACAATCAGCCCCATTTGATCGCCGTGGCGTTTATTGATGAAGCTGCGTACGGTTTCTTTGACACCGGTGAGGCGGTCGGTAAGTGTTTCGCCTTGTTCGGCGTGGCGGATGAAATCAAGTGCTTGCATGGAGCCTGATGTGTCGACTGCTAGCACCATTTGGTGTCCTTGATAGCTGCCTGGATTGTTGGTATCTATCCATTGTGGTTTTGTCAGTGCGAACAGTATTAGCATGCAGCCGAGCAACCAAAACCATGGCAGTGTGTGTGTTTGAGTAGTTTTGTTTTGTAATGTTTCGAGTAGTTCTGTTTGAGGATGAAGGATGTGGTGTGCTGTTGATTTTTTTTTCGAAGCGTTTGTTTTTTTATTAACGCGAGAGGCAACACTCCATAATAAAAAAGGTAATGGAATAAGTGTTAAAATCCATGGTGTGCCGAGTGTAAACATTATTCTTTAGTCTGATGGGCTAACTGTTCGTTATGCTGCTTTTCAAGTAACAGCCAGTTTTTTATATTATCGAAGGTGTGATTTTTCAGTGTTGCCTTCTGATGCTTCTGGTAGCGCAATTTTTTAAGTTGAGTCACCGTGTCATGCCAATTGACTTGGTGAGAAAAAATAACCTTGGGGCAGGTGTCAGCGTCTAGTTGGTCGAGCTTTAAGCCCAAGCGCAACAAGGTGGCCAATTGGTAGGCAGTATCGCGATTGTTAGTGGTTTTGCTTTTCCAGTTATGTTGAATCTGCTTAAGTTGTTCAAGCGCTATATTTTCATTTCTTATAGATTTTGATTTTGATCGTTGTTGCAGTGCCAGCAGCAATAAAAATAAAAGAAGAAAAACAATAATGGCTAATAATATGCCTGGTTGCCAGTTGGGTGGTGCGGGCAATTCAATGTCGGCAATGTTGTTGAGCAGTTCAGCGTTATTCATAACAGGCCGTCGAGCTGAGAAAAAGTCTCTACGTTTGTATACAGTTTGCGCATTTGAATATTGTGGCGTTGAAAGATAATGTGTAGATCTATTTGTCGTTGCGCCATGATAGTCTGATATTGATGGCGAATGTTGGTGTTGCTGGTATCGATATTGACAGTGTGTGAAGAGTTAGGTGAGCGTATTGTTAATATGCCGGTGTCTTGTAATTGTTCTTCAGCAGGGTCGATGATTTGAAGAGCGACAATATCAAAGCAATCAGCTAACGCCGCTAATACCTGGTTGTCATTTTGGCTTATATCGTGAAAGTCGCTGATTAGGCAGAGTGTTGTATGACGTTTAAATTGTTGGCAGAGCTGTTTTAAAAATACCGCCAGTGTTGACGGTGCTGTATTAGTATTTGAGGGTGCGGATGCAATGGCTAACAGCGCAGGTAGCAGCCCGCTGGTGGTGCGTGTTGCAGCGAAGTCTTGGCGGGTGTTTTCAAAAATAGCGGCGGCTACCGGTTCGCGCAGCGACAGCGCAGAAAACCCAAGTATTGCCGCAGCTCTTGCTGCGCTGCTAGCTTTGATTTCACCGCGTGTGCCAAAAAACATGTTTGGTCGTCGGTCTACGGCCAAGACCAGTTCTCTGCCTCGTTCTTCACTGAAGACTTTGCTGATGGCACGCCCACTGCGCGCCATCGCACGCCAATCCATGTGACGAATATCGTCACCCGCTTGATAGGGGCGTACATCAAGCAGCTCCATGCCCTGACCACGAAAGTGTGAATGTGCGGAACCGGGTTCAGATGTGATGCCAGCACGGCGTCGATTATCGTTAGTCTGCAGGATTCGGTGCTGTAATTGCTGCAGTTCTTGAGTTGTTATCAGTGGAGGCAGCGCGTGTGTTTGCGTGTTCATGGAATGGGCACACATTCGAGAATGCGTTTGATGATCGCATCACTGTTAAGACTGTTGCCATGCGCCATGAAACTGAGCGCAATGCGATGTCGAAGAATATCCGCAGCCGTTTCAACGATGTCACCCGGTTCTACAAAATCTCGTTGTGAGAGGAAGGCGTGAGCACGTGCGGCCTGGGCTAATGCGAGCGTGGCGCGTGGTGAGGCGCCGCGTTTGAGCGTCTCTGCTAACTCATTATCCCACTGGCCTGGGTTGCGAGTGGCGCTGACTAATGTGACGATGTAGCGTTCTAGCATTTCATCCATGTAGATTGCGCTAACTTGATCGCGTGCTTCGAGTATTAGTTTTGCTGAGAGTAAGCTTGAATCTGATTTTGTTTTACTGGTCTTTTCGTCTTTCTTGCTCTGGAGATGTTGTTGATCCATTTTAAGGATGGCGAGTTCATCATCGGTGTTTGGGTAATCGATGTTTATTTTCATAAAGAAACGATCGAGTTGCGCCTCGGGTAAAGGATAAGTGCCTTCATGCTCGATGGGGTTTTGTGTGGCGATGACCATAAACAACGGTGATAACGGTCGTGTGATGCCGCCAACGGTGATCTGATTTTCCTGCATCGCTTCGAGTAGGGCAGATTGTACTTTTGGCGGAGCACGGTTGATTTCATCGGCAAGAATGATGTCATTAAAAAGCGGGCCTTCGAGATAGCGGAATTGGCCGTCTTGAGGGACAAAAATATCGCTGCCTGTAATATCGCCGGGTATTAAGTCTGGGGTGAACTGAATGCGTTGAAAGTCTAAATCAAGTCCATTGGCGAGTGATTGGACGGAGCGGGTTTTTGCCAGGCCGGGCAAACCTTCGATTAATAAATGCCCTCCGCAAAGTATGCCTATTATTAATCGGTCAATGAGTTTAGATTGGCCAACTATATGTTGCTGCATGTAAGACTTTAGTTCGATAAAATTTGCGTTCATTTTGAATGCCAGTGCTTTAATGTTGGTAATGCCAGTATTTAATTTGAGTTCGGTGCCAAGTTGCCTTTATTGTAAATAAAACTCGCCGAGTTTTCTTCTCTCCTTTACAGCTGTTTTTGCTTGAAACTTTGTTGTTTGATATGAAATGCGTAAAGCTTGCTGATAATCGGTACGATAGTTTAAATATAGAATTGCTTTAATATGGGTGAATCGCTTTTTGAGGAGTGTTTTGATGAAGATACCAGAGGTTCTCATTGTCGAGGTGAATCATGCGCCGGGCAGTCTTGCCAGTGTTTTACATGTGGTGGGCGATGCTGGATTGTCGATTGAAAGCCTGGATGCTATGCAGCGAACACAGGATATAACGACCTGGGAGCTGACGCTGGAGCTGGACGAGAGTCAGGACATGGCTGTGCTGGATGCCATCGATGCATTGCCCATTGCGAACCTCATAGGGCGCTCGGATCGTGTTTTTAATCGTCATAAGGGTGGCAAGATTAAAACGGTATCCAGTGTACCCATGAGTTCCCCGCAGTTATTGCGTGATTTATACACTCCAGGCGTGGCGCGTGTGTGCTTGGCAATTCAGAACAAACCTCATTTGGTGCGCGAACTGACTAATATTAATAATACGGTTGCTATTGTTAGTAACGGTACTGCTGTGCTGGGTTTGGGAGATATTGGGGTGGTGCCGAGTTTGCCGGTGATGGAGGGGAAGGCGGCGTTGTTTCATACGCTTGCCGGTATTTCTGGTGTGCCTATTTTGGTTGATAGTCACGATCCTGCTGAAGTGATAGATACGGTGACGCGAATCGCTCCGACTTTTGGTGCAATTCAGTTGGAAGATATTGCTTCTCCAGAGTGCTTTGAGATTGAGCGTGAGCTTATTGAACGTTTGGATATTCCTGTTATGCATGATGACCAGCATGGTACTGCTGTTGCAGTGCTGGCCGCATTATTGAATGCCACTGAACTGGTGGGAATGGAGCTTAAAAACTGCACTATAGGGCAGGTGGGTCTGGGGGCGGCAGGTATCGGTATTTCTCGTCTGTTGATGAAATTTGGTATCGGCAAATTGCTAGGTACTGATTTAAGTAATCCGGCATGTGAGCGGCTTGAGCAGATAGGTGGTCATGCGCTTGAGTTGAATGATTTGATGGCGCAGAGTGATGTCGTGATCGCCACCACGGGAGTCAAAGGTCTAATCAGTCCTGAATTGATAAAACCGGGGCAGCTGATTTTATCGCTGACGAATCCTGATCCTGAAATTGACCCGGAAATAGCTTTAAAAGCGGGTGCTTGTTTTGCTGCGGATGGAAAAAGTATTAATAATGTCTCAGCATTTCCTGGGCTTTTCAAAGGTGCGCTGCTGGCACATGCGCGCTGTTTTACCGACGATATGTTATTTGCTGCAGCACATTGTTTGGCAGATCACACGGCGGAGGGGCAGTTGATTCCAGACCCACTGGATAAAAGTATTCATGAAGCAGTAAGTTTGGCTGTTTGCTGCGCGGCCATGGATGCGGACTAAATATCCACGTTGATTGAATATGGTCAATTTATATAGCCTGGCGAATGTGTAACGCTTCATGAAAAAATTAAAACATTTAAAATCACATCTTTTTGACTTGTTGTGGAATATTAGGCTCCAGGAGTTGCCGCGGTGGAAGGCGAGTTTGGTGACTGCATTGCGTATCGTGCATGCAATAAGCCGTGATCTGGCTGAAGGCGAGATCACTTTGCGTGCCATGAGTCTGGTTTATACGAGCCTGTTGTCATTGGTGCCGTTGTTGGCAGTGAGTTTTTCGGTTCTGAAGGGCTTTGGTGTTCACAATCAGATTGAGCCGATGTTGCTAAATTTTCTTGCGCCGATGGGTGAGCGGGGAGTAGAAATTACAGCAACAGTGATTGGTTTTGTAGACAATATTAAGGTGGGTGTTTTGGGATCGCTTGGTCTCGTATTTCTTGTTTACACTGTCATTTCATTATTGCAAAAGGTTGAAAAATCCTTTAACTATACTTGGCATATATCGGGAACACGATCGCTGGCTAGACGTTTTAGTGATTATTTGAGTGTGCTGTTGATCGGGCCAGTATTGGTATTTTCTGCGCTGGGTATTATGGTCTCGCTGACGGCGACCTCAGTTATGCAGCAAATAGCGGCATTTCAAGCTATCAGTGTCGTGCTGGAAATGTTGGGTACATTGTTACCTTATCTGTTGGTTATTACCGCTTTTACCTTTTTCTACGTGTTTATTCCCAATACCCGAGTTCAATTTAAATCGGCGCTGGTCGGAGCGGTAGTTGCAGGTGTCTTGTGGGAAACCTCAGGTTGGGCTTTCACCACTTTTCTTGTTGGACAGAGCAAATATACCGCTATTTACTCAGCATTTGCATCTCTGATGCTGTTTATGATTTGGCTTTATCTTAGCTGGATGATTCTGTTGCTGGGTGCGAGCATCGCATTTTATCACCAAAATCCACATTCTCTTTCTTTACGGCAGCGATCACTTAATCCAAGTATTCGATTTATGGAAAAGACAAGCGTGCAAATAATGGTTCTGGTAACGCGTAGTTTTTATCAGCAGGGGGATGCTTGGACCGTGATTCGATTTTCGGATGTGCTAGGGCTGCCTACAGCGTTTGTAGAGCGCATGCTTGCAAATCTGGTTGAAGGTGATTTGCTGGTTTGCAGTGGTGGTGATCTACCCTGTTATTTACCAGCAGGCCCCTGCGAAGAGCTTGCGCTTGATCAGGTGTTGAAAGTGGTTCATCTATCAGGAATAAATAAAAACCCGGGTGCTGATGAAAATGAAATGCCTGATGTAGTTAATGAATTATTTTCCCATATTGACCTGATTTTACATGACGAGTTATCAACATGTAGCATCAAGGATTTAGCACTATCTGGCATGAAAAATAAGTGTAAATTTCCAGATAAATCATAGAGTTTTTTGCTCATATATTTAGCCCATCTTCGTACTAAAGTTATTTCTCTCACACATGTTCTTTTACGTTTTTTATTTTTTTCGTAATAAGACAAAAGAAAATATCTGCGTATTGTCAATATGTGATCCAGTGCACGTTTTTTTTCAGTTTTCCAAATTTTGGCCGCTACTTTTTTTGCGAAGGTAGTGAATCTACTGGGTGTTAAAAAAACGATTTAATCTATTTTTTTCGAAGAGATTAAAGTATTAGCTACCCGCCGCAATTTTAAATTACGTCAAGTGATTACACCGTTTGTAGTATTGGCCAGCTGTACAGCAGGTAACTACTTTTGCTGTGTGGAGGCTTAAATTAGGGGTGATTTTGATCATGATTTGTTTGGCGAATTTATTTCGTAGTATTCTTTTGGTTTCAATTTTGGTGACCATGGCAAGTCCGCTTGTCGCGGGAGAGTTGAGTCTGCTTATTAATGGCAAGGCGATTCATCTGGGTGATGCCAAGAGTGACAATTTAAACGAGAATAACTGGGGCGCTGGTTTACAATATGATTATGAAATCATAAATAATAAATGGGTGCCTTTTTCAACAGTTTCTGCATTTAAAGATTCCAACAGAGAGTCTTCATTTTATGTTGGTGGTGGCATTATGCGACGTTATATGTTGGGAAGTGATGCTGAGTCTTCGCTGCATTTTGATGCCGGTTTGGTGGGTTTTTTAATGACGCGTAAAGACTACCGCGACCGCGAACCCTTTTTAGGTATATTACCTGCTTTTTCTGTAGGTAATAAAAATGTGGCGGTGAACATTACATATATTCCAAAAGTAGATCCTAAGTTGGTGCCTTTGTGGTTTTTTCAACTTAAAGTCAGCACGTCTATTTTTGATTGATACGAATATTAGCCAGTTTTTCTGGGTATGAAGACTGGCTAATTTTTAAATCCATTTCTAGTATAGCTATTCAATAGTCCATCCTTTCTATCGCGGCTCGATTTTGCAGCCGATTTCTATTATCATCGTCAGCTCTATTTCTGCTTTCTTTACGGATTAGCTTTTTTGCTAATAGCGTATGGGGTATCTGTCTATTAGGGCTGGTTCATGGATGTAGGTTTGCTTAGGTATTTTTCTGTTCGGGGGGGAGCGGCGGCACTTTTTTTATTGTGTGCGGTGACGATTTACTTTATTTCCCAATATCCAATTTCAAGCATCGATAATTCTGTTCCGCTCAGCTCTAAATCTGTACTATCTTCTCCACCAAGCTCTTATTCAGAGCACAACATATATTTTGAAGCGAATGTGGGTCAGGTTGATGCTCAGGTCAGCTTTCTTGCGCGAGCTGAGGGTTATACGCTTTTTCTGACACCTGAAGGTGCATATTTTAGTCTTGCAAATGAAGCTGGCCAGCAATCTCCTGTTTTTAAAGTGGCGTTGCAAGGTGCTAATGTTGCCGCAAAAGCGGTGGGTGAGCAGCGCTTATCTGGCAGAAGTCATTATTATAAGGGTGACAATTCTCAACGGTGGTCGATGGATGCTGCTTTATTTGAGGCTGTTCGTTATCAGCAGGTCTATCCTGGGGTTGATCTGGTTTATTACGGCAGTGATGGTCAACTTGAGTATGATTTTATTATTGCGCCTGGGTCTGATCCCAGCCAAATCCAGTTAGCATTTGAAGATGTCGATGCGATGCGCATTAATGATGCCGGTGAATTAATTGTCACGGTTTCTGGTGAGCAGATTATTCAACAGCCGCCGTTTGCTTATCAGCAGATGCAAAGCGGAGAACGTCAACAAGTCGCGAGTCACTATTATTTAAATGAACAGAATCAGCTGGCTTTTCAGTTGGCGGCTTATGACAAAGAACGCGCATTAATTATTGATCCAGTATTGGTTTATTCTTCTTTTCACGGTGGCAGCGGTGATGATCGTGCACACAGCATGGTCAGAGATAGCAGTGGAAATTTATATGTTGCGGGTGAAACAAGCTCGGTGAATTTTCCTGAAACCAGTGGATCAAGCTCGTTGACGGGTGATAAGGATGTTTTTGTCAGTAAGTTCTCATCGACAGGAACATTGTTATATTCAGTATATCTGGGTGGCAGCAAGGATGATGTGGCGAGGGATGTTGCTGTTGATGCATCGGGTAATGTTTATTTGGCAGGCGAAACCTTGTCACCCGATTTTCCCGCTACGGGTGGCGCATTTGATACTACCTGTGCAGCGAATGCCAATGGGTATTGCAGTAACTCAAAAGAGGCCTTTGCAGTAAAACTGGATGCGGCAGGGTCCCTGACAGGTGGTTATGCGACCTATCTTGGTGGCACGCTCAGTGATGTTGCTTATGCGGTTGCGGTGGATGGCAGTGGTAATGCCTATGTTGCGGGCAGTACGAATTCAATTGATTTCCCGACTACAGGGGGTGTGCTTCAGACTGCGTTGAGTGCCTATAATAGTAATGATGCCTTCATGGTGAAGCTCAACGCCGCAGGTTCTGCGTTGACGTATTCGACTTATCTTGGCGGCGCTCTGGATGATGTGCCCCATGATATTGATGTTGATGCGGGTGGCAATGTGTTTGTGGTCGGTTTTACCTTGTCATCGGATTATCCGACGGCCAGCGCTTATGACGCCAGTTGTGGTCAGGACGGTCAGTGTGGTCAGACGATTGCTCAAAACCGTTTGGTGGCTCTGGGTAGTGGCGGAACGATTATTAGCAGTCCGGACGGTACAGTTTGGACAGCGCGGACTTCGGGCACAGGTAATGTTCTTCAAGATGTCGTCTGGAGCGGTGCGCAATTTGTTGTTGTGGGTGATAGCGGGACCATCTTGACCAGTCCCGATGGTGTAACCTGGACATCACGGACATCCGGTACGGCGAACAACCTTCAGAGCATTGTCTGGAATAATTCACAGTTTGTCAGTGTCGGCAATACGGGCACAATTTTAACTAGCCCGGATGGCATTACTTGGACAACCCGAACGTCCGGCACCACGAATAATTTATTGGCGCTGAGCTGGAATGGCTCGCAGTTTGTCAGCGTGGGTAGTGCGGGGACAATTTTGACCAGTGCGGACGGTATTAGTTGGGCGACACAGGTGTCTGGCAGCAACGCTAATCTACAGAGCATCGCCTGGAATGGTTCGTTGTTTGCTGTTGTTGGCAGTGGTGGCGCTATTCTGACTTCTCCAGCAGGTATTACGTGGACGGCGGCGAGTTCTGGCAGCACAGAAGATTTACAGGATATTCTTTGGGGCGATGCACAATTTGTTGTCGTAGGGAATACGGGTACGATTTTAACTTCGGTGGATGGCAGCAGCTGGCTTTTACAGGATTCGAAAATCACCACCGTGTTGTCGGGTATCGCTAAACAGGGCACGCAGTATGCAGCGGTCGGTGATGCTGGCGTTGTTCTGACCAGCAGCAATGCCGCGACGTGGACGGCGCAGACGTCTGGTTCGGGCAGTAATCTTGCTGCGGTGGCCTGGAGTGGCGGTTCTTTTAGAACAGATGCCTTTATCAGTAAATTAAATGCGACGGGTACGGCGCTGACGTATTCAACGTTCCTTGGTGGTGAGGGATATGACTTTGCTAACGCTATACGCATTGATAGCGCGGGTAATGCGTATATTACGGGTTCAAGTCGTTCGACTGGGATGGCGACAAGTGGTGTTTATCAAAATGCACTGGCAGGCAGCGATGATGCCTTTGTGGCTAGGCTGAATGCAGCCGGAAGTGGGTTGGACTTTTTTTCTTACTTGGGTGGTAAGTCGCGCGATATTGCTCAATCGCTTGAGCTGGACGGGGCAGGTAATATTTACGTGACGGGTTATACCTATTCCACAGACTTTCCGACGGCCAGTGGTCTGAATGGGCGCTCAGCTCGTTGTACCGAGAAAACCACCGCCACCACCTACGCCTGTGAGGCGGATGTATTTGTTAGCAAGCTGGATATCGCTGGCACAGCGTTGGCTTATTCATTGTATTTGGGTGGCAATAAGAGTGATTTCAGTAACGCCATCGCGGTTGATAGTTCTGGGCTGAATAATGTTGTTTATATCAGTGGTTACAGTGATTCGGCGCAATTTCCGGTGACGAGTGCTGCAATTCAGTCGGCACACGGTGATGTGACTACAGATAATGTGGTGGATCAGAGTGATGCTTGGTTGGCGCGCATTGATGATCGAAACGGTGATCTTGCCGTGATAGTTAACGATACGGTTGATCCGGTTACCGTTGGAAATAATATTAGCTATAGCATGGTGGTGACGAATAACGCCGCACTGGATGCTTACGGCATTGTTGCAAAATTACAGTTGGGTGCTGGGCTGACATATGTTTCAGCAACTACGGGTTGCAGTGAGAATGCTGGCTTGGTGACCTGTAGTCAGGGGCAACTGGCCGGATCAGCCAGTACAACATTTAGTATTGTTGCGCTGCCACGGCAGGATGGTAGTTATGTGAGTTCGGCCAGTGTTAGTGCCTACTTGAATGATAGCGATAGCAGCAATGATACTGCTAGTACGACAACTACGGCGGTGCTGGCAGCAAGCAGCAGCACAACGACGGGAGGCGGTGCTTATGGCTTTACGATGTTGTTGCTGAGTTTGATGAGTTTAGTGTTGGGCTTTAGACGTCAGGCTTTCTGAAATAGAGTTGGTGTTTGCCGGGGAACAAGCTCAGGAAATGAGTTTGGGGAATTAGCTGTAGATTAATTAAGGTTCAAAAAATATAGCAATAAAAAATATTCGATAGTTATGCACATTCAGTGGGCAATAAAAGGGAGTTTTCATGGAAGAACAATCTGTTTTCTGTCGTAATGGTTTAGGTCGGGTTAATAGTTGGGTTGAAAATTTTTATCTTTTTAGACGACTTCACAGTTTAATTCACTTCGTAATCATAATAAGTCTGTCATGTTTGATGATGCCGAGCGTATTTGCGGCTACTCCGGTGGATAATAATGCTCTGCATGATAATGGATCACGGTTGTTATTTTCAGCTAATCAGGCAGCGCATGATCTATCTGTGTATCGATTAAATTTGGCGGATGGCCAGTTGCATGAAGTGCCTGGCTCGCCTTATAAAACAGGTCAGTACCCCGTCTCGGTAGACAGCTTTCCAGATGGCAAATTTGTTTATGTGGCCAATCAGGGTTCCAGTAGTATTTCAGTTTTTGAAGTGTCAGTCAGCGATGATACGTTGCAACCAGTGGCCGGTTCGCCTTTCGCTGTGGGATTGTATCCTGATTCGGTACATCTAGACCCAAAGGGTCGCTTTGTTTATGTTACCTATGAAGACGATGATCGCGTGGCAGTGTTTAGTGTTGACGCTAGCACTGGTGCCATTCACGATACGGGTTTGAATGCAGCTACTGGAATTCATCCTATTGATGTGACGCTTTCTCCTGTCGGAGATTTTGCCTATGTGACTAACTTTGATGCTGCTAGTGTTAGCACCTACCGTGTGAATGAAGTCACGGGTGCGTTGCAAGCGGTGGGCGAAGCGGTTGCAACGGGTGATCGTCCTATTTATATTAAAATTTCACCCAGCGGCCATTTTGCTTTTGTTGCTAATTATGGCTCTACCACTGTTTCTGTTTTCAGTATCAACGCCAACAGTGGCCAGCTAAGCGAAGTGCAGGGTTCACCTTTTACTGCGGGCGCGCAGCCTTACTCTGTAACAATTGATCCCAGCGAGCATTTTGTTTATGCCGCTAACTGGGGTACTCACGATGTTTCTGCTTACACGCTTGATGCGGAGAGTGGCAGGTTGACCCCTGTGCAAGGCTCGCCGTTTAGTGCTGGCTGGTTTCCTTATGCTGTGGTGGTGGATGATAAAACTCAGTATGCCTATGTGGCAAATAATGGCGAGGGCACGATTAGCGCTTATCATATTGATGAGCTGACTGGAGCGCTCCAAGAATTAGCAAGCTCACCTTTTGCTTCAGATCTTGGGCCGTATGGTTTGAGCCTTAGTCAGCGCCCACGTTAAGTGTGTAGTCATAATTTTTGAAATGGCTGTGAGATTACTTAACGATTAAATCACAGCGGGTTTTCTCCAAACGCTGGCTAACCAGGGCTGCTGCTGACGCGGCAACCCTTTTGGCCGGTAATAATGTTCCAGTTCGATAAAGCCAGTCTGCGTTAGGTAGTGTCGCCACTGACTTAGATTGTGGTAACTGCCATAACGATCGCCCTGCCACCCTTCTTGGTTTTCACCGCGTGGGTTTGACGAAAAAAACACACCTTCAGGTTTTAGGCTGGTGAAGAGGGCATTCAGAACATTGGGTAGTTCTTGGCTGGGCACATGAAACATCACCGCATTGGCAAAAATACCATCGAATTTTGATTCAGGCAGATCAAGTGCAAGCAGGTTTTGATGTAGCACAGGGCATTCACTTATTGCGCGCGCCATTTCACAAAAGTGTTGCGCGCCATCGAGCCCGACAGGCTCGTGTCCTAATGATTTAAAATGCAGTAAGTCGCGCCCGGGGCCACAACCTAAATCTAGAATATCGAGCGGACTGTTTTGATTGATATGCCGTAGCAGTGCCTCAATATTCTGGCTGACATCGTGGTCATGAGTGCCTTCATGGAAACGCTCGGCATTGTCATCGTAATGACGAATGGTGCGGTGAGTTATTTCGCTAAGCTGTTTGGAATCTAGCTGTAATTTTTTATGAGCCACTGCTTGGTTTTTTATCTAGGTTATCTTTTTGTTGGCTATTTTTGAGCTTGCGACTTTTTTCCAATTGCTGAATTTGTTTTTGAATTTTATTTTGTAATTCGATGATGTCTTCCATGTTCATTTCTTCTACTGAGGCATGGGACGGCACACTGTCGATAACCCGTTGCAACATGTCTTGGCGTGTCACAGCGGTGTATCCATTGGGTGAAGAAAAGGTGCCGGGTAGAAAGCTGGCTTTGGTGTTGATGCTGGTTATCTGGTGTGAAATCAGTCCAGTGCCGTCCACAGTGCGCAATGGAATACCATATTTTTCATAGTAGTCATCAGCCAGTTCGGGGGCGGAGTCACAGGGTGTTTGTTCATCAAAGGGTAGGCCGATAGCATTATTTTCTTGGGCTTGTGTGGTTTTTGCGAGTATTTGTACAAAGCGTTTTATTTCTTTGTTTTTCAGTAACGACGGTGCCAGATATTCATCAAAACAATGTAAACCATTCATGAAGACACGGTATTTTTTTGTGGCGTAGCCGGCTATTTTAGGTCCTTTTCCTTGGGCCTTAATTTCTATTTTTGGCAAAGCTGCTGTTTCACTTTTGTGTGCGGAATGAGTCACGATAGGGGAAGATAAATCGAGGATGACACGTTCTTCATGGTTGATCGCGTAGACTTTTTCTTTTTCAAGGTTGAGCAGCATGTAACCACCCAGCGCGCCTGAATCGATGCGGGCTCGGTTGCCGTCAATTAGAACTCTGGCTTTCTTTTTGTCTTCATCTTCACTCTCTATAAGAACGGCAGCGTTAGCATTGGAAAAAAAGACCCATGCAGAAATAATAGCAATCAGATAGCGGTACATCCGTAGTGGCTCCTCAATAATGCTTAGATATTAAAAATAGTTAAATTAAGCTGCTGGCATTCAGATAACATTTCTTGATTGGAGATAACCGCAATACTGGCAGCTTCTGGGTTGAGGTATGTTTTTCCAACGCGCAGTAAATCTTCCATGGTGACGCTTAACACGCGTCTACGAAATGCTTGTCGTTGTTCTGCTGTGCGACCATTGAGTGCATTGTGAAAGGCATCTTTTGCTTCGCCTGCGGGTGAGCCTGGTTTGTCCAGTCCACTTATTACGCCGAGGATGGCTTCTTCGAGTTGCGACGATTGATGATCATCATTTAATAACCACTCTATTGATTCATCGAAATCATTGAGTGTTTCGACAAGTCGTGGATCACGATAAGAGTAAAAGCGAAATGCTGCATTGTCGCAATCATAACTGGCACCGCCACCGTAGGCGCCACCCATCTCTCGGATTGAACGGTGCAAAAAACCGTTACGTAGAAAACCTGACAGTACTTCAAGGGCAGCCGCATCAGGGTGATTGATTGTCACTGCTGGATAGGCTTTGGCGCAAAAGTTAACTTGCGTGTTGGTAAGCCAGGCTTGTTTTGTTGTTTGGCGGACGTCAGAAAATGAGATCGGTGAAAAATCGCTGGCGTTATCCTGATCAAGCCATTGCGATTCAATGTCGTTTATATATTGGGCGATTTTATTTTCTTCACCGATAACTAAAAATTGTTTGGGTGAGGCGATAATTTTTTCGTGTAGAGATTGGAGCTTTTCTGCCAATTCTTCAATACCAGATGTGCTTAATTCATCGTCGAGTGTTTTGAGTGCTTCGATTCCAGCGAGTCCGCCAAGACGATGTTGCAGCGCGGCGGATGGACTCATGCCGCTGCTTGCGGCGATCATTGCTAGTCGGTGGCCATTGCCGGTAACACTTTGTTCGCGACGGTTGCGTTCCTGAGCAATGATTTCTCTTATTTTACTGTGTTCATCCCAGCGTAAAGAGGTGATGGTGTCAAACATGAGCTGACCAAGTTTTGCATGGTTTCGGCTCAGCGCTTTTCCGGAAAGAATGAACGTGCCGTTAACCAGCTGCTCGTTGTCGATGGTGGCTCTTACGGATGAATATGCGCTTATGCCGCCACTGATGCTGTCTTGCAATGCCTGTGTTTCGAGGTAGTCACGCCCACCGTTGCCGAGATCAGTAATGCAGTGTGTGTAATAAGGCAGGATATTTAATAACTCAGCATCAAGTTGTGGCAATTGAAAAATAATTTGCTGATAAGCGAGCCCGTTAGTGCCTTGGGTATAGTGAGTGATGTCTAAACCTGAACTATTGTTGTGCTCACCTTGGGCAATGTGCATGGTGTCAGGAATGTCGTCTAAGCCTACTTTGGGTAAAATGCCTGGATCATCGTTTTGCCTTTGTCTGGCCTCAAGTTGAGATGCCAGCTCTATGACGCTTTGTTTTTCACTGTCTGATAACTGTGATTTTATTTCTTCAAGACGTTGCTCTTCTTGTTCGGCACGTTGTTTGTTTAAGTTGCTGTCCGGTCTTAGAGACAATCGAACGCGGTGTGAATTTTCTAATAAATTTTCGCGAACAAGTTGTTTGATAAATTCCGGGTCGCGGATTTCTTCGCGTAGCGTGGTTAAAATTTTATCTGGATTAAGTGCGGAAAAAACATCGCCGCGATGAATCGCAGAAGAGAGGCCGTTCAGCATTAAGTGAAGTCCATATGGGTAGCCGTCGCCGCTGATTTCTAATTGGCTGAGTTCCAGTTGATGCAATACGGCTTCGATGCGCTCTTGTGGGATGCCATTTTCTGCAACGTCCTGCAACGTTGTTATTACCAGTTTTTCGAGCTCTTCGGCTTGTTGTTCGTTGCTGCCTTCAACGCCGCAGACGAAACTCATTTCACGATTGCTGTCTTCGAGGCCGCAGAGTGGTGATGGTGCATTGCCTAATGGGCTGGTCTCTAAAGCATGACGAAGTGGCGAGGCGCTGTTGTCGAGTAGTACGCCACTTAATAAATGTGCTTTGAGCATTGATTCCATGTCAATGCTGCGTCCGAGTAACCAAGCGATAACAATGTGTGTTTTATCGTCAGTGCTTTCATTTTCATCTGCTGCGTAATATTCAGTGACGGTTTGTGGTGCGTCGTAGCGTTGCTCGTCTTCGACGTCGATGTGTTTGTCTAATTTGTCGAAGCGTTTTAGTGCGCGTTCCTCAAAGTACTGCTGATGCTCGTGTGCCGGAATGTCACCGTAGGTCATGAATACAGCATTGGAAGGATGGTAGTGTGTTTTGTAAAATGATTTTAGCTCGTCGTAACTCAGATCAGGAATGTCTTCCGGTTCGCCACCGCTGTTGTAATGATAGGTGGTGGTAGGAAATAAATGGCTGCTGAGTACTTGCCATAGAGTGCTAATAGGTGAGCTCATTGCCCCTTTCATTTCATTGAAAACGACACCCTTGTAAGTCAGTTTGCTGCTTGCATCGTCGGCCGTTTCAAATTCAACGCGATGACCTTCCTGCGCGAAGTCGAGTTTGTCCAGGCGAGAAAAAAATACCGCATCTAAATACACTTCCATCAGGTTGTAAAAATCTTTGCGATTCTGGCTGGCAAAAGGATAAGCCGTCCAGTCACTGCTGGTGAAAGCATTCATGAAGGTGTTTAGCGAGCGACGAATCATCATGAAAAATGGATCGCGTACCGGGTAACGTTCGCTGCCACAAAGGACGGTGTGTTCGAGTATATGTGCGACACCTTTTGAGTCGGTTGGTATGGTCCTCAGAGCAACTAAGAAGGCATTTTCCTGATTGTTGGCTGCGATGTGATAGTGCGTCGCGCCAGTTTTTGTGTGACGGTATTCTTCGATGGAAACATTCAGCGAGTCGATGCGTTCATTGCGTAACCTTTCGAAAGCTGGGTGAAACGTTTCGCTGTTGATCTCTTTGTTTGCTGAAGCTGTTGTCATCATTTTTCCTTTTTTAAATTTACGTCTGTATTGATTGCGCTGATATTATATTTGGCAGAGGGCTATTTTACCTGTATGGCAAAGCTTAGGCTACGGGGCTTTCCCAAATAATTAGTCTTCGTGTTTTTATGGTTTTGGCAGAAGTTTGGCAGCTTGCTTGGAAGCAAACTTTTCCCAGACCCGTGAATTGCGAGTCTGGGAAGGAGGGTGCAAATAATGTTATGAAATGTGTTTCTTTTAATTAGTTGTCAGGCGCTTAATACCTGTGCCATTTCTGCAAACTGTAGTCCAGCATTGCCAATTAAATCGTCGAGATCAAGGTCAGCTTCTTTGAGCTTGATGGTTTCCCACGCGTAAGGTTCGATTTGAATTTCAATATCAGCTTGTTCGCAGAATGCACCTATTTCAGAGCGGTTCGCGAGTGCCTCGGCAATATGCAGAATAGAGGCTTCTCGGGTGGCATCTGTTGCCAGTTCGGGTTCGTGGTGGAATGCGATGGATTCGCGCAGGGTTTCAGGTATTTTCCACGCTTCGAGCAGAATGCCGCCAATGTAACTATGGCTAAAGCCGAAGGTTTCGACTTCGTTATTGAACACGGATTGTTCATTGCCAGCCGCTTTGGTCAATATTTCTTTTGATTCTTCAGGTGCCTGACTGTAAATGACCAGACTGCCTATATCGTGCAATAAGCCTGCGACAAAGAGTCTTTCTGGATGCAGGATATGGCATTCTTGAGCCAGTTGGCGGGCGATCAGCCCCGTGTAGATACTGTGGCGCCAAAAGGTATCGATGTTTACCAAATCAATGGGAATGGTAGAAAAGGTTTTGACAGCTGATATCGAAATTAGAAGGCTGCTTAATTCGCGAATGCCGATAACAGATGTTGCTCGCGAGATAGTGTCTATGCGAGATGCAAAGCTGTAGTACGGGCTGTTGACGATTTTTAGTAGTCGCACGGCTAAGTTAGGATCTTGGCTGATAATGTCGCCGATGTCTGCAAGTGGCGCGTTGGCTTCGATTAATTCGAAAACCTTGATGCAAATGTCGGGAGGTGAAACCAGTCCAGATATTTGGCTGATCCACTTGTGTGCGAGTTCTTTGTTATCGGGTTGTATATCAATTGCGGCCATTGTCATCGTCTAAATCTCTCATTAACCTAAATAAGTTTATGTATATCTGTAGTTTTCGGCATGGCCTGCCAAATCCTGAGTGCAGCGTTTTGTGTTGTATGTCACTTTGTGTCCTTGCTGTTTGTGTTATTTATTCAGAGTGCTGCAGTTCGAAATGTATGATTTCAGGTATAGGTGAATGATATGACCGCAAAAAAACTAAATCAGATTGAGAATGAGAAAGAGTTTCTTGAGCAATGTTTGGATAAAGTATTGTTTATGATGAAAAAAACAGACCTTGTGCTGAGTGGTTTGGCTGGTAATGCTACGTGTGCTGCTGTTCGGCGGCTGTATATCGAGGCGCTGGTTGAAGCCCGGCAACAACGTGAGCGCATCAAAGAAGAATTTAGGCTTGAATTTGCCCAAATGTTGGGAATTGATGAATCAAGCTTGTTACAGAGTAAAGGAGCCACCGATGACACAGAGCCTGAGAGTGGCTCAAGTGAGAGCTTGAAAGTATTGCTAGAATCAGGGCAGTTCGATGTTGAAGAAATTACTATTTCGGGTGGTCAGGACTTTTCAGAAGAAGAGGTGAAAGCGTTAGATGGTGGGGTTGATGACCATTTTAGTAAATTTGTCAGGAAAATGAGGAAAGGAACCTGGCTAGAGTTTCGTCAAAACGACGGGAAAGTGGCTTTGCGAGCACGATTTACCTGGGTTAATTCCGTTACTCAGGTGTATTTTTTTATTGATCAACGGGGACTCAAAGTCGCTGAGAAAAAACAACATGAATTGGCAAACGACCTGCGAAGAGGTAGAGCCAAAGTGGTAAAGGATGTGCCTTTATTAGATAAGGCTGTGAGTAATTTGATGTTTGGGATTCGTAAGCACAATGTGGGTTAGTTGGTCGTGATAAGCATGAAAATTGTGCTGTGATTTGAGCTGTCGCTTCCGCAATAGACAAATAAATTTCAATCGTTGGCAAATGGTTTTAACTTGGCGATAATGCTGCTTTGTTTCTGGAGGGGCTATGTGGTTCAAGAATTTACGTTTGTACAGATTTAATAACTCAGTTTCATTTTCTGCTGAAAAGCTGGAATCACATCTTCGCGATCATGAATTCGCTCCTTGCGCTAAAATGATGCCGTCAAGCATAGGTTGGGTTTCTCCATTGGGTAGCCAGGGTGAGCAGCTGACACATGTTGTTAATGCTAATGTCATGATTTGCCTGCGCAAGGAAACTAAAATCGTGCCTGCTGCAGTTGTTCGTGAGCTGGTAAATGAAAAAGTGGAAGCGCTTGAGTCTACTCAGTTACGCAAGATTGGGCGAAAAGAGCGGCTGAGTATTCGTGATGATTTGATGGTGGAGTTGATGCCGCGGGCTCTTTGTCGGACCGCTTTGACGTATGCCTATATCAATCTTAAGGATGGTTTGTTGGTGATTGATGCGGCAAGTCTGCTTAAAGCTGAGGAACTGATTAGCTTGCTGCGTGTGTCGATGGGTAGCTTGCCAGTTACGCCGCTGACGGTGCGGCAGTCACCGGTTTCGGTTATGACGGATTGGATGTCTCAAGCTCGCCCTTTGCCTGAAAATGTTTCGCTGGGCGATGAGGCTGTGTTGCGTGAAACCACTGAGCCTGCAGGCATTGTACGTAGCCGTCATGTTGATTTGATGGCTGATGAGATGCGCGCACATATTGAGGCGGGCAAGCAGGTGACGCGCTTGGCTTTGTCTTGGCAGGGTGTGTTTTCTTTTGTTCTTGAGGAGGATATATCCATCAAACGATTGCGTTTTAGCGATATGACAAAAGAGTCATCGAGTGATGTTGCCGAGGATGAGGCGCAGCGCTTCGATAATGATTTTGCCATTATGAGTTTGGAGTTGGCGAAATTTATTCCTCAGCTGCTGGAGTTTCTGGGCGGCGAAGACCTTGATGCTGCTCAGGTTGATGGGCAGGCAGCCTAATACAAATGGATCAGTTGGTTGGATTATTTTTATTGTTTGCCGTTGTTTAAGTTAGCGCTGGAAAGTAAATGCTAGAAAGCAAATGCTAGCGCTTTCATGCGAATCAGGAAGGAGGCGGTTTTGAAAATAATAATTATCACGATGTTTGCGTTTTTGCTGGCAGCTTGCGCAGCGACACCAGTGGGAATGTTTCGAGGTGATGCTGCACATAGTGGCGTATATAAAGAAAAAGGTGTAGTCGATGTTGACCAGCAGCGTTGGCAGTTTCGTACCGCAGGAAAGATTATTGCTTCGCCGCTGGTTGTGGGTGATTTAGTGTTGGTTGGCAGCGAGGATAACGTTCTTTACGCTATCAGTAGTAAAAATGGTCAAGAGGTGTGGCGTTATGAGACTGATGGTGATGTGGTGTCGACACCGGCTTATGCGGGGAATTTGATCTATGTCGGCAGTAAGGATGGTCAGTTTTACGCAATAAAAGTGGATACCGGACAAGAGAGTTGGCGTTATAGAGTGGGCTCGGCAATTCAATCATCTCCGGTTGTGGTAGGTAACGAGGTGTACTTTGGCAGCACGGATGGCTATTTGTATGCGCTCGATAAAATGACGGGTGAGTTGCGTTGGCGTTTTAATAGTGGCAAGGCGATTTATTCTTCTCCGGCCATAGCACATGGTCTGGCATTTTTTGGTACGGATGAAGGTCATTTGTTTGCTGTGAATATTAAAACAGGCCAGGAAAAATGGCGTTATAAACTTAAGGGTGCAATCACCTCTTCACCGGCTATTTCGAATGGGTTGATGTTTATTGGTAGTGACAGTGGTTTTCTGCATGTTGTTGATGTCGCTGCGGGGCAAGAAAAATGGCGTTTTAAGGCGGGTGGGCAGGTGTCATCTTCTCCGGCAGTGACGGATAAGTTTGTTTTTTTTGGTAGTCATGACGGTTACGTTTACGCTTTGGATTTAAAAACTCGTCAGCCTGAGTGGCGCTATAAGGCGAAAGATTGGGTTACTTCTTCGCCTGCTGTGACAGATAAGGTTGTTTATGTAGGCAGTTACGATGGTTACTTGCATGCTATTGATCGTGAAACAGGTCGGCAGTTGTGGAAATTTCGTACAGAAAAAGCGGTGAAATCTTCTCCTGTAGTTGTCAATAATGTGATTTATTTTGGTAGTAATGACCATACGCTTTATGCCGTGCAGTAGCAGTGTAAGAAGTTTGTATTTTAAACGTTATGTGAGTGCTGTGGCGGTTAAGTCGTTGCCGAGTTTTATACAGAGGGTGATGGTTTGCTTGCGTTGATTATTGATCAGTGTTCTTTTTTTTCTTAGATTCAGCTGCTTGATTTTGTGTTCTCTTTTTGCGGCCTCGGAGCGTGTTTCGCAAGTTTCCAGGTGGGCTAATGTGACAGGTCGTCTTGCGCGGGTGTAGCGCGCACCCAGTCTGTTGCTGTTGTGTTGCGTTAATCGACGTTGGATGTCAGTAGTGATTCCTGTGTAGAGGGTGCCGTCATTGCATTGCACGATATAGGTGAACCAGCTTGTTTGTATTGTCATGGTGTTGAGTGATGCAAATAATGTCTATGGTGGAATCGTATGTTACGATAAATTGGATGTTTGAAAATTAGACTTTTCTGGTTAGCGCTAAATATTGTATGTGCGTTATTTTTTGAAATCACATTGTGATTATATTGTTAAAGCATGAGTAAAAATAGAATTAATGTCGGGGTTGTTGGTGGCACGGGCTATACAGGTGCGGAGCTGTTGCGCTTGCTGGTGGCTCATGAAAGCGTAAACCTGAGTGTAGTGACTTCACGTTCTGAGGCGGGTTCTGCTGTTGCTGATTTATTTCCAAATTTGCGCGGTGCGCTGGATCTTGATTTTGTTGAGCCTGACATTTCACTTTTAGCGGGATGTGATTTAGTGTTTTTTGCTACACCAAATGGCACGGCTATGACAATGGCAAGAGATTTGCTTGATAAAGGCGTGCGAATTATTGATCTAGCGGCTGACTTTCGTTTGCGTGATGCATCGGTATGGCAGCATTGGTATGGCATGGCGCATGCCTGTCCTGAATTGTTGGCCGAGGCGGTTTACGGATTGCCAGAAATGAACCGCGAGCAAATTCGCGACGCACATTTGGTAGCGAACCCGGGTTGTTATCCGACCGCGGTTCAGTTGGGTTTTTTGCCTCTGTTAAGGGCGGGTGTGATTGATGTTGAGTCGATGATTGCTGATTGTAAGTCGGGTGTTAGTGGGGCTGGGCGAAAGGCGGCTGTGGGCGCGTTGTATGCGGAGGCTGCGGATAATTTCAAGGCCTATGCTGTACCTGGGCATCGTCACTTACCTGAGATCAGTCAGGGTTTGAAGGAAGTTGTTGGTTGCGATGTTGGCTTGACGTTTGTGCCGCATTTAGTGCCGATGATAAGAGGTATACATGCGACACTTTATGCGACGTTAACGGATAAAGCGGTGAATCTGCAGTCCGTGTTTGAAGATTGTTTTAAAGGCGAACCGTTTGTTGATGTCTTGCCGCAGGGAGCGCATCCGGAAACCCGTACGGTTAAGGGTAGCAATATTTGTCGGCTGGCTGTGCATCGAGTTGGCGGTGAAAATGGTAATAGAGTGGTGGTGTTGTCGGTGATTGATAATCTGGTTAAGGGGGCTGCGGGTCAGGCTGTACAGAATATGAATTTGATGTTTGATTTGGATGAGCGTGCTGGCTTGGGCAGTTTAGCCTTGTTGCCATAATCTTTTTGTAGCAATTTATGGTGATATTTTATGAGTAGGTCGTCGTCTCATGTGATTGTTTCGTCACATCATGCTACCCGAACAAGATGGGTGGTGTTTATAGCTGTTGTTGCAGCGGCTGTGTCAGGTTGGTTGTTGTTTGATTATGGTCGTGACAGAGCCGGGTATGACAGTAATAAGGTGGGGCAAGAGTTAGACTTATTGAAAGTTCATGTTAGAGATTTAAGGTCAGAAGCGGCGCAATTAAGATCGCAGAATGCGATTCTGGCCCAGGCAAGCGAAATAGACCGGCAAGCATATAGTCAGGTTGATAGTACTTTAGAAGAATTGGAAAGCGAGATACTTGAGCTTAAGCAGCAAGTACGTTTCTATAGTGGTATTGTAAGCCCTTCAGAATCGAAAGGTTTACGTGTACAAAAATTCAAGGTGAAGCGAGATGCTCAGACTTTGAATTACCGCTATAATCTGGTGCTGACGCAATTTGTAAAGGACCAGCGTGTCGTAAAGGGTTCGGCTAAAATATCTGTTTTAGGTATGCAGGGGGCGAAGCAAATATCGATTCCATTTAAAAAATTGAGTCGCCCTGAAAAAAATCATTTACGTTTTCGTTTTAAATATTTTCAGGAAATGAGTGGCGATATTGCTTTGCCCGTGGGTTTTGAGCCGTTACGGCTTGAGCTGAAGGCGATTCCTGAAGGAAAGCGTTTGAAAGCAATTACCCAGACTTATGTCTGGGCAGAATTGGTGTCTTAAGGGGGAAGAATTATGTGGGGAGGCAAGAAAAACCGCTCCGAGAAGGTGAATACTTTGATCGGCCAGCAAACAGAGCTGCACGGAGATATAGTCTTCAGCGGCGGTTTGCATGTGGATGGTAAGGTAAAGGGCAGTGTGCTCGCCGACAAAGAAAATTCGACGATGTTGGTCATTAGCGACAAAGGCTCCATAGAGGGTGAGATTCGCGCCCCTTATATAGTGGTCAATGGACTTGTGATCGGTGATATTTATGCGTCTGAATCGATTGAGTTAGCCCAGAATGCTCGTATTACCGGTGATGTTTATTATAACCGCATAGAAGTGGTGATGGGCGCCGAGGTGAATGGGAATTTGGTACACTTTGTAGAAACGAGTAACATTGCAAAGGCTTCAGCTACGAGTTTGTCTCAGCTAAAGGAAGTCGAGAGCAATACTTGACTAAATCGCTCAGAAATTATACGCTGTGATTGTTTCCACATATTAAAGTAGAGAATGTATATGAGTAGTCCTGCTCCTGAAGCTCAAGCGCCCACGTTGGTTTTTACCGACAATGCGGCAGTCAAGGTTAAACAGCTGATTGAAGAAGAAAGTAATGATGCGCTTAAGTTGCGTGTGTTTATTTCCGGTGGTGGCTGTTCAGGATTTCAGTACGGCTTTACCTTTGATGAAGAAGTTAATGACGGTGACTTTTCATTCGATAATGAAGGTGTGACGTTGCTGGTTGATCCGATGAGTTTTCAGTATTTGATTGGTGCTGAAATTGATTACACTGAAGGTTTGGAGGGGGCGCATTTCGTTATTCGCAACCCGAATGCCACTACGACTTGTGGTTGTGGGTCTTCATTTAGTGTTTAGCGTTTTAAAAAAGTGATTTTAAAAAGGAGGCTTAGCCTCCTTTTTTCATTCTTAAGCTGTATAAATTCCACCTAATATTGTTGCTCTAGATGCGCCTGTGACTGATGGCAAGTTGCCGGGCTTGCGATCCAGTGTTTGTTTTGCCAGCCAAGCAAATGCTACCGCTTCCAACCAGTCGGGATGGATGCCGTATGTTTCTGTGCTTTGTATGGTGCATTTTTCTAGATGAGTTTTTAAACGCTGCATTAAGTGCCTGTTATGTATGCCTCCGCCACAGATTAAAATTTCATCAGTTGATGCCGCGTGATGTTGGATAGATTGAGCGATACTGATAGCTGTGATTTCGCAGAGTGTAGTTTGGATGTCTACGGCAAGAGGATTTGTCTGCAATGCGCTAATTAAGTCTTCCAGCCATGCGAGGTTGAAATGCTCCCTGCCGGTGCTCTTTGGCGGTGGACGGCTAAAATAAGGGTCACTTAGAGCGCGCTTTAGCAGTGTGTTGTCGATAGCGCCTTGTTTAGCCCAGTCGCCGTTTTTGTCGTAGCTTGCGCCTTTGTGTTTGGCGTGCCAGTTATCCATCAGTGTATTGCCCGGGCCGGTATCAAAACCTAATGTCGGGTTTTCATTGTCAGCGGGTAAAACGGTAATATTGGCAATGCCGCCAATATTAAGTATGACCCGGTTTTTATTCTGGCTATGAAAAACAGCATGGTGGAAGGCGGGTACTAGCGGTGCACCTTCGCCTCCTGCAGCGATGTCTCTACGACGAAAATCCGCAACTGTTGTGACATTGCATAATTCAGTAATAACGTTTGGGTTGGCAATTTGCAGGCTATTGCGATGCTCACCTTTGGGGTAGTGGCGAATGGTTTGTCCGTGACTGCCAATGGCGGTTATTTGTTCCGACGTTAGTTTGGCTTGTTTTATTAAATCGCTTGCGGTTTTTGCGAATATCTTTCCAAGTTCCGAATCAAGCTGGGAAAATTCTTTTAGCTCGTTGGGCATGCCATTACATAGTGCATTGAGCCGTTTGAGCAGCTTGTCAGGGTAAACCCTGTGCAGGGTTGCAATGATTTTAGGTTTGGTCGAGAGGTCAACGAGTGCGGCGTCAATGCCGTCCATGCTGGTGCCCGACATCAGGCCTATATATAGATCGCTCATGTGAAGGTGAGTGCGTTAGCCATAAGCTAAGCTGTTACAAGTTGTTTAAAGCCAGCGAGGTGCGCTTCAGTGTGTCCAGTTGTGCGAGGTAGGCACGACTGCTATTTATAAAGTCTTTTTTATAGTTTTTTGCCAGTGGCGCTGCATCAGGAAGCTTTACAGTTAGTGGGTTACGGTGTGAGCCGCTAACACGAAACTCGTAGTGTAAATGAGGGCCGGTGGCTAAGCCGGTGCTGCCGATGTAGCCGATGGTTTGCCCCTGGCGCACACGCTTGCCATTACGGATGCCTCGCGCATAACCTTTCATGTGCGCGTAGAGGGTGCTGTAGTTGCTGCCGTGTTGAATGATGACCGTTTTCCCGTAACCGCCTTTTCTGCCGCGAAGAATAACTTTTCCATCGCCAGTGGCTTTGATTGGGGTGCCTCGTGGGGCGGCATAGTCAACGCCTTTGTGGGCGCGGATCTTATTGAGTACGGGATGTTTGCGTCGCATGTTGAAGCGCGAGCTGATGCGTGAGAAATCCACAGGCGTGCGCAGGAATGCTTTGCGCATGCTTTTTCCGTCGGGGGAGTAATAGTCGGTGCGGTTGCGATTGTCTGTGTAACGAATGGCGCGATAGGATTTGTTGCGATTGACAAATTCGGCGGCGAGTATCTTTCCGTTTCTGAGTTTTTCGCCATGCAGGTAGAGTTCTTCGTAGATGACGGAAAATTGATCGCCCTGTCTAATGTCGAGTGCAAAATCGATATCCCAGCCAAAAATTCCGGCTAGTTCCATGGTCAGATTGTCGGATAAGCCGACGCGTTGCGCGGAGAGAAACAGTGAGTTATTGATGACGCCTGTGGCATGTGCCATGCGTGTATCGAGTTGTCTTTCTATAATGTTGCTACTGAGTCCGTTGGGGCCTTGTGTGATTTCCAGTATGCGAGTTTCGCTGATGTCATATTTGAGTCCGAGTAGTTGGCTGCGATTTTCATTAATATAGACGTCCAGAGTATCGCCGGGGAATAGACGCGTTAGCACTTTTGTGTCTTTGCTAAGGTGGAGTGTTTCGTAGAGCTGCTTGGGGCTTAGGCCGATGCGGTCAAAGAGTGTCGATAGGTTGTCACCCGTTTTTACGGTAAGGGTTTGCCATTTCCCGATTGCTTGCTGGCTCGGTTCTGCATGGGCGTTGGCAGGTGAGCTTTCATTGTTAGGTAGTGTCAGTGCTAGTGTTGGGTTTGTAGCTTGCTTGACATCGATTTCGTTATTAGCATTTGCTTCAGAAGGGTTAATGAGTTTTGTGTTGGGGATGATGGAGAGCGTTGCGCCGAGCCCGATGAGTAGTCCGGCAATAGCGAGCAGATAGTGGGGCTTGCCTTTGCTGTTGATGCGCAAAGGTTTGTTATCGCTGCGCAGTTTATAGTCTCGGTTGAAAGTGTTCATGTTGTTACGCATATATTCTATTATTATTTTTCGCTACCATAGCCTGTGTCTAATATCAGGTCAATAATCTTATTGTGTTGTAAAATATCAAAAATATCGCTTGCTGTTTGTGACATTCAGCCCAATTTTCATGTTGAGCAGTTGGGGTTTATAGTTTTAGTATCGTGAGATTTAAATGTTTCTTGAAGGAAAGGTAAAGTGATGATGTCTATTGATGAAACGTTTGAGTTAATTGGGCGTGGTGCGCAGGAAATTTTGACGCAGGAAGGCTTGCTGGCTAAGTTGAAAAAAGGTAAGCCGTTGCGCATTAAGGCCGGTTTTGATCCGACGGCGCCGGATCTGCATCTTGGTCATACTGTGTTGTTAAATAAGCTTAGGCAGTTTCAGGTTTTCGGGCATGAAGTGGTGTTTTTGATCGGGGATTTTACCGGGATGATTGGTGACCCGACAGGTAAAAATGTGACGCGACAACCTTTGACACGCGAAGCCGTTTTGGAAAATGCGAAGTCTTACGAGCAGCAGATTTATAAAATACTCGACCCGGATGCCACGCAGGTGATGTTTAATTCCAGCTGGATGAATGAAATGAATGCGGCTGATTTAATTGAGTTGGCGGCTAGGCAGACTGTTGCGCGTATGCTGGAGCGAGATGATTTTAATAAACGTTATACAGGTGAGCAACCGATAGCGATACATGAATTTCTTTATCCGCTGATACAAGGCTATGACTCGGTGGCAATGAAGGCTGATATTGAGCTGGGTGGTACAGATCAGAAATTTAACCTGTTGGTGGGGCGTGAATTGCAAAAGCAATATGGGCAGGAACCGCAGGTGGTGATTACGATGCCGATTCTGGAAGGCTTGGATGGTGTGCAAAAAATGTCTAAATCTTTAGGAAACTATATAGGAATAACAGATGCACCCAATGATATGTTTGGAAAAATCATGTCGATTTCTGATGATTTGATGTGGCGCTATTTTGAGTTATTAAGTTTTCGATCGATGTCTGAAATTGATGCGCTTCGTGATGATGTTAAGCAAGGTATGAATCCGCGTGATGTGAAATTTCAGCTTGGTGAGGAAATTGTGGCACGCTTCCATGATAAGGACGCAGCGCAAGAGGCACAGAAAGCGTTTGTTTCCCGTTTCCAAAAGGGTGCAATACCAGATGATATAGATGAAGTGCGTTTGGTTGTGCCTGATGAAGGCTTGCCGATTGCTAATCTTATTAAAGAGGCGGGTTTAACGTCGAGTACATCAGATGCAATAAGAATGATTCGTCAGGGGGCAGTAAAGATAGATGGTGAACGCCTTGAGAATCATAAGCAAGTTTTCGAAGCGGGCTCGACTTATGTATTGCAGGTTGGTAAGCGTCGTTTTGCCCGGGTAGTGCTGGGTGGGTAAGTGCGCATCATTGTGTGTTGTTGGTTCTTGTAAAGTAGATTGGAATATTACATGTGATTACAATGGCTTGAGTCAAGTTGTAACATCTTCTTAAGCCTGTTTAAATCTTTCAGAAAATAAGTGTTGACGTTCTCTGTAGCGTGTATATAATGCGCCTTCTCTTGTGGTTGTTGAGGGCTTGTTCAAAGGGCAGGCAGCTAAAAAAATAACCAACAAGGGTTGACAACAAAGACTGTTCAGATATAATTGATCGTCTGTGCCAAGCAGAACTGACTTGGTATCGCTCTTTAAAAAATTGGTAGATTCATGCAATTTGTGTGGGTGCTTGCGATAGCGAGTAACTCACCAAAAAAAGATGTGACATCATTATCATTTTGATAGTGGTTAACATCAAAACATGATTGGTCACCGTAAGGTGGCAAAAAAATTAAACTGAAGAGTTTGATCATGGCTCAGATTGAACGCTGGCGGCATGCCTAACACATGCAAGTCGAACGGTAACAGGAGAGAGCTTGCTCTCTTGCTGACGAGTGGCGGACGGGTGAGTAATACATAGGAATCTGCCCAGTAGTGGGGGACAACCTGGTGAAAACCAGGCTAATACCGCATACGCCCTACGGGGGAAAGCAGGGGATCTTCGGACCTTGCACTATTGGATGAGCCTATGTCGGATTAGCTAGTTGGTAGGGTAAAAGCCTACCAAGGCGACGATCCGTAGCTGGTTCGAGAGGATGGACAGCCACACTGGGACTGAGACACGGCCCAGACTCCTACGGGAGGCAGCAGTGGGGAATATTGGACAATGGGGGCAACCCTGATCCAGCAATGCCGCGTGTGTGAAGAAGGCCTTAGGGTTGTAAAGCACTTTCAGTAGCGAGGAAAAGCGTAAGGTTAATAACCTTGCGTCTTGACGTTAACTACAGAAGAAGCACCGGCTAACTCTGTGCCAGCAGCCGCGGTAATACAGAGGGTGCAAGCGTTAATCGGAATTACTGGGCGTAAAGCGCGCGTAGGCGGTTAGATAAGTCGGATGTGAAAGCCCCGGGCTCAACCTGGGAATTGCATTCGATACTGTCAGACTAGAGTATGGTAGAGGGAAGTGGAATTCCACATGTAGCGGTGAAATGCGTAGATATGTGGAGGAACACCAGTGGCGAAGGCGGCTTCCTGGACCAATACTGACGCTGAGGTGCGAAAGCGTGGGGAGCAAACAGGATTAGATACCCTGGTAGTCCACGCCGTAAACGATGTCAACTAGTTGTTGGAGGGGTTACCCTTTAGTGACGCAGCTAACGCATTAAGTTGACCGCCTGGGGAGTACGGCCGCAAGGTTAAAACTCAAATGAATTGACGGGGGCCCGCACAAGCGGTGGAGCATGTGGTTTAATTCGATGCAACGCGAAGAACCTTACCTGCTCTTGACATCTAGCGAACTTTCCAGAGATGGATTGGTGCCTTCGGGAACGCTAAGACAGGTGCTGCATGGCTGTCGTCAGCTCGTGTCGTGAGATGTTGGGTTAAGTCCCGTAACGAGCGCAACCCTTGTCCTTAGTTGCCAGCACATAATGGTGGGAACTCTAAGGA